>ERZ778023.723-NODE-723-length-65483-cov-52.078514_pt1 | contig 65483 bp, 89 predicted proteins | sample MGYA00375753_ERZ778023 | MGnify/ENA primary metagenome ERZ778023 (study PRJEB29350, sample SAMN05389822) | bioreactor metagenome | isolation source: Ammonium sulfate bioreactor | place: South Africa: University of Cape Town | collected 2014-04-04 ... | reverse complement strand
CATCATCATCATCAACAACATCATCATCATCAACAACATCAACAACAACAACAACAACAATCCAATTACTAAACCAAAGTGAGTTAATATCTATAGAAACGATACAATAATAAATTTTTTCTTTCAGCTTGTTTCTCGGCTGATGTAATACTTATACCGAATTCATTGTCTCCAAATAATCCATTACAATTTCGAAAATCTCAAGATTTCTACATCACTTCACAGATTGAATTGAATTGCAATGATTCTCTATCATTCATTTCACAATGGGCTATTTACAATTGTACAACAACAATGAATTGTTCTTTTCCAATACAAATCGATCCCATTGTACAAACAACATTTTCTGAACTCTATATTCCAGCAAGAATTTTACCATATGGTTTCTATCGATTTCAATTGACTATTGCCATGTCCAAATATCCTACAATTACAAAATCATCTTTTACTTATGTTTCGATAACTGCCACCGGTATAGTCACTAATATTGCTCAATATGGAACATCAATGATCACTCGTGGCCATTCACAAGATCTAACATTAAATCCCGGAACATTTTCTACTGATCTCGATGATAACATCTTCAACTCAACTGTAATATCATCACTAATTCTCATCATTCTATCCATTTTTTTAAATTTAGGATTGGATATACCAATACTATTGTCGAATTTATATGCTCTACAATTTTCCACATGTCAATGGAGATCCATTGACAATTGATGATCCACGTGTTGATCCTTTGAATCAATCGTGTCTATCAAATCGAACAGCATGGAAATATGAAAATATTTTCAATTCATCACTTACGATTCTCAGTGGTTCACTTCTCTCCAATCGAACGTATCAATTCATGGTTAAAATGACAAATATTCGAAATGCATCTCGACAAGCAACTGGCTATCTTCTAGTTCGAGTCGAAGATAGTTCATCTGAAATAATTATTATTGGGTGAGTTCTTCTTTTTTGAATTATTTAATTCTATAAAAAAAAGGACTTTTTAAAATCAAAGATGCGTCATATCAACAATGTGTAATCCAAATCAAGAATTTCATCTTGTCAATCCAACAACACAAGTTGCTCTTTTCTCTTCTTGTTTTCAACAATGTTCAACAATTTCGAACATTACTTGGAATATTTATTACAGTTCTAATGTCTCGAATTCATCAGTACAATGGATGCAATTCGATAAAATAAAACAATATAAAAACATTTGGTTCTTTGGCATCAATACAACTAATCTCACTGCATCCAATCAATTATTCATTCAGAATCCATCATTTCTCTATTGGCGATTTGAAGTTATCTATTCATTTCCATCGGAATCGAGTTCAAGTGCTCTCAATTTCGTTATCAATCAACCACCAGAAAATGGTTCATGTTATATTTCTCCTCTCAATGGCACTATTCTAACTCTATTCAGTATATCATGTACAAACTGGTTCGATTTCGATGATATCAAAGATTATTCATTGTACATTTTAAGTTCGACTGGAGATCGACAAATGATTGCTTTTAGTAGACTATCAGACTTTCAAATTCGACTACCGGCTAGCAATGAAAATACGTCCGTACATCATCTTGCCATATACATTCGTGATACACTTGATTGTATTGCACAATATAATCTTTCATCCGTTTACATGATGTCTGATTCATCGATTCTAACGGATTTTATCAGTTCGAATAATAAATCATCAAATTCGATTTTTCAATTACTTGAAAGTGGAAATCAAAATACAGTTGGACAAATTCTCACATCAGTATCACAAGAAATCAATCAAAATAATACTCAATCGATAACAAATGTCGTTTCAAGTACGTAATTATTCATTGTTTGTTCGATATTATCATAAATGATTTTTATTCTAGACGGTATTTCTCCTACTACTATTTCGGTTACATCATTTAGCAATGAAATCTCATCAAATATGTCAACTTCATCCAATGAATCTGCTCTGATTGAATATGAAAAACAATTGAATCTACAAGCGAATATTCGAGAATATCTAATGAATTTTACAACAAATCTTCTCGTTGCTGGTTCGAATAGTATCATTCTACAAGCATCATCATTAGTACAACTAACTGCAGCAACGAATCAACTCACTCGATCTGCAGCTGTATGTCTTTTGTTTTGTTTTCTTCATCGATTTTGACTAAATTTCGATTGTTCTATAATCTAGAGTATTGCATCGGAAAAATGTCATCAACTAGCTGAATCTCTCTATTCAATAGCAACGAAAATTTCATTCGAAGATATACAAACAGCTGCTAAACAAATTAGTCAATGTGTATCCAACATTCAAACAGTAACTCTATTCTCGTATTTATACGAAAATCTATCGCATGCATGATTTTGATTTTATATAGGCAGTGAATAGTCCATTACAGCAACGAACAACAATTCTTGACTTAGACACTTCTCGAGCTAATGCTTTCCCGAAAGATTACGATACAGATCTCGAAAATGAATGGTCCAATCCTTGTACGTACTTTCTTCTTATTTCTATATCATATTGATCTCATTGGATTTTGTTTTGAAAATAGATCTATTTGCTGATGGTGATGATTTTTCATGGACTACGATTCAAAAACGTCGAAATCTTTACTATCAACAACAATTAGCTAATCAAATCAATGAACAATCTGCAACTACGATTGCTTTATTAACATCAGCATTGAATATCCATTTGAATATCGGTCAAAATCTTCTGTTCAATACATCGTCTATTTTTCTCTCGTTAGAAACAATATCGATTGATTCATTAGCAAATAAAACCATTCAACCGATGAACAATGCACAGATTCAACTTCCATCAAATTTCAATCAAAATCAAACGCTTTCACTTCGAGTTTGTCTATCGACGTTAAAATTCTGTTTCAATTGTCTTATTTCATGTTTTTTTAATAGACGATGATGCAAGCACTTGCATCGTCAGATGATTTCCGTAGTAAATCAAACACCAATCTTTCACGATCGATTTCACTGTCGATTTTGGATCGAAATGGAAATTCACTTTCGATTCCAACAACTTTCTCTCAACCATATCGATTTCTCATTCCACGCGATCCAAATATGCTCATTCCATCGATGATCAAACAAAATCTAACCTCATTTAATCAAACTCCTCATCAACTTATTTTCAATCTTCATCATATCGATCTGCAACAAACAGAACATTTATCTATTTCAGTTCATATTCAAATCCAACCATTGAATTTGAGTAGTCGGATTCCAGCTTATTTACTTATCTATCGATTTGATCAAACACCACAACTCAATACGACCGTTCAACTCATCGATGGTTGGTCTCTTCTCTGTCCAGCATCGCTTAATTCCGATATCTATCAACACTCCATCGATAATCAACAAACAATTGGTCATCAATCATTAATCTTCGGTATTCGAGAATTAAATACCACTGAATTCGTTCTTTACTGTTCGAATCAAACTCTTCCCATTTCAAATCAACCGTTTAACTTCACATCGGATTATTCACTTCGTGTTTATACATCAGGTTGTTATTTTTTCAATGAACAAGTCAAACAGTGGCAATCCGATGGTGTATTAGTCGGATCAAAGACAAATCTGTATCAAACTGAATGTCTATCCACACATTTGACAACATTTGCCGGTGGTTTTCTTGTTCTACCAGAACCTATCAATTGGAATTATGTCTTTTCGAATGCAGATTTTGCTAAAAACAAAACAATTTACCTGACAGTGATTTGTATTTCTATTCTTTACCTTCTTTTCGTTATCTATGCTCGACATAAAGATCGAAAAGATTTCGAAAAATTAGGTGTTATGGTCTTGGATGATAATTACGCTGAAGATCAATATCATTATGAAATCATCGTTGTAACTGGTCATCGACGACATGCTGGAACAAATTCGAATGTTCAATTTATTCTCAGTGGAGACAAGGATGATACAAAAGTGCGACGATTTTCAAATTCGAAACGAAAGATTTTTCAACGTGCTGGTATCGATGCATTTCTCATGAGCGTTCCGAAAGCATTAGGCTCGTTGAATTACATTCGTCTATGGCATGACAATTCTGGTCAAGGCTCTTCATCATCATGGTTTTTAAAATATATTATCGTTTGTGATGTACAAACAATGGAAAAGTCCTATTTTATTTGTCAAAAATGGTTTGCGCTTGAGAAAGATGACGGACGAATTGAGAGAGTCTTTCCAGTTGCAAATGATTATGAAAAACAGCAATTTTCGTATGTTCTATCCAAACGAGCGTATCACAATATGTCAGAAGGTCATCTTTGGTTTTCAATATTCTCTCGTCCGCCATCGAATTATTTCACACGTGTTCAACGATGTACTTGCTGTTTTGTTTTGTTATTTGTTTCGATGCTATTGAATATTTTATATTACGATCAAATGCAACAAGCAAAATCAATCGATACAAGTCAAACCAGTCTTTCCTTGGGACCACTTTATATTACTCCCGAACAGGTTGATTCATTTCTATGAAATCGAAATAATAATTCCGATAAATCTTTGCTTATAGATCGGCATCGGCGTCATTGTTGAATTATTAGCATTTGTTCCAAGTTTATTGCTCGTTCAATTCTTTCGTCGAATTCGATTACGAGAAACGAAATATTCGTCAAAAATACCATCAAAGACAAAATGCACATTTCCATGGTGGTGTTTGTTCCTTGCCTATGGATTGTCGATTTCAATTGTTATCCTGTCGATGTTTTTTATTATCGTTCGAGGTATTGAATTTGGTGATTTGAAAACACAACAATGGTTAACATCATTGGTCTCGGGATTTTTTTCATCCGTTCTTCTTATTCAACCTATTAAAGTAAATTAGTTGGTTGTTTTTTAAATTTTAATCTGAAAAATATTGATTTCGAAGATATTCTCTTTGGCGTTAATATTTGCGTGTTTTATTCGAAAATATGATAAAGATGAGGAAATAATTGAATATTTCAATGAAAATGAAGAATATTTACATTCAATCAAAGTTTGTTCTCGTTGTCTTTGTGAATATTCGTTTTTTATTATCATATAGAAACGATCGGTTCTTTCCTATCATCGTGACAATCGTATCAATCGATTAACCGAAGAGGAAAAACATTTACTTCGTTATCAACGAATCAAACAAATGAAAATGTGGTCAATTCTACGAGAGATTTTTCTCTATTTATCCTTTCTCTCACTATTATTTACTGTCGCCTATTCGAATCTAAATTCTTATGGTTTCCACCAAGTTCATCATTTGAAAAAGTTTCTTTTGGATTCTCAACGAACTAATTATTCGTATCGTAACGTATAGAACTTTTCTTTTCAAAAAAAAAACTAAACTACGATTGATGTTTTTTGTTGTTGATAGATTTCGACCATTAATGAATATTGGAATTGGTTGGAAAAGGATTTTATTTGGAATATTCGTGCACGAGACTGGTACAACGGTGATCAACCAAGAAATCTCTCTGGTTATATCAATGATAAAACTAATCGTTTGATTGGACGAGTCATCATGAGACAATCGAGAGTTAAATTACAATCATGTCGTGTCAATAATATTGTTTCATCAATATGCCGATATGACGATGAAGACAACGAACTATTTTTACTTCGATCAAATTCTTCATATTCAACAACCGTTCATCAGGCATTTGAATATCGAATATACGAATTTCAAGGAAGATTCACTGATATTCAAAGTAATTTATCCATGTTACATCAACTTCAATGGATCGATCGTCAAACAAAATCAGTCATCATACAATTTAGTCTTTACAATCCTAATGTTCAATTATTCACTTCAATTACGCTTCAAACTGATTTTCTATCCACCGGTGGTCTCATTCCACATTTTCAAATCGAACCATTTTCTTTTCAAAGTATTTGTTTCTGGTCATTTTGTCTATCTATATCTAGCTATCTTGATTATTTAGTATTTTCATCTTGGTCAGCCTTGATCTGTTCGATTATTTACATGCTCTTCACTATTTACATGATGATCGAACAAATTCAAATTCTATGTCGATTGAAAATCAAATATTTTCATGAATTGTGGCATTATATCGATGTCACGATCATTATTTGTTCGTGGACAAGTATTGGTGTCTATATTTGGCGGTACAATGAATCTCAACGACTTGGCAGTTTATTTCAACAAACAAATGGCCGTGCTTATATAGATTTGAGCACAGCTGTGTATATTAATGAAATATTAGTGTGTCTGATAAATTGTTGCTGTTTTTTGGGTACAATTAAATGTATTCGTTTATGTCGATTTAATAATCGATTATTATTTTTTCTACAAACATTTGAACATGCACGAAAAGATCTTCTTTTATTTTCATTTATGTTTTCATTTATATTTATTTCATTTATTTGTCTATTCTATTTATTATTTAATTCAAATTTAAAAACATGTTCGAATGTATTTGAAACAATTCGAATGTTATTCAAAATGATTCTTATGAAGTTTAATGCCAATCAATTAAGTCAAGCATCACCAGTTTTGGGTCCAATTTGTTTTAGTTTGTTCATATTTATTGTTGTATTTGTATGTTTAAGTGTGTTTTTAACAATTATTAATGCCAGTTTTCGATATGTTCGTAAATATGGCAACAAAAACGAAGATGAACATATGTTTTTTTATATCTTTGAACAAGTTCGATGTTGGTTAGGTAAGTTTGAGTTGTTTTCTGTAATCTGTACGTAGATATATTCATATAGGTTTACAAAGTGAATTGGAATTGTTTGAAGAACATGATCGAATCATGCGTCATCGATATATGACTTCGATTGAACAATTTCCCGATAAAATTGACGAATTATTTCTTGTTTTAAATCGTGTTACTTGTGATAATCATGTTTTGATTTAATGATTTTATACCACGAAAAACTGAATGTAAAAGAGAGCAAAAGCGAAGAATTTTTTTTTTCAAACAAATTATTCGATGTTTAAAGTTTTTGAGTTGAAGAAAAAAATAAATACGACCCAAATGACGATGAAATAAATAAATAAATAAATAAATAACTAGGAGATGACCCTCAGTTTAATAACAAAACAACGGAAAAAGATTAAAATAAAAAAAAAGACAGAAGATCAAAACACCGGTTGAGTTGATTTTTCTTATGCGTCACCGTTCGTTCCATTTGCTGTTGCTTCACCATTCGTTGTTGGTGTTGCTGCTGCTGCTGCTGCTGCATTCTTTCCACTATTTGCTTGTTTTTCTTTTTGTGCCTTTTTCTTTGCTTCCTTAGCTTCTTTTTCTTTTTGTTGCTGTAATTTTCGTCGTTCTTTTTCTTCTTGTTCATTTTTCTTATCAAGTGCAGCTTGTTCACGTTCACGTCGTAACACTTCGGGATCGCAAAACTTGATTACTGCTGTATTTGAACCCGCTAGAAGAAGAACAAGAAGAAATCAAATTGACCTGATAATACGTAAATTGTCTTTTTTCTTACATTTATCTTCAAGTCGAACGCCTAATTCAGGTAGAACATCATTTCTCACTTGGTCACATAACGTAAGAATTTCTTTATTCTTAACACTAATAGCAATTGTTCGTACACCATCACGAAAATCTGAAAATGCTTGTACATAAGGCATGGCTACATCTTCAACATTAATCGATGATGTTTGTTGTTCAGTCAACCGAGTGAAACCTATTTCATCGGCAGCTGTTACAGATGAATTCAAACCGAAGATATTAATTAATCTCGTTATATAAACAGCAATGTTTCTCAAAAGTAATTGATTAACTGTTGTATTTCGTTCATTCATGTAGATATTGGTCATTGTTACTAATTGTCGAATTTGTTCCATAGATGTTGGTGTATCAATGGAATCACAAAGAGCGAAATGTATTTGTTTTTGAGTTGATGAAAAATCTTCATTTAATTTCAAATCTCGTTCATTAAATTTTGTATAAGCATCCGAGTGACTCAATGGTTTCATCGAGCGTATTTGTGCTTTGATATTCAAGAAGAATTCATCTAACATTTTCTCATAGGTCAATGCTTTTTCCATGCCATGATCACTGTAATCCAATGTTGACGACCATGAATGTAGTAGAAATAGAAAACGTATTTGTCGAAACGAGTATTTTTCCAAAGCTTGACGAATTGTAATGAAATTTTTCAATGATTTCGACATTTTACATCCGGCAATTGTTAAATGTCCACTATGAAGAAAATAATTCACCCATGCATCACTATCAAAATGAGCTTCGGATTGTGATATTTCATTATCATGATGAGGAAATTTAAGATCGACACCACCCGTATGAATATCAAACTGAGGACCGAGAACTGTACTTGCCATAACACTACATTCAATATGCCAACCGGGCCGACCAAGACCCCATGGTGATTGCCAAACGGGCTCGCCTGCTTTGCTCTTTTTCCAAAGAACAAAATCACATTCATTTCGTTTTTCTTTGGCCACTGTTTCCGTTGCGGACAACGCACCTTCGCCTTCATTCAAAGCGGCAATATCTTTGGCACGATCGGGTTCTAATTTCGCATACGAATGTTTCTCATGAAATTTCATTGTATCAAAATAAACCGATGAATTCGATTCATAAGCATAACCATTTTCGATTATTTTCTCGATAAATTTGATTATTTCAGGAACATATTCGCTCACACGTGTAAGAATATGTGCTGGTAAAATATTCAATTTCGACATGTCGGAATGATATTCCGATTCGAAATGACGAGCTAATTCGAGAAAAATCTCGTTGCTAAGCGGATTTTCTGAATGAGAATAAATCGAATCCAAATACGACGGAAGAATATCTCGACAATCTTCGATTAATTTCTAAATTTTAATTAGAAAAAAAATATTAAAATAGGAAAACCAATGGATTTTCAATCATATACTTGACGTTTTGCATTACTGTCAGATACAGTATTGATATTTTGTAGAGCTTCTTCAACGGTAGATATTTGTTTATCGTACATAACTTGTTTGTCAGTATCAGTTTCTCGAGCTCGAATATTTTTGACATGCTAATAAAATAAAAAACGAAAAATAATTTTTCGTCCAAGTCAATCTCGTACTTGAAGTGCTAATTGACAATCTGCAGAAACTTTTTCACTACTAATCGAATTATCATCTGTATATTTTTTGAAAAGAAATTGTTCACGAGCTCGTTTGATTATCTTATCATCGATATCTGTTATATTCATACAATAGAGAATATTGTAACCGAAATAATCCGAAATAACTCGACGAAGAATATCAAATGAAATATACGAACTACAAACAAATAAACAAATGAAAATAGAAAAGAAATTTGTTCGTCTCTACCGAGCATGTCCCATATGAGATTTATCGTAAACAGTTGGACCACAACTATACCATCGTACTTCATTTCCATTAATAGGAATGAAAAGTTCTTTCTTTTTGGTAAAGCTATTGTACAAACGAAGTTTAGCTTCATTTGATTCTTGAGGCGCTTTCCAAAGCGATGCATTCGCTTGTTTATTCGAGCACATTTTCAATGAGGATATTGTTTGATTTAAATCTAAAACAAATGACAGAACATGCAAAAAAAAGGTGATGCATTTATATGTTCTTTCGTCTTTTCATTGCATCATTCACGACCGCTCATTAATGTACGCTATACTAAGCCTTTTTCTCTTTGCATCATCCCTATGATGTTATGTTACTTATTTTTGTTTTCCTCCTTCCTTTTCTTTGACGTCGACCGATGTGTGAATGGTTAGTTATTTGAAACCAAACGAAATGAGGGTTTTTTTTTAAGGAGATGGCAGTAGTTTTGCACATAAAAAAACTTATTTCGATTTATTCAAAAAACAAAAACAAACGATGATAAATACATAAAAATTGAAATACTGCATCAGAAGTGAATTTTGAATATTTACAATGTGAACGAACGAAAGACATGTCGTTGTAGGAGAATTTACAATTGAAATGACGACGAACGTATTCAATACGCAATCATAATCATTGAGAAATGTCAGCAGATGTTCTCCACTTTCTTTTTTTTACAACTTGAAGTTACATCATGTCATTTTTTTTCTTCCGAGATATTTATTCTTTCGGCCAGTAACGATATCTATCATTAGTTGACTTCAATTGATAATTTACTTAACCATTCATATGGAAGAATAAATGATTAACAAACAACTTCTTACGTTTCCTTTTATTTGATTTATTATAATAAAATTTGTTTACAACCTTTATGATTTAATTTGGTTTTAGAATTTAAAACAAAAAGAATCATGTGTCTAGATGACGGTTGTGATGATCTTTTATGCTGTCTTTGTATTCCTTTAGCTGCAGTCTGTTGTTGTATGTATTCAGAAAAAAAGATAATCTTTTCTTTGAAACTTGTTTTTTTCTTTTATTTTCTAGGTAAATGCTGCGTAATTAATTTTTAAACAAATTTATTCTAATCTTTTTTGTTTGTTCTCTCGTATAGAAAGATATGATGGGCTCGAATTCTGATCGTAATCAAGTTCCAACAACTGTGTATGTTCTCGTTTTTTTCCATTACCGATAAAATCACATCTTGACTCGATTTTTTTTCTTCTTTTTGACAATCATTCAGTTATTATCAGCAGCCAGGTGGTCCTCCTATACAAACGAATGGCGTTTACGGTCCATCTCCTCAACAACCGCAATATTATCCAGGTGGTGCTCAAGCATATTATCCACCTCAACAACAACCATACTATCCTCCAGGAGGCGGTCAACAGTACTATCCGCCTCAAAATCCAAACCAAGGTTATCCAGCACAACCAGCATATGGTGGTCCACCGCCACCTTACATCTATCAACAAAATCCATATAAATAAACGAATGACCACGAATCTGCTGCAATGAATGATTGAAACAGATATTTCAACCCTCACTCTCAATGTTTTTTTCTCACATCTTATTCAATCGATCTATGTATATTCTAATTCTCTCATACTTTACAATCGAAACAATAAAATCTAATCTAGTTATTCTTATATTTGTTTTATTAATTAAAGAGAAAAGAAAACAACAGACATTAAGAATATGAATAATTATACGTTTGAGTTTGAGGAATCGAATAGTCATATGAAACGTCCGCGTTGATCATCCACGGCATCGATTGAATCGATGAATTGTCAGCACGTTTCGCTCGAAGACGTGCTTGTCGTCGTCGAAAATCGCCACGCATAAACGCATCGAATGCCGCCGGATGAATACCCCAGTAGTAGCCACGACCATTTTCAGATTTTTGTTGTCGAACAAAACATTCGTTCAACGAGAGATTATGTCGAATTGAATTTCTCCATGCTTTACTTTGCAATGTTGAATAATAAGGATATTCATTGATAATCCATTCGTAGATATCGACGAGTAACATTTGATAAGTTGGAGATGAGAGAATAGCACGAGCAATGAGTGCAACATAAGATTCTTGAGGTTTTGTTTGAGATTTAGTCGTTCGATGTGTACAAGAATTTTCACTCAATGGACTTGGACTGAAATAACCGCTGTCTTGTGGATTCATTTTTATGATATATCACTCCTTTGAATCGTTCATTTATATACCCTTCAGGTGTTTCTCTCGTTCTCTCTCTCGTTCTGAGAATATGATGAATTGTTCGAAATTGATTAATGATATCGGTAGATAGATGACAGTTCGTGTATCAATTTGTGTTGTTCTCGCCTATTGAATTATGAACAGTCGCGGTGGGAGACAAGGTGTCATCGACATACCGATCAATGATCAGCTCGAATATGATCACTTGCAAGCTGCCGCATGTGATTTCTCTTTTTTCAGATGACTTCACGTTTAATTGCATCAAGTCTTGAATCCACTGTCAAACTCAATGATGGTGTAATCATGCCTTTATTTGGTCTCGGCGTTTATCAAATCCAAAATAATTGTACGGTCTTTGTTTTGTTGTTGTTGAATATTCGTTTGTGTCTTCTGTGTAGGTCCTGACTTAGTTGCAGCTGCAATTAATCAAGGATATAACTTGATTGATACAGCTGAATTCTATAATAACGAAGCTGGTGTTGGTAGTGGATTGAAAAAAAGTGGAAAAAAACGAGAAGATATTTTCATTGTTTCGAAATGGTGGCCATCGAATGAAGGTGCTAAAGGTGCTTTGAAAACACTTAATACTTGTTTACAAGGGTTCGAAAACAGAATCGATGAATTGATAATATCATTGATGTTCTCTTTATTCATTTAGTCTTCAATCAGATTACGTTGATTTATATCTTCTTCATGCGCCACAAGGTGGTCGTTGTGCTGAAGCGTATCGAGCTTTACTCGAAGCGAAAAAACAAGGCAAAATTCGGTGAGAAAATTTAAATATTACGCAAATTCATTCGTACGGAAGAATTTTCGATTTTTAGATCATTAGGTGTTTCGAATTTCGGTGTTGCTCATTTAGAAGCTTTGGCTAAATTAGGTCTTGAAAAACCATCAGTCAATCAAATTGAACTTCATCCATGGCAGCAGAAGCCTGATATTGTGAAATATTGTCTTGAACATGATATAACAGTGATGGGCTATTCACCGTTGGCTAAAGGACAAAAAGTTCAAGATAAAACTGTGTGTCAAATTGCTGAAAAACTATCGAAAACTCCCGCACAAATATTAATTCGTTGGTCTGTTCAACATGGTTTTATAACTATTCCAAAAACGTCGCAAAAAGATCGACTTGCATCGAACGCCGATGTTTTTAATTGGTCAATTCCTGACGAAGATATGAAAGTCTTAGTAAGTCTCAAATTTGATCTCTATTTTGTCAAATTCAATTATTTCGTCATAGGACGCACTTGGCAACAAACCATGGTCATGCACATGGGATCCAACACGAAACAGTTTAAAAGACGCCGGTTTACAATAATTTGAAGTTTTTCTTTTAGAATCCGTATTTAATCACGAATAAAGATAGTTAGAGTATAACAAACATGGTTTTTATTTTGCGATGCTAATGTTTTACTAAATAATCGAAAAAAAAGATGAACTGCAGGGATAGAAAACCAAGAACAACGTTTTTGTTTCTGTTGGAAAAAGAAGAAGAAAAGAATCTAATGATGATGTTCGTCATAACGTGGATCCGATGCTGATGAAACAACTGGTTTTGAATTATCAGTTGCATGAGTTTTTTTAACTAAATAATCAACAACATTTTGAACGGTGTATAATTTATCGTAATCAGCATCGGGAATTTCAAAACCTAGATAGAAAAAACTTCGATCAACAGAAAATAGAACAGAGTTTTTTTTTCGAGTTACCAAATTCATTTTCTAAAGCAACAATAATTTCAACGTGATCGAGACTGTCAAGACCAAGATCATTCATAAAATGAGTTGCCAATGTAATCTAAACGATAAACAAACAGCAACATGTATCATCAATTTGCCAAGAGCGAATATCGATCGATACTTTATTTTTATTTGCTTCTTGAATTTTGTCGTATTCATTACAAATACGTAGCACACGGGATTCGATATCTTTTGGTGTCAATGGTGGAGGTGTTCGCATTTGACCGGCATCTTTAACATTTTGATCGAGTATTGCCGTTCGACGTGATACAAATACGTTAGGCCAAATCTAAACGAAATGATTAAAAGAAAAAAAAACAACGGATGTTTTAAGATTACTTGATTGTTTCGATGGATTTTAGATGATGATGCTGATAGGGTATGAAGTTGATGATTGAATGATGTTGTTAAACGCATATTGAATGCCGGTCGAAGACGACATGTTTGACGAAGAATAGTTTTGAACATTGTGTCGAATCTTTTTGAATATCTAGAAATCAAGAAAGAGGAATGGAGAGAAAACAAGATGGAATCAATGATTCATTGATGAATATCATTGGTCGATTGCTTCACCATTGATAATGGGTTTTGAATGCAGGAAAAAACAGACAAATAATTCGTTTCGAAAAAAAGATTTCAAATAAAATCAAATTTCTTTTCTAATAAAATTTTATAGAACATTATTCGAAGTCAAAGAAATGTTTCTATATGTACCATAACAACGAATATGACGATGGCTGTCAATCGACTTGTCAATAAGAAATAGATTTATTGAGTTATTCGATTAAATATGTTTGATGATTCGATGCAATGACAACAAAAGCTAAACGTCCATCATTTTCTTGTTCAACAGCTGCACTTTTAGCTGTACCATATTCAGTAACACCTGGCGAAGCAAAGAATTTCGATTTGACAACTTCATCGCAAAATCTTTCGTCAAATTCGACTTCTGATCCTGCTTATCTGTTCAATCAAGTAAATCCTCTCATTCAAAAGCAGAATTTCTTTTTTTCACCATCCGAATTGTTTAGTTAAAAAGTAAAGAATGGTTACACCGGTACGGTCTTCGATCTCAAAAGTTAACGTTCGATCAAATTCTTCAACAAATCGGATTTAAACGTGTTGAAAGTAAGTCTCACTATAATCTTCTTCATCGATTTCCATCATATCTCTTGTCGAAAAGCACGAAAAAAAAAAGAATTTTCTACCGAAAAACCCCTGTGTTGTCAAGGTACATTGAAACCTTTGAAATGTCATTGCGTAGGTTTTGATCCTGTGATTGGAAAAACAGTCAGTGCTAAATATGCCGGCAATCTTTATCATGAAATTCAACATGATAATGGCGATCGATATGTCGTACGTATTGAATCGTAAATTAGAATCGATTAACTGTTTTTCTTCTTCATCAGTTGACTTGTCGTCCGGATAAATTACGCGAATATCACCATCGTTTGACTCGTATGCTACAATTGCTACGCAAACGTTTGCTGTTTTTAACGAATGGCTCACGTCGTTTATTTGGCATGATTGGCGAGCCAAGTGTTTGTTTGATATGTGATTGTAAAACATTTGATTATCGGCTATTTAATCAAGTTCAAACAGCTTTAACAAGTCTATTGAAAGAACAGATAAGTAAAATCAAACGATTTAATATTATTTGGTAAGATAAGAAAAGGAGATTTTGAAGTAAAAAACTAAGAGAAATAAATTCAGGGTTTCGAATGATAATGAACAATTTCGTGAAAGACCTGTTGATGTTAATTCGACGAACATTGATCACGCTGTATGTTGATTGATTATTTTTTTTAATGAAAACATTCAGTTGAAATTGATCTAGATCGATTGGATTTGCGATCGAAAATGTCCAAAAACTCAAATATCGATTTCATCAACATCGGAAGCTATTCTCAAAGCATTTTCACAGGATGTAAAATTGCTCAACAAAGACAATTAAAAAATATTCATCGCAAATTTTGCTTCTTTAGGTTCATAGTATTTATTTAATCAGTGAAGGAGATTCATCGAATGCTGCTCGTGAAATACTTCGTGATAATATCGTTAAAACACGTCTTTCAACGGCAAATCCAATTCCATTTCATGTCATATCTTTATTCTGTAATAATTCAGACACGCAAACATATCTTCGTAGTATCGCACAAAGTACAGATGGAACATATTTTTGTTATAAAATTCATAGTGAACTATCGGATTTGAAATCATCATCGAATTTGTACGATCCAACACGTATTCAAGTTCAAAATGATAAATTACAAATGGGCACGAATATGATTCCACCTGAACAAGAATATCCAGTTGATATTTCATTGATGTATAAAGAAATCATTCAATGTCAAAGTGTAATCGATCGAATCGAGAAAATTCTCGGTTTTATTCGAGATGAAAATCAAAATCCTGTGAATTCACTCGAGAGTAAATCGAACTGTTTCTTTTTTCTTTTTTTCTGATCGTATTTATTTTTCTTAAAGCATCGAAATTTGCCGAGAGTTTTAACGTGTCAGGAGAGAATAATTTTCAAAAAAGTTTGATTGTTCAATCATCGGCTTTATTCAATGCCGAAGACGGTGAAATGTCATCGAATGAATGGTTAAAAATCTACGGTATTGACACGCAAAAATTAGATTTCTTTTCGGTTTTACAATCAGCTGCATTTCGACATTGTGACGGTGTTATTACACTTCTCAAACCACCAAATGATTCAACAGATTTAACAGCAGAAACACCAGCTGTAAGCTATTTTTCTCTAGTGGAGAAAATGAAGTTCTCTGATTGTTTTTTGTATGTAGAATCCACAAGATAAATTGATTAATGCGAGATATTGCGATCAATTCGCTCATGTTGCTTGGCCTGATGGTACCATTCGACATGTTCATGTCACACCGGAACTCTATCGGTTTGAATTTGTTTTTTTTTATTTAAATATTTACATTTTTTGCTTATAGAGATTATGAAAGACGAATAAAAGCATTATTGGAAAAAGTTCGAGCCAGGTAAAATTGGTGATTTTGATTTTCGAAACGAATTGTTCGATTGAAAATCTAGATTATTATGGTTGAAAAAGGGCAGTCGAGATGTATTCGGTACTGTTATTGAGAATAATATCTACATTCTTATCGATACATCGAAAAGCATGGAACATCATCTTGGTTTTGTCAAAGAAAAACTTCGTTTATTAATCAAAGTACAGATTTCAATTAAAATATTGTTTTCTCTATAAAACAAAAAGTATTTAGGATCAATTATTTGCAAAAGAACGTTTGAATATAATCGCATTCAATTCTGCTATCACTCCGTGGCGTGACCGTTTAACTAAAATCAGCGATTCAATGTTATCCACTCAACTTCAACCATGGATCGACAACTTAAGTGCCGATGGTTCAACGAATACATTAGGTGCACTTCGATTTGCGCTTGCTGATCCATCGACTGAAGCAATCTACTTGCTTTCCGATGGTCGACCTGATCAAGTCTGAACTCCTCATCGAATCAAAAATCTTTCATTCGAAATATTTTTTATTGTTGTTTAGAATGAACGACATATTCTATCTCAAGTACAATACCGACAAGTCGTACCGATTCATACGATTGCGTTTAATTGTCAAGACGAATCAGCCAATCGATTTCTGTATGATCTCGCCAAGCAAACAGGTGGACGTTTTCATGCATTTCAATACGGTTTAGAAAAGGAAACAGCTATTGAACTACCTGAAGTATAGATTTCGAAAAAAAAGATGTCTTTTTTCTCTTATTTTCAAAATTGAAATAGAGTGAAGATGTTGGCAATTTAAAAAACGAATTAGAACGTGGTCAAAAGGAACTCGAACGTATCGCTGCTCTTCGTGACGAATGTGTCGGTCGTGCATGGGCCGCAACGAAAATTCCACCCAAATCAAATCAACCATCGGTACTTCCATTGAAAAGTCAAAGTGCATTCGAGATTAAAACTCGACCGAACAGTTGTAAGTGAAATCGTTTCTGTTCTCCTCCTTTCGTTGTCATGAGAACGAAATTTGAGAAAAGGTTTCATGATGGATTTTTTTGTTTATTTTTCTCTTCAATAGCAACAATGGAACGAAGAATGAAAAAAAAGAAATCGACAAATAACAAGCCAAGATTATCACGACGATCGAAATCGGGTAGGATTTGTGGTTTTGAATGGCATCTAATCGGTTTTGTATTTAGCCGATCTACATACCGGACTCAATCTCAATCCGAATCAATGGATTTTACCTGAGACAAAAGATTTTTTGAATACGAACCCAACTAAACACGATCCAACGAAGCCAATCGAAGCCAAATCAACGTCGTATGTTAATTTTATTAGTTTTTTTTCGTAATTAATTCTTTGTTTTTAGTAATAAAACACCCTATGACGAAGTGAAATTCTATTTGAAAAGAAACAGTTTACTTGCTAAAGGTCTGACAATATTTGATGTTCTTCATCCAACGACTACAACCGTAAGAAATCCCATTCACACGCAAATTATCGATCGTTATGTTCTCGCAAAAGTTTGGGATGATGTAAAGTTTTCTCGTTGAAAGACAAACAGATTTTGACTAACTTTTTCTCTTAAAAAATTAGCTTCTATCAGCTGCATACGGGCCGTACATAAAACGATTGCGTCTTATTAATCATTTTGCCGTTGACTTGACGAAATATGAAGAAAAATTAAATGATTTAATTAAGAGTTATATGCAGTAGGAGAAACTTATTCTGTTTATGAATCGATTCTTTTGTTTTAAAGGTTCGTTTCAAATTTTATCTGGAAACATTTGAACGAAGATGATAGACGAAAGTATGTAACGATGGTATTTGTTATTAAATTGAAGATTTCGAGTCTTGTAGAATTGGCCCGTCTTTACATTGGAATCGTTTATCTAAAGAGCTACAAAATCAGTAACAAAAATTTCTGCATTTCCATTTCCTATTTTTCTACTTGTAGAATCAGTCAAGACATCAGCCAAGAAGAACATACTAGTCAAAGGTATTTGACCGCTGAAATTCGAATTGAATTTGAATTAATTACATTATCTTTTTCAGTGCCTTGGAAGAGTTTGCTTGGAGAAAATTGAGTGATGACGAGCAGACAGCGTAGGCAGTTTCTTTTCCAATCAAAATTCTACATGAATAGATGTTTTTGTTTTTCAAAAAAAAACAGTTTATTAGAAAACGTTCCAGTTTATAAAGATCAAAATGAGACAATATTAAAAAGTGCACTGAAAAATTCCGAAGACGATGGCGTTTTCAAAGGAGTCAAACGAATGGATTTGGAACTTCAACGTGCAAGAAAATTCTTGCAAATTTCAACCAATCTACGGCAATTACAAATACGAGCAGATGTTGTAACCGAAGCGAAGAGTGAACAGAAACCAAAACGTCAATCATCATCATTATCATCGTCGGCTGTTCGAACTTCTCGTCAACGATTTCTTGTTTCGTTCGATGACGATGGATTTTTCTATCCTGGTAAATCGAACCAAAACAAAAAGTTTTCCTTCTAATCAAATTGATTTTATTTTAAGGCATAACTAAAAAGAATCGTCATGGTCGCGAAGTTATCCAGTTCGACATGGGTCTCGAACAGGAAATCTACGATCATGCACGTTTACCCATTGGTGGCGCTATTTCCCAGCCACATTTACTCGAAAATGATCCTGTTCTCGTTCGACAAATGAATCAAAAACGAGAATTCTGGGTGCCAGGCCTTGTCGCCATACTTCCATCGTCTACAGCACAATCGACACCTTTGTATACAATTGAAGTCTATACGCCATCACGACATGAAGTAAAACGATGATATGTTCGAGAAAAATAATCCTTTTTGTTTCTCACTAAGATTGATGTACCTCGACGTGATCTGTTAAGAATACCGTATAATTTATTTGAACAGACACGTACGAAAATTCAAAGGCTTCAGTAAGTTTTTGTTGGTTGGTTGGTTGATTTTCTTCAATAATAAAGTTTTATTTAGTAATCCAACAGTATTACCGAAATACGCTCATCCATCGAGTGAACCATCGATTCGAGGTGAGATGAAGGTTTTCTTTTATTTTCAATCGAAAAATATTCGTTGTTTTAGATGCACTTCGAAAAGAACTCGAACCTTTGACCAACAGAGTTGAACATCTCGATAAAACACACGGTCGACAATATGAAAAACTGAAAAAAGTGAAAAAAAAACGAAGATCTATAACTATAATTCGAATTAAACGATAAATTATTTCGATTTTCAGAGATTAGACAGTCAAATGGATAAGATGAAAGCTTTAGAAAATTCAGTAACACAAAAAATAGATCGATCAGTTTCGATTCCAGAAATATCTCTGAAATCCGATCGTACTCCAATTCCATCTCCAAAACCATCAACTCGTTCGAAACAAAGCAGTCGAAAATCCTCATCAAGTAGATCTTCTCGACCGAATGACTTCATCGAAATCAACACTGAAGTCTTCGCTCTTTGGGAAAATGATGACGCACTTTTTTATAAAGTTCGATTTGTTCACATACTTATTTTTTTTCAATATAATTGAGCTCTTCCTTCTAGGGTATTATCATATCTGAACCAGACGAATCCAATCGATATCTCATTCAAAGATATGATCTACGAAATAGTCGAAGTCTTGTCTCGCGAGATGATATCTACTTAGACACACAATTAGTTCCATTACGTGAATTAATTAAAAAACCACAGACATGTATTCTCATTGAATATCCCAGCGAGTATCGTCATTGTTGGGCACCAGCTGTTATTCTTCCACCACATTCGAAATCATCTTCGATGCAGATTCGTTTTTATAATTGTCATGACGACTCACCTTCTCAATCGTCTCGTGCAATCGAAATCACAAAAGACAAATTCGAAAAATATTCAACATTACGTATCGATTTCGAAACTCAACTTCTCAATCAAACCATTGTCGGACTTAATAGTTGGACAAATAGTTATTTATTAGGTACAATTGTCGATCGAACTGACATACCACATGAATATATCATCAATTGGTGTTATCCGAATGAAGATGTGAAAGAACCCGAAGATGCTTGTAAACAAACTGAAGAACATTTATTCGGTGCTCATGCTTGGTATAATCAATTGCAAGTTGGTGATTATGTTCTAGCTGTCGATGAACAATCGTATGTCTATAAACCAGCTAGAGTTATTGAATTAATCAATGGAAATCAAGTGAATATTCGATTTCTCAATTCTCAAGATAAAAAACGGTATGCAATCGAACGAGTTTTTCAAATGATTTATCTTCTTATATTCGTTTTAGACAAGCAATAGTCGATATTCGAACAGCATTTGTCATTACAGAAGAATATTGTCAAAGTGCTATTCAAAGACTAGATCCATAAGAAAAAACATTCTTTTTTTTATTACCAAAAAGATCAAAAAAAAAGTGAGGACAATATAATAATTATTTAATTCTATATTCAGTTGCATGTTTACACGTACCATTCTTTTGTATTATCGACTTTCCGTTGATTTGTTGTCAACATAGAGGTCTTAGTTGGATGATCTTTGACTTGTAACTTAATCGGATGATTTTGACTTTCATCGATTTTATAAGTACCTTCGTCGCGGCTACAAACTTTAATAATCAAATAAATAAACATGATTAAGATTAAACCGGAAGCAAGACATCCGATTAATAGAGCTAAAAGAAAAATGTGATTTGCATGAATCGAATCTGTTGCTTGATTCGTTGAGGGTGTTGTGGTTGTTGTCTGATTAAATAATTGATTATAAACATTATCATCACGATCTAGTATTACTGTTGTTGTCGTCTTCATTGGCATTGTCGAGTGTTCTATGTCAATTATTCGTGAGAATAAATGTGGTTGAGAATAGAGAAGAGAAAACCCGTTTGATGATGAAGTGGTTTGTTGTTGATGTTCACAAAATGCCAGATCATTTAATGAAAAAAACGAGGAAGACGACAAGGACAATGATCTCGAATAGAAATAGTATCGATGTTTAGGGATGATTGCAACTGAAACAAAGAAAAGAAACGGAAAAGATATTCTATTTTGACATATTTGCAATATAGAAATAAATGTTTCTGGTTTTCTTTCCTTTTTCCTAGACGGATGAATTAGAATAAATTAGCCTCGGTTTCTTCTCTAATCGAATAGACAAAAAGAAAAGGGAAAGAATTTCTGCGCGTAGATTATTGTTTAACTTGCCGTGAATAAATTCGAGGTGATAATACGAAATGAAATTAGATTTCTATATCGATTGTTTCTTACTTGATTGAGATGAAGGTGAACATGATGGAATGAAAATCAAACGGTTGCTGGCTTTTGCATGACGAATGGAATTGATCGAAAGAGATAAACAAATAAAATATGTGATAAACATTCTTCGAAATTACGACGAAATGTCTGCGTTAATATTATCCTTGCGATCGATGACAATTGACTTTGTATCGATTCGAACTGTTAATGTCATTAATTTTTTTCTCTTCTTCTTCGTCTTTGCGTTCTATCTCTATCAGTTTCTCTTTTTCTTCTTCTTCTTCTTCTATCTTTTTTTTCTTCTTCACTATTTGCAATATCTATTCCAATTGATGATCATTTCGATTATGCAAATAGACAATCGATGACGACGAGTGATGATGATACTTAATTGAAATCAGTTCATTGAGATCAGATTTCATCATCTTTCTTTTTCCGGACTCATTGATGTGTCATTTCTTGATTCAGAAGAAGAAAAAAAACTGTTTACTTGACCCGAACGATGTGTGTCAATAGTTCACAGAAATAATGTGGTCAGCTTATTTGCATGTTAAGATCGAATGCATTGCTATGTGTAAATCAAATTATAATTAATAATATCTTGACTTGTTTCCCATTGACACAATCGTGAATCATGAAGATATTAAAAAAATAACGCCAACGCAAATATAAAAACTCAATACATAAATACAGGACACGGTCGAGCAAATTCTAATGAAAAGAAAACGAAAAAAAAAACAGGCGTACTGACATCATATTTATGTTGTATATGCGTATATATATAATTACATGCAGTTCTTTTTTTTAATGTGATATAAATAAAGTGAAAGAAAATGGTTGAAATGAACGCAATAGAAACCGATCAAATGGACGATATCAATCCACGTTATATAACCGGTACCAGTGATGAACCGAAACAAATTCTACAACCAATATTAGGATATGCTCATGTGCCATTAGTGCCATTGGAAGAAGCATGTCAACCATTGCTTAATATTGTTCCATGCTTACCAACATACATTTGGATAGCAAAAGAAAATTCTAAACATTCCAGCGATGGTCTCACACGAGATGAATCAGCAGCTATTCATCTGTATACAATGGAATGGGATTCAGACGATAAACGAACATATCCTAGTCTCTATACACATTTGAATCGAACGTTAAAATTAATCGATCGAACAAAACTGCGACCATGGTTTTCCTATCTCAAATTATTTCTCACAGCATTAGCTAAATTACCGCACAAACAACGGCAGATTGTGTGGCGTGGTGTAAAGAAAAATGTGAGCGATGATTATCCACCAGGAACCGAAATAACCTGGTGGGCATTTTCGTCATGTACAGCATCATTGAATGTACTCGATTCGGATCTCTATTTGGGCAAAGAAGGAATGAGAACGATTTTTTCCATTGAAGCAATCAATGCTCGATCGATTCGATCACATTCACATTTTCAAACTGAAGATGAAATTCTCCTATTGCCTGGCAGTTATTTCGAAATTAAATCTCGATTGAATCCTGCGCCTGGTCTTTATATTATACATTTACAACAAAAAATACCGCCTCATGTTCTTCTTGAACCACCATTTCAAGGTGCCGAACTTTTGCCACCTAGTGAAACTGATGAATCTTCAGTAAGTAACATTTTTATCCTATGTCGTTTAAATAGTACAGTTGACCTTTAGCGTAAAGGCAGTAGAGTACATGATATTGTCCCAGCTGCTAAGTCAAGACCTTGGTATAAAAACAAAAAGATACTCGTTGGTATTGGTGTGATAGTAATCGCAATTATTATGGCAATTATCTTAGGTGCTGTTTTAGGGTCTCGACATGACTTCACAATAGAAACTACGACAACAAAACCAATTTCTACGAATAACTCAACATTCGATGGATATCCAACTGCATTTTATTCATTCGATAATAATATTTTCGATCTTTATTCTCTACGAAATGGAGTCGTTGAGGGTGGACCTGTTCAATATGTCGTAGGTTATCTAACATATGGCAAAGCGATTGTACTCAATCAAATGACAGCAACTGAGATTCATATTCAGCCAGCTTTTGATCTCTCGAATAGTTCAAGTTTTACTATTGGAGGATTTTTTATGTTGGAAAAAGAGAAAATGAATGCAACTCTTGTTCAGTTGACAACAAACATTGGATTTTATTTAATCAATGGCATTTTAACTGCATCATTAGGATTAAATCTTATTGTCGATGGTACTTTAACAATTCCTACTAATCAATGGTATTATTTAAGTTTAGTTTATAATTCAACTCTACAAACAGCAACAATGTCTATCGATGGAAATCTTGATGGAACACGATCAGCCATAAAACTGAATAATAACTCATTGATCAATACGAACGAAATGATCGTCATAGGTACTAATTATCAAGGTCGTATCGATCAATTAACGATAACATTAAAAGCGAAATCTCCATCTGAAATTCTATGGGATGCAACAACTATTGCATACTATCCATTGGATGTCTCATGGTTAAATGATCTCGGTCCTAATGATATTATGGCAACATCAACTAACATTCAAACAGTTTATGCATGGCGATTCAATGGAATTAATTTCAATCTAACAGATTCATATTTTCAAGCCGATGGTTTTACTGCATTAGGAACGCCTGCACATGCATTTTCAATTGCAGTATGGGTTCGAACTGAATCTCAACCAGGAGTATTTTTAACCGTATCGAATCCATTTACATGTCTGCTTGTTGTTGGTATACAAAATGACGATAATCGTCTCGTTGTTTATCTGCCTAATGCAACACAAACAGGTGAAAATATCAATATCGTTGGACCCGTTATGCCACTTTATGCATGGGTACATTTTGCATTTACATGGAGTTCTAATAGTCAAGCAAAACTGTATACATCGGGATTTTTACAAGGTTCGAATAGTCAAGCAACTCTATTGAATAATGCTCGTGGACAAAACAATAGTCTACCAATGACCATAACACTTGGTCAATATCATGGTGCAGCCAATTGTCAAGGTATTCAAGGTGTTAATGTATCACAACAATTTAAAGGTTCATTGGATGAACTTTATATATTTTCTCGTGAATTACAAATTGATGATTTAGTACAATTAGAGACGCAACAACAACGGTAAATCATCAGTTTCTTATTGTAATAGAATTTGATAAATACGAATACATTTTCTATCGATTATTCTTATTCAAAAATATCTCAATGTAACTTTACAGATCAAATTTCGTCGGCACAAAGCATATCATCAGATTGAAGGTGTCATATTGCTTTTGTCTATAATTGCGTAAATTTGTATGAAAGTTGTTCGAAATGCAACATATTATTCTTTCGATTATCTTTTTACTATTTAACATTCATCAGCATACGTATAACTTAAGAAAAGAAATCAGTAGTAATTGTCTCTGGTTTATAATCCAAGGTGATTATCGTTTAATTGTTTGCTGACAAGGAAGGACAAAAAAAAACCGAGTTGAACATGAATGTATCTAAATCTTTCTCTTCTCTTCTTTCTCGTTTGTTCTTCAAAAAAGTTTTTTTTCTTCTTCTTTTTGATATACATGTCTGTTTCACTGTCGGCAAACAAAAAAAGAAAAACGAATCAAAGATAGACGGTGGTTTTATACGTGATTATCGATTGACAACAGGTGGTCGTCTTATTTAAGAACGAAAAAGCGTTTGAATGCCATTCAATACTTTGATTCTAATACGGTACATTACATTTAGTTGTGTCGGTTCCAACATTTGTTCGCCTTTCTTTCAAATAATAACTACTACTACCATCACTACCTCATTTTCATTCTTAATCGTAGCACGCAAGTACAAAGAATAGTTCTCTCTCTCTCTCTCACTCTTTTTTCTTTCTCGCTTCTTATTCTTATATTTAATTCTCAAAGAAAAGGAACACACATACAATCAAAAAAAAAAACGCGACGAAAAATCAGAAGCAAAAGACGAAATTGGCACATAAAATATTGACCTCTATTTTCCTTTTTCTCTTTCTCTCTCTCTTCATCTCCCTTAGTCACTCAGGTTTTTTTCTTCCATTCATATTAGATGATGCGAAGATGAAGATGATGATCGTAAGTATCGTAAATACTTTTTCTCCCTAGCTCTGCTTTCTTTCAATACAGTCAAGAGCTTCTTATCGAATTTCTTTAAAAAAAAGCAGAGCAAAGCAATCAGAGACATTTGCACACGTTTATAGTCGAATGCAAAACTTCAACACATACATATATGTATATAAATAAATGTGTTCAGTTTAGTAAACGAAAAGAGAATAAGCAAAAGTAAAGTAATAATCACTGTTGATTGAGAAACAAAAACACTTGACTAGCCGAAGAGTGCAAGGCAAAACTATTTTAAATGAAGAGAAAGAAAAACGAAGAAGTAAAACAGAGAGAGAAACGTTTAGTTTTATTTGTATTTGAAGATTTTTTGTGTTGATTTAAAATACAGACAATGCGTCGACTAGATTCGATCATAATGATGAATCGCCAGCAGACGTAAGACATATTTCTTTTCATTCAAGTAAGAACTCGAAACACGAAAAAAATGTGATAAACAAGAAAATATTCAATGACATTACGACGAGCGAAGAGAGAACTTTTTTTATACGACTTTTCTTTCCGATGAGAAATTTTTTTTTATCATCAGCTATGCAAAGAAATCATAAAAGATCTTATTCATGTCTATAAATGAAATGAAATAACTGTTAAATATCGATGATAAAACGAAGAAGAACAAGAGAACTTCAGTAAGAATTAGTAAGAGAAAAAGAAAGGGATTATTAAATATTTGACAACAGATCGATATGTTCTTGCGATCATTAACAGCATCAAACTATATTATTCGTATCCAATGTAAGTGCGTACGTTTACGTTCTGTTTGACAAACTGATGTAGGTCTTCATGTGATATGAGAATGTGTGAAAACATCGAGAGAACGAGCATTAAACATTTCTCCATCAAACGACAACGAGCTGCAAAAAAAAAATGCAATCGAAAAAATTCCTTTCTGTTTCATTTTATACAGTAGGTTTATATCCATCGACTGTATCCACAGTTCAATTGAATAACATGTCGACATCGACAACAACATCATCATCAGGAAAGAATATTTCAACAAATTCATTCGGTTTTACTTCACCCAAAGCGCAAAATGGACAAACAAACTGTAACATCTGTGCACGTCTTCTCTATTCATTCGAAGAAATTCTCATTTGTATGAACAAAGAAAATCATTTAAACAAAAAACATTCGTTTCGTTTTTCAGGTCGAATCTGCCAAGATTCTTATCATTGGCGATGTGTAAAACCAGAAACGATTTCACACTATGGTGAAAATTCGAATTTTATCTGTGAAAAATGTAACAACAATGAACTTCATAGTTCACGAGTCAGTCCAACGCCACGTCTATCCAATGCCGGTATACGAATAAAATCTCCTGATTCAACTGAAACCGATTATCGAAATTTTGCCAATATACCATCGAAATTAAGTACAAGTCCAGCGAGAGATACACCCGTGGTCAATACCGTTCGTTATTTCGAAGAAAAACAACAAACACAATCGTCAACAACAAATTCGCCTCGACAGAAACTACTCGATGGACGTCACGTCAATGGTAAATAATTTCACCTTGAAATTCATTCGAGTAAAAAATAAAGAACAACAACAATAATAACGACATAGAATCCTTAAAAAACTTAATCTTTTTTTTTTCGTTTCCATTTCAACATTCATCTGTCTAGGTCAACACGTAGATGAGCCGAAACTTCATCGTCGAATCAACGGATTCGAGAGTGATGAAGACAATACGGCAACTGGTATGTTTCAAGCCAATTACCAATATACCCCATTGAAAGAATATGCCGCAATGAAAAACGATGGTTATCGAAGTAAGAGAACGGTATAATAAAATACTTGAAGGATATAAAATTCGCTTTTATTTGAGGTTCGCCATCGCCAAATGCAGATAGGCAATTCACTTCATCTCGACTGAATGGCGCATTACATTATAACAATCATTCGACACAATTCTCAAGTCCAACTGTTGACAATTTAACTCTACACAATCGTCGACAACAACATTTTGTTAGTACAACAAATTTGAATGTTCTCGATCCGTCCGTACGTCGACAGCAATTAGCAAATAACTATCGAACAATGAATCAATCGACACCGTATCTATCTCAAGTTCGACATGATGACGATGAAGACGATCCACGAATGATGAAGAGTTCATTTCAACAACTCGATCGTCATTCGAATGTGGGAAGTGATTCGGGCATTGTGATTGTCGGTAATAAGAATCCATCGGATGAAAATCAATTTATCGAACGAAAACTTACGGATATTGTTCAACAATTAAGTCGACAGATCGAAACTGATGCACAGAAATTAAACGAGAAATTAGAAACCAAATTACAAAATCTCGAACATATGATTCATCAACAAACGTATATCATACGTCGACAGGATGAAGTCATCGAACGTTTGAAATCGAAAATCTCGAAGATCGAAGGTGAACGAGATCATTTTCGAGACCGATTATCGGTTCATGAACAACGAGAATTCGATCGAAAGAAATATTCGACATTCACAGATACCGATGATACGTTGAATAGGAAAATATTCGAACATGACGATGCACAACATACGTTCAATGATGTGTCAACAAATCGAAAGTTTTCAACAGCATCGACCGCTTCGACTGAACAAAGTCGACGATCGAGCAAAAAAGTACGCGCGATATCTCGTTGTTAGTTGAATAAAAATCGAATTTTTTCAGACACCAGCACCACGTATTGATCAACAAACGCCAAACCATGAAAATGAATCGACAATTGCCAGTCTAATTAGAAGTAGTTTTCTTTTTTACACAAGTTTTTTTCTTGAACAAAATTTATTTATTTAGCAATGCCAGCAAATCAAGAAATTCATGTTCCAGACAATTCGACTGTAACTAGTCGATTAATCTCTTCAGTTCCTCTAGCCGAAAAGTCAGCTGCTTCAACTCGTCTCGATGATATTATTCATCAATCAAACCAAAACCTATCGGCTGCTTATTACCAATACGGTGAATTACGTCAACGAGCAAATTCATCCGGAGAACAACATATCGCTAGTACAATTCATCAAGATGATGAACGAAAATCAAAACGTTCATCTTCATCTTCGTCCTCGTCGTCGTCTTCATCATCATCATCCTCTCGAAAATCTACTCCTGCCGATAAATCGACTCTTTCTCAAAAGAATCCGATTTTGCATCGAAGTTTAGAATCTCTTCCACATCAATCGAATCCTCTCGATCGATCATTAAAATCGAACAATAAAGCTGCATCATTAGAATTTGTTAAACGACCGGTGACGTACGATGATCCCGGCTCGATCTATGTTCTTCCACAAGACGCGCCACATCCAGCATCCGAATATCGAAATACCGTTAAAGGATGGATTCGAAAACAAAATCGTGATTCATTTTTCAAACGTATTGAACGTTTCTATTGTGTACTGAAAGCAAATACAATTCTAATGCATAAATACGAGAACGATAGAAGAGCACAGAAAGTAATTAATCTTCGAGGTGATTATCTAATCCGTTGAAATTTGAGACTGATCTACATGAAATTTATTTTTTGTTATTTAGGAGCCAAAGTTGTTTTCTATGATGATACAAAACATGGACCAACTTTGGAATTAACATGGGCTAATCGAACAAATGCATCGAAACGTTATCATGTAAAATTCTTCGTCTCGTTTTTTTTCTTGTTGTTGTTTTTATTCGATTTATTTAGTTGTATGTCGAGACAACTGCTGAAGCTGAACAATGGCTGCAGGGCATTCAAACTGCTATCAATGGTCCAGATAATCGTAAGTTTAATTGAACATTACGTTCAAATTCAATATTATTCTCTTGTCTCTCATAGAAAAATCTTAGTTAGGTAAAAAAGCAAAGGTATACCGATCAAAATTTCGTTGCTTGCTATTTCTAAATTCTCTTCTTTAAAAAACGATTCTCTCGTACAAATTCTACTATTATTTTTTTTTATTTAGAAAGCCGATGGCAACGATATCGTCTGCAAACTTAATTCTCTCTCTCGTCCATGCAGTGACTGATTCGTTTCTTCTTATACTTCCTCCGTTTTTTTTCTTCTTCTAAATATATGCTAATTTTTTTGTTTGTTTGTTTTCTTTTTCTATTTGCTACACACACATACATATTTATACAAACGTAAATCTTTTTTTTGTCTCTCTCTCTCTCTTTTTTCTGATCTTGATTATAAATAGAATATTAATAAAACGGCAAACATTGTATTTTACAAATAAAAATCAATGCACGTATATTTCCTTGGAGAATACGATTGTCTTCGGTGTATTGTTTTAAACGGAAATTATGATTTTGTTTCGTTATTCACACTTTGGAAATCAATTGATTACGTTATTTTTATCGAAGGAAAGTGAAGTATGAGAATAGGTCACTCATCATTCGACATGAACAGCTGGAATGTGCGTGTGTTGTATTAATAGTTTATTGGCGATTACTGCCCGCGCACATTCTTCGTCTTTTTTTGTTGTATTTCAAGACGATGAGTATGTTTCCATCGCTTTCTTGTGTATATATTTATATATGGACAGATGTCAAAAACGAGCACGAAGGTCAACATTCTTTTCTTTTTCTTCTTCGCTCTTTTCCTCTTCGATCATCATCGTAGTCGTATTGGCATTTGCTTTTTTTTTTAAATCAACACAAACGTCATTCGTATGTATATAAAGTTTCGTGATGCAATCACATTAGTTTAGATATTCGAAAACATGTTTGTACTTTGATTTTGTCTGTTAGATTTGAAATGTGGACATGTCATTTAATGCAAAGGACAACGACGACGAAAAAGAAAGGTTCATTTAAATCAATAATGATTTAACAATCGTACAATGATCGAAACATTTTCTTCGTATTTGCGTATTGCATATATTGTTAATAGCTTTAACCTTGGTAGAAATATAATGAACGATGGCACATCGATGTCAGACGAGAGAAAGAGAGATAGAAGATCATTCATTCTTTTCCTTGCACAGTAGATTATACAATGCACCGCCGTCCTGATCGACATTTTCTTCCCTTTCTGTTTTTCTTTCTTTTCTTTTCTTTTCATTAAACAGAAAAGATAATCCGCCATAACTGAATGAATGAAGAGCTTATATAGAGATGACATAACATTCACAGTCGTGTTTAGATATTCTTCTAGATACAAAAACTAACACAATGGATGCTGATTTAGCACAGAAACTTAATCGGCGCATACGTCGAATTGAATCATTCGAATCGTCATCGGAATCCTCGTCGATCAATGGCAACAGTATTGGTACTGTTGATGAACAAGAATCACTTTCATCATCATCGTCAGTCAATGGCGATTATCAACGATCGACGGTATTCAATCCGTATACTGAATATACGGAATTTTCACGAAAACAAATTCAAGGTCTAATGCAAACTTTTGAAAAGTAAGACCAATGACGATGAGATTTTTGTTTTGTTCACTTGAATTGATTTGATTTTTATGCAAGATATGATGTCGATAAAGATAAATTGTTGAATTTTAATGAACTCAAAACTATGATGGAAAAACTTGGCATACCACAAACACATTTAGGTTTGAAAGAAATGATTAAACAAGTCGATGAAGATCAAGATGATAAAATTTCCTTTCGAGAAGTAAAACTTCTTTTCGACAGAAATCGAAACTAATTTGTGTTGATTTAGTTTTTACTTATTTTTCGTAAAGCTATGTCAGATACGAATGAAAATGAAAATGATAAATCATCGATAGCTTCAGTTCTTCAACAACTCTATTCAATGCTCGTTGAAATCGATGTAGCAAAAGAAGGTGTTGGTGGTGCGAAGAATTTCTTCGAAGCAAAAGTAAAATAAAAATGAATTCGATTTTCATGACGAACATTTTCGATGATACTTTTCAGGTTGCAGCTATCAAAGAAAGCGATAAATTTCAACGTGAAATTCGCGAAGAACAAGAGCAACGACGTCGTTTAGAAGAAGAAAAACATCGTCGTAAACTCGCTTTTCAAAATCGTCTTGCTCAATTTCAACCGTCATAAAAAGCAAAATCATCACAATCAAGCCGAATTTATTCCTCGTACAAAGTCCTATCGATCTTCCTGTGATATACGTATTTACTATCCCCATCTCCTTACTTATTCATCTAATAATCTTATCCTCGAATGTGTTCGTGTGCGTGTATTATTAATTAATTAATTGATTTTCTTTTGTCTCTCATCAAATAATAAAATAGTCTTAATCAAGGTCAAAGAAGCATTTATTGAAATAATACAAAAAGCAAACAGCAGTATGTTCAGAAAATTCGTCGTTCGTGTTCATCTAAATCTTTCATATCTTCGATGAGACTTGCACTCAATTCAGTTAGTAGTAAATCCATTGTCTAAAACAGAGAATAATGAAAATCTTTCTCTTCGAATTTTTGATGTCTCAATTTACAATATTCATAAATGTATTCAAATGGAATTTTTTCAATGCATAATTATCCAATGTTCTCGAACGGGTATCTCGAATGTCTTGATAATGATAAATAAGATTATCCAACATGGTCGCTAGAGTAAACAGATATGATATTGACAAGGATAGAAAGAAAGAAAAAAACGAGGACATTTACCATCGAGAAATCGAGATAAATCATCGACATCAACAACTGAACCATTTTGTTTGACATATTTTCTCAGTAATTGATCGAGAATTATTGTATCGAGAAATTTATTTTGTGCTTGTTTTTCAATCGAATTAAATTGAACTTGATTGACTTGATTGTATTCGGTATGTCGAACATCGTAGGCAGTATCACGAACAATATCATTAATCACTTCGTTTTCAATATCACGATAGATATCATTTGTTGCGTCGTTCATTCTCGGAACGTTTTGTAACTGAACAAGAATAATTATCTTTCAAATCCGTAGAGAGCAAAAAAGAACGTGGATTTACTTTATTAGTTATCGTTTGTCCGGTTAGTTCAGTAACAATATCACGAACTTCGTTATCGATTAATTCTTGATTGATATCAGTTAAGAGACGATGTTGAGTATCAGTTGAAAGATCGTAGAATTTTGTTTGTGTTTGACGAACTGGTGGAATTTCTCGGAAATCGAGAGGTTTTAGTAGAGATATATGAGAGTCAATGTTCGATGAAGGAATAGGAGGACGTTGATAATCTAATTCACGCATCCATTCATCAGAAAATAATCTTTAGGCGAAGAAGAGTTTTATTTTGATGAAATCAAGTTTTTAAACTTCTTACTGAGTATTATCAACTTCTTTTTTACTCAAGAGATTATTGATTTCAGTGTAATATCGACTGACTTCGGTTTTCGATGATTTATCACCCTGTTGTTTGTTTTCTCGATCGAGTTCGCTGATAATTTCGAGTAGAAGATCGGGAATAAATTGATCTTCAATGCATTTACCAATAAAATCTTCTATAAAACGATTAGCAAACGCTTCATTTCGACGAACATAAATATAATCATTCGATGGTTCCTAAAGTCAATAGAAAAAAACGAATTTTCGTTCGTTTTTTTTTTGATAAGAAAGAAGCGAACTCGTTGAAATTTTGGCGAATGATTAGAACGAACACGCTCGAGATAGGCGTATTGAGGATCAGGAACGTAGACAGGTATTGGACGATGACCGTCTTTACTCAAAGGAGGTGTTGTGATAGTTGATAAGCGCGGTACGACAATGTACGACTAAAGAAATCAAACTTAGAATCGATCGATCGATAAAAGACAAATGAAAATACTTTTTTCTGTTTTTGACTTCGACTACTGAGACCGAAATGTGTGAGAGGAGATGGATATCGTCGAATTAAATGTAGATCTTGATTTAGTCGATAATCAATCGGATCAAGTCCCCAAGTATCGAGACCAGTTGGTGGATTACTAAAATAAAGAAAATATTCTTCGAATGATTTCGATTTCGAAGAAATTGACATACTGCCAATCGTCAAGTGCTGGTAATGGACTATTGAACTGTCGAAGATTGAATGTAGTTCGATATGGCTCGATGCCAGAAGGCGTTATAAGTCTAAAGTCAAGAAAAAAAATGAAAAATTACGTCGCTTTTTTTTTCTTCAATTAAAAAGAAATGTTGAATAAGTAATCAAAGAAAAAACTCTATCTAACTTTTCTTTTAAACATAATTACGTACGTTCGCAACTTGGGAGGCGTACGAACTGGACTGTAAGTCGGCCGAGCTGGTAACAGATCTAAATCTGTCGGTTGATGCCATCCGACAACACTCTCATTGAATCGATCTTGAGCTAATTTTTGTTCTTGTTTCTTCTTTAAGATCGATGCTGGTTTCGGCATTCCTCGTGGCGAATGAATTTGATTAAAACTAAACATTCTTTTGTTATTTTTCTTTCATTAAAACAAAAAATTCTACTGTTTCAAATTGGCTTTCGCATGATTTGTTGACGATGCTTTCGGTGGTATTGTTGTATAATGATTATTCACAAAACGTCGTTTTTGATCTGTTGTAGTCATTGATCATTTCTTTCTTTATTTATTTTTCTAAATTTAATTATCATCGATTAGAGAAAAGAAGAAAATAGTTTCCAGCAAACTTTAATATTACTTAACTGTCATGGTAACGAACTATGTGTATGTGTATGTGTGTGTAAAATTGAAGTTCAATCATAATATTCGAATCTCATAGGAGATTTCCTTCGATTATCTTTCGATTTTTGATTATTAATTGAATTTGAATAAATAAATAAAATCTAAAAATAGATGACACACTTAATCATGACGCAAATTCATTGGTTGTTTTATTTGAACAATTGAAAGGAAAAAAAAGAAAAATTTACCTATCCAATTAAATCAATGATTCATCGATGATAGGATTAGATTCATTTTTTTCCTTCTTCTTTATCTTATTACGAATTCAATCAAACTAATAATCGTGTCGTTTTCGCTTTGGTAAGTCTCCGATTGTTGTAACTATACGAGTTTAAACTACCTTGACTTTTCGTATGTGTACACTCTTGAATGAATTTTTTGTTTACGCAACATGTCTCTCTCGAAATACTCAATTGACTTACCTCTCATCATTCAATTTTTCTATGCTTTCATTTTTAACCTTCGTTTCTCGTTGAATAAATTCAAAATCATTGAAAAAAGGAGCAAAAGAGAGAGAGAGAGATGAAGACTGAACAAGTATAAATAGAAATAAAAAATCCTCTCATTTGTCATCGATTCGTTTTTTTTTCGTAAATAATGAACGATATTTATTGGCGAGAAAAACGTTATCCATCAACATTTGTTCATGAACAAATTCGTCCATCATTCATATCAAATCGTCTACATCATCATATTCATTTGCCATATGCATCGAATGCGTACGGTGTCTATCGGCGAATACCCGAATTCTCAATTTCACCGTATCGAACAAATCGATTTTCAGAGTTTAATCATCATCATCATCGGAATGTGAGTCACGGGAGTTTTTGTTGTTGTTTTTTTGGCTTGTTCTTATCAATTATGTTGATATTCAGAATTTGCGCAAGAAAAAAAAACTCGAGATGATGGGCGTATATAAACCAGAAGTTCTTCTCCTTCTATTTCAGAAAAAAAACAGCGATCGACTTCGGTTTTTCTTTTTCCTTCGTCTTTTGCGTCGTTGATTCTCTCGTCCTATTTTCTGTGTGTGTGTTTTTTTCTTATATATGTACATCCAATCTAGCATGTCTTCACAATATTACTATTACAACTAATCGTTACTCGTTCGTATGTTTAAGAAAAGAAAAGAAAACGGTCCGAGTGTATGTATGTATGTGTGTGTGTACATGTATAGATATATATTGACATTGCAACATCGTCTTTTCTCTTGTTTTCACAGTCGTCGTGTCTCATCTGGTAGAAGATTCTTTTGTCTAACTGATTGTTTTGGGATTTAACAATGAAAGAAAAGAAAACTTTCTTCTTTCGAGTTCGATTCGATCTTCTGTCTAGTGAATTCGACTTGTTATGCTTATTTCTTCTTCTTCTTCTTCTTTTTTTGCGTTGAGACAGTAGTCGTCGGCCGTTAGATTATTATTTTCTCTTCAAATCGAATAGATATCGATTGGTCGAGAAAATAAACAATCGATGGTTAAGGTTAACAACAAAAAAAAGACGAAAGACAAAGATGTTATTTTGTTTTTTTTATTAATTGAGATAAAGATATGCGTAGGCGAAAATGACCTTCAGCTATGATTATACATATCTCAGAGAGTAAGAATAACGAAAGTTTAAAATTCAAATCAATTCATTGATACGAACAAATCCGATGACTAATTCATCTGTGAATAATAAATAAACTCGAGATGTATGTCGAATGACTCTTTCTTCTTTTTTAAAATACTTCCGAGAAATAATAAAACTGTTCTCCTAACCTTGAAAAGCAGACATGCTTCTTAATTAAATATTTTGATTTTGTGCTTTTTCTTTCTTTTTTCTACAGGATGTTCTTTCATCAATGGCAACATATGAAGATGTTGGACAATTAAATTCATCGAATTTGAATCATAATAATAATAATAATAGTCAAAACAATCGTGATACGACATATGATTATCCAATAAAAACGAAATCATCAACAATGCCCAAGCATTTCTATCAAAATTTAATTAAAACCAATAAACGAGATTTAAATGCATCGCAAACATCATCACAAATATCGGAACATGATCTGTCAACGAATTCAACGGACTCATCCAAACGAATTCATACGAGTAATGGGAAATTTTCTATACAAAAAATGTTACGACAAGGCTTTTCTTCTTGGCGTACGAGAAAGAAACCACCACCACCGCCTCCGACTCTATCGACAAATATCTCAACACCGACGATCGCTGCACAAAATCTAACGACGGATAATCTCCCATCAGATATTCATCCATCAACGACAACTCTACGCTCAGTATCTGTCGATGCACTTGCTAATCAAATATCAACACAGCCAATTATTGTTACCGAACAAATTCTTCCAGCTCAAGTCAGAGCTAACAGTGTAGATAGTGTCACGGTTGATTTCGATCGACCACACACAACTAGTAACAATAAAGGCTATATTCAATCTCCTTGGGCAAATTCTCCGTCAGTTACAACATCTGTGCCAATCACTAAAATCATCCCGATACAAACTTCTGAATCATCATTACCAAGAATTCCTCCTCCTGGTAGAGACATTCTCGTTTTTCTCAATTTCAAATCAGCTATTTCGTTTTCTTGATTTTCAGTTGCACCTAAACCAGATATCAATCGTTTAACTCCAATTCTTTCCAATTATTTTAATAATAACAATAACCCTAACAATATCTCAACGAATTCAAACGATGAACGACATGTTGCTTTTGCTGATACAATACAACCGAGTCAATTTCAGCCTATTCCTGACTCGACAACAGACTCTCCTATTGTCTATTCGAATTTAAGCAATTTCAAAGACAAATTTCAAATCTCATCATCGCCTCCAACATCTAACTTAAATAGTAATCCACCAATAACTACAGACAAGCAATGTTCGTCATCTCCATCGACGAATTCATCGACAACGCCACCACCATTGAAACAAAGTATTATTCAAGATATTGACACAACAAAATACGAAGAAATTCCAGCCAAAGAACCGGATCTCACACGACTACCGGAGAAAAGTGCTTTGAAAAAACCCAATGGTGTCAAACGACGTGTCATACCAGTTCTTCGAGAAAATCAACGGCCATCACCACGGCCAAGTCCGAAACTAAAAGGTCAAGTTATCGTTTCATCTCCACTAGCAACAGCAGCATCAACAACATCTTCGACTATCAATTGTCAACCCGATGCTGAGTCCGATGAACAATCATCGTCCGATGAGGAAAATCACGAGCCACGAAAACGTTTCGCTAATGTTCAACGAAATGATTCACTGGCACGTTTTCTCAAAGATCGTCCGATGCCCGATGAATTATTTGACAAACATATCCTTGTTAAGCCACTTGAAGAACGAAAAAATGAACGTGAAACGATCGAGAATAAATTAGAACGAAAATTATCTCTACGTCCTCGACCTGAAGAACTCGAAGCACGAAATATTCTTCGAGCCAAAACTCAAGCAGAATTAATCGCCGAAAAAGAAGAGAAAAAACGCTATTTAATACGAAAACTTAGCTTTCGACCGAGCATTCAAGAACTTCGTGATCGAAAAATTATTCGTTTTTGTGATTATATCGAAGTATCTGAATGCGACGATGTCGATCGTCGTGCAGATAAACCTTGGACACGTCTAACACCACGTGACAAACAATTAATTCGACGTGAACTCAACGAGTACAAGAGTTCAGAAATGAACATTCATCCTGAAAGTGCAAAATACACTCGTTTTCATCCACCTTAATACAATGCACATCTTTATCGAGCAATTAGACACTTCTCTCTCTCTCTATCTCTATCTCACGTACTGTGATTTCAATATTTCTCTCTCTCTCTCTCTATTCTTATGTACAAATTCACCGGTTTGTGCTCGTTCTTGTTATTGTTCATGATGAACAATCAATTTGAATAATCTGGTTTTTCTTTTTCAAAAACAATGTAATTATGCATAACTAAAACAAATCCTGAGTGCTGTTTTTTGTTCTTTCTTTCTTTCTTTCTTTCATCTATTCTGTTTTTTCTTCTTTTTTTGTTTGTATAGACATAATGAGTAAATTGAACAACTAAAAAAAATGAATCATTCATTCATATTCTTTTGAATAAATATGAAGAAAAAGAAAGAAAAGAAAAACTATAATGTATAAATAATGTAGATGTCTATATTGTCTAAGCAAGATATCGATTGACTGTCATTGAATGGTTTTTGCTTAGCCAGTCAAATTGTTTGCATGTCTATTCGAAGTATTTATTGGATGTTTCAATGTCGACCTCCTCCTTCTTTTACTTAACTTTCTTTCCTAGTTCGTTCGTTGTTTATTATTTATTTACTTGTTCTTTCATTTTAGTATTTCAGTTTCAGAGAAATCAAAACAAACAAGCGAAGTAAATCGAAATAAATGAGTGAAAATAGAACGATAATTTGAACATTTAGTTTAGGCAATCATGCCTCCAGCAACAGCAGCAGCTCAATTTCCTAATCAACAATTGCCAGCAAAAGAAAATGGATTGTTCAAAAAAGTCGTTGTATGTTTGAATAAATTCGAATAACGATCGATGAATTCATTTTCTTAGCGTTTCTATGAACAAAAACAATACAAAAAAGGTTTATCATCAGCTCGAGAAATTCTCAAGAAATTTCCTAATCACGGTGGTATGTTTGACCATTTTTCTATTATAAAAATGATTTTTATTGCTGTTGTGTAGAAACATTGTCAATGAAAGGTTTAATTTTGAATTCAATGGGTAAAAAAGAAGAAGCATTAGAAAATATTCGAAGTGGTATTAAGAATAATATGTCGAGTCATGTTGTTTGGCATGTTTACGGTTTATATCAAAGATCTGAACGAAAATATGACGAAGCTATCAAAGCCTATAAAAGAGCATTACAATGTGAAAAAGTATTTTGAATTTAAACGATAATCGATCAATAAAATCGGATTCTTTTTTTATTAGGATAGTCTAACTATTCTTCGTGATTTATCGTTATTACAAATACAAATGCGTGATCTCGAAGGTTACAAAGTAGAAGATTGAATCGATTTGATATTATCAAACAATTTCATTTTTTTGTTTCGTATTTTCTTAAGGAAACACGTCATCAATTATTTAATCTAAAACCTGGTCAACGTCAATCTTGGATTGGTTTTGCTATGTCGTATCATTTACTCGGCGATTTCGATATGGCACAAAGTGTTCTCGAAGAATTTCGTAAAACTCAACAAGATCGACCGGCACCATCGCCTGATAAACCATTCGATAATGAACATTCAGAATTTTTATTATATCAAAATTTAGTTCTACGAGAAGGTGGTCAATATGATGATGCTCTCAAGCATATTCAAGTACATGAAAAAGATATCTATAATAAACTTGTATTAGCTGAAATTAAATATGAACTTTACATGCGTTTGGGTACGAACGATCGAGCTGAAACAATTCTTCGTGATTTAATTGAACGTAATAGTGAAAATAAGAAGTATTATTATATGTTAGAGAAATGTTTGAATTTAACAACTGTGGATGATAAAACGAAATTGTATGAGAATTTAATGGAGAAATATCCGCGAGCCGATGCGCCGAAACAAATTGCCTTACAATTTTTAACCGGTAAAATATCATAGATTTTTCCTTTCGTTGAAAAATGCACATTTGTTTGATCAAGGTGAAACATTTACTAAATCTGTTGGATCGTACTTACAAAAAGGCTTTCAAAAAGGTGTACCATCACTTTTTCAATCGGTTAAATATCTGTATGCGACACCTGAAAAAGTTCGTTTTCTATTCTCGTCATGAATGATCTTATTCATCCTTTCGCTTGACTATTCAGATTCAATTAATCGATTCACTTTTGAATACTTATTTAACTAATTTAACTAAATGCGGTACATTTCATGTGTCCAATGAAACTGATGAAATCGAACCAGCATCGACATTACTTTGGCTACAGTATTATCTCGCGCAACATTACGATCATCTTGGACAAATTGACAAAGCTTTTCAATTCATTGATCAAGCCATTCATGACACACCGACATTAGTCGAACTTTATATGTTCAAAGCTAAAATCTTCAAAGTAAATTTCATTCGGTTTCGAAACAAAAAAGCAAAATCTCGTTTTATTTATTTTTTAAGCATGCTGGAGACTTTCAATCGGCTGCAACCTGGATGGATGAAGCTCAATCACTTGATACAGCTGATAGATTTGTTAATTGTAAATGTACGAAATATCTATTACGTGCAAATCAAATAACTACAGCACTTGAAGTTGCTGGAAAATTTACTCGAGTATGGAGAGGGAAGCTAAATGAATGATGAAATGAATTTTGGCGATTTGTTTTAGGAAAATTCTTCGCCAGGAGAATATTTACGAGAAATGCAATGTATGTGGTTCGAATTAGAATCAGCTCGAGCCTATCGACGATTGAAAAAATATGGTGAAGCGCTGAAAAAATGTCATGAAATCGATCGAGTAAGATTCGATGTTCGAAACTATCGAGATTAATGTTTTCGATTTTTAGCATTTTCAAGAATTTATCGAAGATCAATTCGATTTTCATTCCTATTGTCTTCGTAAAATGGTTCTTTGCGCTTATGTCGACATGCTCAACCTCGAAGATCATATGAAAGGTCATCGATTCTTTCGTCAAGCAGCTCAAATCGCTGTTGAAGTAACTTAATTCAATCATTTCAATTCATTTCTCTTTCTTCTTAAAGATCTACATTCGTCTCTACGATCATCCGCTTTCCGACGAAGATAATGACAAAGATGAAAACTATGGTAGATCTACGATTCAATTTCTTTTGAATGCAATGTTTTGTTTATTTAAATAGCAAATTTATCGGCATCGGAAGTGAAAAAATTGAAAAACAAAGCTCGAAAGAAACAACTTCAAGAACAACAAGCCAAACAGCAACAAATCGATGCTGAACGAAAACGAAAAGAATTTCAACGAAATAAAAACAAAGACGATGGCGAAGAGGAAAAAATCAAAGAGGATGAACTCGTTGCTGAAAAACTCGAACGCGTATGTTTTTTGTGAAATTCATACAAAATACAACAAGAATTTCGATCGAATTTTGTAGGTTGAAAAACCATTAGACGAAGCAATGAAATTCTTACAACCGTTAGAAGATTTCTCATCGAATTTTCTCGAAACGCATTATCTTGGCTTCGAAGTTTACTATCGACGAAGTATGTGCACTTCGAAAAGTGAATCATTTGATATGAAAAAAACGATTGATTTTCTAGAGAAATTTTTATTGATGTTACGTTGTTTGAAACGAATGAAAAAACTCGATCCAAACTATCCAAAACTTCATTCATGTCTCATGAAATTCATTTGTTTACGTACGTTAATCAAACGATTTTTATTGGCAAACGCAAATGTTCTTTCTTTCGTATTCTAGTTGAAACTGAACCGATTGCTGACGAACGACTTCGAACTTTAGTCGATGAAGAATTAAAAACATTTCGTGATTCAACAAAAACTATCGAACAATTAAACGCCGAATTCGTGAAAACTCATGGCAATTCATTGGCAGATCGTGCTGAGGGTGAATTTGATTTGTTTTTTTTTGTCATTGTATTCAAATAAGAATTCATTTTTCTAGCTGCTAAAGTCATGCTTTTGATTAATCCAAAAGAGAATATCAAAGCAATCGAATTTTTAACAACATTAAACACAAATTTTACGAATCAAAATCTAAAAGTTTGCACGACTATCTACGAAAATCTTCAATCGGGTGATTACGGTGCCGTTGACAGTTCAATTTCGGATAAATATCGTTCGGAATGTCAACGTCTTTGGCCACAAGCGAATATTTTTCAAACCAACCTTCCACCGCCGACATTTTCTTCATCTGATGCAGAAATCAACGGCAGTGGAACGAATCAAGGAGCTCAGAAACAAAATCAGAATTAATTCGTTTTTCGAAACACATAGGCTACTTTCTGTTCATTTTCATTCGTTTCGCTGCTCTATTATTTCAAAACAAGAAAATTACTTACAAGCAACCAGCTGTTTTCTTTCTTTTTTTCTTCATTCTTTTTGTGATTACCAAGAACAAGAGTTCAAATGAGATCGGTTTTTTTTGTTTGTTGTTTTTTAGGACATATTTGAATGTTATGTGTGAGCAAGGTTTTACACTGTTTTTTTTTGCATAATAAAAAACAACAACGACAGTTAATCGAGTTTCTTTTCTCTCTCAGCTTCGAAGCAAACGACCAGTGACTTAGTTTTCGATCATTTGATAAATAGCTGGTGGGCGAAGATATTTTCTCTCATTATATTCCTACCGACACGGGTTGTTTCCTTTCTGTTTCTTTCTTTTTTTTTCTATTCGTTCGTATAAATAAGCTAATATGTTTGTCCTCATTTCTCGATTTTTTCCTCTCGTCGTGCCTCCAATGTAAACGTACCCGCTGAGAGGGGATTGCATCTGATACATAAGAAAAAAAAACATGTACACAATTTATACTTTTATATTCGATCAAGGTAACGTAAAAACTACCCCATGTTTTCATGGTAAATTATAGTCAAGTAAGTTTTGCGATGATTTATAGAATTGAGTTCTCCAATCAGCTTAATCATGTATCGAAAATTGCTTGATTTCATGCTCGGCAAGTTCTCTCGCGAGGTTCTGCGTGTAGGTTTGTCCTGGTAGACCCCTCCTACCAAGAAAAAAGAACGCAAAAGAACTATTGTTTATCTCAGCAAGACAGAATTGGAACACAAGTCGATGTACCGATAGGAAAGAGGACACGCATATATATACATACTAAATAACATTACATCGATATTTTTTCCTTTGTAAGTTTATACCAATAGTAACAGAACAACCTCTTGTAAATATACAACGATCAACGAGTATTTTTCTTCTCGTGCAAAAAAAATAGTTCTTTTTTAGACATGAATAGATTCTAACTGAAAACAAAAATGTATCGCGTTAATAATCTTCTTCAAACATCTTTTTGTATTCGGTCGACATTCGCTTCGAGTAAACGTTTATCATCCGCTAGATCATCATTCAAACCTCGAAAAATCAACAAACTTCTCGTTGCTAATCGTGGTGAAATAGCTATCCGTGTATTTCGTGCATGTAACGAGAGTAATATTCGAACTGTTGCCATCTATTCGGCTGAAGATGAAGGACAATTACATCGTATTAAAGCTGACGAATCGTTTAAAATCGGACGAGGTTTATCACCTATAGCAGCTTATTTAAATATACCGGAGATTATCAAAGTTGCGCTGAAAAATGATGTCGACGCTATTCATCCTGGTTACGGTTTTCTTTCGGAAAATGGAGATTTTGCCAAGGCTTGTCATGAAGCTGGCATTATTTTTGTTGGACCAACGTCTGATGTTATCTATCGAATGGGAAACAAATTAAATGCTCGACAATCCGGTAAATTGAATCGATTTTAAAGAAAATGATTTTTCATTCTTTTTTCTCTCTCTGTTCTACTTCAGCTATCGATGCAAACGTACCGATTATCCCGGGTACGACTGATGCTGTCGATAACCTTGATGGTGTCCGTGAATTTGTTAAACAACATGGTTATCCAATAATGCTTAAAGCAGCACGTGGTGGCGGTGGCCGTGGCATGCGAGTCGCTACAAAAGATAGCGAATTAGAAGAAGCCTTTCAACGTGCTTCTTCGGAAGCTAAGGCAGCCGTTGGTGACGGCCGATTGTTTGTTGAACGTCTCGTTTCTCAAGCACGACACATCGAAGTACAAGTTATCGGTGATCATTTCGGTAATGTTGCTCATTTATACGAACGTGATTGTTCAGTTCAACGACGTCATCAAAAAGTAATCGAAGTTGCACCAGCAACAAATCTCGATCCAACTATTCGAGAACGTATGACAGCCGATGCCGTACGTTTAGCTAAACATGTTGGATATCAAAATGCGGGCACAGTGGAATTTCTTCTTGACAATCAAGGACGACATTATTTTATTGAAGTTAATTGTCGTTTACAAGTTGAACATACGTGTTCAGAAGAAATTACTGGTATTGATATTGTACAATCGCAAATAAAGATAGCTGAAGGTGCAAGTTTGAAAGATCTCGGATTGGAACAAGATAAAATTAAGATCATGGGTGCAGCTGTACAATGTCGAATGACAACAGAAGATCCAGGAAATAATTTTACACCCGATGTTGGAAGAATCGATGTGTTTCGATCGGCTGAAGGCTTCGGTAGGGGAAAAATTCAAACATCGAAACATTCAGACATAGTATTTTTTTTTGTTGATACTTAGGTATTCGTATCGATAGTGCTTCGGCTTATACAGATGCAGTGATTAGTCCGTATTATGATTCATTATTGGTTAAAGTTATTGCTCATGCTCGTAATCATCAAGAAGCATGTGCAAAAATGGTTCGTGCCCTTCAAGAATTTCGTATTCGAGGCGTTAAAACGAACATTCCATTTTTGCTGAATGTTCTTCAACATGAACAATTTCTTCAAGGTTCCATAACGACAAGTTTCTTAGATCAAAATCCTATTCTATTCAAATTTATTCCTGCACAAAATCGTGCACAAAAATTACTTCACTATCTTTCGGAGATCATGGTCAACGGACCGTTAACACCCTTAGGTACAGATATTAAACCCATGCATATCAAACCTGAACTTCCACATGTCAAAAAGAAACAAATACCCAATGGTTGGAAACAAGTTCTTCAGAAAGAAGGACCTGCAGGTTTTGCTAAAGCTGTTCGTCAACATTCGCAGTAAGAAACATCAAATATGATGAAATTCATGGTCTCTCATGCTTTGAATTTTGTAGAGCTTTATTAATGGATACGACAATGCGTGATGCACATCAGAGTCTATTGGCTACTCGTGTACGAACACGAGATTTGAAAAAATCAGCACCATTTGTCGCCAAGAATTTTTCGCAATTTTTCAGTTTAGAAAATTGGGGTGGTGCAACATTTGATGTTGCTCTTCGTTTTCTTCACGAATGTCCGTGGGATCGTTTGAGTGAATTACGTGAACTTATTCCGAATATTCCATTTCAAATGCTATTACGTGGTGCCAATGCTGTTGGCTATTCAAATTATCCTGACAATGTCATTGATGCTTTCTGTCAAATGGCTGTCGATCGTGGCATGGATATTTTCCGAGTTTTTGATTCGTTAAACTATTTACCAAACATGAAAATTGGCATTGATGCTGTTGGTAAAGCTAATGGCGTTATTTCAGCAGCCGTTTGCTATACAGGAGATGTTTCTGATGAGAAACGTACGAAATATAATTTACAGTATTATACAAATTTTGTTGATGAGCTAGTTAAAATGGGCGTACATATTTTATCTATCAAAGGTAATCAATCGATGAATTAATTGTTTGTTTGTTGAGAAAGCAAAACGGAAATGTTGAATTTAGATATGGCTGGTCTTTTGAAACCACGAGCAACGAGCATGTTAATCGATGCTATTCGTCAGAAACATCCTGATCTACCTATTCATTTACATACACAGTAAATCAATTTGATTTGACAAAAACAAAATATTTATTTATTTTATTCAGTGATACTGCTGGAACGGGTGTTGCTAATTATCTTGCTGCTTTCGATGCTGGTGCTGATATCGTCGATGTTGCTGTCGATTCCATGAGTGGTATGACTTCTCAGCCGACAATGGGCGGTGTTGTTGCTGCCTTACAAAATACAGAACATGCGACAGGTATTGACATGGATAAAGTCAATGAATATTCAGCATTTTGGGAACAAACACGTTTACTCTATGCACCATTCGAATGTACAACAACAATGAAAAGTGGAAATGCTGATGTCTATAAAAACGAAATACCTGGCGGACAATATACAAACTTACAAGTAACAAACGAGAAGAATGTCGTTTTAATGTTGTAAATCTGTTTGTAGTTTCAAGCATTCAGTCTTGGTCTTGGTACACAATTCGAAGATGTGAAACGATCTTATATCGAAGCTAATCAACTTCTCGGTGATATTATTAAAGTGACGCCATCATCGAAAGTTGTTGGTGATCTTGCTCAATTTATGGTACAAAATAATCTCACAGCAAAAGATGTTCGTGAACGAGCCGAAGACTTGTCGTTTCCATCGAGTGTTGTCGAATTTATGCAAGGACAACTTGGTCAAGTAACTAATTGTTATTGTTGAAATGGTTGACTTTGTATTATTTTCTTCGATAGCCACATGGTGGATTTCCTGAGCCACTTCGTACACAAATGTTAAAAGGCAAGAAGAAGATCGATGGTCGACCAGGTGAAGGTGCTGAACCATTAGATTTTGATAAAATTGAAGCTGAATTGAAGACGAAATTTGGTGATGATATCATTCGTAAATGTGATGTCATGTCGTATGTTATGTTTCCGAAAGTTTTGGAAGAATATATTGACTTTAAAAAACAATATGGTCCAGTTGATCTTTATCCAACACGAGTCTTTTTCGTTGGACCCGAACTTAATGAAGTGATGGAGTTAGTAGAGATTTCTGTTATGAGACCATGATTGAATTATTATTATTTTAGTATTGAAATCGAACACGGCAAAGTTCTTCATATTGTTGTTTTAGCTATCAGTGAATTGATGGTAGCTACAGGCGAACGTGAAGTATTCTTTCAAGTCAATGGACAATTGCGTTCAATGAAAGTGAAAGATAAAGCAGCTATTAAAAATCATAAAGTTCATCCTAAAGTTGACAAGAGTAAAAAGACTCAAATTGGTAATTTATCTTTTTTTTGTTTTGACAATTCAATTAAGATTTACATTGATTTCTAGGCGCACCTATGCCCGGTCAAGTTCTTGATATTAAAATCAAAGAAGGTGATTCAATCAAAAAAGGAGATACAGTTGCAGTATTGAGTGCTATGAAAGTATGTTGAAAATATCCGTTTTTTTTATTGTTGTTTTCTACCGTTTTGTTTTTCAAAGATGGAAACAGTCGTAAAAAGTGCGATTGATGGTAAAGTGAAAAAAATTCACGTTCAACCAGGTCAACAAATACAAGGTGATGATTTAATCGCGGATTTGGAATAGTTATCTATGCAATAAATATTTATATCTCATCTTTTTCTATGATCTGATGTGCTTTGTCTTGCTCAAACAAATTTTTGTCGTCTATGTAACTAATTATCTTTCCTGCATGATCGTCTCCGTACAAGTCAACTCAAATGACAAGAACCTCATTTTATTTTCTCCGCATTTATGTTCATTCATTTTGTTAGTATAGTGTCCGTTGTTCAATAATTGTTTTAGTTATGAATAAAATAGTATATGAAAGTAATTAAATCGGCAAATCAAATTTTTTAACTGAATTACGCAATGACTCACTTTTATCAGTCCGTCAAAGATACGTTGGTTTTTACCAAATTGGAGAGATATAAGCATATTCAGTAATGTCTGTTGTATCGCAATCAGAAATGAAGACAGTTGCTCTGAATAAAGCACCCGACGAACCAAAACTGCTAACAATTTATCATTCAGATGGAACAACATCGAATTATAAGAGGTGGTAAACCAGTCATTCGACTCTCATCAAGTAACAATGATAGTATTTCTAATGTGACTGTTCATCTTGATCTTTCAAATCAAATTTGAAGTCTTTCAAGTATTTATCCAATATCCACGTATTTTGAATTATCTTCTCAAGAAAATGTCATTTTCGTCTGAAGATCGTGATGATATGATTACTTATGTTCTACCACATCTCGATGAAACTAATTCAAACTATGAAAGACAACATATTACTTTTCGTTTTCTTTCATCGGATGAATATTCAACAGTTGCTTTAGTTACGAAAAATTATTCATCAGAAAGTAATCTGATTGTTCACGAATGGGGTTCAATGTTCATACAGTAAACTATTAATTGTGTTTTTTTCTATTTATCAAAATAAACTCGACTGAATACTGACACGTTTGAAATTTTCCGTCCGAGAGAACGAACAAAATTTCGTTAATCTTTCTCTTCTCCATATATATATAAGAATTTAAACTTCACATACTTAACATAAGCAAAAACGTTAAATTATCATTATTAATGTTAAAGAATCGTTTAAAAACATACTATTGAACAATACCATCAATATTGACCATGCTTAAACGATAAAAACAATTGCCATTTGTTCAGTACAATCCTAGTTACCTGCAACAAGATGGAGTTACCATGGGTTCACCACTGGGATCACCTTTTCAGCCACCCACAAAAAATCGTCATAGATGAATAAAAATGTATCATTCTAAACATTTTTCGTTATAATAAAAATTCACCTTGACATGAGTCATGTTTTCATATTAAAATATGTCATTGCATCATTATTATTCCATCGCAGCATATAAAAAACGCTCATGAGATTTAGTCTTTTCAATCAGAAATAATGGCAAGTAGTATAGAATCGCAATACAGTTCATATGAAATTGATCTTGTAAATCGTGTCCATGCACATTTTCCAAATGGTCAACCAACGGATTTTATTTTCTTCTATACGATTCATTCACCTTATACTAATTTCTATCCCTGCAAAGTCGTTGAAGATAATATTGAATTTAATTGCACCGAACAATATATGATGTATCATAAAGCAAGTTCGTATATACAAAAACAATTTTAGCTGAAATCACTTTATTTACTATATATATTAGAATTATTCAACGACAATAAAATAGCCGAAGAAATTTTGAAAGCGACAAAACCTGCCAAATGTCGTGGCCTTGGAAGACGAGTAAACAATTTTAACGAAGAAATCTGGATGAATAATCGAACAAGACTTGTTTCACAAGGAAACTATCTCAAAGTATAACTTTACTTGGTATGAGATATTAAAAGAATAAAAAATCTTTTAGTTTACTCAAAATGAACACCTCAAAGAATTATTATTAAAACATAATGATCGATTATTTGTTGAAGCATCGCCCACAGATAGAATATGGGGTATAGGCTTAAACGAAAATGATCCTCTGATTCATCAACGATCAAATTGGCGAGGACTAAATCTAATGGGTTATTTGCTCACTGATATTGCTTATCGTTTGCGTCAAGAACAGTGAAGCAAATGAAAACACAGTGTTAATAATGAATAGTTTTTTTTTCTTTCTTTCTCTTTCTCCCGATTTTCACGTGTACAGATTTAAATCGAAGTTCATTTATTTACTAACTAAGTTAAGCGATCGTTATATTTATAAGTCTTGTGAATATCAAACATGCTGCCATTAATATATTTTATTGAATTAAATCGTCCGAAGTACTTCTCGTTAGATAAATGGCATCGCAATGGGTAACCCGTTAGTGTGTTTAATAGAATCCCTCAAATGGTTTATACAAATGATAACCTTAAAAAACCAAAAACATGTAATATTCCATAATATAAACTGTCGAATAATCAAACAACGCCTAATAAATGAGCACACTCAATTTATGCACCAGTCACAACATATTTTTCAGTTTCTTCACTGAATTTTTTGTTGAAATTGTAATTTGATTTCAATATATGATCTTTTCAAAATCGTTTCTCTTTCTAAATTCTTCTTAAAAGGTATAACTTTATTTATATCTGACAAAAAGAATGCAATCAATATTTCAGTTAAATGGATTCATCATATTTCGATAGAAACCATCTTTCATAAGTACACGAATAAATTCATCTCGGGTAACACGACCATCATTAGATGCATCTAATTTTTTCATCACATCTCTTGCAACAACATCCGGCGGATAATCATCGACATGTTGTACGCCTTGAAAATTGTACATTGCTCGCATGACCATACTGATTTCCTCTAAATTCAAATTCAAATTCAGTTTTCAATTAACATTTGAACTCTACTTTCTGTTATATAACCATTAGAACCGATATCGTAACATGAAAATGCATAATCTAATCGTGCACGAAGATCACCACGTGAGCATATGGCAAAGCCAAGTAGAAACTCTCCGAATTCCACAACACCATTGCCATCGACGTCAAATGCTCGAAAAATATGCTCGCACATATCACCTAACCGTTCTATGGGTTCACTTTGAAGATGGCAATAGAATTTTTTGAAATTGTCAAGATCAAGTCGACCGTTAGGATTATTGTCGAAAAACTTTTTATGCCAACTAACAACTTCATCAGCTGTAAAACCTAGAACGAGAGAAAACAAACCGAAAATGAATGTCGATCGATCGAGTTCTTTTCTCTTCAAACCTGTTTGAGAACAAAGAAAAGCAATATCTCTTTCCGACAATTGCCAACGTTGTGTTTCTTCTTTTCTGATGACTGGCTTCGGTAGGACTATTGGTTTTGTGATATTTTCTTCGGATGTTGGTCGACTGTTTACATCGGACTTTGTTGTAGCACACGGTGTAGTTTTTACATTGCCCATTTGTTTAGAGTCAAAAATGCACGAAGAAAAAAGACGAAACGTGCACCTAGTCGGTGTTATGCTTGAGTCGAAATGTACATATTTGATTTCTTTCTGTTTCGTTGATCAATTATATCATTGATTGCTTTTTATCACTCGTTTTTTTTTCTTCTTCTTCTCACTGTGATAAAATAGAATTTATTATGTTTGCTAGAGGTCTCTAATTATCGAGAGAATAGTAAGAGAGTGGTGTATACTTCGCTATTCTATCGTCCAATACAAGGAACTCGCCTTGACAAACAAACTTACTTATACTTACTACCTAAACGAAATAGAATTTCCGCTGGTATATTTACTGATCGAAGTTTTTGATTTGCACTCGATGATTGTGTCGTTGTATTTTTTTCTTCCTATTCTAAAAAACTATTCATAACCATCGAAATGTTTGTTTTAAACATACGCTATTTTTTTTTTGTTTTGAGATTAAAATCGTCCGAGATAATGATGTCATTGATGCATGTGAAACCTCAATTGAAAATACCATCGAACTATATGTTAATGTTCGTTCGAACTTTTCGTCAACCGCAAAGATCAACGGGACCTAAATGTTTGTTTGTTTGTTAAGTTCGAATAGCAAACGGTTGTTTTTCTTCTAGCACAAGAAGGCGAATTTCGAACATTACAATTAACATCTTCGAAAAATACTCGAACTGGTCCAACAAAACGACGTGCAAAAATTCAATACAAAGAAGTTCGATTCTTTCGGATAGATCAAACAAAATCAATCATCGATTTCGTTTAGGTTCCACCACCACGCTATCTTCGTATGTCGCCCGATCAAGACTGGACTAATGTGTGGCCAACACCTGCAACATTCAAACAAAGTGTTGTACCATTACCGATCACTCAAGGTTATGTCGCATCTGACAAAGAAAATAAAGGCCTACCGATGGAAAAATATGCCAATACGGAATTAATGAAAATACCGAATTTTTTTCATTTAACACCTAATCATGTAAAGAAACATTGTGCAGGAATGAAAAGTGAGAAATGTTAAAGATGTTTGTTTATGATCGAACTATTGTTTTTTTTGTTTGTAAAAAGAATTTTGTACACCGTGGCCAAAAGAATTAGAATCCGATGAAAAATGTGAATATTTTCTACCAATGGAAATAACAACATACGATTATTTAAATTCTGTACCATCGATACGAGATTCACGAGCTCGTGTCGTCAAATTCAATGTAGTTATTAATTTATTACATTCAATGAGTTAAATAACTTTGTTTTTTGTGTTTAGTTTAAATTAACTCAACTTGAATTCGATGAACATTCTCGTGATAAATTCGTTCGTCTAGCTGGTCAACGATACAATGCAACAACTGATGAATTAACTCTAATTGCTGATAAGTAAATCATATCGATTTGTTTGTTTTTTTGCTTGTTAAATTCATCACATGGATTTAGATGTCCGTATCGAAAACAAAATTATGATTACGCTCAGTACTTACTAACTGCTTTATATTTCGAATCATGGGTAAAAAAATCTCATTAAAAATCGATCATAATGTTTATTTTTCTACAATAGAAAACCGAAGATTGGGAATCTAGTCGAACAAAGAATGATTGGCAACGGTATTATTGGGATGAAAGTTCATCACGTACTCGTCTATTTGATATTCTTAAAATTGATGAAGTAAAAATAGATTCCTTATGTTCGATTTATTCGTTGATGTCATTGTTTAGAAAACTTCACCGTCGGCCGATCAAAAGAAAATCATCGAACGATATCGTACAAGTATCACGCGTATTCAAGACGAAGGCGTGGAAAATGAAGCAAAAAATCTAGCGGATTATAAAAACGATGTTTTGACATTATATAATCTAAAACTATAAAAACAAAAATAAAGAAAATCTTTAGGAAAAGATAAAAAAAACGTTGTTGTTTTTCAGATAAATTATAGCGAACAAAAAAAAATGTCAACAAAGTCATCATTACAAGAATTCATTCCGACTGAACATGGTTGGCATGTGAATTTCGATAAACAATTCGATCCTCAATGGCGACCATTCTCACGACCACGTTTTCGACAATTAGTTGAGTACGTCCCATTGTTTATGAGATATTTACGAATATGGTACAGATTAAAACGCGCTAAACGACGAGCACATATGGATTTTATCAATCCGATCCCACTTCAGCAAATCTACGGTAGTCGATTAAAGAGAAAAAAATGTTTGATTGCTGGTTTTGTTTTGTTCAGGTGTTCCATTGGGTGGTATAGGCTGTGGAACGATCGGTCGAGGTTTTAAAGGTGAATTCTGTCGATATCAATTAGTACCTGGTCTCTACGAATTTCAAACAGTTGAAACCAATACCGTAATTATATTTTGTAAATTCTCTTTTTTGTTAATATCATTTCATTTGTGTTAGTTTACGGTTTGTGTTCGTCGTCGACATCAAACAAGCTATTGTCAAGTATTGACACCGAATCATCTTCGTAAACGTGGTTTACAGTCATGGAATGCTGCATTCCCGAAAGAAAACGGTCATTATCAAGCTTTGTATCCCCAATCTTGGACAACATACGATCTTCCCAATCAGAATATTCGATTAGTGTGCAAACAAATATCACCATTTATACCTCATGATTACAAAGTATTGATTTTTTGTTCGAATGAAAATTTGATTTCGTTTTTGAATTCAAAGGATTCATCGCTGCCTGTTGCTTCGTTTGTTTGGTTTATTGAAAATAATAACGACGAACCAGTCGAAGTCAGTCTGATGTTCACATGGCAAGCTGGTTCAGGTTAGAATTTCCTTAGTTTCGATTGAATTGAATTCTCTATTTTCTAATTTTAGCCTCCGATGAATTCTTATGTCAGAGTATTTTTCATGAATCCATCGATAATTCGACTGCTACCGGCTTTTCGATTAAACAAACTCTTCGTGATATGTATCTTGAATATTGTATTCTAGGCAAAAAAGAAGTTTGTTATGCTTTGGATAAATGAAGAATAGGAATTTATTGTTTTGCTTTTCAGTTAGATAATATTATTAGTACACGAATTAATTTTAATACAGATTCAGAAGTCGATGGCCGAGATATTTGGCTTGACTTTTCTGATGATGGACGATTGACTGAAATTGAATCGAAAATATCGAAAATTTCAACGACTAGTTCAGCTAGTTGTGTATGTATAACCAGTACAATTGAACCGAATTCGAGTAAAACAGCTGAATTTGCATTGGCATGGCATATGCCCGAAGTCAAATTCGGTCTGGGACAAAAAGTCTATTCCAAGTTCGAACGATGTTTTGATTGAGTCGAATGTATTTTTTCGAAAAACGAAATCTGTTTAGATGGTATACCAAATGGTTCGATAAATCTAAATTGGATGGAACTGTACTTTGTTTGTATACATTAGAAAATCGAGTCAAATGGGAAGAAGCTATTAATCAATGGCAGAAACCTGTTTTAGATGATCCGTAAATGAATTTTTCTCGAGAAATAAGAATAATTATTTGCTTGTTCGAATTAGAACTCTACCGGAGTGGTACAAAAGTGCACTGTTTAATGAAACATATTTCATTGCCGATGGCGGTTCGATTTGGCTCGATGTTAGTGAAGACACAACCATACCCGAACATGTTCGTCAATGGGGTCGTTTCGGTTACTTAGAAGGACATGAGTATCGTATGGTGAATACCTACGATGTGCATTTCTATGCGTCATTTGCTCTAATACAATTATTTCCCGAATTAGAATTGAGTATCCAATACGATTTTGCTAGTTCAATCACTTATGAGAAACTCGAATCACGAATCTATTTATTTCATGGAAAATCTGCACAATGGAAGACATTACATACTGTTCCTCATGATCTCGGTGATCCAGGTAGTAATGTTTATGTACAACAACAAAAAAAAAGTATCAAATGAGATCTGTTTTAGATGAAGAACCTTGGCTGTTAATCAATGCATATAATGCCCATGACACAGCAGATTGGAAAGATTTAGGCTCGAAATATATCCTTCAAATCTATCGAGATTATGTCTACACTCAACGAAAACAATTTCTCGTTGATGTCTGGCCAACAATTAAATTTGTTACAGATCGTTTGAGAAAACAGGATACTGACGGTGATGGTCTCGTTGATAATGGTGGCTTTGCTGACCAAACTTACGATGCGTGGACTGTTGTTGGTGCGAGGTAAGAAGAATGAATTCGAATTTTTTTAGTTGACACTCATGTTGTGTTTGACTTAGTGCGTATTGTGGTGGTTTGCATATTGCTGCTTTGCGTGCTTGTCTCGAAATGGCACGTATAATGAACGATGAAGATCTTGTCAATGAATACGAAGTTTGGCTTAATCAAGCAAAGAAATCTTACGATGAAAAACTATGGAATGGAACATATTATAATTATGACTCGAGTATATCATTTCATCATGATAGTATCATGTCGGATCAATTAGCTGGATTTTGGTATCTTCGATTATGTGGACATAAATACGAAGTAATTCGATAGACAAAAATGTTTAGCGAGATATTTATTTATTTATTGTTGTTGATAAAAAGGATTTTGAACAAGAACGAGTACAGAGTGTATTGAATAAAATTTTTGATATGAATGTCATTCGATTTGGAGAAGGCAAACTTGGTGCTGTTAATGGTATGAAAAAGTCCGGAGATTTAGAAATCACAAGTATGCAATCGGAAGAAATTTGGACCGGTGTAACCTATAGTCTATCATCGACAATGATCATGGAGGTGAACGATTTCATTTGATTTCTCAAAGTCTTTTGTTATTGAAATGTACATGTTTCTATTTAGAATTTATTAGATAAAGCTTTTTTGACTTCTGAAGGTATTTATAATACATGTTTTAATGTCGCTGGTCTAGCTTTTCAAACTCCTGAAGCATTAATGCGTGATTGTCAATTTCGTTCTGTAAGAATATTATTTGATTTGTTGTTTTCAGTTAAAAATTCCCCCTTCGTTCTAGTGTGGATACATGCGTGCATTGAGTATTTGGGCTATTCAAAAGTCTCTCGAAATATCCCGTGCAGAATCAAATACGCCTTTGACTACTTTATAGTAATAGGTTTTTTTTTCGAGCAATGGTAATCAACCACTTTTATCGATTTTTATTTTGTTACATTCCTTTCAAAATTGTATATTCGAGCATTTCGTATATCTTTTCTTTTTTGTAATTTATAAACGCGAATAATCAAGCATAATAAATAAATATAAATAAAGACACACGCACGTATTTGGTGATCATGTGACTGATCTATTGAAGAACACAAACGGAACTGTCTGCTACTTGATTACGACGTGAGCGAGCATTGATATTTAATGAATGATGACGTTCACGTTGTTCACAACCGCGTTTATAAACTTCACGATTGAACTTTCCATAGGCAAGATTTCCTCTAGAAAATTTTCATTTAAACATGAGCCAAACTTAAACTCGTCTTACGTATGTAAACCTGGCCGAAGTTTCACTCGAAAATGTGCTATCACTGGCTTGTGATCTGAATGTGCAATGCCTTCAACTGATTGATATTTCGTACATTCGATCGGTGAATTCGTTTTATCTCGATACAGAATTCGATCCTAGAGTAATTAAATCCCTCATCGATTTCGATTTCATGAAAATTAGTGCTTTTTTTTTTACTGTATACGAAGGTGTTCGATGTTTTGCATAGGCATTCTCTTGTCGTAGATCGTATTTATACGTTGGTGGAAAATCAATTGTAGCTTCTTTGAAATTCGTATATACATCACCTGATTAGATAAAAGTCTTGAAAATCAATCGAGAATATTCTTCAATTCAGTTTACTTGCCTTCTTTTTGTAATAAATGAAATTCATCTCTCTCAAGAATTTGTTCATAGTGCTGTTTTTCACAATGTTCAATAACTTCACTATGAGGCATATCAACTCGAAAGTTCATATCACCTGCCCAGAGAACCACATCACATGATTGAGTAATATCTGTAAAATAGATTCGAGAGAGAAAATAATCAATTGGTAATTGACCTATGTTTTGATTTGATGATGAATCAGGTGGAAGAATCGGATCATTTTGTGGAAGACTATCAAGTTTGGATGTTCGATTGGATGAAACAACTCGTTGAACGAATTCATGTGGAATTGTTAGTTTTGTGGTAGTATTTTGAAAGTTTAATCGGCGATTCGATCGTCCATCAGCATCATCACCAGCTAGTTATTCAAAATGCAAAACTAAACCTAGAACAAGTTTACTTTTTATTACCTTCAAAATGAGAATTTATGATCATAAATGATGTGCCAAAGAGATTAAATGTAATTACTAATGAACCTTTTGTACGAATAGGACTTACAGTTCGAAATTTGATGATATCCTCTTCGGGTTCTAGAAACAAAAACTATCATTCCGAATATCATGCATTGGTTTACCTGTACAAAACCAGATTAAATCACGTCGTAAGAATATACACAAAGACAGAGTACCAAAATGAACGGAATGAAATAGAACATGTGTCGGACCGATTACTTCTTGCAATAAAATCTCCCAATCAATTCTAAAACACAGACAAACTGCAATGACAAGTCTATTTTTTCTAAAATAAATTACCGTTTCTTTGCTACAGACATTTCCTGCGTGCAAACAATAATTATATCAGAAACATATTCGATAAATGTCGGTAGAAGAATATCAGCCATATCATTCAGCATACGTTCTTTAGGTTGACTCGTTTCTCGATCTGTCGGCGTGTAATTTTGTTCGTATAATTTCGGAGCTTCACCTGTATTCCACGTAGTAACCATGATTGTCAACGCTCGACCATGCGGAAAATACGATGAAAGATCGTGTGCAGTGCTATCAGAAACTTGTGTACCGGAACCAACGAGAAAATTTCTATTCAAATAGATAGATCGCTAATATGTGTTTACATCTCGAATTGATTCAGCGTACCTTTTTCGTGCGGCTTCAGTTGGAACTAAATGACCTGTTGTAAACAACGTGTGCAAAATCGATAAACTACTTCGACGACGAGGTCGAGATGTAATGCTATCAGTCGGAGTATCTGGTATTGGATTACTTGGTGGTTCAATAATTGGAGTTGCATGTACTAAATTTGCAATGCCTAAACTGCTGCTTGGCTCTTCGAGAATAGTTTCCTGTGGGATAATGGATAATCGATGGGGTCTCATATGATTTTCGTCGTTTTTGTTATCTGCCATATTTGATATTTGTGATTGTTTAGTCAAATTAAATCAAATGCGAATCAAACATTTGTTCTTTCTTTCATATTTGTCATAGAATCACTAAAATTTTAAAGAGAAGAACGGAAGAAAAAAAACACAACGATTTTTTTCTCTCTTTCTTCTTCTTTTTCGAGTGAAATTCAAATCGGTTGATTGATTTATTGTAAGTTCTTTCTGTTTCTCTCTTCGTTCTTAATCTGTCTCTGTTTCTATAGAAACATCGATTGCAATCATAAAAATTGATCTTGTCCTGATTATTTGTTTGTTTTTGAGTCATATATCTACGACTGAAACTTTGTTAACAATGCCAAATCAAATCAGTTTAATTATTAATCATGTATTTCAATGACATCTATCATTGAAAATAAAAGCAGTCCATTGCTAGCGAGATTATACAATGATGAAAATTTAAAAAAACAAAAAGTGTTTATGAAACAATTTTAAGTTCTATACAATCCCATGCAATACCGGATTTCCAATAGCCATTTGTCCAATTACGTACAGCAACATGAACAATCGAAGGTCGATAGAGAATCGTCTCACCCATATTGACTGAAAACCATCGATTACCATGTTCAGTAGCATAGCTTCGAAAATCATTTTCCGATACTCGATAATTCAGTAAACGTCCATGAGTAGGCACAACTATAAATTCTGTTTGATCATAAACTCTTACGTCACCATCAGGAGATTTCATTTTCCATATGACTTCATATTTACCAGGCATCAGTTTCTGTGGAAAAAAGCCGGTTATTTCCAACCAACAGACACTCTGAAGAGCAATAATTCGACCTTTTAAACTCTCATTATCCTGTCTTTCGACAAGAAAATGATCATTTCGATGAACAACATCCATATCAACAACAGCCGTTCGTTTTCGATCGATTAAATAGAAATAAACCAATTTCATAAACGGTACATTTCGATAACATCTCGGTTTTTCATATTGAAAATATTGCACAGCGTCTTGAAAATCTTCTTTCGAAACGAACATTTTCTCTTGTCGCTTTTCGACAGCTTGATCATTGAAATGCGTTGCTGAATCAGCAGCTGTTCGATCAAAATTACTCTCATCTCGTCTATTAATAAATCCATTCGAACATTGTTCATCAATCGTTGGAATAATCACCGGTTTTTGAAAGACATCATATGTCCATAGATCTGTGATCGATGACGGAAATTGTGCACGTATTCGATGTGCCCAAAATGCATCTGTGTTGATCAATGTATTCAACGTTTGACAAGTACGAGCAAATGCACATAGATCACGAATCGGCAAATATTCGGTTATTATTTGAAGTAATTCCGATGGTAATTGAAGAAGATAACATTCTTTCGGTGTATCTACATTGAGTGATGAATGTTTTGAAAAGAGATTTTCGAAAAGTTTGTTCAGTTTATCCATTAAGAAAAATATTAGATGTAATTATCTGCAAAGATGTGTGAAAAAAAAAGAAGAATTTTTATTTTTGAACAACATAGAGAAATACGCTGAATGTAACGATAAACTAGCACACAGAAAGAAAGGAAAGGAGAAACACTTGAATATTCTTTTTTTATTTTTATAGAGTTGTATCACAACGAAGAAGAAGATTTCTTTTTGTTTTTTGTTTTCTATTGCGACGTTTTTATTTGACTATCGTTGATAATATAAGTAATAGAATGTGTCTTCGTTGAGATTTAATTTTTCGAGTGTCGAACGTTTATAAGTGACTAATCGATTTTTAATCATAAGACGACACCGTTCTTTAAGTAAAAATGGATTACGTGCACGCCATGAGAGATACATATCAATCGGTTGCATACGTTGGACATGTTCGCATTCGAGTAATTTTAAAATCACATTATTATTCGTGAGAGTTAAATGGCCCATTAAAACAAGATTTTCGTAGAAACGAACAATATATTCATAGATTTGATTGATACCTTCGCCTAAACAAAATAAAATATTAGCAATTTTTCAATGTTTTTCTTATTGTTTCACACCTGTATTTTCTACACTATTATAAATAGCTCGAAAGTAAACATCAATTAAATCGAGATAATTAGTAAAATCGATTGTATCATGATATTTTAAAATTGTATATAAAAGTGAAGTACGTAAATATAAAATCTGTATTCGATCATCACTAATCGTAACGAATTGCGCTTGTAGAATATGAAGAAAACGTTTTAATAAATCACCGAAATCGTACATTTTTAATTTCGGTACAGGTAGAGCATCGAGAATGGCTTCGAGTACATCGAATGCTTTGTCCGATTGAATTTTATTTTTCAACATGAGATTATTTAAAACAGTAAACATAAAATCACTATTCAATTCTTCCCAAATATTGGGCACGAATAATGTTAATGCATCGATTTGATCATTGATTAAACATTGCCGAAGTATGTCACCTTTTTTCTGTAATAATAAATTATCATCATAGCCCGTTGTTGATTTCATTTGTTTCAATTGTTCAAAGAAAACTTTCAGAATTCGCGAACGATTCAAACGTATCGCATCTTGTAACGGTGATTTTTCGAAATCATTGTTTTCATTAAGAATTTCACCTCCATGTTTAACAAGCACTAATGCAATATCTTCGAAACCATATTTAACAGCCAATGATAATGGTGTATCACCATGTGGAACATTCGAACGTGTTAGACGATTATTTACACGTGTTCCTGTTAGATTAAGTTCACGTTTAACATGAATATCAGCACCATGTGCTAATAAATATTCAACGATTTCCAAATGACCTTTATGACTTGCAATGCAAAGTGGATAGTCAGTATTGAATGTTTCATTAACGTTCAGATGTTTTTCTTCGACACAACGTTTGACAATTTCGAGATGATTATATTTGCAAGCATTGTAGAATAATTCGAGGAGATTTTCGCTTGTATTGATTGCATCATCGACAGATAGCCCAAAGAAAAATGCTTGTTCATTAACTACTTCTGGGGATTTTGTTGATTGTTCGTTCGTTGCTGCTGCTGCTGCTGCTTCTGCTGTTGTTGTCATCGTTATAAAGATAATCTTTCGTCAATAATCACTTGAGAGTTACAAAAGAGAGCGTGTTGATAACCAAATAGAGCAACAACAATACCTATAGATCATCTAAAAAAAGAAAAAGAACGTAAACTTAATCGATGATTAATGCTAGAGAAGGAAAAAGAGAGAGAGAGAGAGAGAGAGAAAAAGATTAAATAGTAGTATATACTAGAAAGAGAACGAAAGCAAAAGAAAAATCAAAGGTTAACAATTGAATGTCCGGAATGATGAAAGAGAAGAAAAAAAAGAATAACATTATTCTTTTTTCTTCTCTCTCTCTCTCTTATTTCTTGACCAGACATTGAAAAAAAACGAGCGAACAAACTATAGACTATACTGTATATACAAAGAGAACGCAAACGAATGCGAGTCATTCATTTGCTTGTTTAATGAAGCAAACGATATGAGAACTTGTATGATATAAATACTTCCCGAATGATATCTATTGAAAAACAACAAATCAACGTCAAACATAAGCTCAGTTCTTTCTATTCAATCTCGTATCGGATCTAATCAGTGGATATAGATGTATCGTGTTTATACATACATAAGTAAGTCGACTATTTCTAATGCTTCACATACGTATACATATTAATAAGCGTGAGAGAATGAACGATTTACTTCGAATGTTCAATGATCGGTCAACTAAATCGACATATGTTCTTTTTCATTGCAAATATATATAATTAGATTCTAAATGATTTCTATTCACAATTAAAAATATGTCGAAAGAAAAAGAATAGCATTTGAAATAAGTATCAAGTAAAATATATAATTATATATTCTAGAAATGAAAAGATGTAAAATAAATTTCTAAGACTAGAGAATGAGTCGGTGAGTGATGGTAGGAGAAGTTGTTTTGTTTTCGTGTGTGTGCGTGTGTAAAATAAAGAGTCAATAAAATATATTTTTTTCGAAAAAATGGAATAAAGAGTCAAGCGTGCACGTTTGCATGAGAAGGACGAGAGGAAAAAACGAATTTAGTCGAAAGTCAACTAAAAGTAAGAGACACACGATGTAATATTTTTTTGCTTTTCGATCTATTGATCAACTTCATCGACACCTGATTCAACAGCATCACCGATGTAAACACTTTCATGTTTAGCAAGAATACGAAGTAATGGTCGGAGTTTTAACCACCATTGTTCAAGTGGCATTCGATGTCTAAAAGAATCAATCAACAGTCAACGATGATTTCTCGTTCGAATGTATTTACTCAGTATCAGTTTTAGCTTTAAGAGTTTCAATTGGTGTAAATACACTTTGTCGTTTCATTAAACCTAAGACAACTGCACTCTCCGGTGTATTACAAACAACTTTGCCTTCGGATGTTGCAACTTTTTCAATCAATGAAACTGCATATGTCACAGATTTGCAACCTAATTTCGTGCCAAATGCACGATCGAATGGTGTTGGTAAACCACCCTAATAAAAAACAACAACAACAACAACTATCGAAAATCAAAATGAGTTTGATTTACTTGTTGCATATGACCGAGAACATTACTTCGCGCACTGAACACGCCTTTGCCTTCTTCTTGTAATAATTTCGTTATAAAATCTGTTGAATAATGATCATTGGCCATTTCGTTTCGAAGTAGAAGACCACGTTTTAAATGTCCTTCCATTTTCTTACGTAAATGATCAACATCATCAATTAAATCTTTGATTGTAAATGGTTCTTCAAAGATATAAGCTTGATCGGCCCCACTAGCTAATCCCGAAAGAGTAGCTAAATATCCACAATAGCCACCCATTGTTTCAATAACAAACACTCGTCGCTTAGAACCTTGAGCAGATTGTTTGATTTTATCACAAATATTAACAATTTCATTTAAAGCTGTATCTGCACCGATACTAAACTCTGTGCCAGGTACATTATTAGAAATCGTTGCTGGAATGCAAATAAGAGGAATTTGAAATTCCGGATGTTTAGTTCGAGCTTCGTACAATTCAAGAACGGATGTATATGCCTGAAGAAAAGTAAATATACAATTGAAAGTTTGATTTTGATAAAGTTACTTCATATCCACCAATGACTAATAAAGCATGAAGATTATGTTCACGAATTTTTTGAGCAATATTTTCAAGGCCAACTTTACGAGCGGAAGTTCTGAATGAAGAAAAAAAAACGAAAGATTTTCATTGATGTTTTCATTGTTTTTACTTTTGACAACCAAGTAACGAACCACCAACACTACTCCAACCATTGACTGCCATCCAATCTAATGTTTTAATCTACGTAGAATTTGATTTATAAAACAAAACAAGACTTTCGTTTGGGTGTGATTTTACTTGGTTATTCACTAAACCTTCGAATCCATCGAAGATAGCGTGCATTGCATGTCCTTCACATAGACCATAACGAATAATCGAACGAACAGCAGCATTGACACCGCAAGCCGGTGCACCGACGTTGATAACAGCCAAATTAAATGAATGCTAGATTTGAGATACACAAAAAAGTTTCATTTTCAATCGCGAATACAATCGAAATACTTCTTTATTCGAGAATAATTTCGGTCGTAATTTACTCAAACGTATGTAAATTTCTAAATTAGCACGAAAACTTCGGCCACGTAATTCTTGAGCTTCTTTAAATCGTTTTTCTTTCATCGCTTGTGCAACAGCCAACGTTTTCTCTACACAATGCATTAAAGGCACACGAACTGTCTGATTACCACTGAGAGCAATGACAACTGGTTGAGACGTTGGCGTAGCTTCCATAAGAGCAAGTACAGCCTCAGTACCCATTCGAGTACCCTAAATCGAATCATTTTAAAGAGAAAAAGATACGAAAAACTATCGATTTACAAGAACACGATCGAATGCCGATGGACAACCACCACGTTGAACATGACCGAGAATAGTTACACGTGTATCATATTTAAGACGAGTTGAAACAAGCTGAAATCGGAGACGAGAATGAAAAACAAAGACAAACGAAAATTGGATATTTTACCTGACGAATATCATCACTTTTTATAGGTTTACCCTCTGAGTCAACAGCACCTTCGGCAACAACAATAATATTCAAACGTTGGCCCATTTCTCTGGTCTATTGAATAGGAAAAATAACAACAAAAAAATGTTTTTTTTTTTGAATAAACATACATTTTTTAGTTTATTGCATAATTGATCTTCCCATCCGGCGTCAGGTGGCGATTCAGGCATGAATACCCAATCAGCATCCGAACCGAGAGCAGTTACTAATGCTAAATAACCACAATGGCGACCCATAACTTCGAGAACGAAACAACGTTGATGACTAAACGGCACACAAAATGAACTCATTAAACTAACCATTTCGTTCAAATTTACCTCGATGCTGTCGTTGTAATGCAATCGATAGCTTCCATAACACGATGTAGAGCTGAATCAGCACCAATTGTCATATCTGTTCCACAGAAATCATTATCAATCGATCCAACAAGACCGACAATATTTAAATATTTATGTTTATCTGCATTTTCTTGTGTGATTTGATCTTTTGAAGAAGAAGAAAAGAAAAGATTTAACATTTAAAATCATTTGTTTTTTTTTGTTTTACTTGTTTCAAGTAGTTCTTTCAATAAACTTTCCCATTCAAGTCGAAATGTATTCGCACCAGTCAGTGAACCGTCACCACCGATACAAACGATATTATTTATTCCGTGATCAATGAGATTTTTGGCAGCACGTAATCGACCGGGTCGTTCACGAAATTCTTTACAACGTGCACTGCCAATGATAGTACCACCCTAAAGAAAGAAAGAAAAAAATCAATAGTATTTCAATTAGAAAATCTTATTTACATCATCGAGAATTCCAGAAACTGACGCCCAAGTTGCTTGTCGAATACTATTGCCACCATCGACTAAACCTTGATAGCCCTATATGAAATAGAAAGTTAATTTTCGAATGTTTTTCTTTTCGAAAACGAACTTCATGGATAAAATAAACTTTGCAACCGAGGTAAATGCCCATTCGAACAATAGCTCGAACAGCCGGATTCATTCCTTTTAATAAAAAAAATATCAATCAATAAGAAAAGTAGACATTCGAATTACCTTGAGCATCACCACCGCTTGTAAAAACACCCATAGCACGTTCAGGATATTGATCTTTCGCAAGAATATGAAGATTCTGTTCGAAACCTTCGGTACACGCAATCGAACCACGAAATCGACTAAATGGTGAACTGACAGAAGTATCAATCGACATATTATTCAATGGACTTCGAAGTTCGCCGACTTTGTCTGTCTATAAACGAGAAAGGACATTTATTCGTCATATTTTTTCTCTCAAACAAACAAACAAACAAACAAATCCTGAAAAGTGTACTTCGAGCACAAAGTTACAAGCAACGTTATTTGTTGTTAGTATCGATAGAAGATCTGAAAAATCAATCACGCATTTCACTTACACCGCCTTGTTCAAGAGAACTTTGGAGCTATAAGAAAATATTAGTTTGCTTTTTCCTCATCAATAGAACAGCTCAGCGACTGAAGAGTGAAAATCAAAAGTACGATGTCTCTCGTTTACCTCTTCCATAGTTTCAAGTTCGCCGGGTACTCCTTCATCAACTTGATCATTCG
>ERZ778023.654-NODE-654-length-70367-cov-7.349983_pt1 | contig 70367 bp, 60 predicted proteins | sample MGYA00375753_ERZ778023 | MGnify/ENA primary metagenome ERZ778023 (study PRJEB29350, sample SAMN05389822) | bioreactor metagenome | isolation source: Ammonium sulfate bioreactor | place: South Africa: University of Cape Town | collected 2014-04-04 ... | reverse complement strand
GAAGACGAAACCGTCTTCGGGCAGCCCCAACGCGGCGCGCGTGGGCGTGGGCCCGATCCGGCGGGTGCTGTCGTTGACCTGGTAACAGTCCGGCAAATGCACGATGCGCTCGCTGAAAAACGCCTGCTGGCCGTGCGGCAGCACGATGCGGTCGGCCAGGATGGCGTCGATGAACGGCGCGCCGGTGGTGCCCGGATAGACCAGCCACGACACCTGCACCGTCGCCGGACGCCAGCTCAGGATACCGGAGCGGCTGTTCATGGTGTGGCCGCTGAAATCGATGGCGATGTCGATTTCGCGGGCGCGCATCATCTCGGCCACGGCCCGGTCGCCGGCTTCGCGCACATCCTCGAAATGATCGAAGGCCTTGACCAGGCGCGCGCGCATCCGGCTGCCGTCGTCGGGGCCACAGGAAATGGCGGTGACTTCAAAGCGGGCGCGGTCGTGGGTCTCGAACAGTTCGGCGGCCAGCGCGGCGGTGGGATGGTTGTGGAAATCCGCCGACACATAGGCAAGCCGGATGCGGTCATGGGCGTGGCGCACCGGCGCCATGGGGGCGTGCGGCGGCACGCTGCGGGCGATGGCGTTTTCGGCGGCGCGCCGCAAAAGCGCGGCATCGTCGCTATATCCCATCAGCACCATGGGCTGAACCTGGGCGCCGCCAAAACGGGCCCCGTCCAGCAGGGCCGGCGCGATCTGCGCCGCCGTATTCCAGTCGCAGGCCAGCGCGGCTGCCCGCGCCAATCCGTTCAGCGCCGCCGGATGCTGGGGCGCCAATTCGCGCAGGCGGGCAAAGGCGGCTTGCGCGTCACCGATATGGCCCGCTTCCAGCGCGATGTCGGCCTTCAGATGCAGCGCCTCGATCGCGTCGGGCTGCAACGCCAGGGCGCCATCGGCCGCAGCTTCGGCTTCGGCCAGGCGGTGCAGATCCTTCAGGGCGATGCCGCGATTGATCAGCGCGTTGACATGGCCGGGCCGCAGCGCCAGCGCCTTGTCATGGCTGGCCAGCGCCGCGCGCGGACGGTGAAGCCGGCGCAGCGCCGCGCCCAGGTTGTTCCAGGCGGCGGGTACGTCGGCGCGGACCGCCACCGCCCGCTCGAACCCCGCCAGCGCCTCGTCCAGCCGTCCCATGTCCATCAGCAGATTGGCGCGGTTGAATTCGCCTTCGAAAAAACCGGGCCGGGCGGCCAGCGCGGCGTCATAGGCGTTCAGCGCCTCGCCCTTGCGGTTCAGGGCCGCCAGCACATTGGCATAATTCACCAGCAGTTCCGGCGGCTGGGACACGGCCAGAATCTCGCGATAGCGGCGTTCGGCCTCCGCCAGATTGCCGCTGCGGCGCGCCGCCACCGCCTGATCGTACAAAGCCTGAAGGTCCATCTAGCGCGCCAGCCGTTCGACAATGAAGTTCATGAAGGCATCCGGGTCCGATTTCAGGCACACCTGCGCGTTGGGTGCGCCGGGTTCTTCCCGGGTCATGCCGTCATCGGCCACCACGATGCGCAAGGGCACGGTGGGACATAGCGACGGCTTCAGCATCCAGGCAAGGGTCATGGGGTCGAACAGGGTGGGCGTCACCTGACGGGTGCCATAGGACCATTGCAGGTAAAGCAGCGCCAGCGCATCGCTCAGCGGTGTGCCGCGCGAGAACAGCTGGCCACGCCGGACTTCGTCCATCTTCAGGTTGGCGGTGGAATCCAGCGGCATCGCCACCACCGGAACGCCCGACGCATAGAGCTTCTGCTGGGCGCGAATGTCGTTCTTCACGTTCCATTCCGGGTGGGGCTGGACCGTGCGGCCAAAGCCGTCGGAGAAGGGCCGGATGGACCCGCCCATGGTGACGACGCGCTTCAGCTTGCGGAAGGTTGCCCGATCGCGGTCGATCAGGGCGCCGATATTGGGCGAGGGCGCCACCGCCACCAGGGTGATCTGGCCGGGATATTTGCGGATTTGTTCCAGGATGAAATCCACCGCCCCGGGATGGCCGGCACGGGCGAAACGACCCTGTTCGCCATAGGCGCGCTGGGTGAAGCCGGCGGCATTGGCGCCCGAGGCCGCGCCCACCGCCACGGGAATGCCGCCATGGCCGGTCTCGCCCAGCATCCGGTCCAGGATGGCGGCCCGCGCCTTTGTGTCGCCGAAATCGGTGGTGATGCCCAGCACTTCGACTTCCGGGCTTTTCAACGCCAGCGCCACCACAAAGGCGTCGTCGATGTCATCGCCGATGTCGGTATCGATGATGATCTTTTCGGGCGCGGCAAATGCCGGCACGCTGAACAAAAGACCCGCCAGCAGCGCGGCGGCAATTTCCTTGCGCATTCCGTTCCCGTTTTTGGCACGTTTTTCGGCAGCCTAGCGCGGCTTGCAGGGCGGGGCCACCACTTCGACCACGGCTGCCGGCGCGCCGGGGCTATTTCTTCCCGAAGATGCTGCCCGCCAGCCAGTGCGGCCGGCCATCGGCATTCGCCACCCGTTCGATCACCGCCGTCACCAGCGCATCCAGCTTCACTGCATCCTCTTTGTGGATGCCCGGCTGCGCCAGATCGTCGGAAGGCGAATGATAGCGGTTGGCGCGCCAGGCATGCTCGATGTCGAATTCCGGCGAGCCCTTGGCGAATCCGAATTTGAAGAACAGGGCGGGTATGCCCCGGTGCACGAAGCTGTACTGGTCGGCGCGGATGAAGACATTGCGGTCCGGCATGGGGTCGGGGACCACCGCGATCCCCATCGGTCCGGCGGCGGCGCGCAGATCCGCGCCCAGGCTGCTTTCGGCTTCGCCCGGCACATAGACGCTTTTCAGCGTCCACAAGGGCAGGGGCATGTCGAAATTCACGTCGGCCACGATCGTCCTTTTGGGGACGGTGGGATGGGAGGCGAAATAGCGCGAGCCCAGAAGTCCTTTCTCCTCGGCGGTGAAGAGCGCGAACAGGACGGAGCGGCGTGGCCTTTTTCCCGTCGCCAGCCGATGGGCGATGTCCAGCACCGCGGCCACGCCCGAGGCATCGTCCATCGCCCCGTTGTAGATGCTGTCGCCCTTGATCGGCGCGCCGACGCCCAGATGGTCCAGATGCGACGACACCACCACATATTCCCGGGCCAGCCTGGGATCGCTGCCGGGCAGCTTTGCCACCAGGTTGGGCGATGTGAGTTGCGACCTCCGCGCCACGATCCGCGCCTTCAGCCGCCCGGCCATCGCAAAGTGCGGCAGGGGCTTTGACGCATCGGCCAGCGCGACCAGTTCGGCAAAGCTGTGGCCGCTGCCGGCGAACAGTTCCTGCGATTTTTCGGGATCGAAGGTTGCGGTGAAGAAGGGGACGCGCGTTTCGCGCAGCGCCGTGTCGGCCAGATACATGCCCGGCTGGCGCGCCAGAAGCTTCTGGCGCTGCCACAATATCTCCACCTGCTTGGGTGTTGTCAGGCTGATGACGCCCACCGCGCCCCGCTGTGCCAGCCCCCTGTTGCGCTCATAGCGGGCGTTGGACTTGATGGCGCCGGAAATGTCGGCGGGCCCGCCGCCCAGCACCACCGCCACCTTGCCCTTCAGGTCGATGCCGGCGAAATCGTCATGGCCCTGCCCCGGCAGGTGCAGGCCGTAACCGATGAAGACCAGCGGCGCGTTCACGCTGCCCGGGCGCGGCCCCCCGCCGGCTGTGATCAGCATATCCGAGCCAACCGCGATCACCTGTGTGCCGGATGTTCCGGTCAGCGTGGCGCCGCTGGCGTCCTGGTCCACTATCTGCTGCACCAGGGGAACCGATTGCAGATAGCCGTCGGTGCCGGCGGGCGGAAGGCCCAGCTTCCGGAAGCGCCCGATCACATAATCGGCGGCGCGCATATAGCCGGGCGATCCGGTCATCCGCCCCTGATTGGCGTCGTCGGCAAGCGCCGACACATCGGCCCACCATTGCGCGGCCGCCGGCGACAGGGGCTGGGCAACCGACGCGCGCGGGAGCAGAATGGAAACGGCCATGGCGGCAAGCATGGCCAGCGCGGCAGGGATGGGGCGGGACATGGAAACTCCGTCTGCGGATTGTCCGGTGGACCCATCAAAGCATGAGTCCCGCCCGCCGTGGGATGCTTTGACGCCAGGATGCCGACTTTTCCGGATTCGCCCTGATCGCGGCAGACTGAACCGTTTTTGTGCAGATTATTTTTGGCGCCGGGCCGTTGCCTTGTTTCGGCCTGGGCGATTTAATCGCCGGGCGCGTGACGACGCGCGATCGAGCGTCGGCAACAGGCGCGGGCGGGGCCCCAGGACAGGCAGTATCAATCGGGCGCGGACCCCGCGCCCCTGCATTCTTGGGGAGTTCAAATGACCGTTTCCGTCAGTGTGCCGTCCCGGCGCTCCCTCCTGAGCATGATCGGCGTGGTGGCGGGCAGTGCCGCCATGGTCCACGCCATGACCCGGCTGGGATATGCGGGCGAGTCCACCTTCAAAGGGCCGCCCAGGCTGGGCGCGCCGCCGCCGGGCACCTCTGTGCTGGTGCTGGGTGCGGGCGTCGCCGGCATGGTCGCGGCGATGGAATTGCGCGACGCCGGCTATCATGTGCAGGTGCTGGAGTATAATGGTCGTGCCGGCGGGCGGAACTGGACGCTCTATGGCGGCGACACCTATACCGAGCTGGGCGGCTTCACCCAGCACGTCCAGTTCGATCCCGGCCAGTACATCAATCCCGGGCCCTGGCGGCTTCCCTATCATCATCAGGGCATCCTGCATTATGTGAACCGGCTGAATGTGGCGCTCGAGCCCTTCACCCAGGTCAACTACAACGCCTATGTCCATTCGACCGAGGCGTATGGCGGCAAGCCGGTGCGCTACCGCCAGGTGCAGGCCGATTTCTACGGCCATGTGTCCGAGCTCCTGGCCAAAAGCACGAAACAGGGCGCGCTGGACCAGGCCGTCACCAAGCAGGACCAGGAGATGCTGCTGGCCGCACTCAGGGACTGGGGCGCGCTGGATGCCGACCATCGCTACGCCACCGGGTTGGAGGCGGGTGAGCGGCGCGGCTATGCCGTCGATCCCGGCGGCGGTCTGGACTCCATGCCGGTGGCGGGCAAGGCGCTGGAACTGCCCGAACTGCTTCAATCGGGCCTGTGGTCGGCGATCGGCGCGGGGCTTGCCTATGACATGCAAAGCTCGATCTTCCAGCCCAGGGGGGGCATGGGCCAGATCGGCAAGGCCTTCGGCAAGGCGCTGGAACCGCTGATCGCCTACAATTGCAAGGTGGTCGACATCCACCAAGACGAGAAGGGCGTCACCGTCTCCTACATCGACAGCCGCTCGATCGATGGGAGGGGGGGCGGTGCGCGCAAGACGGCCAGCGCGGACTGGTGCGTCTGCACCATCCCGGCCTCGGTCCTGTCGCAGATCCCGATGAATGTCGGCGCGCCGATGAAGAACGCGATCAACCAGATCCCCTATATGGCGGCGCTCAAGGTGGGCCTTCAGATGAAACGCCGCTTCTGGGAGGAGGACGAGCAGATCTATGGCGGCCAGTCCTATACCAACCAGCCCAACACCATGATCGGCTATCCGATGTGGGATTATTTCTCCAAAGGAAAGGGCGTGCTGCTGGGGGCCTACAGTTTCGGCACCCCGGCCTTCATCGCCGCCGCAAAGCCGCCCGGGGAGCGCATCCGGGACGCGCTGGAATATGGCTCCAGGATACACCCGCAATACAAGGACGAGTTCGAGTGCGGCGTGGCGGTGGCCTGGCATCGCGTGCCCTGGACGCTTGGCTGCGCGGGCTTTTGGACCGATGAAAGCCGCGCCGCCCATTACGACAATCTCTGTGCCATCGACGGGCGCATCGTGCTGGCGGGCGAGCATGCCTCGCGCATTCCCGCCTGGCAGGAGGGCGCGATCACCTCCGCCCAGGACGCCATCACCCGCCTGCACAAGAAAGTGATGAGCGCATGAGAACCGCCCCACGCATCGCCGCCATCCTGGTCCTTCTGTGCACACCCGCATGGGCGGACTCGGCCGGCCCCGCCCCCAAGCCCGGCAACGGCGCCAGTGCGCGGCAGAACATTTCCGGCTTCTTTTCGCATTTCCCGTTCGAGGGGGGCGAGGCGATCTACAGGGGCGTCTGCCAGGGCTGCCACATGCCCGGCGCGGTCGGCGCGATGGGCGCCGGCGCCTATCCGGCGCTGGCCAGGGACGGCAATCTGGAAACCGGCGCCTATCCGGTGATGATCGTGCTGAAGGGTCAGAAGGCGATGCCGGGCCTGGGCATGCAGCTGGACGACCAGCAAGTCGCCGACGTGGTGAATTATGTGCGCAGCCATTTCGGCAACCGCTTCAGGGACAAGGTGACCGCCGCCGACGTCAAGGCGATGCGCTGACCTGCATGACACCCAAAGGAGAAAAGAGGATGATGACCTTCAAGCCCGTGACCCTGGCCGGGCTCGCCGCCGCGAGCCTTTCCCTGACTCCCGCCGCCTCGGCCGCCGATATCGAGCGCTTCTATCCCGACAGCGGCACGGTGCCGATCGCCCAGGGCGTCGTCGTGCCGCCCGGCTACACCACCTATTACATCTCCGGCGCGCTGCCGACGCCGGTCAAGCCGGCGGCGAACGGCCAGCCCGCCGAGTATGGCGACATCACCCAGCAGACCCGCTCGGTGCTCGACAATCTGAAAGCCGCCATGGACAAGATGGGCGTGGGTTTTGGCGACGTGGTCGCCGCCCATGTCTTCCTCGATCCCAAGGCCGACTTCATGGCGATGAACAAGGTGTGGGGCACCGAGTTCGGCACCGCCGCCCAGCCCAACAAGCCGGCGCGCGCGGCCATGCGGGTGAACGCGCTGGTGGCGCCCGGCGCGCTGCTGGAAATCGAGTTCATCGCCGCCAAAAAGCCCTGACGGCAGTCAGACGTTCGAGCTGTGGATGGCGTCGACCATCGCGGCGGTGACTTCGCGCGTCGTCGCGTTGCCGCCCACATCCGGCGTCAGCACGCCAGCGGCGCAGACCTGTTCCAGCGCGCGCATCAGCCGCGCCGCGCCGTCCTTCTCGCCCAGATGCTCCAGCATCTGCGCGCCGGTCCAGAAGGTGGCGACCGGATTGGCGATGCCTTTGCCGGTGATGTCGAAGGCCGAGCCATGGATCGGCTCGAACATGGAAGGAAAACGCCGCTCGGGATTGACGTTCGCGGTCGGCGCCACGCCCAGGCTGCCGGCCAGCGCGCCCGCCAGGTCCGACAATATGTCGGCATGCAGGTTCGTGCCCACGATCGTGTCCAGGCTCCGGGGCTTCAATGTCATGCGCACGGTCATGGCATCGACCAGCATCTTGTCCCAGGTCACATCCGGAAATTCCTTCGCCACCTCGGCGGCGATCTCGTCCCACAGCACCATGCCGAAGCGCTGGGCGTTCGACTTGGTCACCACGGTCAGCATCTTGCGCGGCCGCGACCGGGCCAGCGCGAAGGCAAAGCGCATGATGCGGGTCACGCCAACGCGGGTGAAGATCGAAACCTCGGTCGCCACTTCCTCGGGCAGGCCCCGGTGCGCCCGTCCGCCATTGCCCGAATATTCGCCTTCGGAATTCTCGCGCACGATCACCCAGTCCAGGTCGCCGGGACCTGCCCCCCGCAGCGGCGAGGAGATACCCGGCAGGATGCGGGTCGGCCGCACATTGGCGTACTGGTCGAAGCCCTGGCAGATCGGCAGGCGCAGGCCCCACAGGGTGATGTGGTCGGGAATTTCCGGATCGCCCACAGCGCCGAAATATATGGCATCGAAGGGCTTCAACTGCTGCAAGCCGTCGGCAGGCATCATCACGCCATGCCTGCGGTAATAGTCCGAGCCCCAGTCGAAGCTTTTGATGTGGAAGGTCACATCGCCAAGCCTTTTGGCCAGCGCCTCGAGCACCTCGGTCCCGGCCGCGATCACTTCGGGGCCGATGCCGTCGGCCGGAATGGCCGCAATGGAATATTCGCGCATGCCCACACTCCTGTCGGGGTTATCTGCATTCCAAGCTAGGCCCTGGCGGCGGGGGCCACAACGGGTCCTGCCCGTGACAATTCGGTCGTGGCGATCGTTCGTTCGCGCCGTGCCTGTTGTGAACTGTCATGGCCAGCCGCTAGCCTCGCGCTTCCCGCCAACAAGGAGGCACCCATGCCTGCGATCAAGCTCAAGGATGGTACCCAGATCTTCTACAAGGACTGGGGCTCGGGTCAGCCCATCGTCTTCAGTCATGGATGGCCGCTGTCGGCCGACGACTGGGACACGCAGATGCTGTTCTTCCTGCATCACGGCTATCGTGTCATCGCCCATGACCGGCGCGGCCATGGCCGTTCGTCCCAGACCAGCGGCGGCAACGACATGGACACCTATGCGAGCGATCTGGCCGAACTGACGGCGGCGCTTGACCTCAAAGACGCCATCCATGTCGGCCATTCCACCGGCGGCGGCGAGGTGGCGCGCTATGTCGCCCGCTACGGCAAGGGCCGTGTCGCCAAGGCCGCGCTGGTCAGCGCCGTGCCGCCCGTGATGGTGAAGAAGGACTCCAATCCGGGCGGCCTGCCGATCGCGGTGTTCGACGGGCTGCGCGAGGCGCTGACCGCCAACCGCGCCCAGTTCTTCCTGGACGTTCCCAGCGGGCCCTTCTATGGCTTCAACCGGCCGGGCGCCAAGGTGATCGAGGGGGTGATCCGCAACTGGTGGCGCCAGGGCATGATGGGCGGCGCCAACGCCCATTACGACTGCATCAAGGCCTTCTCGGAAACCGACTTCACCGAAGACCTGAAGATGATCGACGTGCCCACGCTCGTGCTGCATGGCGATGACGACCAGATCGTGCCTTACGCCGATGCCGGGGTGCTGTCGGTCAAGCTGCTCAAGCATGGCACGCTGAAGGTTTATCCCGGCTATCCGCACGGCATGCTGACCACCCATGCCGATGTGCTGAATGCCGACCTTCTGGCCTTCTTCAAGAGCTGAGATGCAGCAGGTGCCGCTCACCATCGGGATCGCGGGGGGCACCTGTGCCGGCAAGTCGCGGCTGGCCGGAGCGCTGTGCGCGCATTATGGCGATGCGCTGCTGCTGGCGATGGACAGTTTCTATCGCGAGCAGCCGCGCGCCCTGATCGCCGCCGGCCAGGCCGATTTCGATACGCCAGACGCGCTCGACCTTGCGGCGATGGCGGATGCGCTGGCGATGCTGCGCGCGGGACTTCCCGCCGAGATCCCGCTCTATGACCGTGCCGGCAGTTCGGTGATGGGCCGCCAGACGGTCTCGCCCCGCGGTGTCGTGGTAGTGGAAGGCCTTTATGTGCTGGACTTTCCTGCCATCCGCGAACAACTCGATCTGGCCGTGTTCATTGCGGTCGAACCTGACGTCCAGCGCACCCGCCGCCAGGTGCGCGACACGATCGAATATGGCCGCCCCGAAGAACGCCTGCTGCACGATCTGGCGCGCGCGCATGCCGACCAGGCGCGCCATGTGGCGCCCTCGCGCGCCTTCGCCCATCTGGTGCTGTCCGGCACCGCCGGCCTGGAAGAGCAGATGGCTGCCTGCCTTGGTGAACTGAAGGACAGGGCCTAGACCTGCGCCAGCAGCAGCGAGGTCTCGGTGGCGGCGATGCCGGCAATGGTGCGGATCCCGTCCAGCGCGCGGCTGAATGCGGCAAGGTCGGCGGTGTTCAGCTCCACCACCAGGTCCCAGCGGCCATTGGTGGTGTGGATATCCGCCACCTCCGCAAATCCCTTCAGTGCCTTTATCACCCTGGCCGACTGTTCGCCCTCGATGGCGATGCACATCACCGCGCGCACGCCGTCCTGGCCGTCCGCGGCACGCACGGTAAAGCCCTGGATGCGCCTGTCGGCCAGCATGCGGGCGATGCGGTTCTGCACCGTGCCGCGCGAGACCTTCAGCTTCCTGGCCAGCGTCACCGCCGGCTCGCGGGCATTGGCGCGCAGAAGGGCCAGCAGGCGGCGGTCCAGGTCGTCTGACATAACGGCATCATAGCATGGCGAACTGCCAGTTGTCCGGCAATTTGCGGCATATTGCTGGCTTTCTGCTGGCACCGACCGTGCCGATCATGGTGGGCCATTCCTGGGGATTCGCCATGCGTCCGCAGTTCCTCCTGACCGATCCTGGCCACTTCAACGTCTCCTACTGCATCAATCCCTGGATGGCGCCCGAAGCCTGGAATGCGGGCGCCGCGCGCGCCGCCCGGGCCGGGTCCGGGGCCCTGTGTGCCGCCATCCGGGAGGCGGGCGGCGAGGTGCATCTGCTGCCCGCCGTGGAAGGGCTGCCCGACCTGGTCTTTCCCGCCAATGCCGCGGTGGTCCTGGACGGGACCGTGCTTGCGGCCCGCTTCCTTCATCCCCAGCGCCAGGGCGAGGAGGCGATATTCCGCGCCGCCTTTGAAGATCTGCGTGCGCGCGGCCTGGTGGACGAAATCGTGGAACTGCCGGATGGCGTGATCCAGGAAGGCGCGGGCGATGCCATCTGGGACCAGACCCGCGGCCATTTCTGGATCGGCCACGGCCAGCGCTCCACCGCGTCCTCCATTGCCGTGATCGAGCAAGTGTTCGATCAGCCCGGCGTCGCGCTGGAGCTGGCCTCGCCCCGCTTCTATCACCTGGACACCTGTTTCTGCCCGCTGGCCGGCGGCCGGCTTCTCTATTATCCGCCCGCCTTCACGCCGGCCGCGCTGGCGGCCATCCACGCCCAGGTGCAGCCGGCCGACCGCATCGTGGCAAGCGACGAAGACGCCGCCGCCTTCTCGGTCAACGCGGTGAACATCGGCGAGGTCATCATCATGGCGCGGCCGCCCGAAAACCTCCGCGCCAGGCTCGCCGCCCATGGCTATCGCGTCGTGCCGATCGACCTCGATCCCTTCATCCTGTCGGGCGGCGGCGCCTATTGCATGACCCTCAGGCTGGACCGGGCCGGCGGCGCGGGCCGGATGCGAAGGGTGGGGTGACGGCCATGACCCGGCACCAGACCATCGGCATCGCAGAGGCGCTGATCGCCCGCGAGAACCGGCTCGGCGCGTCCAACTACAAGCCGCTGGACGTGGTTCTGACACGGGGGCAGGGCGTTTATGTCTGGGATGTGGAAGGGCGCCGCTACCTGGATTGCCTGTCGGCCTATTCCGCCGTCAACCAGGGTCATTGCCATCCGAAGATACTGGCGGCGATGCGCGAACAGGCCGCGCGCCTGACGCTGACCAGCCGCGCCTTCCGCAACGACCAGCTGGCACCTTTCTATGAAGAGCTTTGCGCGCTGACCAGGGCCCACAAGGTGCTGCCGATGAATTCGGGCGCCGAGGCGGTGGAAAGCGCCCTGAAGCTGGCGCGCAAATGGGGCTATCGCCACAAGGCCATACCGGATGGCAGGGCCGAGATCATCGTCTGCGCGAACAATTTCCACGGCCGCACCATCTCCATCGTGGGCTTTTCCAGCGACCCGGCCTCGCGCGACGGCTTCGGGCCTTTCCCGCCGGGCTTCGTCACCGTGCCCTTCGGCGACGCCGCGGCGCTGGAAGCGGCGATCACCCCCAACACCGCCGCCTTCCTGGCCGAGCCGATCCAGGGCGAGGCGGGCGTGATCATTCCTCCGCCGGGCTATCTGAAAAAGGCGCGCGAACTTTGCACGCGGCACAATGTCCTTTTCATTCTCGACGAGATCCAGACCGGCCTTGGCCGCACCGGCACGCTGCTGGCCGAGGAGCATGAAGGCGTCGAAGCCGACCTGACCCTGCTGGGCAAGGCCCTGTCGGGCGGCTTCTATCCGGTGTCGGCGGTGCTCTCGAATACCGAGGCGATGAGCGTGCTGCATCCGGGCGAGCACGGCTCGACCTTCGGCGGCAATCCCCTGGGCTGCGCCATCGCCCGCGCCGCGCTGAAGGTGCTGGTGGAAGAGGACATGATCGGCAACGCCGCGCGCGTGGGCGCGCAGCTGAAGGCCGCGCTTGCCGCCATTCCCGCGCCCCAGGTGAAAGAGGTACGCGGCGTTGGCCTGATGATCGCCATGGAATTGCACGCCGACGCAGGCGGCGCGCGCGGGCTGTGCGAAAAGCTGATGGCGCGCGGCCTTCTGGTCAAGGAGACCCACGATCATACCGTGCGCATCGCCCCGCCCCTGATCCTGTCGCCGCGCGAAGCCGGCTGGATCGCCGCCCAGGTCCGCGCCGCGCTGCTGGGATAGTTGCGCCGCCTTCCGCGATAGGCAAAAGTCGCGCCCAACAATCGGCAAACGGGTGGGACATGAGCGGCCTTCACGAACTTTCCCTGCACGCGCTGTCGGCGGGCCTGGCGGCAAGGCGCTTCTCGCCGGTCGATGTCGTCGATGCGTGCCTGGCGCGCATTGCGGCGCTGGAGCCGCGCCTCCACGCCTTTGTCGAAATCTATGCCGACGATGCGCGCCTTGCCGCCGAGGCCGCGGACAAGGCGATGCGGTCCGGTCATGGCCTTGGGCCGCTGCACGGCATTCCCGTCGCGCTGAAGGACCTGGTGGAAGTCGAGGGCCGCATCACGACCGCGGGCAGCGCGGTGTGGCGCGGGCGGCGCTCCACCTTCACCGCCACCCTGGCGCAGCGGATGATCGGCGCGGGCATGGTCGTGCTCGGCAAGACGCACACGGTCGAATTCGCCTATGGCGCCTGGGGCACCAACGAACAGATGGGCACGCCATGGAATCCGTGGGACATGGACGTGGCGCGCACGCCGGGCGGCTCCTCCGCCGGCTCGGCGGTGGCGGTGGCCGCACGCATGGCGCCGGTGGCCATCGGCACCGACACCGGCGGCTCGGTGCGCGTTCCCGCCTCCTGGTGCGGCATCACGGGCCTTAAGACCACGATCGGGCGCATCAGCACCCATGGCGTGATCCCGCTGTCGCCCACGCTCGATACCCCGGGGCCGCTGGCGCGCTGCGTGGAAGACTGCGCCATCCTTCTGGTGTTGCTGCAGGGCGGAGATCCCAACGATGCGATCACCTTCTCTTTGGCACCGTCCTCGCCGCTGGCCGACATGCGCCGCGGCATCAAGGGGCTCCGCCTGGCCGCCCTGCCGGACGGCGAGCGGGCGGGCGTCGACACGGAAGTGCTGGCCGCCTATGACACCTCGCTGGCGAAGCTTTCGGAGCTTGGGGCGGACATCGCCGTGCTGCCCTCCGGCCGCAGCCTGCGCGAGGCGGGCGACCTGGTGGGCAAGATCATCTCGGCGGAAAGCTATGCCTTCCATGCCGGCTTCATCGACCGCAACGATCTTCCGCTCGACCAGGCGGTGCGCGCGCGCATCCGCGCCGGCGCCGCGCTGTCGGCGAAGGACTATCTGGACGTGCTGGAAGACCGCAAGAAAGCCAAGGCCGAGTTCGCCGCCCGCATGGCAGGCTTCGACGCGGTGCTGACGCCGTCGACGCTGACGCCCGCCATTCCCCTGGACACGGTGGACCAGACCAGAACGCCCGCCATCTCCACCCGCTGGGTCAATTACCTGGACCTGTGCGCGCTGTCGCTGCCCAACGGCATGACGGAAGGCGGCCTACCCACCTCGCTGCAGATCGTGTGCCGCGGCGGCGACGAGGCGCTGGCCTTGCGCGTCGGCTGGGCACTGGAACAGGCCACCGACTGGCACATCCGCGCACCCCGGCTGGACTGAAAACCTCGTCAGGTCACCGCAAAGGGCGTAGGATGGCACAGCTTTTGTGGGGTAGCGCCATGACCGACTGGACGATCCGCGCGCACGAATTTTCCAACTGCAACTGTTCCTATGGCTGTCCCTGCCAGTTCAACGGCCTGCCCACCCATGGGCATTGCCGGGCCGTGGTCGGCTTTCGGATCGACAGTGGCCATCACGGCGACACCAGCCTGGACGGGCTGGCGGTCGTGGGCATGTTCTCCTGGCCCGGGCCCATCCATGAAGGCCATGGGGAGGCGGCCGTGGTGATAGACAGCAAGGCAAGCCCTGCCCAGCGCGCGGCGCTGCTGCGCATCCTGACCGGCCAGGATACCGAGCCCGGCGCCACCATCTTCAACGTCTTTGCCTCCACGCTGGAAAAGCTGCACGAACCCATCTTCACTGACATCGATTTTCAGGTCGACATCGACGCGCGCCGCGCCCGCATCAATGTCCCCGGCCTGGTGGAATCGCGCGGCGAGCCCATCCTCAATCCGGTCACCGGCGCCGAACACCGCATTCGCATCGACAATCCCAACGGCTTCGAATACCTCCTGGCCGAAATCGGACGCGGCTGGTCCAGCACGCAAAGGCCGATGGCGATCGAACTGGCCGACAGCTACGGCCAGTTCTGCGAACTGAACCTGTGCCAGAGCGGCGTGATCCACTAGGCCATGGAGGGTGGGGCGCTCGAGGCCGTGCTGCGCCGCGACCGCCAGATGGTGTCGGCCGCGCTGCTGCTGCTGACTCTGCTGGCGCTGGGCTACATCCTCTGGCTGGCCGGCCGCATGGCGATGCCCACGCCCGGCGCGATGCCTGACATGCCTGGGATGGACATGCCCGGCATGGACATGCCGATGGGCGCGGCGGTTCAGCCGGTGCTGAAGGCATGGACGGCGGGCGAATTCCTTCTCACCTTCGTCATGTGGTCGGTGATGATGGTGGCCATGATGCTGCCGTCCGCCGCGCCGATGATCCTGCTCTATGCACGGGTCGGGCGCATGGCCCAGGCGGCACAAAAGCCCTTCGCCGCCACCGGCTGGTTCGCCGGCGGCTACCTGCTGGCATGGACACTGTTCTCGCTCCTGGCCACGGCGGCGCAGGGAATCCTGACCGGCCTTGCGCTGCTCACGCCGATGATGGCCAGCGCCAGCGACGCGATGGGTGGTGTCATCCTGATCGCCGCGGGCCTCTATCAATGGACGCCATGGAAGGATCGCTGCCTGGCCCATTGCCGTGCGCCGCTGGCGTTCATCCAGCGGCATGGCGGCTTTCGCCCCCGCCCGTCTGCGGCGCTGGGGCTTGGCCTGCGCCACGGATTCTATTGCGTGGGCTGCTGCTGGGCGCTGATGGCGCTGCTGTTCGTGGGCGGGATCATGAATATCGCCTGGATCGCGGGGCTTGCCGTCCTGGTGCTGCTGGAGAAGCTGCTGAAGCATGGCCGGTTGATCGCGCGCGGCGCGGGGCTGGCGGCCATCGCCGCCGGCCTCATTCTGCTTGCGCCCGCGGCCTGAGCGTTCTTACGCGCGCTTCCACACCGCATAATAGGGCTGGCTGGAAAAGTCGGCATTGAAACCGGGAAAGATGACGGACTGGCCGCCGCGCGCCGGCACGAAATAATATTGCAGCGGATAGGGCGAGCCCGTGTAGGCGGCTGGAATGGCCGCGCCAAAGCCCGCGCCGTCGCGTGTCATCGCCATGCTCAGCCAACGCTCGCCGTGATTGACATGGCGATAAAACAGCGTCGCGGAAACGGCCGATGGCGCCGTCAGCGCAAGCGGCAACGGCGAGCCGGGCGTGAACATTGCGGGCACGTCATGGCGGCAGTCCAGTTGCGGCCGCACCGGCGGATTGGCGACGGCGGCCATCGCCTTTGCGGCGTCGCCATTCCCGCCTCTGGCCACCGCCGCGCGCACCGCGGCAATGTCGGCATCGATGGCCGCCAGCCGGTCGGTCCAGTGGCCGCGCCGCATGGGAATGCGCCCATAAGAGATGTCGGATCGATAGACCGCGCCTTGCCTTGCCAATTCCGCCCACGCTGCGCGCGCCTGCCCATAGGCCGCCACCGCGCGCCGCCCTGCCTCCGCGTCGTCGGCCTTCTGCCACAGCGCATAGTAAAGCCCCGCGCGCAGCTTGGCGGCGAAGAAGCGCGCCAGCCCCGCCTGGATGCGGACGTCGGATTGCACCAGCCCGTCCAGCGCCGGGCTGCCGCCTTCCGCCACCTTCGCCAGTCCACCAAGCCACACCGCCACCTCGGCGGGCGAATATCTGGCATTGGCACCGCCCGCCAGCAGGTCGCCCGCATGTTCGTCGATGGTGGAAAAAAGCTGCGGGTCCAGCGGGCTGCAGGCGCCGAAATTATAGGGCGCGGGCGTGTCGGAATAGGGCGCGTTCTTTTTTTCGACGGCCACCAGCGGCTGGTTGGTATAGACCTCGTACCACAGCGAATGGTTGGACGCCGATGGCAGCGACGCGCTGGTCATGAGCGGCAGCACCCGGCTTGCGGCAGCCAGTGCCTCCCCCGCCGCCATCGCGCCCTTGCCGTGACGCTCGGCCAGCGTGCGGCGCCAGAAGTCATGCCCGCCCTCGGGGTTGTAGAGCATTCGTCCCAGCAGGCGGTAATTGTCGGCGAATTTGCGCCAGTCCTTCGGATGACGGCTGACGGCATAGGCGTTGCGCCCGCCCGGATGGCCCGATCCCTCGCGCCCCTTGAAGGTCAGCGGCTCGCACACTTCCAGCCCCGCCGCGCCGCAGAAATGTGCCGCCCGGCCGATGGCCGAGGCCAGCGCCGGATCGGCCGACAGCAGATGGCGCTGTGTGCCGGGCCACAGCCGATAGAGAATGTCGTAGCTGCGTCCCTCCTGGTACAGGTCGGCATAGCCATAGCGGGTAAAGCGTCGCGCGCCGTTGGAGACGGCGAAAGTGCCCGTCTCCATCCGCCCCGGCGTGGGGATTTCCAGCTCGCGGATGTCGGCCTGGTGATAGCCCAGGCTCTGGTGCTCGGCCGAAAATTTGGGGCCAACGCTTACCGGCTGGCCGGTTTTCGCCGCGATGTCGATGATGGTCTGGTCGATGCCCTTGGCATGCATGTCGATATTCACTTTGCGCCCGCATTGCGCGATCGCCTCGAACAGGGTCTGCCAGAAGGGGTAATTGCCTTCGGGAATGCCGCTTTCGCCATGCACGCGCAAGGTGACGCCGGTGATCTCGGGGCATTCCTTCAAAAGGATCGCCAGCGCGTCGCGGTTGTAATTGGCGGCATCCGCCAGGTCCCTGATGCCGCCGATGACATGGTCGGAATGGGGGCTGTCGGTCCAGGCCCAGGCATGGGTCCAGATGCCGAGCTGGAAATCCAGGCCGCGCGCGCCCGTCTCCCGGGCGATGAATTTCAGCGTCTGAAGATTGCGTTCGCGTTCGCCCGGCTTGAGCGCCGGGGTGATGGTGACGTCATGGCCCGGCACCTCGACCAGATAGGGATAGGGAAAGTGCAGATAGTCGCCGGTGACCCCGCGCGGGAAATCGTATCCGAAGCCCAGCGCGAAGTTGAAGCGGTTGAAGCGGCACGCCGTCACCATGTCGAGATAGTCGCGCCAGCCATCGCGGTCATGGAACCACGGCATGTCCTCGATCTCGCTCAGGAAGGCGCGCGCGACGCTGCGGATGCGGTTGGGTGTGGTCTCCGCGATCGCCGTCTTCAGGTTCAGCGCGCCGGAACCCTGGGCGTCCACACGCTCGGCCAGGTCCAGCAGGGCATAGACGAAACCGCGCGGGTCCTGCGCTGACACCAGCAGTGCGGGCCGTTCCGCCAGCCGGCCCGGCACCAGCCGCAGGCATTCCGGCGAGGCCCAGTCCCTTGGCGGTGCGGCGAAGCCCGTCGCCCATCGCGATCCCGGCCCCGCGACGGCGACGACCGTCCCCTTCGCCGCCGCGGGACCGGTGGCGATATCCAGTGCCATGTTCTTCCTGGCCAGCGCGTCCTTCAGTTTGCCGGCGGCCCAGCGCAGCGGGGCACTGTCGGCTGCAGCGTCGATCAACAGCGAGACAGAACCGGACTGTGCCGCGGCCGGCGTCAGTGTCGCGGCCGGTGCCGCTCCCAGAACCTGAAGAACGCGCCGCCGCCGCATGCCTGTCATGGTCTGCCCTTCCGAATGTTCCGCCTCGCGGGTCTGACGCCCGTATGGCCGTACTATAGCCATTCCGGCGGGCGGGTCAGGCCGCGCGGATGAAGAATGATCCATGCCGGGTGTGAAATCGTTTCAGTCCTGCTCGAACTTGCGGGCCGAACGCAGTGACGCCGCCACGATGCTGGCGGCCAGCGGCCCCAATCCCAGCGCCATGATTGCGAGCGAATAGTTGCCGGTGACCTGGCGCACCCAGCCGACCATATAAGGCCCCACGAAGCTGCCCAGGTTGGACACCGCATTGATCAGCGCCAGGCCCGCCGCCGCTGCCGGCCCCGACAGCATCGCCGAAGGCACCGCCCAGAACACCGCGACGTAACAGAAGACGCCACTGATCCCCAGCGTCAGCGCCACCATGATCGCCACCGGATCGCGCAGCACCGCGCACGCAACCAGCCCCAGGCCGGAAATCGCCGCCGGGATAGCCGCGTGCCAGTTGCGTTCCCGCCTGCGATCCGAGCGAATGCTCCACAGCGCCATCGCCACCGCCGCCGCCGCGAAAGGAACGGCGTTGACCAGCGGCGTCATCGCAGCGGAAACGCCGAGCTGGTGGATCATTTGCGGCAGGAACAGGATCAGCCCATAGGCGGCCGCGTTGATGCCCACGCCGGCCAGCGCGATCAGCCATACAGTGCCGTTGGTCAGTGCGCCCGCGACGCTGAAGCGCTGCACGCTTTCGCGGTGCTGCCTTTCGCTGTCCAGCTGGGCGACCAGCCACGCCTTTTCGGACTGCGGCAGCCAGGGCGCGGCAGAGGGGCCTTCGGGCAAGGCGAAGCGGAAGCAAAGGCCCAGTGCGATGGTGGGCAGCGCCTGCAGGACGAACAGCCATTGCCAGCCCCTGAGGCCTGCAATGCCGTCCATCAGCAGGATGGGCTGCGAGATCAGCGATCCCACCATGATGGAAAAGGGCGTCGACAGGATCAACAGCATCAGCATGCGCACGCGATAGCGCTCGGGCGCCCACATGGTGAGGATGTAAAGCAGGCCCGGATAGAGCCCTGCCTCGCCAACGCCGAGGATGAAGCGCACCAGATAGAAGCTGTGCGGCCCCACGACAAAGGCGTTTAGCAGCGAGGCGATGCCCCACAGCGTGGTGATCAGCGGAATCCACACGCGCGCGCCCAGCCTCGCCAGCACCAGGTTGGACGGCACCGAGAAAGCAACGTAGCCGACAAAGAACAATCCGCCCGCCAGGCCATACTGTTCCGAATTCAGCCCCAGGTCCGCGTTCATGGTGAGGGCGGCGAAGCCCACATTCACCCGGTCGATATAGGCGACGAAATAGGCCGCGAACAGCAGCGGTAATATCCGCCACATGACATGGCGGACGGCGGATGCTTCCGGTGCCGGCACGATTTGCCCCCTCTGCCGCGAAGCCTAGAGAGCATGCAGGCGCCGTTCAAGCCCGCTAAGCCATCTCAGGCCGTCTTGCGGGACCCTTTCGGCATCATGCGTTGGATCAGCCCGTCATGCGCGATCGCCTGATGATAGAACGCCGCCGCGATATGGCCCAGGGCCAGCAGCACCAGCGCATAGGACGCAATCTCGTGCAGTTCGGTCAGGGGCCGGAAGATTTCCGGTGTGCGCTGCACCAGCGGGGGCATCGCGAACAGCCCGAAATCGATGCCGCGTCCGCGATAGAGCAGGGTGGGTATGCCGATGACCGGTACCACCAGCATCAGCAGGTACATCAGCCCGTGCCCCACCTTCGATGCCACCCGCGACAGCGGCGTGATGGTCTGCGGCAGGGGCGGAGGCCGGTGGACAATGCGCCAGCCGATGCGGACCAAGGTAAGGACCAGGATCGCCAGCCCAACCAGAACGTGGGTGTTGACCACGGCATCCTCATAGGCCTTGGGGAAGTCATCCACCGTCAGGCCCAAAAGGAACGTCACCGCTATCAGGACGGCGATGCTCCAGTGAAGCAGCATGGCGATCCCATCGTATCGCTCGTTCATTGAAACCTCTGTATCCTGATCCTATGACGCTAGTACGGTGGCCCCGGGTGAACCTTGCGCCATATCAAGTCTTCTTCCGGCCTTGGCTGGTCTTTGGGAGGCTTCAGGATTGACACAGCTGGAAGACCGGATGGAACCGCGCGTCGATACGGGCCTCTCGAGCGCCGAAGCCGCGCTGCGCCTGCGCCGTTTCGGGCCCAACGAACTTCCCAGCCCGGAGCGGCGCAACCTGCTGCGCATCGTGCTGGACACGCTCCGCCAGCCCATGTTCGCGCTTCTGGCGGTCGGCGCGCTGGTCTATCTGCTGCTGGGCGAGCCGGTGGATGCGGGCGTGCTGGGCGCGTTCGCCACCCTGTCGGTGGCCATTGGCATCGTGCAGGAAAGCCGCAGCGAAAAGGTGCTGCAGTCGCTGCGCAACCTGGCGAGCCCGCGCGCACTGGTGGTGCGCGACGGCGAGCGCCGGCGCATCGCCGGGCGCGAGCTGGTGCCCGGCGACATCATCATCCTGGGCGAAGGCGACCGCGTGCCGGCCGACGCCTTCCTGCTGGACTGCGCCGACCTGCTGGCCGATGAATCGCTGCTGACCGGCGAATCCGTGCCCGTCCGCAAGGTGCCGGGCGGGACGGAGGGAAAGCCGCCCGCCCCCGGCGGCGAGGACCTGCCCTTCGTCTTCGCCGGCACGCTGGTGGCGCGCGGCAGCGGCGTGGCGTGCGTCGCGGCGACGGGGCTTTCCACGGAGATGGGTGCCATCGGCCGCTCGCTGCAGTCCATCACCCTGGAACAGCCCCGGCTGCAGAAGCAGCTGCGCTGGCTGGTGCGCGACTTCGCGCTGCTGGGCCTTGGCGTGGCTTCGCTGGTGGTGCTGCTGGACGGCCTTTTGCGCGACTCCTGGCTGGCGGCGGCGCTGGCGGGAATCGCGGTGGGCATGTCGGTGCTGCCGGAAGAATTTCCCCTGGTCCTGGCGGTGTTCATGGCGATGGGCGCCTGGCGCATTTCGCGCGCGGGCGTGTTGACCCGCCGCGCCGCCGCGATCGAGACGCTGGGCTCGGCCACGGTGCTGTGCACCGACAAGACCGGCACGCTGACTGAAAACCGCATGCGGGTGGAGCTTGTCGCGGCCGACGGCATGGTGTGGCGGCACGACGGTGCGCCGCCGCGCGATGATCCGGTCAGGGCCGTGCTGCATGCCGCGCTGGGTGCCAGCGCGCCTATCCCCACCGATCCGATGGACCGGGCGATCCACAACGCCGCGGTGGCGGCCGAACTTGCCGGTCCGGGCACGCTGCTGCACAGCTATGGCCTCAAGCCCGACCTGCCCGCGACGTCCAACATCTGGGACGGGCCGGAAGAGGAAACCGCCATCGCCTATGCCAAGGGCGCGCCCGAAACCATCGCTGCCCTGTGCCGCATGCCGCCCGGCGCGCACCAGCAATTGCTGGCCCAGGCCGATGCCCTGGCGGCCCAGGGCATTCGCCTGCTGGCGGTGGCCGAGGCCGACCTGCCCTGGCGCGACGGCAGCCGTCCCGATTCCCAGCGCGACATCGCCTTCCGCTACCTGGGCCTGATCGGCTTCGCCGATCCGCTGCGCCAATCGGTGCCCGGCGCGGTCCGTGAATGCCGCAGCGCCGGCATCCGGGTGGTGATGATCACCGGCGACTATCCCGCCACCGCGCGCGCCATCGCCGCACAAGCGGGGATCGACGGCGGCACCGTGCTGGACGGCGACAGCCTGGAGCGGATGGATGACGCGGCGCTGGCAAAGGCGGTGCGCGCGACGTCCGTCTTCGCCCGCATCCGCCCCCAGCAGAAGCTGCGCCTGGTGGAAGCGCTGAAGCAGGACGGCGAGATCGTCGCCATGACCGGCGACGGGGTGAACGATGCCCCCGCCATGAAGGCCGCCCAGATCGGCATCGCCATGGGCGGGCGCGGCACCGACGTGGCGCGCGAGGCCGGCGCGCTGGTGCTGCTGAACGACGATTTCGCCTCCATCGTCGCCACCATCCGGCTGGGGCGGCGCATCTACGACAATCTGCGCAAGGCCATCGAATACATCATGGCGGTGCACATCCCCATCGCGGGCCTGGCGCTCCTGCCGCTGTTGTCGGGGCTGCCCCTGATGCTGATGCCGACCCAGATCGCCCTGCTGGAAATGGTGATCGATCCGGCCTGTTCGGTGGTGTTCGAGGCCGAAGCGGAGGAGCCGGACGTCATGGTCCGCCCGCCGCGCGATCCGGCCACGCCGCTTTTGGGGCGCGGCGCGGCGCTGTGGGCGCTGGTCCAGGGCGGGGTCGCGCTTCTCATCGTGGCCGCGTCGCTGTTTCTTGGCGCGGCCCTGGGCATGCCGGAAAACGAGTTGCGCGCGCTGGTCTTCACCGTGCTGGTGCTGATGAATATCGGCCTGATCCTGGTCAACCGCTCCTTCCGCTCGTCACTGCGCGAGGCGCTGCTGCGGCCCAACCCGACCCTGTGGCTGCTGGTAACCGCGGTGCTGTCGGTGCTGGCGGTGGCGCTGTACTGGGGTCCCGCGCAGCGGCTTTTCCATTTCGGGCCCCTGCACCTTGACGATGCCGCCGCCGTCGCCGTCGCCGGCGTGGTATTCCTGGCGTTGCTGGAAGGGCTCAAAGGCTTGGCCCGCCGCCACCTGAAAGTCCAGATATAGTCCCGCCTGGACACGCCGCGCACATAAAGGCCATGGACAGCCGGTCCGGGCTGGCGCTTTCCGGGCCGGGTGTTAATTTGCCGCCATCGAATTTTGGGGAAGGACGATTTGGGATGAAAACTTTGTCGAAGGCGGCACTTGTGCTGGCACTGGCATCGGTGCCGGCCGCCGCGCAGGTCAATGATGGCGACCAGGCTTCCACGCCGATGCCCTTCACCATGACCCAGGTGGCGAGCTTCAACCTGCCCTGGCGTATCGCCTTCCTGCCCGACGGCCGCATGCTGGTCACCGAAAAGGTCGGCCCCATCTGGCTGGTGACCCAGAAGGGCGAAAAGACGCCGGTGGAAGGCGCCCCCCAGGTGCTCTATGGTGGCCAGGGCGGCATGCTGGGCATCTTCGTCTCGCCCCATTACCGCAGCGACCACAGTGTCTATCTGACCTATTCGGAGCCCAATGAGGGCGGCTCCAGCCTGGCGTTGGCCCGGGCGACCTTGTCGCTGTCCGGCGGCAAGGCCAGCCTGGAAGGCCTGAAGGTGATCTGGCACGACCCGGCCGGCGGCAAGGGCGGCCAGTTCGGCGCCCAGGTGGCCTTCGCGCCCGACGGCAAGTCGCTGTTCCTCACCTCCGGCGACCGCCAGCGCTTCTGGATCGCCCAGGATTCCGACGCGCCGATGGGCAAGATCCTGCACCTGACGCTGGACGGCAAGCCGTCGCCCGACAATCCCATGTACGGCGCCATCGGCGGCGGCAGCTATCCCGTCACCGACCCGCCCAAGGACACCGAAGCGGGCAAGACCGCGCCGGTGCTGCGCACCTACATCTATCCCGGCCGCAACGAGACCCTCGCCGAGACCTGGACCACCGGCCATCGCACGCCTTACGGCCTGGCCTTCGCTCCCAACGGCGAATTGTGGGAGGCCGAGCACGCCCCCAAGGCCGGCGACGAGCTGAACCTGATCCAGAAGGGCAAGAATTACGGCTGGCCGCTGGTGGCCTACGGCCCCAACTATGACGGCGTGCCGATTCCCAGCCCCGACACCCGCCCCGACCTGACCAAGCCGGCGATCTACTGGAGCCCGGTGATCGCGCCGGGCGCGCTGACCTTCTACAACGGCAACATGTTCCCGCAATGGAAGGGCTCGGCCTTCATTTCCGGCATGGTCACAAAATCGCTCAGCCGTATCACCTTCGACGGCAAGGGCGGTGCCAAGCCCGCCGAACGCTGGGACATGGGCCACCGCATCCGCGACATGGAAGTGGCGCCCGACGGCGCCATGTGGGTGATCGAAGACGCCAATCCCGGCGGCCTCTATCGCCTGACCCCCAAATAAGGTGCTGAAATAGCATCGGCCGAACGACCGGCGCCGCGCGGGATCCTCCCGCGCGGCGTTTGTTTTTCGCGCCGCCTGTTTTATTGCCCGGGCCCTAGGGCCAGAGATGACGGCAGGTGCCGTCCGCTTCCTGGATGCAGACAATGGCATCGCCAGGTTCGCGCTCGGCCGCGGCGATGGCCAGGCTGACGGCCGTGCCGGCCTCATGGGCGAACCGGCCGGTGAAGGCGTCGTCGCGCTCGATCTCCCAGCGCCCGGCGTGCGGAACCACATGATATTCGATGGTGCGTTGGGTGGACCCCGACGGGTCTTTCGTCCCCTTCACGTGGCCTCTTCCCCTCGGCAATTCCCGGCGCGGGTGCGCGTCCGGCTAACCCAGCCTTTGCGCTGCGATGTCGCAGGCCTCACGCGCGGGCCCATGTTCGGCGATGATGTTGCGCGCCTGCTGGAGGGTGATCCCGTGCTTGTGGGCAAAATAGGATACTTCATATGGCTCGCTGCCGGAAACCCGGGAACGGTCCTGGGCGCCGCGCAAGCTCTTGTCGTCGGTCATGGCTATCTCCTGGCAATCTGCCCCAGCCCCGCCCGTCAGGGACAATCCCAAAACAATGGCTTTGTTCCTGCCGTGTGCATCCATCTAAGGCGAGCATGCGGCGCCCGGGATTGATCGGCATCAATTCCCCGGTTCGCCGCTGTTCCTAGATTGGAACTCGCGGTGAACTTTTTCCGCGGCCCGGCGTTGCACCTCTGCCGGGCTTCTCGCCATTACGGCGGGGTCATTCCACGGAGCGTTTTCCTATAAACCGCAAAAAGCTATAAGGAGCAAAGACATGCAAGCATTGTCATGGAAGAAGAGTGCCGGTCTTATTGTACTTGCCGCCCCTCTTCTGGCCGGCGGCTGCGCAACCCGCGAAAGCGTGGAGCATGCCCAGGCCACGGCAGACCAGGCCATGCAGCTGGCCCAGACCGCCAGCCAGAAGGCCGATGCCGCGATGGCCGCGGCCAATTCGGCGGGCAGCAAGGCCGATGCGGCGATGTCGGCAGCCAATGCAGCGGCCAGCAAGGCCGATGCCGTCAACGGCAGGGTCGACGAGCTGAACGACAAGGTCGATCGCATGTTTGCGAAGGGCCTGAAGAAATAGTACCGGGGAGCGATGTGGCCTCAGGTTTCCATTTTCCGCCATAGCGCTCCGTTCCGATTGTTCCGGCCGTTACCCGGTGCCCCGCGCCAGCGGCGCGGGGCCGCCATGGTGTCGGCCTTGGCGCTGTCGGGTTTGGTGGCAGCGGCGTTGGCGCCGACGGGCGCCCGCGCCATGACCTACGCGCTGGCGCCCGACCAGACGCTTGTGGGCGAAACCGGTTCCTACGTGACCCGGAGCGAAGACACGCTGCTCGATGTCGCGCGCAACAACGACCTCGGCTACGGCCAGCTCATGGCCGTCAACAGGGGCATCGATCCCTGGCTGCCGGGGGAAGGGCACGATGTCAGTCTGCCCGGCGTCTATATTCTGCCGCCGGGACCGCGCGAGGGCATCGTCATCGATCTTGCCGCGCACCGGCTGTTCTATTTTCCGCCTGGCGGCGGCATGGTCGAGACATATCCCATCGGTGTCGGCGCCGAGGCGGGCATGACCCCGCGCGGCACCACGCGGGTCGTGAGCAAGATTGCCCACCCCGCCTGGTATCCGCCAAAATCGATCCGCAAGGAGCGTCCCGAGTTGCCGGCAAGGGTGCCCCCGGGGCCGGACAATCCCCTGGGCGACTATGCGATGCAGCTTGGCTGGCCGTCCTACCTCATCCACGGCACCAACAAGCCTTATGGCGTGGGCCGCAACGTCAGCCATGGCTGCATCCGCCTTTACCCGGAAGACATCAAGAAGCTGTTTGCCGAGGTGCGTGTCGGCACCCCCGTGCGGGTCGTTGACGACCCCGTGCATTTGGCCTGGATCGACGGCGAACTCTATCTGGCGCTGCCGCCCAGCCGCAGCCAGATGGACCAGATCAGCGAGAATCAGCCCGTAACTCCCCAGGTTCCGCCGGACCTGCAGGCTCGCATCACCGCGGCGGCGGGAGACGAGGCCGACCGCGTCGACTGGGACAAAGTCGGCCAGGCGGGCGAAACGCGGACGGGGGTGCCGGTCCGCATCACCGAGCCACCGGGCTCCGGCGCGCCCCTGGAATAGCGCGCTTGCGAACGGGCCGCTGCAGTATAAGAATTTCCTTTACGGGAATTTCACCGGCATGATGGATCATCATGGACGGACCAATGCTGTACGCTGTCGATGCCTGACCGGTTCCAGTTCGATCGGCGCAATGTCTGCGGGGGCCTTGCCGCCTGTGCTTCCGTGGCGCTTGGGGGGCGCGCGGCCAAGGCTGAAAGCTGGGCGTCCGGCGCGAACGCCCTGCACATCGTCATACTCAAATCGCGGCGCAAGCTGATGCTGGCGCGGGCGGGCGCAGTCCTCCACACGTTTCCCATCTGTCTGGGCGCCCACCCCAAGGGGCCCAAGCGCGCGGCGGGCGATGGGCGCACGCCCGAAGGCAACTACCGGATCGACGCGTTCAACGACCAGAGCCGCTATTACCGCGCGCTGCACATCTCCTATCCCAATGCGGAAGACGAGCGGCTGGCGGCGGCCGCGGGCCTCGCGCCGGGCGGCAACATCGAAATCCACGGCATGCCGCCCGATTTCGACGATTATGATCCGGCCTTCTTTACCCGCGACTGGACCGAGGGCTGCATCGCCGTCAGCAATCGCGCGATCGACACGATCTGGAAAACCGTCGCCCTCGATACGCCGGTCGACATAAGGGCCTGAGGGCACAAGACGTGACACCGCGCAGTGGCCCGCGGCTTACTTGCCGAACGCCGCTTCGAATTCCGCCTTTGACAGCAAGCCGTCCCGGTCCTTGTCGGCCGCTGCGAACGCCTGCATGACGGCCGGGTTCTTCTGGGCCTCTGTTTGCGAAATCTTGCCGTCATGATTGGCATCCAGAGCCGTGAACACCAATGCGGCATCCTGGGCGAACGCAGGAGATCCGAGCAGCACGGCAACTGCCAAAACCAGGCGCTTCTTCATCGAACACTCCTGTCAATCTGGAATCTTCATGGTTACCCGATAACCGCCCATGTTCCGTCGGGCTGCCGGCAGGCCCGCCCGACCGCAGCCTGCGGGCGGCCGCCGACGAAGATCTGCTGCGTGAAATTCGCGCACCGGAAACCGACCGGATCGTCATAGTAGCTGCGAACCCGGAATTCGCCATAATGACCGTTGCGCGGATTGCGCCATTGAAACGGCACGCCGGCGCGGCCCGAATTCAACCCGTCAAAGTAGGTGTTGTAGGCGTAGCTGCGGTCTTCGCAATCGAGATTGCGGGTCAGCGCCGCGCCAAGCGCCCCGCCCAACACCACGCCGGCGATCGTCGCGCCGCCCCGCCCGCCGCCTCGGCCCAGCGCGTTGCCCAGGATGCCGCCGATCAGGGCGCCGGCGATCACGCCCCCTGGATCAACCTGGGTCCGGCATTCCCGGTAATAGATGTCATCCTGATAATTGTATGAGCGCTGATACTGCCGCCGCCAGCGCTGGTCGGCGTCCCGGATGCCGGGATAGGCCACACCGCCGCCGAAGGCGCGGTCGTTAAAGGGTGTCCTGGTGCGGCCGTCGTCATAGCCCCTTCGATAGCCTTCGCTATAGGGGGCCGGGTAGGGATCATAACCCTGGCCGGGATAGCCCGGCTGCGCGGCGGCCGTCAGCACCGAAGGTCCGAACAGGCCTGCCCCAATCAACAACACCGCGATCGCATGGTTGCGCATGGCACTGCCCCTTCCTGCAACGGACTTTTGCAGTATATCCAGGGACTGACCGGCCATATTGATCCCGATCAAGGGGCCTGCGGCGTCCCTTCGATCAGGGCAGAAACAGAGTCACCATGGCCATCACCAGTTCGGCCAGGATCAGCAGGACGATAAGCATCTCCAGGCGCACGGAACGCTGGGTATCGATCATGTCGGTGAAGGTCTGCGCGGCCGTGCCGATCACGCCGACCTTGCCATTGAGAAGCGTTCCGCGCTCGATGATCTCATACTCGTCCTCCAGCCGCGCATAGAGCCGTTCGAGTTCGGGATGGTCCCAGAGCGCCTCGGGCTTTTCGGCAAAGGCGATGCGGCCGGAAACGCGATGCTGGGCCAGAAGCGCTTCGCCGACAAGCTGCAGCAGCGCCTTTCGGGCCCTGGGCACCCGGCCGCTCGATGCAAGCCGCGCGGCCGCCGGCTCGATGGTATCGAAGACCGACGCGATTTCGCGCTCATAGCGCGCCAGGGCAATGCTCTTGGCCAGCACGTCGGCCAGGACCAGGACATGGGCGGGGGTAAGCTCGCGCAACTGCAGGCGGCCGGCGCCGACAACGCCTTCTTCCAGGCCGGGCGCCAGCATGATGACAAGGCGTTCTTCCTCGACGGGAATGGGAGGCGCCGCGCCGCCGGCAAGCTGGGCCAGGGTTTCGTCCTCCTGCGCCTGGCTGAGGCCGACCAGCACCGCGGCCCCGTAGCGGAACACGACCACATAGCCCTCGCCCTTGCGATAGCATAGCGGCGCCATCGAGATGACGCCGCTCTGTCCGGTTCTGTCCGCCGCAAGGCGATCGCCCAGAAGCACGGCATGGACGGTGATCTGGGACGCTGTGGGGGCCGTATTGTTCAAGCCGCAATCCCCGTGGGAAGGGCAAATATCCCACTGCCGCGACCGGAATCAAATGGCATGGCCAGGGAAACGAATCTGCGCCGCTTGCCGCCGGGTGGACGTTCACCGCCGTCGAAACACGCGCCGCTCGCGCGGGCTTGGCATCGTTTCGGTCCAGCTTCGCTGGGTGAGACGATGGTGGGCGCGATAGGGATTGAACCTATGACCCCTCCCGTGTGAAGGGAGTGCTCTCCCGCTGAGCTACGCGCCCGCCGATGGGGCCGTTGCCCCGTGGGGACCGTCCGCTTAAGGGAGCCGCTCCGGTCCTGTCAAGCAGACCGGAGACGAATGGACCTTAATTCCCGGAAAAACCGGCTCGGCGACGCCGCCAATGTCCGTCTCACGTGCCCACCGCTCAGGCCGCCAGCGGCAGGTCGATCCAAAAGCGGGTCTGGCGGCCGGGCTCGCTCTCGAAATCGATGCGCCCGCCTTGCGCCTCCACCAGCATCTTGGCGATGGAAAGCCCCAGGCCCGCGCCCGGCACGTTGCGCCCCACCTGGGCCGATCGGCGGAAGGGCTCGAACACCGCACCCCGCTCGGACGGGGGAATGCCCGGCCCGGCATTGACCACCTCGATGCGGCCGAACCCGTCTTCCAGCGCGCGCGCCCGCAGCCGGATGGGCGAGGCATTGTCGCCATACTTGAAGGCATTAGCGATCAGGTTGTTCAGGATCTGCGCCAGCCGCACCGGATCGGCATTCACCGCCAGCCGGTCGGGCACGCTTTCGATCAGGACCGGCTTACCGCCCAGACTTTCGTCCAGGCGCATGGCCTCGACACAGGTGCGCAGCAGGCTGTCCACCGCCACCGGCTCGGGCAGGATCGACAGCGCCCCTGCCTCGGCCCGCGACAGGTCCAGAAGGTCGTCATGCAGCCGCTGCAGCAGTTCGCCGTTATGGGCGATGATGGCGGCGAATTCCGGCGCCCGCGCGGCCGGCAGCAACCCCTGTTCCAGCATGCCGGAAAAGCCGATGATCGCCGACAGCGGGTTTCGCACCTCATGGCTGACATGGGCCAGAAGCTGGCTCTTGAAGCGCGAGGCGCGCACCGCCCTTCGCCGGTGCCGCTCGATCACCGCCACATGCAGGTCGCGTTCGTTCAGCAACAGGGCGCTCCTCACGCACAGCACGCTGCACACCGCCAGGAAAAGCTGCAGGAACTGCACCTTGGTCACTGCGTCATGGACCAGCTGCGGCATCGGCCCGCTCAGCGCGGCGGCGGCGATCACCACGATCCCCGCGCCCGCGCCCACGAGCCGGAACCAGCGGGTCACGAACAGCGCGGCCGCCAGGACCAGGAATTTGAGCGAATAGTCGTCGAAGCGGAACACCGCCGCCGAACATCCGGCCAGCAGGACCGCGCTGGCCAGCGCCAGCGGCCAGCGCCGGCCAAGCTGCTGCTTGGCGAACTGGCGCCACGAAATCCGCATGCCGATGGGAAAGATCATCAGAAAGCCCAGCGCGTCAGCAATGAACCAGTGCAGTCCCGCTATGAAGGCGCCTGGCTGGCCGGCAAGCCATGTCGCCGCCATCGCCGCCGTGCCGCCGAACAGCGGCGGCAGCAGCGCGGCCTTTATCGTCAGGCGCGCATCGGCAAGCGCGCTGGGCGGCAATAGCGAGCGCCATCCCTTCTGGGCGATCGTCACCGCCAGCGCCAGTTCGGCGATGTTGATCAGGCTGAAGGCAATGGTGATGGTGCCGCTGTCGCTGTTCAGCGCATTGTTGAGCAGGTCGGCGACAAGCACCGCGCCCAGCATCACCGACCGCCGGCTCCAGTCGCGGGCATGGCGCACGATCACACAGGTGGCGAAGGCGGTGGCGGGCCAGATCACCGCCGCCGAGTTCGCCTTGGGCATCAGCAGAATCGCGCCATAGCCCAGCACGAAAAAGCCCACCCCCGCGGCCAGCGTGGCAAGCAGAAACCTGCGCGTCAGGAATGGCTGAAACGGCTGCACCGGTCCCCCAGGTCGCCGCGGCTCTCCTCGACGCGGCGGCGGGATCATGCCGATTCAGGGGGAAATGTCAGCGAAATTCGATGCCGCAGTCCGCCCTTCCGGCGTGACGATCAGAGCAGTTCCAAGTCCTTCAGTGCGCCCGGCAGGCTGGCAAAATCGTCCAGAACCAGGTCTGCGCCCAGGCTGGCGGCGGGTACCGGCGTATAGCCGTGGGAGAACAGGATACAGCGCACCTGGGCGGCGCGCGCGGTGTTGAGGTCGGTGACCGAGTCCCCGATCATCGCCGCCGGCCCGCCGCCCATGTCGCCTACCACGTCATGGAAGATGCGCGGATCGGGCTTGGTATAGGGCTTGCGGCCAGCGCCATAGACCTCCTCGAACATGTCCGCGATCCCCAGCCGCGGCAGCAGCAGGTCGGTCAGTTCCTGCGGCTTGTTGGTCAACACGCCCAGCCGCGCGCCCCGGCGTTTCAGGCTGTCCAGCGTCTCGCCCACGCCGGCAAACAGCCGGGTGCCCTCGGCGATATGCTCCCGGTAATGGGCCAGGAATATCTCGATCAGGGGCGGTATTTCTGGATCGGTCACCGGCTGGCCGGCCGCCTCCATCGCCTGGCTGATCAGCGCCTTGGCGCCAAAGCCCACCATGTGGCGCAAATGGTCCAGGTCGGTACGGGCCAGCCCCCGCGCCGCCAGGACGGCGTTGGTGGCCCCCAGAAGGTCGGGCGCGGTGTCGGCCAGGGTGCCGTCCAGGTCGAAGATCAGGGCAGGGGAGATGATCAATGGGACTTTCCGTCAAGGGTTTTCGTTCAGAATCGGGGCAATATAGCGTCGGAATTTGTCATTTCACCTTTTTGCGCCAACCCCGTACCGGAACACCATGTCCGCCATCACACGCAAGGCAGCAATCATCCTGGCCGCGGGCCAGGGCACCCGCATGAAGTCGGCCCTGCCCAAGGTGCTGCACAAGGTCGCGCACCTGCCCATGCTGGGCCATGTGATTGCGGCGGTGCGAGGCGCCGGCGTCAGCCGCATCGTGGTGGTGGTGGCGCCGGGCGCCGATGCCGTTCGGGACTATGCCGAAGCCCAGGGCTGCGCCGTCGCCGTCCAGGACCGGCAACTGGGCACCGGCCATGCCGCCCGCGCCGCCCAGCAGGCGCTGCCCGATTTCGACGGCGATGTGGTGGTGGCCTTCGGCGACAATCCCCTGACCACGCCCGGCACTTTTGCCCGCGCCTTTGACGGGGCGGCGAAGACCGGCATGGCCCTGGTCGCCTTCCGCACCGGCGGCGGCGCCTATGGCCGGGTGATCCAGGCCGCCGACGGCAGCTTCGAGCGCATCGTGGAATACAAGGACGCCACGCCAGCGGAGCGCAGCATCGATCTGTGCAACGCCGGCATCCTGGCGGCGGATGCGCGAAGGCTCTTTGGCTGGACCGCGCGCCTGACCAACGCCAACGCCCAGCAGGAATATTACCTGACCGACGTGCCGGCGCTGGCAAGAGCCGACGGCATCAGCCCCGCCGTGATCGTGGCGCCCGAGGAGGAAGCCCTGGGCGTCAACAGCCGGGGCGAGCTTGCCGCCGCCGAACGGATCATGCAGGACCGCCTGCGTGCCCGCTTCATGGCCGAAGGCGTGGGCCTTGTCGCGCCCGAGACCGTATTCCTGTCGCACGACACGGTGATCGAGCCGGACGTGGAGATCGAGCCCTTCGTGGTGATCGCGCCCGGTGTCACCATCGGAAGCGGCGCGCGCATCCGCAGCCATTCGCATCTGGAAGGCGCTGAAATCGCCGCCGGTGCCATCATCGGCCCCTTCGCCCGCCTTCGCCCCGGCGCCTGGATCGGCGAGAACGCCCATATCGGCAATTTCGTCGAAGTGAAGAATGCCACCATCGCCGCCGGTGCCAAGGCCAACCATCTCACCTATCTTGGGGATGCCGATGTGGGACCAAAGGCTAATATCGGCGCGGGGACCATCACCTGCAACTATGACGGTTTCACCAAGGCCAGGACCGAGATCGGCGCGGGCGCTTTCATCGGTTCGGACACCGCGCTGGTGGCGCCGGTGAAGGTGGGCGCGGGCGCCATTACCGCCGCCGGTTCGGTGATCACCCGCGACGTGCCCGCCGATGCGCTGGCCATCGCGCGCGGTACCCAGAGCGAAAAGCCCGGCTGGGCGAAAGCTTTCCGCGAGCGCAAGCAGCAGGAGAAGAAATAGATGTGCGGTATTGTCGGCATTGCCGGAACCCGGGACGTCGCCCCCGTCATTCTGGAAGCGCTGAAGCGCCTGGAATATCGCGGCTATGACAGCGCGGGCATTGCCACGCTGGATGAAGGCCAGATCGCCCGCCGCCGCTCGCCCGGCAAGCTGAACAAGCTTGGCGCGGTGCTGGAGGTAAAGCCCCTGCACGGCTTCACCGGCATCGGCCACACCCGCTGGGCGACCCATGGCAAGCCCAACGAGATCAACGCCCATCCGCACGCCACGCCCCGCGTCGCCATCGTGCACAACGGCATTATCGAGAATTTCCGCGAGCTGAAGACCGAACTGGCCGCCAGGGGCCATGTCTTCGAGTCGGAGACCGACAGCGAGGTGGCCGCCCACCTGGTCACCGACCTGCTTTCCCAGGGGCTGGATGCGGAAGCGGCGGCGAAGGCGGCGGTGGCGCGCCTGACCGGCGCCTATTCGATTGCCATGATCTTCGCCGGCCAGGACGGGCTTCTGATCGGCGCGCGCAAGGGTGCGCCGCTGGCCGTCGGCTATGCCGAGCATGAAGCCTATCTCGGGTCCGATGCCTTCGCGCTTGCGCCCTTCACCAACCGCGTCGCCTATCTGGAAGACGGCGATGTGGTGGTGATCCGCGGCCCCGAAGTGCGCATCTTCGACGCCGAAGGCCGCCCGGCCAACCGCGAGATCAAGATCACCTCGGCCAGCGCCGCGCTGGTCGACAAGGCCGGCCACAGCCATTTCATGGCCAAGGAAATCCACGAACAGCCCGAAGTGGTGGGCCACACCCTGGCGCACTATCTCGATCCCGCCGGTCCCACGGTGCGCCATCTGGGCAAGGGCCTGCGCGAGGCGCTGGCCGGTGCCTCGCGCCTGACCATCAGCGCCTGCGGCACCGCCTATTACGCCGGCATGGTCGGCAAATACTGGTTCGAAAAGCTGGGCCGCCTGCCGGTGGAAAGCGATGTGGCCTCCGAACTGCGCTACAGAAATCCCGTCTATCCGAAAAACGGCGCCGCCCTGTTCGTGTCGCAATCGGGCGAAACCGCCGACACGCTGGCGGCGCTGCGCGACGCCAAGGCGCAGGGCCAGACCACGATCGCGGTGGTGAACGTGGCCGAAAGCTCCATCGCGCGCGAGGCCGACATCGTGCTGCCCACCTTTGCGGGCCCCGAGATCGGTGTGGCCTCCACCAAGGCCTTCACCTGCCAGCTGGCGGCGCTGGCCAGCTTCGCCATCGCGGCCGGCCTGGCGCGCGGCGTCCTCAGCGAGGAGGACGAGCGCAAGCTCTGCACGTCGCTGCTGGAGGCGCCGCGCCATATCGCCGAGATGCTGAAGCAGGAAGCCCACGCCAGGGCGCTGGGCGAGGAAATCGCCAAGGCCCGCGACGTGCTTTACATGGGCCGCGGCGCTTCTTTCCCGCTGGCGATGGAAGGCGCACTGAAGCTGAAGGAGATCAGCTATATCCACGCCGAAGGCTATGCCGCCGGTGAGATGAAGCACGGCCCCATCGCGCTGATCGACGAGGCGGTACCGATCATCGTCATCGCGCCCCATGACGTGCATTTCGAGAAGACCATCTCCAACATGCAGGAAGTGATGGCGCGCGGCGGCAAGGTGCTCTTGATCTCCGACAGTGACGGCATCGCCAAGGCAGGCGATGTCTGGGCATCGCTGGAAGTGCCCAAGACCAACGCCTTCATCACCCCGATCCTCTACGCCATCCCCGTGCAGCTCCTGGCCTATTACGCCGCACTAGCCAAGGGTACCGATGTCGACCAGCCGCGAAACCTCGCCAAGAGCGTGACGGTGGAATAGCCGCGGTCCTTTTGCGTCCTGAGTGCGTCGCGCGTGCTCACGTGCTATAAGGAATTTCCGGGCTAATTTTTGCTATCGCTGGATATGCTGGTGGGATATTGGCTCCGAAAAGTGACGGTAGGGATCAAACCAACCCCTCATGACGGAATTCTTTCACCCTCCCCTTGAGGGAGGGTCGAATTGCGGAGCAATTCGGGGAGGGGTGCGCGCGATAGCGCGCAAGGTCGAATGCCTGTAGTCCGAAAGGCGACCCGCGTCCGCCGCCAAAAATTCAAGCGTACTTTCGCCAAGACCCTGCGCGCCAACGCGACCGATGCCGAGCGTCTGCTCTGGTCGCTGCTGCGCGATCGCCGCCTGCCAGTCCGGTTCCGCCGCCAGCAGCCCATCGGACCGCATATCGCCGATTTCTTCTGCGCCGCCGCCCGCCTCGTCATCGAACTCGATGGCGACCATCACGGCACTGATGCCGCCACGGCCCGCGATGAAACCCGGGCTCGCTTTCTGACCACCCGCGGCTATCGTGTTCTTCGTTTCCCCAATCACGAAGTTTTCCGCTATCCGCATTTGGTCCTTGAAACCATCCTGCGCGCGGTTCATGAATCCGGCGCGCATCCCGCGCCGAACCCCTCCCCGAAAATCCCTGACGGGATTTTCGACCCCACAGCCCGCTCCGCGAGGCGTCCATACGCTGCCGCTATGGATCCCCTCAAGGGGAGGGTAACCGCCAAGCGCCCATGACCGACCAGACCGCCCTCAAGAAAGCCGCCGCCGCCAAGGCGCTTGAATATGTCACCGACGGCATGAAGCTGGGGCTTGGCTCGGGCTCCACCGCCGAGACCTTCGTCGAAATGCTCGCTCCCCGGGTGAAGGGCGGGCTGAAGCTGACCTGCGTTCCCACCTCGGAAAAGACCGCCGCCCTGGCCCGCAGGCTTGGCATCACCCTCGCCCCGCTGGACGACCTGGCGCCGCTGGACCTGACCGTCGACGGCGCCGACGAAGCCGACCGCGGCCTCAACCTGATCAAGGGCGGCGGCGGCATGCTGCTCAGGGAAAAGATCGTTGCCGCCGCCTCGCGCCGCATGGTCGTGATCGCCGATGAATCCAAGCTGGTGCCGCGCCTGGGCAAGTACCCGCTGCCGGTCGAAGTGGTCGCTTTCGGCCACAAATCCACCGCCCAGCGGCTGGCCACGGCGCTGGACGGGCTGGGCTACAGCCGCGCGCCCATCATCCTGCGCCTGCGCGGCGGCGAAGTGTTCAAGACCGACAGCGGCAATGTGATCTATGATTGCGCGCTCGGGTCCATCGCCAACGCGCCAAAACTGGCCGCTGCCATCAGCGCCGTGCCCGGCGTGGTGGAGCACGGGCTTTTTATCGGCATCGCCACCACGCTCGTGATCGCCGGCCCCGGCGAGGTCGAGGTCATCGACCGCCAGACTACTGAACCGGCGTGATCGGCAGGATGTCGCGCAAAAGCGTGGTGGTGAAATCGGGCCGCCGGCTCCTGGCCACGCGGAGGCTGTAGCGCCCGCCGCCCGCCGCACACAGGCTGTCCTGCCAATCCCGGCAATCCAGTGTGTGCGGCCCGTCCGGCGCCGCGCGCTCCGCCATGCTCGCGCCCGACAGCAGCCACATGATGTCCTTGGCCATCTCATACGAAAAAATGAAATAGGCATGGCCGGCTTCGTCGGCCGGCGCGTCGGTGGCATCGACCACGTCCACCTGCGGGCCCGCATAGCGCATGTCATATCCGGGCACCAGGCCCGCGCGCGGAATGCCGCCATGCACATTCTCCGACAGGATCAGCGCCAGGTCGTTGCGGGATGCATAGATGGTGAAGCGCCGGGTGCAGGGTTTGGCCCGGTCCAGCAGCTTGCCGAAATCGTCATTGTCCTTTTCCACGCTGATGTCGGCGGCGGTCAGGATGAACTCGCCAACAGACACCTCGCGGTCCCGGCACAGCGAATCCGTCGCGATCAGGGCGATGCGCGCGCCCAGGCTGTGGGACAGGATTTCCGCTTCCATCCCTTGCGCCTTCAGGTTCCGCAGCAGCGCCGCCAGCAGCGGAACCGCATAGCCGCTGCGCGCGACATCGGCGACATAGCGGTTGAATTTCGCCTCGCTCGACCAGTTCAGCAGCAGCGTGGCGCAGTGCCATTGCGTGTCGCGCGCATTCTGCGCCCCATGCAGCAGGGCCGAGCGGAAGCTGACGTTATAGCCATGCACGATCAGCAGCACCCGGTTGCAATGGCGGGCCCTGGCCGCCGCCGCAACCTCGCCCGCGAATGCCTTCATCGCCGCCTCGCCGTCGCAGGCGATGGGCACCAGCGTCGGATCGGGCGTGGGCGGGCTCAGCGCATCGGTGACCGCCACGTTGGCCGACCCGCAGCGCGGTACCCCGCCCCAGTGCAGGGAAAAGCCGCCCGCGCCGTCCGGTTCGCGGTCGGTGGCATAGAACACCGGCACCGGCGCCGGCTTGTGGCCCGAAGGCCCCCACACCGAGCGGATCTCGTTTACGCGCAGGGAATCGGAATAGGTGCAGCCCGCCAGCAGCAGTGCTGCCAGAAGACATATGCATGCCTGTCCGATCCGCTTCGACATTGTGACGCGCTCCAGCCTCGGCTAAGCGTATAGCGCAAGCCCGGGGCCCGCCCAAATGGCGCAATACGATTATGACCTGTTTGTTATTGGCGGCGGCTCGGGCGGCGTGCGCGCCGCGCGCATGGCGTCTCTTGCCGGGGCCCGCGTCGGCCTGGCCGAGGAATGGCGCATGGGCGGCACCTGTGTGATCCGCGGCTGCATCCCCAAGAAGCTGTTCGTCTATGCCAGCCAGTTCCGCGAGAACATCCTGGACAGCCGCGGCTACGGCTGGGACTTCGGCGACTGCAAATTCGACTGGCCCATCCTGATCGCCAACAAGGACCGCGAGATCGCCCGCCTGGAAGGGCTCTACACCACCAACGTCGAAAAGACGGGTGCGAAAATCCATCATGACCGCGCCGTGTTCGAGGACGAGCATACGCTGCGGCTCCTCAATTCCGGCCGCATGGTCACCGCCGAAAAGATCCTGATCGCCACCGGCAACCGCCCGACCCGCGAGATGGGCACCACCCATGTGATACCGGGCGGCGATCTTTGCATCACCTCGGACGAGGCGTTTCACCTCCAGGAACTGCCCAAGCGCATCCTGATCGCCGGCGGCGGCTATATCGCGCTGGAATTCGCCCATATCTTCCACGGCCTGGGCAGCCAGGTGTCGCTGGTCTATCGCGGCGAAAAACCCTTGCGCGGCTTCGACGACTGCTTGCGCGAGGCCGTGTGCGCCTCCATGCACAGCCGGGGGATCGAGGTGCTGCTGGGTTGTGAATTCACCAGGGTGGAAAAGCGGGGCGACCATTTGCATGCCGAAACCAGCAAGGGCGCGGTGATCGAATGCGACCAGATCATGCTGGCCATCGGCCGCCAGCCCAACACGCTGGCCTTGCATGTGGAGAAGGCGGGCGTGGAGCTTGGCCGGCGCGGCGAGGTGAAGGTGGACGACTATTCGCGCACCACCAACTCGCATATCTATGCGGTGGGCGACGTCACCGACCGCGTCCAGCTCACCCCCATCGCCATCCATGAGGCGATGGCCTTCGTGGAGACGGCGTTCAAGAACAATCCGGTCAAGCCCGACCATATTCACGTGCCCAGCGCCGTCTTCACCACGCCGGAGATCGCCACCGTGGGCATGTCGGAACAGAAGGCCCTGCTGATGGGCCACAGCGTCGATGTCTACAAGTCCACCTTCCGCCCGCTGCTGCACACGCTGGGCGGGCGCGACGTGCGCACCCTGATGAAGCTGGTGGTGGATCAGAAGTCGCAGAAGGTGCTCGGTTGCCACATCTTCGGCGACCATGCGGCGGAGATCATCCAGGTCGTGGCGGTGGCGCTTCGCATGGGCGCGACCAAGAAGGATTTCGACGCCACCATCGCGCTGCATCCGACGGCGGCCGAGGAGCTGGTGACCATGCGTACAAAAAGCTACAGCCGCGAGCCGGAAGCCGCCTGAAGGCTGTCTTGATATGCCTCCGGCCGTCCCCTAAGGTTGCCGTCGGGCGGGGAAACATGAGCCGAATCTGGCTGGCAATAGCATTTTTGTTCTCGATGCCGTGCGCGCGCGCCGCCGAGGCGCCGCCGCCTGCAGACCAGCCTCCTTCGGGCCAGCCCTATGAAATCGTCCGGAACGATGTTGACCTGGAGGTCGCCCCCGACGGGCACACCTGGGAGATGGACGAAACTCATACCCGGCCGCTGAATCTGGTGGGTCTGCAGGCTCTTACACAGACGACATTGTCGTATACGGAAGGCTACCAGCGGCTTCAGATTCTGGCTTACACGCTCAAAAAGGACGGGCGGCGCATCGACATTCCTGACAGCGATATCCTCAAGGGCACCGGCGAGACGTCGGCGCCCGGGTTTTCAGACGTTCGCACCATGACAGTGGTTTTTCCCAACCTCGAAGTGGGCGACGAGGCCGTCCTGATCACGCGCATTGAACAGGTCAAGCCCTGGTTTCCCGGTGTCTTCGCTTCGACGATCGTCTATCCGCGTGACACGGTGGTGCGTGAAGCCACGCTGGCCCTGACCACGCGGGGCGACGACAGCAAGTTTCACATCACGGCGTCGGGAGTGAATGGCGAACAGCCGCTCAGCGCGGGCGGCAAGACGCGGCATGTCTGGCATTATCACAACGATACGGTGCAGACGCCCGAACCCGGCGCCACGGATGACATCCAGGACCAGCCGCGGGTGGAGGTCACCACCCTGTCCGATTATAAGAGCGTGGCTGGCTATTTTGCCGGCCTGTTCGCTGACAAGGCAGAAGTCACGCCGGATATCTCGTCTCTTGCGGGCAAGCTGACCGCGGGCATAAGCGATCGGCGGGCCCAGGCCCGCGCGCTTTATGACTGGGTAAGCACCAATATCCGCTATGTCGACATCGTGCTCGGTGCGGGCGGATTCATCCCGCATGCCGCCGCCGACGTGCTCAAGAATGGTTATGGCGACTGCAAGGACCATGTGATGCTGCTCAAGGCCCTGCTGGCGGCCAAGGGCATCAAGAGTGCGAGTGTGTTGATCCGGGCGGGGGCTTCTCAATTTCGTCTGCCGGATGCGCCGTCACCTTTCCTGTTCGATCACCTGATCAACTATATTCCCGAATTCGACCTCTTCGTAGATTCGACTGCCCGGTATGCCGCCTTCGACGCGTTGCCCGCCACCGATGCCGGCAAGCCCGTGGTTGTTGTCGAAGAAGGCCGCACGGCGGTCACCCCGCCGGATACGGCCGCCAGCACGTCGATTTCCGTCAAGAGCAGGATCACGGTCAATGCCGACGGCAGTGCTGACGGTAACGCCGATGTCGAGACGGTCGGCTCGAACGCCATCCTCTATCGCGCCATCATGGCGGCGATTCAGCCCGATCGCGAGAATGATTTCTTTCGCGCCCTGCTGGGAGCCGATTCAACCGGCAAGCTCGGTCGCGGCGATACCGGCGCGCTGACGCGCGATTACGCCTTCTCGGCTCATTACCATGTCGGCCATGCCGCCAATATCGCGGGTCCGGGCGCTATTTCCGTTCTTTCCCTCGGCTTTCATCCCATATCTTTTCCCAGCCTGATCGGCACAAACCTGCCGGTCCGCCGGACGCGCGACTATGTCTGCGCGGCCGGGCTCTATCGGGATACCAGCACCATCACGCTGCCCGGGCACGCGAGCATTTCCACGCTGCCGCCATCACAGGTCATAACCGCGCAGGGAATCCGGTTGGCCGTCACCTATGAAAAGGTTTCGCCGCAGACTGTCCGCGCCCAGACCGAATTGAGAATGGACCCGGCGGGCCCGGTCTGCCCCGCGTCCGGCTATGACCAGATCCGCCCGCAACTGTCCCGCATGATCGGAGCCTTGCTGGCGCAGGTCATTTATCAATAGGTGCTGCATGCAAAACCGGTTCTGCTGCGGTCTGGTTGCCGTTCTTGCCGTTCTTGCCGTTCTGTTGCCGGTCCAGGCGATGGCCCAGGTCGTCGAATGCACACCTGCACGCGGCCTCAAGCCGATCATGGCCACCCATACGATACCACCCTATCCGGATGTCTCCGTCATGACGAGCGAGCAGGGCACCGTTCTGCTGGGTGTGGTGATCGGCAAGGATGGCATGCCGGGCGATGTTCAGATCGAACAGTCCAGCGGTTCGCTCAGGCTCGACATCACCGCCCGCGACCATGTCAAGGCAAACTGGCGGTGGGAGCCGATGGCCGAGGCCTGCCATACCAAGGTTTCGATGAGATTCGACGTGCATGACCGCCAGCCCGGTGATCGGTGGAGCCCCATCATCAGGCCCGGTATCGCCGACTATCCTCCGCAGTCCCTGAAGGCTGGCGAGCAGGGCGACAGCATCGTGATGATTCTTCTTGGCCAGGACGGGACAATTTTGAAGGTCGGTCCAACCGGTCATGGCAGCGGGTATCCCGCGCTCGATGCCAAATCCGAAGAACTGGCCAAGACGTTGCGTTTGAAGCCCGCCACAATGGACGGCAAACCGGTGTTCACCGTCGTGACCGTCGACTTCAGGTGGGTGCTGCCGGCGAAGTAAGCGCCCTAAGCCCCTTCTTCCTTCACCTTGCGATGCATCAGCGCCAGCAGCGCGGCCAGCACGCAGCCGGCGATGATGCCCGCCGTCAGGTCGCGCACGATGGTCAAAAGGAACGTCGCCAGCAGCACCGCGGCACTCGGCCAGGCGCGCAGCAACGCCGCGAACTCGCCCTTGTCGGCCATGGTCCAGCACACCACCAGCAACAGCCCTGCCAGCGTCGCCAGCGGGATGTAGGACGCAAGCGGCGCCGCCACCAGCATGAACAGCAGCACGAACGCGGCATGCATCATGCCCGACAGCGGGCTCCTGGCGCCGGCGCGCACATTGGTGGCGGTGCGCGCGATGGTGCCGGTGACCGCGATGCCGCCGAACAGCGCCGAGGCGATATTGGCGATGCCCTGCGCCACCAGCTCCATGTTGGCGCGGTGCTTCCTGCCTGTCATGCTGTCGGCGACCTTGGCCGACAACAGGCTCTCCACCCCGCCCAGCAGTGTGAAGGACAGCGCCACCGGAAACAGCGTCACCAGTTTTTCCGCGTCTATCTGCGGCAGGTGCGGCGCCGGCAGCCCGTGCGGCAGCTCGCCGAAGCGCGCGCCGATCGTCTCCACCGGAAAATGCAGTGCGAAGGCCGCCAGTGACGCCGCCGCCACCGCCAGGATCATGCCGGGCCAGGTCGGCCGATAGCGCCGCTGCAGGAAGATCAGCGCGGCGGTCCCCAGCCCCAGTCCCAGCGCCCACGGATTGAGCGTGCCGATCGCGCCGCCCAGCGCCGCCAGCTTGGGCAGCAGCGGCCCAGGCTCGCGGCCCGCAAGCGTCAGTCCGCCCAGGTCCTTCAGCTGGCTCGCCAGGATGGTGACGGCGATGCCCGCGGTGAAACCCACCGTGACGGCATGGGGGATGTGGCGGATCAGGCTGCCCAGCCGCGAGATGCCCAGGATCGCCAGCAGCGCGCCCGACATCATCACCGTGACCAGAAGCCCGTCGACCCCGTAATGGGCCACCGTGGCCGCGATCAGCACGATGAAGGCCCCCGCCGGCCCGCCGATCTGGAAGCGGCTGCCCCCCAGCGCCGACACCAGGAAGCCGCCCACGATGGCGGTATAAAGCCCGCGCGCCGGGTTGACCCCCGAAGCGACGCCGAAGGCCATGGACAGGGGCAGGGCGACGATGGCCACGGTCAGGGCCGCCATCACATCCTTGCGGAAGTCGGCGCCGCCGTAACCCTCCTTCAGGGTCGTGAAAAGCTTGGGCCGGTAAAGATTGGCCGTCGAAGTGCCGTCGGGCATGGATGTTTGCTGACCAGAAAGCTGGCGTTTCTCCTGCCATGGCCAGCCTACCCGCCACCTTGATCCGGCGCAAATGGCGGAAAATTCACGGAAAAAGGGCCGTTCACCCATCGACCAGCCGGTTCTGGTAAATTGGAGGTCTATCGCCTATACCCACCGCCCGGCCGGGAAATCCCGGCAGGGCAAGAGATTTAAGGGAGTAATCCGCGTGGCCCAATCGAGCTGGACCCCGCAGAGCTGGCAGGAAAAGCCCGCGCGCCAGATGCCGGAATATCCGGACAAGGCAGCGCTGGACCGGGTGCTGGCGCAGCTGAAGTCCCACCCCCCGCTGGTCTTCGCGGGCGAGGCCCGCAATCTTCAGGCCGCGCTGGGCCAGGTGGCCGCCGGCAAGGCGTTTCTTCTTCAGGGCGGGGACTGCGCCGAAAGCTTCGCCGAATTCCATCCCGACAATATCCGCGACACCTTCCGCGTGCTGCTGCAGATGGCGGTGGTGCTGACCTTCGCCGCGGGCGTGCCGGTGGTGAAGGTGGGCCGCATCGCCGGCCAGTTCGCCAAGCCCCGCTCCGACGATTTCGAGACCCAGAACGGCGTCACCCTGCCGTCCTATCGCGGCGACAACATCAATTCGGGCGAGTTCACGCGCGAGGCGCGCATCCCCGATCCGCAGCGTCTCCTGATGGGCGTCGCCCAGTCGGCGGCCACGCTGAACCTGCTGCGCGCCTTCGCCCAGGGCGGCTATGCCGATCTGCACAATGTCCATCGCTGGATGCTGGGCTTCATAGCGGACTCGCCGGCCAGCGAAAAATACAAAGGTCTCGCACAGCGCATCACCGAAACGCTGGAATTCATGGACGCCTGCGGCATCACCAGCGCCTCGGTGCCCCAGTTGCGCGGCACAGACTTTTATACCAGTCATGAGGCGCTGCTCCTGCCCTACGAGCAGGCAATGACCCGCATCGATTCCACCACCGGCGACTGGTATGACACCTCCGCCCACATGCTGTGGATCGGCGACCGCACCCGCCAGCTGGACGGCGCCCATGTCGAATTCATGCGCGGCATCAAGAACCCGATCGGCCTGAAATGCGGCCCCAGCCTGGAGCCCGACGATCTTTTGCGCCTGATCGCCCGCCTGAATCCGGAAAACATCCCCGGCCGGCTGACCCTGATCGCGCGCTTCGGCTCCGACAAGGTCGCCGAGAAGCTGCCGCCGCTGGTGCGGGCCGTGAAGCGCGAAGGCGCCCAGGTGGTATGGTCGTCCGATCCCATGCACGGCAATACCATCAAGCTTCAGTCCGGCTACAAGACGCGGCCCGTCGACCGCATCCTGGAAGAGGTGAAGAGCTTCTTCGCCGTCCACCGTGCCGAGGGCACCCATGCCGGCGGCGTTCATTTCGAAATGACGGGCCAGAACGTCACCGAATGCCTGGGCGGCGCCCAGGGGCTGAAGGAAGTGGATTTGCAGCACCGCTACCAGACCGCCTGCGATCCGCGCCTGAACGCCAGCCAGGCGCTGGAACTGGCCTTTCTGATCGCCCAGGGCATCCGCGAGGAGCGCATGAAGGATAGCGCACTCGCGGCGTCGGCGTAAAATGATCACGAGCACGCCGTCGGTCCGCCGCGAGCGAAGCGAGCCAGTGATGACGCGCGGGGGATTGGGCCTGAACGTCCGGATGGAACCCACGAGCGCGGCGCGGGTCCGCCGCGAGCGAAGCGAGCCAGTGATCACGCGCCGGGCGAGCATATAATGGGCATTGCCCGTCTGCTCGCCAAAGGCTGGGTGATCTTCTGCCTGTTCGCGGCCGCCCATGCCCTGCACATCGCGCTCATCTCCGGCGTGCCGCTGGCCAATTCGCTGGGCGCCATCGCGATCTGCGCCGGGCTGTTCATCGCCATGGGGCTTCTGTTCGTGGGCGGCTTCGGCGCTTCTGCGGTGCATTCCATCACCCCGCTGCTCGAGCGGATGAAGCCCCACCACCTGATCCCCGGTTTCAACGAAGGCGTGTTCGCGGTCTTCGTGATCCTGTCATTCCTCAACCAGGCATTTGTGGCGCCCGAGCTGATCAACCGCGGGGGCGCGGGCGGGCTGGAGAATGCGATCTATTTCCTGGTCCCCGGCGAGCGCGCGCTGGCGGCCGCGATGCAGGCCTGCACCCTGGATGGCGGCCGCGTCTATGCCGCGGCCTTCACCTGGCTTCTGGCGATCATCTATCTGGCATCCGCCGCCTCGCGCCTGAAGCTGGCCGCCGGGCTGATCCGGCTGGAGCAGGGGGACCGCCCCCAGCTTCTGGGCCCGACCCTGCGCGCCTTCCTGTTCGGCACCGCGGCGGTCGTGGGCATCCAGTTTCTCTGCGTGGGTTCGGCCTATCCCTGGCTGAACTGCAGCGCCTTCACCGACATTTCGGGCGCGGTGCTGATCGGCCTGGCGCCGCTCATGCTCGCGTACCTGATTGTCGCCGCACTCGCTTCGCTGCTGGCAAGCTCGCCCGAAAAATGAAGCTTTCCGCGGGCTTTTGACGGTTGCGCGAATTCGACCGCTGTCCTGTGAAATATAATATCATAGCAAAAACAATGGCTTGCCTGGTGCGGTAACAAACCGGAACATTTGTTTGGTGGCACCCGTCCCCGTCGCGGTCCCTTATGCGACCGTACCAATTGCTGGGGTTTCAGCCTTGTTTCTTCGCCGCCGCGTTCCGGAAGCCGGCCCCCTGAAAGCCGCGGTCATCGGCGCCGGGGCCTTTGGCCGCCACCATGCCAACAAGTACCGCGCCCTGGCCGACGCATGCCCGAAGGACAACCGGGCGGTCGAACTGTTCGCCATCGCCGATCCCGACCCGGAAGTGCGTGCCGCCATGGCCGCGCAGCACAATGTGACGGTGGTCTCCGACTGGCGCGATCTTCTGGGCAAGGTCGATCTGGTCAGCGTCTGCTCGCCGGCGGTCACCCACGCCGGCATCGTGCGCGCCTTCCTGAATACCGGCGCCCATGTGCTGGTGGAAAAGCCCATCGCCACCACCGTGGAAGAGGCCAATGAACTCGTCGCCCTGTCGCGCGCGACCGGCAAGGTTCTGACCGTCGGCCATCAGGAGCGTTTCGTCTTCGCCCGCACCGGCCTGCTCGACCTCGGCGAAACGCCGCTGGAGATTACCTGCTGGCGCCAGGGCCCCTGGACCGGCCGCGGCGACGACGTCTCGGCCGTGCTGGACCTGATGATCCACGATCTTGACCTTGTGCATGCGCTGGTTCCCGGCGCCGTGGCCGATGTGGAGGCCCAGGGTTATGTCGAATACGGCCCCCATGCCGATGAAATCTGCGCCGCCGTCACCTTCGCCAATGGCACCATCGTCCGGCTGGAGACCAGCCGCGTGGCGCCGGAGCGCCGGCGCGGCCTGCGCGCCGTCTATGCCGACGGCGTGGTGGAAATCGACTTCCTGACCCGCCAGATATCCAACACCACCCCGCGTCTCCTTGTCGGCCTTGAAAATGAGGGCCTGCTGGAGATGGGCGACCCGCTGGGCGAATCCGTGGCCGGATTCGTCGCCGCCGCCTTGGGCGGCATCGATGCGCTGGTGACGCCCGAACAGGCCAGCCAGGCGCTGGAAACCGCCCTCCTGATCGAGGAAGCGGCGGGCGTTTCCGTGCCCATGCCGGTGGCCCGGCGCCGCGTCGCTGTGGCTGGGTGAGGCGCGACCGGCGTAGCCGCTCAAATCGATCCAGTGGATCGATTTGAGCGCCGAACGCCGCGAGCCTTGGGCGAGCGGCCGGGCGGCGTTGAAGCCTGCACGATTCCGTCATGCGCCCCGGCTGTTTCTCCACCGTCCTGAAATGCTCTAAACAACGGGCATGACCGACCGTTTCCGCATCGCGCTTGCCCAGCTCAATCCGGTGATGGGGTGAGGCGCGACCGGCGAAGCCGGTCAAATCGATCCGGTGGATCGATTTGAGCGCCGAACGCCGCGAGCCCCAAGCGAGCGGCCGGGCAGGCCAAGGATGCGATATGCTAAACACCGATCATGACTGACAACTTCCGCATCGCGCTTGCACAGCTGAATCCGGTGATGGGAGACATCGCCGGCAACCTTGCACGCGCCCGTGCCGCCCGCGCGGCTGCGGGCGATGCCGACCTGATCCTGTTTTCCGAGCTTTACATCGTCGGCTACCCGCCCGAGGACCTGGTGCTCAAGCCCGCCTGCCAGGAAGACGCCCGCGCCGCCATTGAAGAATTCGCCAAAGACACCGCCAACGGCCCCGCCATCCTCGTCGGCGCGCCCTGGGTTGTCGAAGGCCGGCTCTACAACGCCTTCCTGCTGCTGGACGGCGGCCGCATCGCCGCCGTCACCTTGAAGCACGACCTGCCCAATTACGGCGTCTTCGACGAAAAGCGCGTCTTCGCCGCCGGCCCGCTGCCGCAACCCATGACGGTGCGGGGCGTGACGCTGGGCGTGCCGGTGTGCGAGGACATCTGGACCCCCGCCGTCACGGCCGCGCTGGCCGACAGCGGCGCCCAGCTTCTGCTGGTGCCCAACGGTTCGCCGTTTGAGGCGGGCAAGGAAGATGTGCGCCTGGACCTGGCCCGCTCGCGGGTGCGTGAAACCGGCCTGCCGCTGGTCTATCTCAACCAGCTTGGCGGCCAGGATGAACTGGTGTTCGACGGCGCCTCCTTCATCCTGAACGCCGACGGCGAAATGGCCATGGCGCTGCCCGGCTGGGAGGAAAAGATCGCCGTCACCGACTGGATGCGCGGTATCGACGGCAGATGGGCCTGCGCCGGAGCGGCCAAAAACGACACCGACAAGTTCGTCCCCGAATCCCGCCTGTCCCAGATCTATCACGCCATGATGGTGGGCCTGCGCGACTATGTGAACAAGAACCGCTTTCCCGGCGTGGTGCTGGGGCTTTCGGGCGGCATCGACAGCGCGCTGTCGGCGGCGGTGGCGGTGGATGCGCTGGGCGCCGACCGCGTGCGCTGCGTGATGCTGCCCTCGCGCTACACCAGCCGCGACAGCCTGGAGGACGCCGATGCCTGCGCGCGCCTTCTGGGCACGCCGTATGAGACGATCGAGATCGAACGCGCCGTCGCGGCGATGGGCGAGACGCTGTCGCCGGTCTTCGCCGGCCGCGCCCCCGACACCACGGAGGAAAACATCCAGTCGCGCCTGCGCGGGTTGATCCTGATGGCCATCTCCAACAAGTTCGGCCCGATGGTACTGACCACCGGCAACAAATCCGAGATGAGCGTCGGCTATGCCACGCTCTATGGCGACATGTGCGGCGGCTACAATGTGCTGAAGGACATCTACAAGACCGAGGTGTTCGCCCTGGCGCGCTGGCGCAACCAGTGCTCGCCCGCCGGCGCGCTGGGCCCGCGGGGCCGCGTGATCCCCGAGCGCATCATCGACAAGCCGCCCACCGCCGAACTCAAGGCCAACCAGACCGACCAGGATTCGCTGCCGCCCTACGACATCCTGGACGGCATCCTGGAATGCCTGGTGGAGCGGGAATGTTCTTTTGAAGAGACGGTTGCCATGGGCTATGACCCCGCCACGGTCAAGCGGGTGGAGCACCTGCTCTACATCAGCGAATACAAGCGCCGCCAGGCCCCGCCGGGGGTGAAGATTTCCAGCCGCAATTTCGGCCGCGACCGCCGCTATCCGATAACGAATGCATTCCGCGATGCGAGATGATGCAACATTTTCCCCCTCCCCTCGTGGGAGGGGGCACGACGCGAAGCGGCGTGGGGAAGGGGGTGTGTCTGCTTCACTCTTCCCCCGAAGCCTTTTCGCTCCGCTCGAAGTCTTCGCCCCCTCCCGCCGGGGCAAGCGCCTATGACCGCCACCGTCCGCTTCGCGCCGTCGCCCACCGGCCTTTTGCATGTCGGCAATGCCCGCACCGCGATCGTCAACGCCCTGTTCGCGAAGAAGCATGGCGGCCGCTTCATCCTGCGCATCGACGACACCGACGCCGCGCGCTCGAAGAAGGAATACGAAGACGCGATCATCCGTGATCTTTCCTGGCTGGACCTTGCACATGACGCCATTGCCCACCAGTCTGCACGCATTGCCGAATACCAGGCGGCGTTCGAAAAGCTGGTCGCCTCCGGCCATGTCTATCCGGCCTTCGAAACCGAACTGGAACTGGACCGCAAGCGCAGCCTGGCTGCCGCGCGCCATCTGCCGCCGGTCTATGACCGCGCCTCGCTCGATCCGGCAACCAAAGCCAGATGGGAAGCGGAGGGCCGCACGCCGCACTGGCGCTTCAAACTCTCGCGCACCAAAGTCTCCTGGACCGACCTGATCCGCGGCCCGGTGGAAATCGACACCGCAACCCAGTCCGATCCGGTGCTGCGCCGCGCCGACGGTACATTCCTCTACACCTTTCCCTCGGTGGTCGATGACGCCGAGATGGCCATCACCCACGTCATCCGCGGCGAGGACCACGTCACCAACACCGCCGCCCAGATCGAGATCTTCCGGGCCCTGGGCGCCACCCCGCCGGCCTTCGCCCATCACCCGCTGCTGGTCGGCGCGGGCGGCGAGGCGCTGTCCAAACGCCTGGGTTCGCTCTCGCTCCAGTCGTTGCGCGAGGACGGGCTGGAGCCGCTGGCCATCGCCTCCTATCTGGCAAAGATCGGCACCTCGGATGCCGTCGAACCGCGCCCGTCGCTGGACGATCTCGCCGCCGATTTCGACTTCGGAAAAATAGGCCGCGCCCCCGCCCATTTCGACAGCGCCGAACTGACGGCGCTGAACGCCAGGCTGCTTCACCATCTGCCCTACGACGCGGTGGCCGCCCGCCTTTCCGGTATGGGCGTTGGCCCCGCCCTGTGGGAGGCGATCCACGCCAACCTCACCACCCTGGCGGATGCGAAAAACCTCGCCCTGCTGGTCACCGGCCCCGTCACGCCCCTGATCGAAGACGCCGCGCTGGCCGCCGCCGCCGCCCGCCTGCTGCCGCCCGAACCCTGGGACCAGGACACTTGGCCCACCTGGACGAAGGCGGTTTCCGCCGAGACGGGGGCCAGGGGGCGGGCGCTTTACCATCCCCTGCGCCTGGCCCTGACCGGCCGGGGCGATGGACCCGAGCTCAAAAAGCTGTTGCCCCTGATCGGACGGGCCCGTACCTTGGCCCGACTGGAAGGAAAACCCGCATGACGGCTCCCCGCCGCTCCATCATTCGGATTTCGATTTGCAGCTAGCGCTGCAAAAACCCTTCTGCTCGCCCTGAAAATCCGCGCCGTTCCTAGCCCTCCCGGGCCAAATCATACTATGTGCGTCCCATGCCCATCCGCCTGACCAACAGCCTGACGCGCGCGAAAGAGGAGTTCGTCCCCCTCGATCCGGCGAATGTCCGCATGTATGTCTGCGGGCCCACCGTCTATGACTTCGCCCATATCGGCAATGCGCGGCCGGCCATCGTGTTCGACGTGCTGTTCCGGCTGTTGCGCCATGAATATGGCGACGCGCATGTCACCTATGTCCGCAACATCACCGACGTGGACGACAAGATCAACGCCCGCGCCGCCGAGATCGCGGCCAATTCCGGCATGTCGGTCGAACAGGCGCGCGCGGAGCTGACCGCCACCACCGAGCGGCAATATATCGAGGACGTTACCGCACTGGGCTGCCTGCCGCCGACCGTCAGCCCCCGCGCCACCCAGCATATCGGCGAGATGATCGCCCTGATCGAGCAACTGATCGCCGATGGCCATGCCTATGCCGCCGACGGTCATGTCTTGTTCGATGTCGCCAGCGACCCCGGTTACGGCAAGCTGTCGCGCCGCTCGACCGACGACATGATCGCCGGCGCGCGCGTCGAAGTGGCGCCCTACAAGAAGGGCGCGATGGATTTCGTGCTGTGGAAGCCGTCAGATGACGCCACGCCCGGCTGGGATTCGCCGTGGGGCCGCGGCCGCCCCGGCTGGCACATCGAATGTTCCGCGATGGCGGGGAAATATCTGGGCGATACCTTCGACATTCACGGCGGCGGCATCGACCTGCAGTTTCCCCATCACGAAAACGAAATCGCCCAGTCCGAATGCGCCCACCACAAGCCCTATGTGAAGATGTGGCTGCACAACGGCTTCCTGCAGGTGGAAGGCGAGAAGATGTCCAAGTCGCAGGGCAACTTCTTCACCATCCGCGAGCTTCTGGCCGACTGGCCGGGCGAGGTGCTGCGATTCAACATGCTGCGCACCCATTACCGCCAGCCGATCGACTTCACCTTTGCCGGATTGCGTGAAAGCTGGAAGATGCTGGAACGCTGGTACGCCGTGACAGAGCCCTTGGCCAATCCTGCGCCCGACGCGGTGTTCCTCGATGCCCTGCGCGACGATCTCAACACGCCCGCCGCCATCGCCGCGCTGCATCAGGCCGATGACCTGGCGCTGGCGGGCGGATTGGGTTTTCTGGGCTTTTCCAATGTCCAGATGAAGATCGCCGCGAAAACCGAAGTGGACACGGTCGCCATCGCCGACGCCATCACTGCCCGCAATGCCGCGCGCAAGGCGAAGAACTTTGCCGAAAGCGACCGCATCCGCGACGAACTCCTGGCCAAGGGCATCGTGCTGAAAGACACGCCCCAGGGCACCACCTGGGAGGTGAAGAGATGACGGTGCAATTGTCATCCCGGCCAAGCGCGGCCGTGGCCGCGCGCGAACCGGGACCCATGGTGAGGCGGCGCGATCGCCCGGATTGGATCCCGGGTCTGCGGCGCATCATGTCATGCTGCGCCGCGCCCGGGATGACAACCCTTTGGATCGCCGCTTATCCACGTCCCTTCGCGCCGCGCTACAATGCCCCCATGACCGACCTGATCCTCACGCCCGTTCTCGCCGCCACGCTGGCGCAAAAGCCGCGCCGCCGCCGTGTGGACAAGGGGGGAGGGGGAGGGAAAAAATCCCCGCACAATTTTGTTGCCGAAGGCGAAAAGCGAAAGGCCGGCGCGCCTTTGGCCAACCGCAACGCCGCGGTCCGCGATGCCGACCGGTTGGAAAGGCGCGCGCGCCTGGCTTACGTCCAGTCGGTGGTGAGTGACACATGCGCGCTGGCGCGTGCCTGCTGCGCGGCGGCCGATGAAGGCCTGTCGGCCCAGGTGCGCCTTTCCACCCTTCTGCTGCCGGGGTCGGACACATGAGCCGCGAACGCCTCTTTATCTTCGACACCACCCTGCGCGACGGCGCCCAGACCACCGGCGTCGATTTCTCGGTCGAGGACAAGCGCCAGATCGCGCTGGCGCTCGACAGGCTCGGCGTGGATTACATCGAAGGCGGCTGGCCGGGCGCCAATCCCACCGACACGGCGTTCTTTGCATCGCCGCCCGCGCTGACGACGGCCCGCTTCACCGCCTTCGGCATGACCAAGCGGTCGGGCCGCAGCGCCGCCAACGATCCGTCGCTGGCCCAGGTGCTCGACAGCGGCGCCCCCGCCATCTGCCTGGTCGGCAAGGCGTCTGGCTTCCAGGTCGATGTGGCGCTGGAAATTCCGCGCCAGGAGAATATCGACAATATCGCCCGCTCCATCGAGGCCGCCGCCGCAAAGGGCCGCGAGGCGATGCTGGACGCCGAACACTTCTTCGACGGCTACAAGGCCGATCCGCAATATGCGCTGGACTGCGTGAAGGCGGCGGCGGGCGCGGGCGCGAAATGGCTGGTCTTGTGCGACACCAATGGCGGCACCATGCCGGAAGATGTCTATGCCATCGTGTCGGAGGTGAAGGCGAAGCTGCCCGATGCGCGGCTTGGCATCCATGCCCACAACGACACCGGCCAGGCCGTGGCGGTGACGCTGGCGGCGATCCGCGCCGGCGCCCGCCAGCTTCAGGGCACGCTGAACGGCCTGGGCGAACGCTGCGGCAACGCCAACCTCTGCACGCTGTTGCCCAACCTGATGCTGAAAGAGCCCTATGCATCGCGGTTCGAGACCGGCGTCACCGGCGAGCAACTGGCGCGCATCACCCATGTCTCGCGCCTGCTGGACGAGATCCTCAACCGCGCGCCGGCGCGCCACGCCCCTTACGTCGGCCCGTCCGCCTTCGCCCACAAGGGGGGCTTGCATTCCTCCGCGGTGCTGAAGGACCCGACGACCTATGAGCATGTAAAGCCTGAGAGCGTGGGCAATGCCCGCGTCATTCCCGTGTCGGACCAGTCGGGCCGCGCCAATGTGCTGGCGCGCCTGAAAGAGGTCGGCATCGAGCTGGACGCGAAAGACCCGCAGGTGTCGCGTCTTCTGGAACAGATCAAGCAGCGCGAATTCTCCGGCTATGCCTATGACGGCGCCGAAGCCTCGTTCGAGCTTCTGGCCCGCCGGGCGCTGGGCCAGGTGCCGGACTATTTCACGGTGGATTCCTTCCGCGTCAGCGTGGAGCGCCGGCGCGACAATGGCGGCTTCACAACCGAATCCGAAGCTGTCGTCCGCCTGAAGGTGGCCGGCAAGAAGGTGCACAATGTCGGCAGCGGCAACGGCCCGGTGAACGCGCTGGATGCGGCACTGCGCAAGGACCTGGGAAAATATTCGTCCCATCTCTCCGACTTGCGGCTTGTGGACTTCAAGGTCCGCATCCTGACCAGCGGCACCGAGGCGGTGACCCGCGTCATGGTCGAAAGCGCCGACGGCAAGGGCAATCGCTGGTCCACGGTGGGCGTGTCGGAGAATATTGTCGATGCGAGCTTCGAAGCGCTGACCGACTCCATCACCTACAAGCTCCTGCGCGACGGGGCCAAGGCATGATGGCGTCAGAACAATCGTCCGCCATTGGGCACGGGCCGGGTGGGACGCAGCAGCACCACCTCGCCGTCTTCATCCGGTACGCCCAGCGTCAGCACCTGGGACAGGAAGGGCCCGATCTGGCGCGGCGGGAAATTCACCACCGCCACGACCTGGGTGCCCACCAGATCCTCCGGCCTGTAATGGCGGGTGATCTGGGCGCTGGACCGGCGCGTGCCGGTTTCCGGCCCGAAGTCGATGGTCAGTTTCAGCGCGGGCTTGCGCGCCTCGGGAAACGCCTCGGCGGCGATCACGGTGCCGACGCGGATATCGACTTTCAGGAAATCGTCGAAGGCGATGGGGCCGGTCATCGCGCCGCGCCCGCAAGGCCTTCCTGCAGCATCATCAGCGCCGAATCCGCGCCTTCGGCCAGATGATACAGCTCAAGGATCATGGGCTTGGCGAAACCGGCACGGATCATATGCCTGAGCAGCGTGTCCAGCGCGTCGAAATAGCCGTCGACATTGACCACGATGATGGGCTTGGAATGCACGCCAAGCTGTGCCTCGGTGGCGACCTCGAAGAATTCGTCCAGGGTGCCAAGCCCGCCGGGCAACACCACAAAGGCATCCGACATCTGAAGCATGAGCGTCTTGCGCTCCTGCATGTGGGGCGTGACGATCAGCTTTTCCTGGGGCGAGATTTCCGGCTCGATCGCCTGCAGGAAAGCAGGCATGATGCCCTGCACCTCCGCGCCCCCCGCCATGGCGGCGCGCGCCGCCTCTCCCATCAGGCCCAGCCCCCCGCCGCCGAACACCAGGGAACCGCCCATCGCGGCGATGCCGGTGCCGATGGCCCGCGCCGCCTCGGCAAAGCCGGGATTGTCGCCGTGGGACGATCCGGCGAAAACGCAGATGGCCGGGTTGGGGTTCTTGTGGGTGTGTATGGGTTTGTCCATGTCGCGTGCGGGGTTGCGCGGGGACGCGCATATTTCTAAATCTGGATTTAGACGGGTTCAGGCCTCTTTCCAACGGAGAAATTCGTGCCACGCTGGTTGATTATTCTGGGGGCTGTGGCGCTGGTCGCCCTGATCGCCGGTTTCCTTACCTTTGGCGGTGGGAACATGGGGCACTAGATGGCGCATCCGTTGGAAGAGGGCAGCGGCGCCCCCAGTTTCCGGCCGCTTTGGCGGCTGATGCCCTATCTGTGGCCCAAGGGCCGCCCCGACCTGAAGGCGCGGGTGGTTCTCAGCATCGTCTTCCTGATGCTGGCGATCGGCGCCACCACCATCTCCCAGCAATTCCTGGGCGCGGCGGTCGACGAATTCGGCACCACGCCGGAACGCGCCTCGCTGATGGTGGTGGTCGCGCTGGTGGCGGCCTACGCCATGTCGCGCGTGCTGATGCAGGCTTTTGCCCAACTACGCGACGGTGTCTTCGCCAAGGTCCAGTACCACGCCATGCGCGAAGTGGCGGTCGAAACCTTCGCCCATGTCCATACCCTGTCGCTGCGCTTCCATCTGGAGCGCAAGACCGGCGGGCTGTCGCGCATCATCGAGCGCGGCACCCGCGGCATCGACAACATCCTGTCCTTCGCCCTGTTCAGCATCTTCCCGATCGCCTTCCAGGTGCTGATCTACAGCGCCATGCTCTATTACTTCTTCAACATCTGGGTGGCGCTGACCGCCATCGCCATGGTGGCGGGCTATACCTGGTTCACCTTCCTGGTCACAAGCTGGCGTATCGCCTTCCGCCGCGAGATGAACCAGTCCGACACCGACGCCAACACCAAGGCGGTCGACAGCCTGCTCAATTTCGAGACGGTCAAGTATTTCAACAATGAGCGGCACGAGACACGTCGCTACGACATTTCGATGGAGCGCTATGCGCGCGCCTCCATCCAGTCGCAGACATCGCTGTCCATCCTCAACACCGGCCAGGCGGCGATCATGGCGCTGGGCCAGGGCGTGGTGCTGGTGCTGGCGGCGCTGATGGTCAAGTCGGGCGAGGTCAAGCTGGGCCAGTTCGTGGCCGCCAACCTGATCATCATTCAGCTCTACCAGCCGCTCAACCTGCTGGGCACCGTCTATCGCGAGATCACGCAAGGGCTGGTGGACATGGAAGCGATGTTCCGCCTCCTGCGCCAGCCCCAGGAGGTGCAGGACAAGCCGGGCGCCAGGCCGCTGATCGTCACGGGCGGCGAGATCAAATTCGACAATGTCGTGTTCGGCTACGATCCGGAGCGCGTGGTGCTGAAGGGCATCAGCTTCACCGTCCCGGCCGGCAAGACCGTGGCGGTCGTGGGTCCGTCGGGGGCGGGAAAGTCCACCATAAGCCGCATCCTCTATCGCTTCTACGACATCCAGGATGGGGCGGTGACCATCGACGGCCAGGACATCCGCGACATCAGCCAGGAATCCCTGCGTGCGGTGATCGGCATCGTTCCCCAGGATACCGTGCTGTTCAACGACACGGTCAAATACAACATCGCCTATGGCCGCATCGGCGCCGGCGATGCCGAGATTCGCGAGGCCGCGCGCCTGGCCCAGATCGACAAATTCATCGACCTTCTGCCCCAGGGCTATGACTCCATGGTGGGCGAGCGCGGCCTGAAACTGTCGGGCGGCGAGAAGCAGCGCGTGGCCATCGCCCGGACCATCCTCAAGAACCCGCCCATCCTGCTCTTGGACGAAGCCACCAGCGCGCTGGACACCGGCACCGAACGCGAGATCCAGAGCGCGCTGAACAAGGTGTCGGAAGGGCGCACCTCGCTGGTGATCGCCCACCGGCTGTCCACCGTGGTCGATGCCGACGAGATCCTGGTTCTGGACCACGGCAAGATCATCGAGCGCGGCCGCCATTCCCAGCTTCTCGCCCAGGGCGGACATTACGCGGCGATGTGGAACAAGCAGCGCGAAGCGGCCGCCGCACGCGAGAAGCTCAAGGAAGTGGAAAACGATCCGGACGTCGCGCCGGGCATTGCCAAGGCGCCCGCCTGACCGCTCGTCCCGTCGGCGTCAGATGATTTCGACCCGGTCGACTTCCACGCCCTTGTTGCCCTGGCGCGTGGAATAGCGGATGCGCTGGTCGGGTTCGACGGCCTGGATGCCCGAACGCCGTAGCGCGCTGGCGTGCAGATAGATGTCGCCCGAACCGCTGTCCGGCATCACGAAGCCAAAACCCTTCTGGTCGTTGAAGAACTTGACCTTGCCTTCGACCATCGGGCCGGAAGGGCCGCTATCGCGGTGATGAAAGCAGCCGCCGCCGCCGAAGCCACCACCATGGCCGAAGTCGCGGCGCGGACCGCGGCTGGGGGCCTCGGCGGTCGACGTGTCGACGCTGTGGACCGCCACGACCTGAAGCCCGCGCTGTGAATCCGCCAGGTCGCACACAATGGTGGTGCCCGGCGGAACATCCGCATGGCCGGTGGCCTGCAGCGCCGAAGCGTGGCAGAAGGCATCGCCTCCATTGTCCAGCGTGATGAAACCGTACCCCTTGGTGGGGTTGAACCATTTTACCCTGCCCTTCGCGGATGCCTGCGAAATGGACCGGGAACCCTCGTTGCCGTATGCCATGCGAAACCGACGATGCGCCCCAATAGCCGGGTGAACACAATTGAACGCCCCCCGCCCGGCTGCGCGAAGACGTCGCACCTATGATGACAACAGAATCCGTTCGCCCGCAACGGGGTTAACGACGCTCATTTCATGGTCTTTTCATGTTGCACCGCACAAGGGCTGTTGACTTGCGGCACGAACAGGCCGATACAGCGCCCGTCCGACGCGTTCGCACATGGCGCCCATACCCAACATTGGGCAGCTTCCACCGCCGGAACTTTGGATTACACCCCGTTTGCTCCAGCGTGCGTGGAAGGCGGCAACTAGCCGTGCGCCCGCGCGCCGAACAAGCGCGTTTTCCGCGGTTCTAAGGACTTTTATGACCGACGTGACGTTTGCGGCGCTTGGCCTGGCCGAGCCCATTCTGCGCGCCCTTGCGGGCGAGAATTACTCCACCCCCACCCCCATCCAGGCCAAGGCCATCCCGGTCCTGCTGGCCGGCCGCGATCTTCTGGGCATCGCCCAGACCGGCACCGGCAAGACGGCGGCCTTCGCCATTCCCATGTTGCAAAAACTGTCCGTCGGGCATGTCCCGCCGGACTCCAAGCAGGCCCGTGGCCTGATCCTGGCTCCTACCCGCGAGCTGGCGGTGCAGATCGAACAATCGCTGCGCACCTATGGCCGGCATCTGAACCTGCGCATGGCGGTGATCCTGGGCGGGGTGAACCAGTCCGGCCAGGTCCGCACCATGGCGCGGGGCGTGGACATCCTGGTGGCTACGCCGGGCCGCCTTTTGGACTTGGTGCAGCAGAAGCATGTACGGCTGGATGCGGTACAGGTCTTTGTAGTCGACGAAGCCGATCGCATGCTGGACATGGGCTTCATCCGCGATGTGCGCAAGCTGGTGGCCATGCTGCCCAGACGGCGCCAGTCGATGCTGTTCTCGGCGACCATGCCGGAAGATATCGCCAGCCTGTCGCGCGAGATGATGAACGCGCCCGAGCGCATCGAGGTCGCACCCCAGGGCCGCACTGCCGACCGCATCGTCCAGATGCTCTATCACGTGCCGATGCCGCAAAAGCGCCAGCTCCTGTCAAAGTTGCTTGAGGATGTGGCGCTGAACCGGGTAATCGTCTTCACTCGCACCAAGCACGGCGCCAATCGCGTCGCCGAGCACCTGTCCAAGACCGGCGTGGCGGCGGAAGCCATTCACGGCAACAAGTCCCAGAATGCCCGCCAGCGGGCGCTGGACCTGTTCAAGAGCGGCAAGGCCCGCGTGCTGGTGGCGACCGACATCGCCGCGCGCGGCATCGACATTGACCACATCACCCATGTCGTGAATTTCGAGCTGCCCAATGAGCCCGAAAGCTATGTCCATCGCATCGGCCGCACCGCGCGCGCCGGGGGCGACGGCGTGGCGATCAGCTTCTGTGATCCGACCGAGCGCGGCTATCTGCGCGACATCGAACGGCTGACCCGCAACAAGATCGAGGTTCTGGCGCATGAATTGCCGGAACTTCCGCCGGAACAGGCGAGCCAGCAGGGCCTGCGCCCCGCTCAGAACCACAGCCGCGGGAACCACAATCCTCACAAGCCGCAGCAGAAGGGCGGCCACAGTGACCACAATCCCCATGCTCCGAAGAAGCGTGGCGGATCGCGGCCATATTGGAGCAAGGAGCGGCGCACCCAGCGCGGAAGCCGGCCCGGTGGACCTGCGAAAGCGACGAACACCGCGAGCTGAGGCGGCCGCGGCAGTCAGCACAATGCCGCAATGGATGCGTTATAGTCGGGCATGACCGACGCAGAAACCGTTTCCGCGTTCCGCCTGCCCATACTGGGCCGGATGGAGGAGCATTATGCCCGCCTGGGCGAGGGCTTCTTCACGGCCATGCCGGCGGAACGCATCGGCACGCCACGGCTGATCCATGCCAATCCAGATGTCGCCCGCCTGATCGACCTGGACCCGGCCGTTTTTTCCGATCCGCGCTTCGCCGAAGCGATGGCGGGGCACCTGCCGCTTGCCGGATTCAAGCCGCTGGCGATGGTCTATTCCGGTCACCAGTTCGGCGTGTGGGCCGGCCGGCTGGGCGACGGGCGCGCTTTGCTGGTTGGACAGGTGCGCAATGCGCGCGGCGAACTGTGGGACATCCAGCTCAAGGGCGCCGGCAAGACGCCCTATTCGCGCTTCGGCGACGGACGCGCGGTGATGCGTTCCTCGATCCGCGAATATTTGGGCGGCGAGGCGATGGCCGCGCTCGGCATTCCCACCACCCGGGCGCTTTCGATCGTTGCCACCGGCGAACAGGTACAGCGCGAAATGCCTGAGCCCGGCGCGGTGCTGGCGCGGATGGCGCCCAGCCATGTGCGCTTCGGCCATTTCGAGCATTTCTTCCATCATGGCCAAAAGAACCAGGTGCGCGTGCTGGTCGATCATGTGATTGCCGAGCATTTTCCAGAGCTGGCGGGCGATTACGCCGCCTGGTTCGGCGAGGTTGTGCGCCGCACGGCGCGGTTGATCGCCGCCTGGCAGGCGGTGGGCTTCGCCCATGGCGTTATGAATACCGACAATATGTCGATCCTGGGCCTGACGATTGACTATGGGCCCTACGGCTTCCTGGATGCCTATGATCCCTGGTTCATCTGCAACCACAGCGACGAGCAGGGTCGCTATGCCTTCGCCAACCAGCCGGCGGTCGCGCTGTGGAACCTGCGCGCCCTGGCGCTGACGCTGAGCGAACTGGTCGACACCGAGACGCTGGTGGAAACGCTGAACGCCTTCGAGGTTCACTTCGGCGCATCATATCGTGCCCGCATGCGCGCCAAACTGGGACTGACCATCGACACCGAAGGCGATGACAGGCTGATCGGCGACCTTCTGGCGCTGATGGCAAAGGCGCGGGCGGATTACAGCCTGACATTCCTGAGACTGTCCGGCGATGATGCCGAATGGCTGGCGCTGTTCGGCGCAATGCGAGAAGACGCCAAAGCCTGGCTGACGCGCTGGCGCGAGCGGACGAAAGACGAGGACCTGTCCGGTCTTGTCCGGGCCAATCCGCGCTATGTGTTGCGCAACTGGGTGGCCGAGACGGCCATCCGCGCGGTCGAGGATCGCGGCGACATCGTCACCCTGGACCGGATATTCAACCTGGTGCACGCGCCCTTTACAAAAGTTGACGGCGGCGAAGCTTTCGCCGCGCCGCCGCCGTCTTCGATGTGCGATCTGGAAGTGAGCTGTTCGTCCTGAGCCGGACTACCAGATCACGGAAATATACTTGGCCTCGCAGAACTCGATCAGGCCGTGATGGCTGCCTTCGCGGCCCAGGCCCGAAGCCTTGACGCCGCCAAAGGGTGCTGCCGGGTCCGACATGATGCCGCGGTTGAGCCCGATCATGCCTGCCTCGATCTTCTCGCTGAGCTGCAAGCCGCGCTGCAGGTCCTGGGTATAAAGATACGCCGCCAGGCCATATTCGGTGTCGTTGGCCTTGCGGATGGCTTCGGCCTCGTCGTCGAAGGACTGCAGCGACACGACCGGTCCGAAAATCTCTTCCTTGATCATGTCGGCATTGTCCGGCACGTCCGCCAGCACCGTCGGCGGGTAATAGAACCCGGGACGGTTCAACCGCTGGCCACCCAACAGCAGCTTGGCGCCCTTGGCGATGGCGTCATCCACCAGTTCGCCGATCTTGATCACGGCCTTTTCGTTAACCATCGGGCCCAGCGTCGATTCCGGATCGGTGGCCTCGCCCAGCTTGATATCGGACATGCGCTTGACGATGCCGTCGGTGAAGCCCTTGTAGAGGTCCTTGTGGACATAGAAGCGGTTGGCGGCGGTACAGGCTTCGCCGCTGTTGCGCATCTTGGCCAGCATGGCGCCATCCAGCGCTGCTTCAAGGTCGGCATCCTTGCACACGATGAAGGGCGCGTTGCCGCCCAGCTCCATCGAAGACGAAATCACCTGGTCGGCGGCTTCCTTCAAAAGCGCCGTGCCCACCGGCGTGGAGCCGGTGAAGGAAACCTTTCGCACGCGCGGATCGTGCAGGATCGTCTTGGACAGCACGCTGGCTTTGGCGGTGGTCAGCACATTGACCACGCCCGCCGGCACACCGCAGTCATGCAGGATCTGGGCGACGGCAAAGGCGGTCAGCGGCGTCTCGGTGGCGGGCTTGCAGATGACGGTGCAGCCGGCGGCCAGGGCCGGGGCGATCTTGCGGGTGGCCATTGCCGCCGGATAGTTCCAGGGCGTGATCAGAAGCGCGATGCCCATGGGCTGATACTGCACCATGATGCGCGCGCCGCTGGCCGGCGCCATCGCCATCTCGCCCAGCACATGGCAGCATTCTTCCGCATACCAGCGGAAGAATTCGGCAGCATAGAGAACCTCGCTGCGCGAGTCCGGCAGTGCCTTGCCGTTCTCCAGGCTGATCAGGTACGCCAGCCATTCGATATTCTCGACCATCTTCTCATAACATTTGCGCAGGATCTCGGCGCGCTGGCGCGGGGACGTCGCGGCCCAGCCGGCGGCCGCCTTGTCGGCGGCATCGACCGCCGCCATCGCATCCGATGCGTCGCAGTCGGCGACGTCGGTGATCTTGTTGCCGGTCGACGGATCAAAAACATCGACGCGCTTGCCGGTGGACGAATTCACCCACTTGCCGCCGATCCACAGGTCAGTGGGAATGGGGAAGGGCGCGGGACCGGTCTTGGGGGTGGGGATCTTCAGGGTGTTGGTCATGGAGCTCTCTATATTGAAGGTCAGGACGCCAGCGCGGCGCGGTCGCCGGTGAAGGCGGCACGGGTGATCGCCTTCATCGCATCCACATCGAGCTTGCGGGGATTGTTGTTGACCAGGCGGGCGGCGCCGATGGCCGCTTCCGCCGTCCAGTCCTGCTTGTCTTCCGGCAGGCCCAGTTCCTTCAGCGTGACCGGAATCTTGATCTCCTTGAGCAGGGCAGCAACCGCGTCGATCAGCCTGTGCGACAGTTCTTCGTCCGTGCCGGCTCCATCATTGCCGGAAAGACCGATGGCGCGGGCGATCTCGGCAAAGGCGGATACACAGGCCGGGCGGTTGAACTCCATCACATAGGGCATCAGCAGCGCCACGCCCATGCCGTGGGGGGTATGGGTCTCGTTGCCGACGGGATACTGGATGGCGTGCGCCGCCGCGGTGCCCGCGGTGCCAAAGGCGCAGCCGGCGGCCAGCGAGGCCAGCATCATCTTCTCGCGCGCCGCGATGTTTGTGCCGTCCTTCACCGCAGTGGGCAGGGCCTCGAAAATGTTCTTCAGCGCCAGAAGGCCGAACACATCGCTCAGCGCATTCTTGCCGACAAAGACATTCTTCACGGTCAGGTCGGGCGTCACGTCACGGCGGGCGGCGGTGAAGCTCTCGATGGCGTGGGTCAGCGCGTCGGCGCCGCTGACGGCGGTCAGGCCGGGCGGGCAGGTCAGGGTCAGCTCGGGATCGCACACCGCCACGCGCGGGATCAGGTAGGGGCTGGAGATACCCACCTTGGTGCCGCGCTCGGTGTCGGCGATCACCGCCACGGGCGTCACTTCCGAACCGGTGCCGGAGGTTGTGGGCACCGCGATCACCGGCGCCACGGGGCCGGGTATCTTGTTCTCGCCGTAATAGTCGCGCAGCGAGCCGCCATGCTGCAGCAACACGGCCACGCACTTGGCCATGTCCATGCACGAGCCGCCGCCGATGCCCAGCACCACGTCGGGCTTGTAGCCGGCATACTCCTCGACGCAGGCGGTTATGCCGGCCATGGGCAGGTCGGCCTCCGTGCGGTCATAGACCTTCACCTCCACGCCGTTCGCCCCGATGTCGGCGACAATGGCCTTGAATTCGGCGTCCTTGCCCATGCGGGCGTCGGTGCATACCAGGGCGCGCCGGCCGATCTGCGCGGTCATCATCCCGATTCCCTTGCGCTGACCGGAGCCGAACACCACCGAGGCGGGCAGGCGCAGGGCGCCGAAAATTCCACTCATGCTAGTTTCCTTTCCTGGATTCGGCGGCCAGCTTCGTGAGGTCGTCCCACAAGCCGTCGTCGAGATAGACCCCGATTTCCTGTGATTTCTCGCGCGTGGCGCGTGCCCGGTCGCCTGGTACCACCACCGGCTGGGCCGGATCGGCGGGCGCGGCGTTTCGGATGTCGTCCAGATAGGCTGTGACGATGGCCTTGGCGGCCGCCGCATGCTGCGGGGCGATGACGATGAACAGGTCGCCCTTGTTGGAGACCTCCACCGAATCCAGCGTGCCTTTCACATGCGTGCCGATGCCCGACAGCGCCAGCGAAGCGACCAGCACCTCGAACGCCAGGCCCAGGGCATAACCCTTGGGCCCGCCGAACGGGGCGATCGCGCCCTTCTTGGCCGCCACCGCGTCGGTGGTGGGATCACCATTCTCGTCCAGCGCCCAGCCCGAAGGGATCGGCGCGCCGCGATTGGCGTGGTCGTGAATCTTGCCCATCGAAACCAGGCCCGTGGCCATGTCCAGCACCATGGGATGCGGATCGGCCGGCACGCCGATGGCGATGGGATTGGTGCCGATCATCGCCTTGCGCCCGCCCCAGGGGTGGACCAGCGCCTCGCTGATGGTCAGCCCGATGATGGTCAGGCCCTGCTCGGCAACCTGTTCGGCATAATAGGCCAGCGCCCCCAGGTGATTGCAGTTGCGGATAGCTGCGATGGCGATGCCGTCCTCACGGGCGCGCGGAACGATGGCGTCCAGCGCCGACTGAACCACCACGGGCCCCAGGCCGTGCATCCCGTCGACGCTGAGGAAATTGCGCGACGACCAGACCTGCGCGCCGGTGGCGCCGGGCACCGACAGGCCCGCCTGGATGCGCTCGATCACCCGGCGAAGGCGCAAGAGGCCGTGACTGGGAATGCCCCGCATCTCCGCGTCGATGAACAGCCCGGCCTGGATTTTGGCATGTTCGGGGGGCACCCCGTTGCCAGTCAGGATGCCCTCGGCCAGGGCGCGCAGTTTGTCGACCGGAACCAGCATGACGATGCTATATCCTATAGGATTGTGGGACCGTATGGGGTATGCTGCGCGCGGTCAACCGGAAAATCCACGCCGGAGAGCGGAAAAAACGCATGTCAGCCAGCGGCCAGAGCAGGGGCCAGATTGAGCGCCCTTCGGGGCTCGCGGATAGCGTCTACCGGCGCATCCGGGCGGACATCATGTCCCTGAAGCTGCCGCCGGATTCGCGCATCTCGATGGACAGCCTGGCGCGCGAATTGGGCGTCTCCCAGACCCCGATCCGCGAGGCGCTGTCGATGCTGGAGGCCAACGGCCTTGTCACCCGCAAGCAGTTTTCCGGCTATTGCACCGCCCCGCGCCTGACCCGGGCCCAGCTGGACGAGCTGTTCGAATTCCGCCTGCTGGTGGAACCGCATGCCGCGCGCAAGGCGGCGCAGGCATTGGGCGAAGGCGATGCCGCGCGCCTGAAGGAAACGGCGGGCCGGATGGACGCCAGCCGCATGCCGCCGGGCGAGGCATCCCACGAGAATTTCGCCGACAGCGATACCGAATTCCATCGCCAGATCGCGCTGGGCGCCGGCAACGGCCTGATCGCGGATTCCCTGGCGCGCCTGCACATCCATGTGCAGATCTTCCGTTCCAGCTTCGGCAGTGAACTGGCGGCCGAAGCGGTGGCCGAACATGCCCGCGTGCTGGACGCCATCCTGGCGCACGACGGCGACGCCGCCGAAGGCGCGATGAAGGGGCACATCGAGCGCAGCTGGCGCCGGTTGCGCGGGCTGACGGCGGGCTAGCCGCATCCGGTCAGGCTCTGTACATTGGACACGGGACGCTCCGTGGACAGGGTGATGTCATGCAGACCAAGGTCGACGAAATCGCCCAGGGTATCTTTCGCCTCTCCACTCACGTTCCTGAAATCGCGCCCCCGGCCGGGTTCACCTTCAACCAGTTTCTCATCCTGGGAGACGAGCCCCTGCTGTTTCACACCGGCCCCCGGCGGATGTTTCCGCTGGTGCGCGAAGCCGTCGGCGGGCTGATCGCGCCGGAGCAGCTGCGTTGGATCACCTTCGGTCACTACGAGGCGGACGAATGCGGTGCGATGAATGACTGGCTGGCCATCGCCCCCCAGGCCCAGGTTGCCCACGGTCAGACGGCCTGCGACGTGTCGCTGAACGACATGGCCGATCGCACGCCCCGCGTTCTGAAAGATGGGGAGACGATCGACCTGGGCAAGGGCAGGCGCGTCCGCTATCTCGATACGCCCCATGTTCCGCATGGCTGGGAAGCTGGCCTTCTCTACGAGGAAGGAACGGGTACGCTGTTGTGCGGCGATCTGTTCACCCAGCTTGGCGACGATCGCGCCTTGACCCATTCCGATATCGTGGGCCCGGCCATCATGGCCGAAGACATGTTCCACTATTCCAGTCTGAACCCCGGCATGGGCAGGACCATTCGCGGGCTGGCGGGCCTGAACCCCCGCACGCTGGCGCTGATGCACGGCCCGTCTTTCGCCGGCGATTGTCGTGCGGCGCTCGAAGCGCTGGCGGACAGCTACGACCGGCGCGTACGCGATTATCCGCATGCGGCGGCGCAGGCTGCAATCGCCTGATCGCGACCGGCGCGCGCCGCAACATTACAACTTGTCCGCCTCCCTGTTGCGCGGAGCTAGACTGGCCGCGATGCATTGGAGCCGCGCGTGCCTGTCCAACCTTTATCCGCCGGTCCGGCGGCCGGCCTATCCACACTTTTGCGCTCATTCCGCGCGCCCCTGTCCAACGGGCGCGCCGCGGAAAGCCTCGAATTCCTGTTTTTCCGGGGGGAGGGGGGTGGCGCGAAACTGAGAAAACGAATACCGGCCTGCCTGGCGCGCCTTATCCGCCGCGCTTCCGCAGGCCGCAACAAACACCGGCTGTCACGGCCTGCACGCGCAGGCCATCAGGTTCGGACGCTACTCGCCCTGCGTCTTCTTCCAGGCTTCGTAGCGTGCCCGCGTTTCGGCATTGGCGGGATAAAGGCCCGGCAGGGGAACACCGCGGCGCACCTCGTCGATCACCCAGCCCTCATGGCGTTCCTGTTCGATGGCCTGTTCGGTGACTTCGGCCAGCATCATCTTGGGGATCACCACCGCGCCGTCGCCATCCGCGGAAATGATGTCGCCGGGAAAGATGGCGACGCCGCCGCAGCCGACCGGTTCGTTCCAGGCGACGAAAGTCAGCCCCGCAACCGACGCGGGGGCCGCGGCACCCGCGCACCAGACCGGAAGGCCAGTCGCCAGCACGCCTTCCATGTCGCGCATCACCCCATCGGTGATCAGCGCGCCGACCTTCTTGTGCGCCATGCGCGCGCACAGGATATCGCCGAAAATGCCGGCGTCGGTCACGCCCATCGCGCCGGCCACGGCGATGTCGCCGTCGGCCATCGCCTCGATCGCCGCGCGGGTGGAGATGGGCGAGGCCCAGCTGGCGGGCGTCGCCAGGTCCTCACGCGCGGGCACGAAGCGCAGGGTAAAAGCCGGTCCGACAACCCGCGTCTGGCCCGGCTGTTTCGGAAAGGCGCCGCGGATCCACACATTGCGCAGGCCCTTCTTCAACAGGACCGTGGTGAGGGTGGCGGTGGAAATGCCTTGCAGCGTGGTCTTGGTCGCGTCGTCCATGGCGTTCTCTGTTGGTGACGTCCCGATGAATTCAAAGTGTCTTGGCGACTTCGCTCAGGATTTCGAGGCTCCTGCACCGGGCCGCAATATCGAATATCTGCGAGGTGACGATGATTTCGTCGGGATTGTACAGCGCGATGAAGGAGGTCAGGCCTTTCGCCACGGTCGCGCGGCTGCCGACCAACGAAAAGCGGAAAAAGTGCCGCAGCAACGCCAGTTTTTTGGGGTCGATGGTGGATTCATAATTCTCGATCGGCGGCGGCAAGGGATCGACCGTCGCCTGCTGCGCGGAGGAGTGCAGAAAGCGCCCCTCCTCGTCCGTATCGGCCGCGGCCACGCTGAGCGACAGCATCACATGGGGCTTGGCCAACTGGGCCGACGGTACGAACTGGCTGCGATAGACGGTCAACGCCCTGCCGACGTCGTCAGGCGCGAAATGCGATGCATAGGCGAAGGGCAATCCAAGACTGGCCGCCAATTGTGCCGCTCCAACGCTCGATCCCAGCATCCACACCGGTACGGCGGTGCCTTCGCCAGGAATGGCCCGCACCGCGGCGGGGGGCGAACCCGCTGCGGGTACGCTCATGTAACGCAGCAATTCCGCCACATTGGCCGGAAATTGCTGCTCGTCACCGGGCACGCGGCGCAGTGCGCGCATGGTTGCATCGTCACTCTTGATGCCACGGCCAAGGCCCAGGTCGATGCGATCGGGAAAGAGTGCGGCCAGGGTGCCGAACTGCTCCGCCACCATGAGAGGCGAATGATTGGGCAGCATGATGCCGCCGGCGCCGATGCGGATCGTCCGCGTGCCCATCGCGATGTATGCCATCACGACCGAGGTTGCGGAGCTCGCGACGCTGGGCGTGTTGTGGTGCTCCACCACCCAGTAGCGCGCATAGCCGAGCGCTTCGGCACGCTGCGCCAATTGCAGACTCTCGTGGAGAGTGGAAGCAATATCTCCACCCTGCCTGATTGGCGTGAGATCCAGAATCGAGAGCGGCTTCATGCCGGCATTTCCCCCTGGCCCTTCAGGGGGGCCGCCCGGGACATAAGCGGAGTGCCTAAGCCATTGTCAATGATGTCGCTTCGGCAGCGCGAAGACATACACTGCCTGGCCGTTGGCGGGACGGTTCACTTCGCCGCGCAGCATCAGTTGTGGCTTGCCTTCTGGGCTGCCGCCCTGGGTGCCGGTGGTCACCGCGATGAATTGCTGGCCGTCTACGCTGAAGCTCACAGGATAGCCTTGGACCGTGGTGCCCAGCCGCGATTCCCACAACGTCTTGCCGGTTTTCGTATCCACGGCGCGGAAGGTGCGGTCATAATCGCCGATGAACGAGACCCCGCCCGCGGTCGACAGCACGCCGGTCAGGAATGGACTGCGTTGCTGGAACGACCAGGCCGGCTTGAAATCGGCGGCATGATAGGCCGACAGCCGGCCCATATTGCCGTCGGTGCCGGGCATCTCGTAAAGCATCTGGCTGGCACCACCGAACTGGAAGCAGCTCTGGCTGAGCGGCACCAGGATCAGGTCATTCTTCGGGTCATAGCTGGTGGACGGCCAGTCATGCCCGCCCTCGGCGCTGGGACAGGAAAAAAGCGCCTCGCCGGGCTTCTGGTTCACAATGTCGGCGCGATAGGTGGGAATGCCGGTCCTGGGATCGATCCTGGTGTAGACGTTCTGGAATACGGTCTGGACGTGATCCAGATACTTGCCGGTTGCCGCATCGATCTTCCACATGATGCCGGTCTTGCCGACGGTGATGAGCGCCTTGCGGCCATTGTTCGGCGTAATGGTGCGTTCATAGACCTCATCCAGGTCCAGGCTCTCGCCCGGCGCGTGATTCAGCCACCATTTCAGCTTGCCGGTGTCGGGGTCCAGCGCGACGGTGGAGTTGGTGTAGTCCGTGGCGCCATCGCCGGTGCCGCGCGCGCTGCGCAGGTGCGGCTTTGCCTGGCCGGTGCCCCAATAGGTCGTGTTCAGCGCGGGATCGTAGGTGCCACTGATCCACACATCGCCGCCCGCGCGCATGGCGTCGGGCTGGCCACCCCAGCTGTCGCCGCCAGGCTGGCCGGTCAGCGCTACCGTCCTGAACTTCCACAGCGATTTTCCGGTAGCTGCGTCATAAGCGCCGATGAAGCAGAATTCCTTGTTGGGCCGCCCGTCGCAGCGGGTGATGCCCAGGAGGATATTGCCATGCACCACCATCAATCCGCCGATCTTGTTGTTGTCGACATTGGTGATCTGGCTTTTCCACACGATGTGGCCGTCACGTGCATCCAGCGCGTAGAGCCAAGCGTCGGTGGCGGGATAGATCACCAGGTTCTGCCATAGCGCCATGGTACGGTTGGCGTTCTGCACATTGTCCCGCACCGGGCCGACGCGGTTCTCCCAGATCAGGGTGCCCGTCTTCGCATCCAGCGCCTGGACCTTGTTGTCCAGATTGTTGGAGACGAACATCACTCCGTCATGCACCAGCGGGTTCATCTGCTGGCGCCCGCCATCGGTCATCGCCCAGACCCATTTGAGCTGCAGGTTCTCGACATTGCTGGTGTCGACCTGGATCAGTGGGCTATAACTCCAGCCCGAATATGTGCGCAGATGCATCAGCCAGTCGGCATCCGAGGGGCTGGCCAGCATGGCATCGGTGACGGGCGTGTAGTGATCGACATGGCCGGCTACGGTGATACCCAGCTTCTCGGTCTTTGCCGCGCGCGCGGGCGGCCTGGGCTTGGCAGTTGTGAGGGCCTGGGCCAGCGCGGCCGGCATCATGCCGTTTACGATGTCGCCGATCTTAACGGTGGTGGCGGGCGCAAGAACAGTGCTGCCCGGCATGGCACCGTTGGCCTGAAGCAGGAAGGCAACGATGCCGGTGTAGGTTTCATCCCCCAGCGAATCCGGGTGGCCCAGCGGCATCGAGGCCTTGATTACCTTGTAGAGGCCGTCGGTCGTGCGGTCGCCCCAACTTCCGGTGAACGCGCTTCCGGTCAGGGCCGGCGCCTCGCCGCTGCCATCCAACGTCTTGCCGTGGCATGTCGCGCAGTTGGCGAGGAATGCATCGCGCCCGGCATCGGCCTGGCTTTGCGTGAAGGGGCCGGCATTCCGCGCGGTAGCGCCGGCGATACTGGCGCCCAACAGAAGAGAAACGATCAGAACGCGCCGCATTACTCGTCCTCCGGCAGAGCAAAGATGGCGAAGACGTCGCCGAAGATCGGCCGTCCGTCGTTGTGCATCAGGATCTCACCACCATGACAGCCACTGGCGCCCACGGCCACATACTGCGCGCCCTTGATGCGATAGGTGATGGGCGGAGTGCACACCCCCGCGCCCATCGGATAGGTCCACAATTTCTGGCCGGTCTTGGCATCAAAAGCGATGAAGTCGCCTGTCATCTCGCCGGCAAAGACGATGCCTCCCGCAGTGGCCAGTGCGCCGCCATACATCGGCCGCGGCGACCTGTATTGCCAAGTGATCTTGCCTGTGTCGGTGTCGATGGCGGTAAAGGTTCCGTTGGGCGCGAATATCTTGAGGTTCGTGGGCATGTTGCCGCCAGTGTACTGGCCCACGATTGGTGTGCCGGGCTTGTAGACATCCGGCAACTTCTTGTTGAGAAAGAAGTCGTGTGCTTCGTTCACGCCCATGGTGTAGAGGTTGCGCGTAATTGGCGACCATGCGGGCGGCGACCAGATCGCCCCACCCTTGTTGGCGGGATAGAGCGTCATCGATTTTTCCGTCACCGGCTTCATGAAATTTTCGCTGATGTCGACGAGGGGCGGCGACTTGCGGATCAGCTTGCCGGTCAGGCGGTTGACGATGAAGAGGTTGCCGACCTTGCCGGCCTCCGCGGCGGCGGGCACCATTTTGCCGCGCTCGTCGATGGTGTCGAACAGAACCACCGGCGCAGCCGCGTCGTAGTCCCACACGTCGTGCGCCACCTGCTGGTACCACCACTTCAATTTGCCAGTCTTGATATCGATGGCAACTATGGAGTCGGTATAGGCGTTGTCGCCGGGGCGGCTGGTGCCGTCCAGATCGGGATTGGGATTGCCGGTAGCGAACAGGATCAG
>ERZ778023.625-NODE-625-length-73028-cov-52.882367_pt1 | contig 73028 bp, 96 predicted proteins | sample MGYA00375753_ERZ778023 | MGnify/ENA primary metagenome ERZ778023 (study PRJEB29350, sample SAMN05389822) | bioreactor metagenome | isolation source: Ammonium sulfate bioreactor | place: South Africa: University of Cape Town | collected 2014-04-04 ... | reverse complement strand
GAGAGAGAGAGAGAAAAACTAACGGATTAAGTATAGTGCGTGTGAAGAAAAGAATATTCAATCAAATTCAAGGAAAATTCATCGTCTGCTAAACATGCATATTTGCTGATAAAACAAAGACAAACGACATATGATAAATAAAAGAAGAAGATGATCAAATGAATATGAAGAATCTGTTGAATTACCCGTTCCTGGTAGAATTAAATTGAGAATAAAACAAAGAATAGCAAGAGCACGTGGCATGATGGGTACGGCTCGTTGAAACATTCCTTGTCGAGTTTTAGTTGAATGTCCACCGGACGTGTTTACAGACGGACGTTTATTCGATGATATTGAAACGTGACTTCGACGAGATGATTGTCGATGATGCGCTTGAATTATTTCGCTTGCACGTGAGCGTATTTCATCTTTTTTTGTTGAAGATGGAGGCGGAGGAGATGACGATGTTGTTTTCATCTGTGATAGCAATGTTATGCTGTTATCTGAAAGAAAAAGAAAAAAAAACCAGTCTTCAAAAGAACTGATAATTCCGTTTTTTCTTCTCTTTCTCTTTTCCCTCGTTCTCGTTTTTTTTCTTCTTGAGCTATAATCTACATCATAAATGATTCGAGCAAATCACACACGTAGTACATATCAGTAGGTTTTCCTTCTTGTCGACGTTCTTCGTTTTTTTTTCCTACTGCTTTTAGTTTGATGTGGTATTGAAAGAAATAAAGCCGAAGAGGAAGGAAAGAAGAGAGGCGCGAGACAACGCTACTACGCTACAACATTGTACGAGCTACCGTCTTCACCGTTTCTTGTCATTTTTTTTTCTCTTAATCGAACATCTTCTTTTTTCTCGATCTCTCTTTCTCTCTTTTCCCGTTTTTTTCTCTCTCTCTCCATCTTCTTAAAAAAGAAAACAGTTTTCTTCGTCTTCCGTTGCTTTTTCTCTCTATTAATGATTTTCATGGCAATATATTTCTATCATTTATATTCTGTACAACACGATTGAGACCGGATTTTCTCTTCTCCAATATCAACTAGAAAAAACATATTCTCTAATGAGATCGTTTATTTACAATATGCACATATACAAATGAGAATCCATTTATGTCTCGTTTTCTTTCTGCACACGTCGACAAACTTGTGCGAATTTCAATTGATCGATATACTTCGCCGAAATGATAACACGATTGCTCTCTAAAGAGTACTTCAGAAAACAAAAGACAGGGAAAAACTCGACAAATGTTTTTTTGACTTTTTCAATGGGACTTCTCGAGTATCAAGTCGGAAATGAATATTTAAAGTCAAAAAGAAAGCCAATAAAAACAGAATCTATGATTCTACTTGTTTGACACGATAGTTTCACAGTTCGAGAAAAAAAGGAAGAAACAAAGTCAATGATTTTAGTTCCATTACGGAAGTTCGCTATTTACTTTTTCATATTGATTCTAATCTAGCATCAAACGAGAGAAGAGAAGACGAAGAAAAAAAAAAGTTAATTTGTGAATGTAGTCAAGGTAATACAATTCAATGAGAAAAATGGCATACAAGATTGTTGAGTGAAATAATTAATAATTTATAAAATTCTGTCATTGATATATATGATCGTTAGAGAGCAAATAATACGACGGTTCGATTCGAATGAATACAAGACTTAATTATGTGACGTGCAAGACGAGAACAAACAGAAGATTGCTGCTGAATAGAATTGAAAAACTTTCTGACGACGTCATAAATTATTTATCATTTTGAACAATTATATAGATATCAAAATGACTTTTATTAAGAGAAAACCTACTGTAAAATCTGAAAATAATCAAGTGTCCAACATGTTTGCCCTTTGCAAATAACGAGCAAACGTGCAGATTGTCACTTGTTAAGAGAGAAAACAGGTCCCGTCATGTGTAGAAAGATTAGGATATATTTTTTTTCTCTGTGAAAATATTAGTTTAATTAACTTAATTAGAACGCATATCGAGAAATAGAAAGGAAAAAAAAGCGAAGGATTTTATTTTTATTTTTCTAGATTAATCAAATCAACGACATTTAATAAATGTGAACGCTATTTCCTCTTCATATTTAATATTTCTTTTTTTTGACATGAGTAATAAAGCAAAAAATCTGTCGAATGAATGTTGAAATTTAGTCATGAATATCGAGTGAACGCTCGGTCGTTTTTTTTTCTCTTCTCCTCCGCCGCCACCACCACCATTACTGATAAAATCAATTTATTTCCCTTGTGCCTTTTTTTCTAAATAAAGACTTTCTCTTCTGGAATGCGAATCTTGATGTATATATCCATATATCCTTAGAGAAGATAAATAATATTCTTATTCAATTTTCATAACAAACGGAAAATATATAAAAGTCAACGAGAAGAAAATAAATATCCCATGAAAATGACATATTTTGTTATTCTTCTTTTTCTCCTTTCCGTAGCCGTCGTCTTCTCCCCTCATTTACTAAATAGATTCTACATTCAAACAAACAAACAACTCTATATATTTATACGTACACACATATATATATATATATATCTGCATATTAAATCATTGATTTAAATTAAACTAAATGTATACAATCGAGAGCAAAAAGAAAAAAAAAAGAAATGATTTTTATTAAACAAGACAAAATCTTTGATTTTCATTATTCATTTCCGTATCTGATGCTAAAAATAAGTCTGCATATGTTGATCTTATCACAGTCGAAAAAACTGCGCTATTGATAACAAGAAATGAATTTATATATGTATATAAATATATCTTTTTCTTTCTCTCAAAACAATATCCTTTCTAAATGTGTTACGATCATCGAAACGAATAGAAATATCCATGTTGAATGATTTTTTCTTGTTTGATTACACATTTCTTTTGCACACATGCAAAATCTTCCACTACTAAAATTTGTTCCCGTTGCGTGACGATAACAAACATCGATCTTCGATAACCGATAGAGAAAATAATCGTTTAAACAACCACGTCGAATAAATGTTTCATTAGTTGATGTACCGTCGAAATGAAAGAATTTAACACAATAATCTGAACATTCGATTGTACGATTTGCTTGATGCATTTTAAATGGATCACCACAATAATCATCAACGCGCGAATCACATTGATAGCAAAGAAATTTCGCCATACTACATGTTTCCTTGGCTACGACGACAAGAATTGTACGTAGTTGATGAATTAATAAAGATAAATAGACACTAGACAACTGATTTTTTGTTTTGTAAATAATAAAAAAGAAAGTAGAAAATATTCATGATCAAAATCAAATCGTTTACAACTTACAAAATTCATTTTCGATCATTCGAATCAATCGATTGGATGAACATGATAGAAAATCAATGAATATCTTGAAAAAAAAAAGAAGAAAGAGAACAAACAGTGAAATATCATCGAGGTCTTGCAAAGTATCGTATCTAGCGTTTCCCAAGCAAAAATTGATGAGACCATCGGCAATATTATCCTTGCTATTATGAATTTGGTTAATCCAGTATTTCTGTTTGCCATTCCCTCTTGTTCTTTTCTTTTCTTTTATATTCGCTTCGTCGTCGTCATCATCATCATCATCAACACGACAACAAATTGGGTCTAATGGGTTGCGCGTTCCGCTCTTTTATTCTTCGTTCTATGTATCTATCTATCCATCCATTTAGAGATAATCTCTATACGAGTATGAAAGCAGAAAAAAAACGAAGAAGAAAAAGAAAGTCGCTTAGCTAAAATAGCAAGATAGGATAAGATAATTGAATAAAATCGACTAGGAGAAAAAGTCTTCTGTAACTTTAGATTCAGATGTCAATTTGACTGTTCACTCAATAAAAAAAAAACGTTTCATGAACATACAAAATCGAGAGAAAGAGAAAACGACTGACCTTTTTATTTAAAGAGCTACATAAATAAACAGAACTGATGCAAATACTCCCAAGAGAAAGTTTCTATTTTTTTTCTGTAGTTTTTGCTCTGTCAGTTTTTAATCATTGCTCATAATCAAAAATTCTGTTAGCTTACCGTTGGTTTTCTTACAACAGTTGCATTCTCGCGCAATCCCACTGTCGATATTTGACTGGTAGAAGTAATCAAAATGATTTTTTGTTTCTTATAACAAAACCCAAAAGAATAGAAAAAAAAACGAAGAGGGAGAAGGAGAGAGAGGGAGGGAGAGAGAAAAAAACACACACACACACCAAGACAAAGAATGGAATGCGCTAAACAGACTGTTGACACAAACTTGTCGATACTACCATTACCGTCTATTTCTCATAGAGAGAGAGCTCGTTAATTTTTTTTGTTCTTTATTCAGATGAAAAATGATGTAACGAGAGAACGAGAGTATATTGGTTGAAAGTAGTTTTATTCGGTTTTTTGGATACGTTTTGTTTTGTTTCGTTGGTTGACAAATGCTAGTCAAGATGTCTGATGACATATAACAAAAAGATTAATGACCTCGATATTATCTTTAGTTAATCATGATGAGATCTTGTCTTGTTCGTTGAGGGTCGAAATAGTTTTCTTTTTATTATTATTATTATTTGCCAACAGAAACGGATATGAATTGATCTCGAGTGCGCTACTTAACAAACAATTGAAATGATACTTGGAAAAGAAAAAAAGATCATTGTGTCTGATTTAATCAATAAGAATTTATTATCACAACAAAAGTATTGTTCGTTGAGGTTTGTCCTCGTTTATTAATGAAAACGTATTCTATATGTTCGAATTTCTCCGATAGGAATATCGAGTTTCGATGTTTGATTAAGTGTTTGTTTGACAGATCTCAGTGAGAGAGTTGTTTGTTCAATTGATTGAATCTGTTTTTGTGAGAAGAAATCATCGAATTTCGGCTAGAAAAAACATAACCAGATCAAGAATGTCAATGAAAGAGAGTTTTGTTTACTTGTTGAGAATGATAAGCATCTTCTTCTTGGCAATCGAATGCTAATCGTCGCACGATGAATGCCACGTTTTTCGATGGTTTATATCTCGTTGTATCACTGTGATCGATCAATGTACGAAAATTAATCAAATGATAATCATTTGGAAAGACTGAAGTTTTTGAAAACAATGAATATTCGGATGCAATTGAATTCGAATTAAAAAACGAGTGAAAAATATGCAATGGATAGATGAATTGAAGAGAAAGATGATGAGCTAAAAGTGTTGGATAACCAGTAAGTGATGTTCGATCAACAGGCTAAATAAAAGAGAAGATTTCGACAACAATGAATAGTTCGTGTTCGTTGGTTTTTAATTTACAGTATGTCGTTGTTCGAAGAGAAGCTGAAATGTTCGGATAATTTTCCGATTATCGAGAACGCCTTGACCTAATCCGCGGCCATCATCCTGTCGAAGTCGTCGATCAAGAAAAACATCGATTAAACCTGAAAACAAAATCAAGTATTATTGCCTGACACATAATCATCGACAATGTTTATTCAATTAGCCAATTTCTTTTTCTTTTCTCATCGTTACGAAAAACCCAAAGGACATGCTTTTTTATTTTTCTCTTCTTCTCGTTTTATACCTGATTTCAAACATGTTATCCCCGATGATTGACTTGCAAGAACTGTAAATCGAAGATAATCATCTTCAATGTAGGACATTGTCGGCATGGGATAGACATTTCCTTGAAGAGGCATTTTTTCATAGGCTTTTCGTCGAATCATCTGAATTCTATCGAAATGAAACAATGAATTTCAATGGAATTTTATTCTACCTGAAAACCATTGAGATCAGTGAAAAATTCTTGATTATTTTTAATTCCCGTCGAAAATCGAACGGCTAACTCCGTATCTTGTCTCATTTGTAAATGAGTTGTTACACTAAACTGAACTGTTCGGTCACTATCACCTAATTCGAATTCAGAAGAAAATATCAATCAAAAAATTCAACTAAACAAACTGTTTATATTCGTTAATTGATATGTCAAAATGAACATATCATAAATGAGATCGAGTCGATCGATTAATTTGCCTCGTTGAATACGAAAGAATTGATAGTTATCCATTGGAATGTCTTGTGCATGTCCATTTGGAATGAATAAATATGCTCCACTATGATGATCGGATTGTTTCGATGAACCATACGAAATCATATTCGTATGAAAACGAAGATTTTCATCGAAGATTTTATGATAGAGATTAAGTATGGCACCAGTTTTCGAAAATAGGATTGAATAAATACGATTACTGATTATCAGATCGTTCGTTGATATTAATGAGATGTTAAATAGCGATGGAGCTTTTAGTAGATAGTCTCGATCGATATACTCGATGGCTGTCATTGGACAGGACTGTTCGCCGATTGTTTCTGCGAAATGAATAGTATATTCTTTGATTGAATATGATTGAATATCAATTCGAATGAGTAGCTAAAATACGTAAAACTTTGGTGAATCGAATGAAAAACGAACGACTAACTTCGAATAGATTTTCATCGATAGTATTCGATTTATCATCGGTCCATTTCGGATCAATTTGGCATTCGGTTATTGGCTGTTGGTGACTTGTAACATGAACGTAAACTTTATCGATCAAAACTCGAATAATTTCAATTCTTCGTTGATCAGTTGGATTGTAGATAAAAATAGTTCGAGATGTAGTAGTTGGATTTTCAAATGATAGTAATTTGCTATGTGGCAATGATTCATATGAAGGAAATTCTTCGTTTAAAATTAACATTTGTTTATCGGCAGAATAGTTTTGTTGAAAAAGAAGGTAAGCAATAGACTGTTGCATGACTATTTGACAGATTTTGATAACATCGAAAAGTCTGAAAAGAAAAGAAATTGAGTTCTATTTAGAGAAAAATCGATGATACGACTTATGTCCGTAATCATTGACAACATAATCTCTCGATGTGCCAGTAATCCCGTCATGATGTTGAAACACACCGAGATGTCGACGTGCTGTTGTTAACATAGCAAAAAAGTCATTTCTTGGAATGAAATTCGAGAGATCAGTTCGAATATGAGCTAAGGAAAATGCAATTTCTGTCGAACTAAATGAAAAAATAAAACATTCAGTTGAAATTGGTCGAAGATCTGATGTTCATCTACCGCAAATAGGATTCAGCTATTCGATTCATTCGTTTGAAAAACGCTCTCGAGGTGTAATATCCACTCCAATAGTCTTGATGTCGATCGGCATAAGTAAAAAAATCGCCGGTATAACTCGGAAATGTTTCACGAGATTTTCTACGAAGAAGTTCTTCGAAATAATCACTCAGTGTTCCATATCGAATCTAAAATCACGTTGGCTTTTTTTTTGCCTCATCAAATCAAATCGCTCTCTCTTACATCGACATTCCAATCTTGGTTTTTATTCATATAATTAATTAATTTATCATAATTATCAAATTGAAGTTTAGCTTCACGAATCGTTCGAAAACGAAAATCATCGCCTAATTGAATAAATAAAATATTCGTGCGATACAATTGAGATTTCTGTCGATATTGATCAAGCAATAATTGAGCTCTAGACAGAAAAAAAACGATTCTCGATGAATTTTGTTTGTGTGTGTTTTTTTTCTACGAACTTTTCATGAACATTATCTTCGTTTATAGGCGTTGGATCGATTCCCCATGAACATGATGGATAAGAATCCATTCCACGACGGAAATCAAATTGACAACAAACTTTCGGATTCGGACCACATGTGTGAGGAATATCATAGCCAGAAAACGGAAGAACATGAGTAAATATTCGAGTTGATTGATCACGATCTAAGAAAACATCCTGTAGAAATTTGTTAATCAATCAATCAATTCTCTAACCCCATGGCTGTTGCCAAAGAAATTCAAATTGTTTTTCTTTTGCTAGAGCATTTTTGACGTGATAATGAACTCTACAGAGATTTTCAAATGATTATTTAATAAATAAATAAATAAATAAATCTACCGTTGAATGGCTAGATGTTCGATTCCAGAGATTTGCAGAAGATATGCCATGGTTGGCGAATAACCAAATGGATCATTTGCCCAACTACTTTTGATGGTGATATCTCCTGAAATTTGACAACAAAAATTTGTTTAATTCCTTTGTTCATCGATTTGTCAAACCAAGTTTATTTTCAATAAATTGATGTCCTTCAATCAATTGATCAATCATGGAGAAGTAATGTGTATTCGCTTCGTCATTCATTACCTATTCAATCGATAAATCTAGATTCGAAATTTCAACAGATTTATTTACCCAACCGCCAGTAACAATTTCGAGTTGTTGATTTGCAATTAATTTCTTCAATGAACTCTGTTGTTCGGGAGTGGCTTGATCCCACCAAAGACTCAAAAACGACATTTCAGCCCAAATGAAACGATAGTTGCGATTTTGTTCAAGCATATGTATCATTGTATTCAGAATAAATTTAGTTGAAAAACGAAAATAACTTTCGAATGTGTTTAACCAACCTATGAACAAATTGAAAATAGACTCAAACAAAACAAATTTTCTATTCACCAGGATCGCAATGTGAATGCGGCATGAGAATGATTTTGAGTTTGTTCGTTACTGTCCATTGAGATGTATTATAAGGAATTTCGTTATCCTGTGGCCAAAGACCTTCTTCTGGCTGATCAAAACGAATAGTTTCGTATAACTGTCGAATCTGATGAGATTTTTGAAAAAATTTACCATTGAAATTTAATTGAACAATGAGATTTTACTTCGAATGTTGTTTTCACCGGCGTCGATTTTTGCCAAGTACATTGCACTTGTGAAATATTTCGAACTGAGCTTGTTCTTCGTTTTAAACGTATTGCTTGATTTAAATCTTCAATTGAATCTTGAAGATTATCCAAATATTCATTGATTCGTTCGTCATTGCTTTTCTATGTTAAATCAATCGAATGAAAATTTTCGAATCATACTTTTTTCTTGATTTACTTGTCGTTCATCTCGATCGATATTTATCGAATCGAGCATTGAATACAACATAATAGTCATAAGAGAAAATAAAACTAGAAAACCTAATCGAGTAAACCATCGACGACTCATCTACGCTGAGAAAAACGAATGCAGATAACAGCTAATTAGATCAACTATTTCAAATGCTTGGTTAGTAGCTAAGAATTTCTATGTTACGTCATGTGAGAGATTTATTTGAATGCCAGAATTTTACGACGAATTAGTAAACACACATCAATATATATCTTAAAGGTTAGTATATAGCACAAATTAGTATTTGATTAATGAGAATTTTGAAGAGAAAGAAAAACAAACGAAAAATGAGAGTTTTCTATTGTTGTTGTTGTTGTCGTCACAGTCATTGCACGAAATTGGAAAAGAAAAAAATATATATAATGAGATCACTGTTAAAGATACAGTCCATTGATGAGATAATCAGCGTCGACTTCGTAGTTTTTGGTTTTTCGACCACGTCGTAGTGAATCTCGACAATAACGAAAGAGAAAAACGAGTAAACATATTGTCGAAACCAAACCAAAGATTAGAAAAATAACCACACTCGTATCAAGAAAAAATGAACTTTGTTTTGGTATTTTCACAGATCCTAAACACAAACATAATCAATCGAAATTGTATTCAAATCAACAATTCTACCTTTCGTTGTTGTGGCTATTTCACTGTTTTTTGATTCAGTTGAATGTGAATATAATGTTGAGTCAATTTTTGGAATCATAATTGTATAATCTTCATGTGTTGCAAATGTACAACTACCATTACAAGCGAATAGATAACATTTATATCCCTCCTAAACCAGCAATTAATCATTTGTATTTCAACGAAAGTATTCTCTTACATGGCCTGGTTTATCGCTTAGCATCGCCAGATCACAGGCTTTCTGTGCGCAGCAATTCATCATACAATGTTGTTTGATGCTGTATCTCGATGGTAATGATCGTTTGTCTAAGACAACAAATCGAATCATACGTGCGCCGTTTTTTAATTCTTTGACTTTGACTAATTGTTCACTTCGAAGTTCGTATTTTTCGACGCATGTTTCATCGGATTCTTTCGATGAACTGTATGTTTTCGGTTCGTCAAATTCAATTTCATCTTCGGTATTTTGAATTTTTTTTCGCGAAGGATAACTTTGTCCATGTTGAGATCGAGTTGGAATGTATTCGCCATCATCATCATCATCGTCGTCGTCATTATTTCCCAAACGAAATTTTTTGCTTAATAAATCTTTAATTTCATCGATTTCTTCATCATAAGAACTCAAGTCAATTGAATGAATAAAAATACAAAATAAAATAATGGAAAATATGACCTTCATCTAGAATGAAATCAAATTTGTAAGCGTTTTTTCTTTTTCAAATCTTGCTGAATAACAAGCGAGATTAAATTCGATTTTTGTACAAGATTTCGCATTTTCGAACGAATTTCATTCGTTGTTACTACTCGGTTTTTATTATCTACAATAGTTCGTCGTTCATTGAGTTTCTCTCTTAAATCTTCGATTGTTTCACATTCAGGTGCATAGGAAATATGCAAATTTGTGCCCATGAAATTCCAATCATCAAGTTTGCCTTTGGCTCGTCGAGCTTGACTAATTTCGATGAATTTAATAACAAATGTTTGTGTAAATGGTTCGTTTTGACAATCATCAAGTTTTGTATAAGAATCAATTTTACCGTATTGACTAAAATAGGGTAATAGTTGTTCGTGAACAGCGTCGATCGATGGAATGTTTTGTACGAGAAGATATTTCGATTCTTGAGCAACTGTGTAGACTTTAATAGAGCGAAGTTTTCGACCGTTACGATACGGTGGACGAGTTAGACAGAGAGGCGATTTAACATGATGAGAAGAAGATAATGATATCATCTGAAGCAAAAAAAAAAGAAGAGATTCTGTTTATATATATAGAAAACAAAAAAAATAAATACAAATATTATAAAAAAAAAATGATTTTTTTAAAAGCAGGAAGACAAAAGTAGAAATGATTATCGACTAGATAATTGATTTGAGCTGAGGAAAGATATTGCCACACCGGATGATCGTGATTAAATAGTTATTTCTTTTCTGCAAGACGTTTTTTACGTACTAATCAAATTGAAAACATGAATTTCAATTCAATAGAAAGAAAAAAGTCGAACTCACAAGCATCGACATTCTGTTTAAGCTTTTCTGTGACACGAACACGTGGTCCGTGCGTATTAAATTGTAGATTTAAACGCAAGATTGTGCTATTCTGCACAATAGCATCAGCAACTTCCATTTCTACTCGATTACCAAGCAGTTGTGATTTCTAAATCAAAGAGAAAAAAAAAGCAATCTGTTAAAACATCTGTTCACATGATAAATTCAATGTGTAGATTAATAAAACTACAATTAAAGGTTTGTGTTAAGGGTTAGAAAGAAAAAAAAAGAAACAGTGTGTTTATATTTACGCTGATTGATTCATCCAGATATTGGCTGAAAGAGAATATGAAAACGATGTAAACTTATTCTCGAATAACAGAAATTAGATCTTCTCGATAAGAAAAACAAGAAATTGATGAATCACTTTACTTGATTCGAGAGACGTAATTCGAGTAAGGTTTGGTTTTTTAATGTACTTCGAACGATTTCTGTTATCACCGGGCCCGATAAACGATTCGATTCCGCATTCACTGTTTTCAAAGTTTTATTGCTTCCGATTAATTCAGCAAGGATCTACACACAAACAGATTGTTTTTTTTCTCTGCTTCTATGCTAATTCAATTCGCTTACATGTCCAGAAACATCTGTCATTCCCACATTTGCCATTTCGAGAATTTCAACATTCGTATTTTCTTTCAATGAATTTAATAATTCAGTTAAAACATCGGGTTTGACATCTCGAATATTATTAATATTAATTCGTTTGAAATCACTTTCGTTCGCTTTCGATCGTTTTATACAATCTTCAACATCCGTTGTATTATCCGGCTCAGGTGGAATGATTTTAAATGATTCACCTTTAGCTGCAGCTAGAAAAAAACACACAAACGATCACGTTTAAAATCGAAATTTTTCTCATCAAATTTACAATTCCAACCGCCACTAGCGGCATTGTTATTCGTTGATGAAAGATCTTTGTCCATGACAGCTGCATGATATTGAACTTGATTGATTAAACCAGTAAAACCGAGTATAGCAGCTAACTCGACAATTTCCGATTCACTTGCATTCGTTAGAACATCGTCCCATTCGGTTGAACCTGTAAATTCTTGATCTTCACCATCAGCTGCCTTGGTAACTTCAGGTGCTTGCCAAACTTTGCCTTTTTTAACACCGGGTACATGCGGAACTTGTTCGTCCCAATCTTTCTCATTTTTAGCTTGATCTTCGAGGAAATTCAAGAGTTTACTTCGATCGTAGGGACCTGTCGGAGCTTTGTTTGTTTGAGGTTTACATCGGTCACTTGCTGGTAAATAAGAATGCTATAATAAAGAAAAACAAAAGGATCAATCAAGGTCATTAATCATTTTTATTGTGCAAACAGCATTTTCATCAATCATCTTACGTCAGGATCGACATAATCATTTATTTTTTCTAAATCTTCTTCGTTTAATTCCGATAGAAGTGATTCGAATTCTTCGAGATTAAAATCTTCGTTCGATTTTGTTGCTGAGGCCATTTTTGCGTAGGTCTATCAATGATTGTAACTAAAAACAATATGTACATACATACATATATGTAATAATATTTTATCTGTTTTCGTTCTATAAAAGGAAACACTCAGTGACAAGTATAGAAACCAATGAAATATCGACACATAGATGTCTATAGAAGCAAATAGAGGATTGACATTGGTTTCGTTTTGACGACTGACTCAGAGAGAATATATTCAAACAGAATTCATCATCATCATGTCGATTGTTATCGATTCGGAAGAATTAGTAACGAATTTATTTTACAGTTGATTTATTTAGTTTTTTTTTGTTAATTTATTCAGGATAATCTGTCGAAATTATTTAATCTTGAAAAAAATTGGCTCATTGGCAAAGATATTCTATTCAATCATCAGAATAATAATAATCAATTGTTTAATTTAAATGCAAATCAATCATTCAACGATGAATCTGTATGAAAAAAATTTGTTTTTATTCAATTATTTCATTTTGAAACCATAGAATGACCAAACATCTTGCAATGAAATCGAACGAATTCATAATCTAACACAACAATTAATCAGCAAACCGAATCGTACATGTCTATCTGATCTAGCTAAATCGAATGAAAATCATCGAACGAAACTTTCGTGTCGAATAATTCCCTCGCAGAATGTTCTTTTTGAATTAACATTAAATCAACCGGATAGTAGCCGATGGATACTAACATATCCTGATGAAGAGAATGACGATGGATTTCAATCGGCATCATCGACAATATCCGATGATGATTCGAAATTCTTGAATGAAAAAAATGAACCAGATGATTACTGGTCGAAAGCATTGACAAAAACAGAAAATCGATATTTTACTTGGGAACAACGTGGAAGGTAAAAGTTCGTCTGTTTGTTTTTTTCGAAAAATTGATTTTATTCTTCAGTTTTCTCTACGATCGAACACGACCTTATCTCTTCGATCTTCGTCTTAACGATCGTCCATTTCAACATTTATGTCTTCTGCTTCTTCTAAATAAATCCACGCCAATCGATTATCAACCGATTTCAATCGAAGAATTTCTTCGCGATTTATGCTACATGTTAATGTCGATTTCATCACAAACATTTCAATGGAATGAGGTTACATTGTTTTTTCGAAATAACTTTCCTAAATTTCTTCATTAGACAAATCAAACATTCGAACTTCAACCAGATATATACGTTCTCGGTTATACACGCGTTACTATCGAACAATTCTCATTGAAATATCTCCGAGCAGGCGAACGTTTCTATCGAATTAAAAAATATATTTCTCAATCAACAAATTTCTCGGAAACAGAAAGTGAATTTAGCCAAGCATTACAATACTACTTGCGTTTTATTCAACGAGCCATATCGAATCATGACATACAAAAATATTCACTCATTCAATTCGCTGCTGAACTTGATCCGATTATTTCGAGTTTAAAGTAAATTCCAATCGAATCTGTTTTTTTGTCTTTTCTTAAAACAAAATTCTTTTCATTTAGTTTTCCTCTTTCATTACTTTCAACAATCATCGAACTCGAACAGACAATTCATGATTCATCTCCAACAACATCAAAATCATTCGTTAAACTCTCAGCTATTCTTCATACACTTTTACATGAAAATTCACAAACAATTAATTCGAATTATTTTCTTCTACTTCTTCATTTCATCAGTTATTCAATTCGACCGTTATTAAAATTTCTCACTAAGTTAATTCTCGATTCGAATCATCTCGATCGAAATAACGAATATCCAATTCTATTCAATCACAATCGATTAATCGGCTTGAAAACCAAAGATTTCTGGACAAAAACATTTACAATTCGATATTTATATTCGAATACAATCGATTCAACATTCTATCAAATCATTCCAATTGAATATCTTCAACAAATCGTCAATATCACTCGTTCATTAATGTTAATTAAATTATGCGATCGAACTCATCCACTTTGTCAGTCAAATTTCGGTCATAGACCCGAATTGAAATTTCAAAATATAAATTCAATTGAAAATCTCGAACAATACGAACTTGAAATGAAAGAAAACATTGAACAATACGAACAATTACAGTAGATAAAAAACGATATCGGCAGTCTTCGGATTTTGTTTTGTTTGTTCATAGAAAACAAAAACGAGAGGATATTCAACAAGCAAAAATCCGCGAACGAATGGATATGTACGCTCGACAGGACGAACAACGAGCTCAACGAAAAAGTTTGATGATAAAAAAAATAGTAAAAATGTTTTGTTTTAATGTAAAATCAATAGAATTGGCTGACGATGAGAAACAGCGAATTTTAAATGAAAAACTCGAATTACGTGATCGTTGGCAGCAACAAATCGATCAAAAAGAAAAACAAATTCAAGAAGAAAAACTAGCCGAAAGTATTGCGAATGCCGAACTGAATAAACCGAACATGATAACGACAATTATCGGCTCGAAATTGGCCGCACCGTATGCAAATCTTGTTGAAGACGTTCGGTAATATCGAAATATTTGTTTATTTGTGCTTGAAGAATTTGAAATGTACGTTTCTAGAAAAGAAATCGTCGCGGAATACGATGCAAAAATGCGTGACGCAAGTCAAAGAGAAGAACAATTTCGAAAGAGAATTCAATCGACTGATACATCCAGTGAAAATCCGCCAAATGTCTCAGCAGAAATTCCAGAAACTTTATCAACAACGATCACCGAACAATTACCAGAAGTCATTTCGACAACAACCGATGTTCCTGTTGAGCCAATTGTAAAAATCGAAAAACCGGCACAAATAATCGATAAAGTGTCATTGATTCCAAGCGAACCAACACAAATCTTCGTTCGACACACTGCAAATGAACAAACAACTCAAGCAGAGTATCGACCAGGAATCAAACTCGTATCGGGTCATAATGCTCTCAAATCGACTATTCAAAATTATCTGATCGATCATGATCCACTCGAGAACGACAATCAAGGTAAAAATTATTCATCTGATAAACAAATGAAATTCATTCGTCTACTCAGATGAAGAAGAATTACCTGAGAAAGTCTACGATTGGGATACAATTATATCGAACGGACCTCAATTTAAATATGATGATTCATTTGGTAGATCGATGTCTTGTTTTTGTCCATAACAAATTCCTCAATTTTCAGATTTTACTCTCGAAGAGAAGAAATCTGCATCATCGAATGCATCGTGGTTCGATTACGATCTCTCTCCTCTTCGTGTTTGGTTAGAACATTCGATTTCTCCTCTAATTCACATCCAGTACGTTCATTTTCTCATCAATTTTCGATCTTATTCTGTTTTTTTTATCCTCAAGATCACGTTTAGTCAATCGAGCTCTACTCAACTACTTCTTCGACGAACTCGATCTTCTCACTCATTTCAACAATCTTCGCGCTTATTATTTCCTTGCCACAGGTCGATTTGGTCTTGCGTTCTGTTCGGAATTATCTCGCATTTTATTATCCGATGATGACGCTCGAAAAATCTATCATGTCAATTCGATGCGACAGATTCTCTATTCATCACTCGATCAAACCGGAGATTTAAATCATTTAATCGATATTTTACAATTAACAGCGAAAATTAATCTACCGAACTCATTGAGTTTATTAGACGTGAATCTATTTGATTATTTCGATTTGAAATATACAATTCAATGGCCAATGAATATTGTGATTTCGGATGAAATGATTGAGAAATATAAAGTTATTTTTCGATTCCTATTGAGAATATTAATTGTCAAACAGATTCTAAATGAAATTTGGGTTATGCTAAAATCATGTAAGATGTTGTTATCGAATTCAACAACCCAAAATCTTCGAAATTTTAGGTAAAAAACAAAATTCAACTCTTGCTCAATTGCATCAATATCGGTAAAGAACGTTTTTTTTACAAACGACATTCATCAGATGTCTTTTTTTAGACATCAAATGCAACATTTCATGACAGTTTTTATTAATTACATAACGAATCAAGTCATTCAAATAGCTTGGAATGAATTTATGCAAAAGATTCAACAAGCCAAACATATCAATGAAATAGCGAACGCACATAATGAATATCTCGATCGAACGATGTTAAAGTAAATTTGAATGAAATAGCGTTGTTTTTGTTTTCTTCTCGTCTTAGTTGTCTATTAACTCCGAATGCAGCACCGATTTTAAATGAAGTCAATCGTGTTTTAACATTAATCATTCGTTTTCGTTGTCAATTGAAAACATTTTCTTGGCTACTTGATGCAACGTACACCGATGTATCCGATGCGAGTGTTCAGGCATTACGAACGACTTTTGAAAAATATCATATTGCTGTTCTCTCCTTGTTCAAAGGTTTGAGTTCGAATACGAACAAAAGAAATAGTTTTTTGTTTTTTTTTTGTTTATTTAGTTTTATCGAAATTAGTTGAAAAGGGTTATAAAACATCATTAAACGACTTATTAATTCGATTAAATCATAATGGGTACTACGATAGAATAGCAATGTCTTCGAATCGACGTTGAAAACTTGTTCGTCAGATTGAATCATATATTTTCTTCCTTAATAGATCAATAAATGTAAACTAACTACGAATTTAATGAAATAAATTGAATGTTAAGAAAAGATAAGTAGAAATTAAAAATGATCGAGAAATTAAGATTGTTGAACTGCTAGAATCGATTGTTGAATTGCTGAAATCGGTTGTTGAACTGCTGGAACCGATTGTTGGACAGCTAAATGGCGTTGGAGGACTGGTCGTTGTCGATCCATTGAACGTTGAGTAATCGAAATAACTTGATAGGGTAGTTTTGATTTTGTTAATGTTTTCAATTGAATTGCATTGACTGTATTTTCGACAGCCTAATCGAACTGTATACGAATGTGTTTGATTTTTGAGAGCATACGTCGATTCATAATCGAAGAAATTGGCATTTGCTTTTCCAGCTGGACACATTAGACAGTATGTCGTTTCATTTGCGTATTCCATAATGCCCATACATTGTTGACAACTAGCGATATTTGTTGTTGGACAAGCAGTTGCATTCGTTTGATTGAAACATGAACCACCGTAGAAATCAGTCGTTGGAGCGATTAATGAATCGAATTTAGCAATTTGTTCATCGGTCGGCAGTGTTGTCGAAGCGAGAAGACGCTTTAAATTGTCAATGGTATTACACGGCAGATTATTTGAATTTTGACATATATGAATAATATATCGACGAGTTGTATATTCAGCTGACCAAGTTATAACACGACGATTAACCAAAATTTTAATAGTATCATCAACAACGGGATCTGATTCCGAAGTAAAATAAAGCTCACTATGTCCAGCTTCAAACCACGTAACACGTGTAAAACAAGCGGATACATTTGTTTGAATTGAACAAGAATTTGTGACTGTTTCAGTAAGATTTTCAATTGTAATTGGATAGTTAAATGATTGTGTACAATCGTAGCATTGATTTGCAAATAGATATTGATTTTGAACAAGAATAATCAATCCAATGAAACACAAATAATCGAACGATTTCATTGCTAATATCTAAAATTAGATGTATATTCAAGATAATAAACAGTCGTAAACTGAATGTATACAGTAGAAAGAGAGAGAGAGAAAACAGCAATTGTTATGATGTCTTTCAACGTCATATGCCATCTCAATCAAGCGAAAGATATGTGTCTAACTGTATGCAATGGGGATTGATCCATTTAACGACGATTAAGTACTATTAAGTCTATTCCTGGCTGTGAAAATCACAAATATTGCCAGATTTATTTATGTCAACGAAGGAAATGAATATGATTTCGGATCAATATCGATCATATCACCTATTTATAGTCGAAAAAAAACATCGAAGTCATGTCACAAGACTTTTTAAAGTACATAGAACCAAAAGATTAACCGCTTCGGATTACAAGGCAATTTTTGGTGGATTTATACTCGTGACAGTTATTACACACATAAATCCTTGAATTGCACTGTCATCAAAGTATATCCAGAAAAAAAAACGAATTCTTTGCATCATCATTATGATTTGTTCGTTTTTTTTACTGTTACATTGAGATTTATTTGTAAAATAATGAAAAAAAAAACAAACACAAAAACGAATCAAGGTTTGAGTTCTAATTGAACTAATTTAATCCAATATCCAATGCCGAATGGAATACATTCGGGATTGAAAACATACGTTGGCGAATGTACAGGCCCATGTTTCGATCCATTAGCAAGTATAATATAAGCGCCTGGTTTTTCTTCGAGCATATAAGCGAAATCTTCGGCTGCTGTCAACGCAGACGCATGCCCATTGACATTTTCTTCGCCAACAAGTAATCCAGCTGCTTTTATTGCTTTCGATGTTTCCGTTTCATGATTGATAAGTGGAACACCAAATCGATAGTATTCGACTTGTGTGACACAGCCAAAACTTTCAGCTAAACCATGAGCTAACTCACGAATACGTCGTTCGATGGTATTACGCACGGATTTCGTAAAACTTCGAGCTGTACCACCGATACGAACTTCCGATGGCATGATGTTCAATCCATTGAATGAACCACCTTGAATTGCACCGACACTGATCACAGCTGAATCAGCTGCTGCTATGTTTCGACTCACAACCGTTTGCAGAGCGAGAATGAATTGTGCCTGTACAACAGTCAAATCAGTTGTTAAATGTGGATTCGCACCACCGTAACCACCAGAACCACGAAAAGTGACGTACCAACGATCGGATGCAGCCATCATGGATCCTGGCCGAATATGAAACTTACCGACATCACCTTGACTCAAATTATGTAAACCGTAAACAGCTCTCATAGGAAATCGTTCGAATAATTTGTCATTAATCATAGCAAGTGCACCTTCGAGTTTCTCTTCTCCTGGTTGAAAAATAAAATAAACAGTTCCACGAAATGAATCACGATGTTTAGACAAATACTTGGCCGCGCCAAGTAACATCACCGTATGTCCATCGTGACCGCAAGCATGCATAACTCCAGGCACAGTTGAACTATATGCGAGATCGGTTTTTTCAGTTAATCCAAGTGCATCGATGTCAGCACGTAAACCGATAGATTCATCGCCTGAATTCGTACTTTCTAAAGTACCAACAACACCAGTACGACCGACGTTTTCAGTTACAGTTATATCATATTCTCGAAGTTTATCAGCGATTAATTTCGATGTACGTTTTTCTTGCATCGACAGTTCAGGATGCGAATGAATATCTTGTAAAATTTCGACTAATTCAGATTGAAATGAGCTTAATTCGAGTAACAGTTGTTTATCCATATTTTTAGATAAAACGTTGGAGAAATCAATGATTCAATAAAAAAAAAAAAGATATTTTGTTATTATATCGACTCGCATCAATGTACACATTTTGAACTCGATAGTTTTTATTGGCTACTAAATAAACCACTTACAAAGGTAAAAATCGTACTTATAATTAAAACTAGAGTAGACATTGTTGTTGTTGATGCTTTTGAATGAAAGAATTTCGTTGGGTTGAAATCAATTGCTAGAATTTCTTTTATTCGATTCATATTTTCTAATGAATTGCAATGAGCATGTGTTTGACATACAACATTGACTTTTTCCAATTGAGAATTTGTTCTTAATGAAATAACAACTTCATAATCAATGAAATTTCCATTCGTTTGATTTGTTAAACATGTTGAACACCAATCTGAATGATCCAAATATTGAATAACACTGCCAACGCATTGTTTACAATCGATTGAATTTTTTATTGAACAATGATGATTTCGATTTGATGTCATCATAGAACATGAACTACCATTGAAAGCGTTCATTGGATAAATAAAATTATCTAATCGACGTAATTGTTGATCTGTTGGCAGGGTGATTGCAGAAAGTATTCGCTTTAAATTTTTGACCGTATTACAACTTGTTCGATTCGATCCACAACTGTATCCAATCGATTGAACTGTCGAATATTCACCTGTATGAAAATCGATATGTCGTCTTGTTGATACAACAACACTATCGATGGGTATTAACGAATTGGTTTCATAGGAGATTTCTGTTGTTCCATCGGATAGCCAATCAATACGAATGTAACAAGAATGAGTAGCAGATCTGATGTCGCAATCATCGTACATTGGAGATTGAAGATCATGACTTGACGCCGAATATCCGATCACATGAATCGAACATACATGACAATGATATCCTTGTGTGCTTTTTACTTGCAAGATTAATAAAATATAAAATATAATCGTCATCAGGTACGAAATTTTGTTGATGGTTGAGACGGATTAATGATAATTCTTATGAATGATATATTTAGAAAGTAAAATTGTTGTTTTTCTTCTCTCGATAAGACATAGATAGACGCTAAGATATTTGATTTATTATTTTAACGACAGAAAACAGAACAACAGCTAGGGCCGATAATTATGAAGTCTTTACTAGGGTGAAAAGATGTACCTACATCCAATAACACATCATTTTAGATTTCTGTCAATAAATGACAACTTGCAAACGAAGCATAAGTCTTTCATAAGAATTTGTCTGATATTTATCTTTGGATACACATCCACATATTGTCAACAGAGAGATTAACTTGAATTATCAAATCATATTGTTGTTTTTGGGTTTGAATTCATTTATCTATTGAATTAACAGTATATAAAACAAGAAACGAAAAAAGAACAAAAAAAAGAACGCACTCGATTTTACAATCATGCATTCGTTTTTTTTTACTGTCAGATGCCATTTTTCTCATAGGAAAACGAGGGGCATTTGATAATGATTTAGCTCGGTTTCGATACAATTGACTGAGAAGACACCGAGCAGAATATTGTTGAATTTATGATGAATTCAAATGCTACAAACGAACTTGCTGATTCGACAAATTATGATTATACAGGTGCAACAATATACATTGTGATTGTTCTTCTTTGGTATTCAATTGGCATCATATTTATGTTAGGCATGCAAATGCGAGCACGTTCAGAAACAATCGAAGAGTCAGCACGACGACGAACGAAAATACTCATTCGAAGTCTACGAAATAATTCGAATACCAAAGAAATTCTAGGTAAATCGAATTTATTTGCCGCATTATTCCGTTGTTTTTTTTTCTCTTGTCTCCAGAAGAATTAGTCGATAGACAGAAACGTGCTCGTCTCTGGGACATTTATCTCGGTACAACGAGTCCATCGAAAGATAAACTACACCGAGCTGAAACCGTTCGTATTCGTAATATTGAAAAACAACTTGCATCAATGAATCGACAGCATCGACGTCGTTTAACAAACGAATCGATCTTTCCTGACGAAGAAGATGCTCGTGTCAATCGACAGATATCATTAGATGAAACAGCTCGAAAACGACCATCGACACTTCGTCGTCGTTCGTCATTCGACGAGCTCACACTCGAACGATTGAAAGCTGCTCAACAAACGGATAGATCTGTGATTCGTAATTATTTTCGTCGAAATTTAAAAACTTCTCTCCGTCCCATTCGTCAAGAATCAATAAGTCCACCGCCATCGAGTCAAGCCGATGATTTGTCATTATTCACCGATCATATAACGAATTTAACTCGTCGTCGAAGTGAAATTGAACTTGATTCCGAACAAGAAAGTCCGTATTCAACTTATTTCTATCGTTCGAACAGTTTCACCACTGGATTTTTCCCTGTATCATCATCTCAACACTCGATTTCCTAAGACATTTTTTGTTGTTCATTTTTTTCTCTTTTTTTCCAAAATCAAACAATTGGCTCAACAAAACTTGCAGCGCACAAATGGACGGAGCAAAAAAAAGAAGAAAAAAAAATACATCATAGACCGATAAATGTCGTTTTACATACAACTATACAAAACGAAAAGGAACAAAAAAGAAGAAGAAGAAGAAGAAAAAGAGCGAGAGCGCGCGTATGTGATTCAACAAGAGATTCAATGTTTTCTTTTTCTTTTTTATCACTGTCGTAGTCGCTTAGAAGAATCATCATAAGTATCATCATCCTCATTGTCAATAGTTCGTTTCAATAATAAGATTTCTTGTTTGTTATTGAGAGAAGAAAGAACTGGTTGTTTATCGTCTGATGAATCACACGCTGATTGTCAAAGAGCTTTACCTGGTCTGAGATTAAAATGTAATCTTATGTTGTTTTTCTTTTTTTTTTGTCAAACAAATAACTTACAAAGCAAACGACATGTTCTTGAAATCGTGTTCAGGTATGCCGGTTAAATATAAAGCTGAACAACCACCGTTGATTTGTCCATTGGCTACGGTTACTGTTGGATTTGCTTGTTGAAGTTGTGTGAGACCGGCTGTTGCAGGAATCGGATGAGTCAAACCCTAGTTTTCAAGAAAATCCAATCAGATAAATTCGTCGTTTATTGTTAATTCAAAAATCAAGTGTAACACAAGCGTATTCGTGAGTGAAAGAAAAGACGAATGAATTCAAAATAGGTCTAATAGATCATAAATCATCATATTTCGTGATCGATTGACTAAGAATCAGTACTTACAAAAGGAAAAGAGAGAAAGAAAAAACTAGGAGCTCAAGAACTTGAACAAAAAAAGTCTCACGATAAATTCGAAATTGATCGATGAAAACCTACCATGGGCGGACCGTGAATGGCTGTGTGTAATAATGCCGGATGATGAAGACCAGCTGGACCGAGATCAAATGCTAATGGTTGACCCCAGGCTTCGGTTGGAAAGAAAGCCGTGCCGAGTTCTTCTACATAACGAATGAATGAATAAAGATGATTAACAAGTCATTTTCAATTATTTACGTGGAATTTGGATGAATTGTTGAGTGGCTGCTGTTAACGGCACGGGTGTTTGATGTTTGGGCTTTTGAACTTTCGTATTTGATTTAGCAAATTCAAGTCGAAGTGTTGCTGGAAGATCAGGATCGAATCGAACTCCCTAGAGAATGAACTCATTTATTTCTATCGAATTTGATTGTTGAATCGCTACTGTAAGTTCTTGTTTAGCTGTTTCAGCATCAACTCGATTGGCAAATGTGACAAATCCGACAGGAGATAAATTTTTACCATTTTTATTTGTTACTTTCAATAAACTCCCTTCGTAACCCTAGAAAATTTTAAAAAATATTGTTTTTTCTTTCAAAATAAAAACGAAAACTAACTTTAAATCCTCGAAATAGAAGATAAAGTTCGCGTGGTTTAGCATCCATTGGTAAACCCGACACAAATAAAGTCCGAACCTAAAAATCAAATAAATAATCATCGTGTGATTGATTGATTGATTGACTAGTAAATTCAATTTCCGAGATTAAACATTAATCAACACGAGTTCTATTTCATCGAAGTCACGTACCGGCCGTCGATAAGTAACCATTTTCTCATTCGAAACTTTAGTTTTCGTCGGTTTGCTTTGAACATGTTGTTCATTTGTCATCTCCTTTCTCATTTAATCGATAGAAATGTGTTTGACGACGCGCACTTGATGTAAACACAATTCTTATTAATTGAAAATTTGAAGAGCAATGATGCAAAGAATGAAGACAAGTTACGATGATGAAGATAAAGAAAAGAGGAAAGAGAAATATAGAGAAAAAGGAACATTTGGTAATAATGAAAAAAACCGAGAGATGAGGAGGAGAGATGTTGATCTAAATGGCATATACATATAAGAGGTATATAGAATGCTTTTTCAATTAGTTGATGAAATACAGGAAAAGAAAAAGGATTTACCTCAAGCTTAAATAGCAATGTCATGCATGTGTATCGATGTCATGTAAACATTTTTTTTTCCAAACAAAAAAAAACCGTTATAACTTAATAAAAAATTATAATCTCGTGTATGTGTGTTGCTCTTTTTTAAGTTTAAAATAATTGATTAACTCATTAGACGAATACTTAACTAAATTAAGATCTCGATTGATATTTGCCAGATTTCTTTGTTGAAATGCAGCAGAGTACAAAAACACAAAGCAATCAACAAAACAAATGTACGATGTGAAATAGCAAGCATTTAGTGAGAGACTAGTGCACAAGAACTTACTTCATTTAATTCATCCGTCGAACTCTTCATTTTGTAACAATGACTATAATAACAGACAGTAAAGAGTAGAAGAAGAACAACAACAACAATAATAATAAAAAAAAATCGAATCGAATTGATAATGATCTCTCTTGTCAAATGTTTCATCGCTTTTTATACCTCCTCTTCTAATAAATCAATACAAATATATGCTTAATAATGATTCGAAATGCATGCAATGGTATTGTTCGTTTATTTGTCTACACAAACGATGTCGAATCATCATCGTATCAATTTAAATAGGTAATAGGAGACGAATAGAAATTAAAAAAAAAGAAAAAGAGAAAGAGAAATTAATGCAGTTGTTCATGTATATAGATTTTTTTCTTCTTCTTCTTCTTCGTTTTTAATAAAATAGATGCTAAGGAAAGAAAAACTAGTCTGATCATTTTTGTTTTCAATCATCGAAAGAATGAACGCAGTCATAATTCTCGTCTCACCTCGATTCACTTTCATTTATATCCATTAATAGAATTATTATTATTATTCTCCTTCTCTTCTTCTCAGATGAATGAGATATGCAAGGATTTAGTTTTCCTCGATATATATTTTTTTTTCTATTGTACAGAAATAAGAAAGAAAAATATGTTATTATTGATAGAAATGAATCGGAATTCCATCTGGGAAAGAACAAAAAAGAAAAAATCTTTGTCTTATCGATCGAACAGAATAGTATAGTCTGTTACGGAAATTATCGAAACTATAATGTAGTCTATGATATACTAAGTTAGTGAAAAAAAGAACCTTGAAATAAACGATTGTTTCGTTATTCGATTTTGATTTTTCTATTAAAGACTATTTATCTTTATCAGTAATCAGATCTTTCTCTTCTATTTCTTATTCATTAACCCAGTTGTTACAAAAGAGCAGCTGTGCATTTGACTGATTCATTTCTGGTCGATCGGATCTTTCGTCTTATAAACCATTAACTACATATGCTCGCCATATACAATAACCAGAAAAGCATTGACACAATTGTCAATCGTGCGTATTCTCCCTTTTTTCTCTCGTCAAAATCCCCTGTTTTTAGATTCTTACTTGTTCAAAGGACCATAGGTTATCATAGGTAACATTTGCATGATTCGATCGTCAAGACGAAGAAGAAGTGCACAATGATTTCTTTTCTTTTGTTTTTATTTCAAGAAAAGTCTGTTCTTTGTCTAAATCTTTCAATCATTCAACATCAATTAGTTCATTTAGTTGAGTATTTATACATATGTGCATGTTAACTAAGACGGATTTTGTTGATTCATTAACGTTCGTATAAAAATGAAGTCCTTGTTTCTTTTCTCTCTCTCTCTCTTACCTCGTCATCTGCTAAACCAGCAATATTATTGATTGATTCCATACTTTGAGAAAGATGATGGAAATTTTCATCGTGTATTGAATGTAAGAATGATGAACTAGGAAAAAGATGATAACTTGATGAAGTCATTTCACTCTAAAAAGAAGAAGGTGAAATACAAATATACACATGCACACACGACGGTCATGACTGGCAGACAAAAGCAGAAACGAACGAATGAATAGAACAGAAGAGAGAAGGAAGAAAAATGGTCCATATGTATGTTTATATTCTCGTGTCGTGTTAACTAAAAAAAAAGGTACTTGTTTTTGTTCAGATTCAATTAGCTCTTAATCACCTCGTTGACATCAAAGAGAAAACTATAATGATCATTTGAACGTACACGTCTGCGTATTGTTCGTGAAGAATCTTTACAAGCGATGGAATTCAACGATAGATAGCACTAGTCGTTGACAAATGAAAGTTTTTTTTTTTCGAAAGACAAAAGAAAAAAAACACATAAAATAAATTATAAATCTTCTGATTAAAAAAAAGAAGATTTTTATTCTAATTCGAAAACAAATTCAACGAATTTCCTATCGATTGACAACAACGAATCAAAAATTAGCGTCTTTATTTTTATTTTTCTCCAATATTTAAACAAACTAAAAAAAAAGCAAATGTTTGAAGTGTCTATCGAATAACATGGATACATCTGCTCATCTTCAATCACGTATAAATGCCCTACAAATCATTCAAAACTATCGTGTACCCGATCTACAAGTAAATACTCGTTCAATCAAAGAACAATTCAACTGATTTTACTAGTTTAGGCTTTACTGAAATACGCACGTTTGTCTCAACAAGGAAATAAACGTGAATTATTTCAACGTTGTAAAAGTCTTTTATCATCGAATGTTTCTTCACAATTATTAAATAAAGTCAATCAAATTGAGTTAACACGTCTTAATGCTACTAAATCTCATTCTACTAATTCAATTCGTCCAACAATTATTTCACCAACAATAGATCTACCCAATGCTAAACAAATTCAATTTGTTAATCTACCTTTCTACGAGAAAATGCGTACGATCGAATGTACAAATATGCGAACTGATATCAATACATTTTCGCCACTAAATTTCGTTTTAACTGAATTCGATGTTGATTTAATTTTAAAAGGTTTAGCACGAGTTTTTCTTCGTCTTGTACCGACTTGTCTTACTGAGAAACAAAACGATGTTCTCCCACCGTATATCTACGTTCAATGCAATGGTCAAGTTGTGATTAATAATAATACAACAAAAACCGGTGGTGCACAAGCACATTCAATTGCTTTTCCAACTGATATAACCGAACAAATCATATCACGAGTTAACATTTCGAATAGTCTAACTTATCTTTGGCTGCAATTACCCACACAAACAACATTAAAAAATCTTCCTCAATCATATACATTATCGATTCAACTTGTTCGTTTAGTTTCCTTCGATACTCTAGTCAATACAATAGTTAAACGTGAAATTCATTCGAAAACAAATAGTGATAATGACATTGAAATCGAAGAAACGGGCCTTGAAACAACACGACAACGTGTATCACTGATTTGTCCAATAAAACAATCGTTAATTGTTATTCCGGTGAAATCAAATCTTTGTTCACATTTGACATGTTTCGATTTGCGGTCGTTTCTTGAAATGAATCAAAAACGTTTGCAATGGTCTTGTCCAATCTGTCGGAAATCAGCAGCAATCGAAAGTTTAGTTGTTGATAAACGTTTACAATCGATTCTTTCGAAAGTTCCAACGAATTGTTCGACAGTTGAAATTGATCCATCGACGAAAACACTCGTCGATTGTCAATTTATACTCGACAAATCGAACGACGATGATGATGACAATCCACTACCATCATCATCATCAAAAACAAGTAAATTCGAATTCTGATGATTTCAAATTAAATTCGATCGTTTCATTTTCTTTTTTTGAAGTTGAAAACGATTGTATTGTTCTTTCATCCGAAGATGAAGATGAAACACAAGAATTTTCATCAGTTCTGCGTACGAATTTCGATGATGCATCTTATTGGCAAGACGTTGCGAGATTTACGTACGATCTTTTCGAAGAATACGAAAATCTTCAACGAAAACGAACGCATAGCATGAATTCATCATTGATTTCCGCCGATGATCGTCAACACAAACGAACGAAATCAGATAATGTCGATGTCATTACACTTTCATCGAGTGACGATGACAATGATTTAGCATGATTTATTTTGTCTTTTCTTTTTGTATATGTCCTTACGTGTATTCTTATAAACGAAACCAATATTTTCTCTCAGTCTCTCTCTTGTTTATCCTTGAAATATTCTAGACCAATCGATATTTAGCAGTGATTTCGATAAGAAACCTCCATTTTTAACCAGTCAAAATCGATGTTTAGATAAATAAAAGAGAGAAAAGGTAGGTTGTGAATAATGTAAAATTACATTTCATTATCCAAGTTGTTGAGTACGACATGCACCATGATATTTATATCCGTGGCATTGATCGAAATTTACGCTTGGAAAAGAAACTAAAATTAAATTCATGAATTAATATTCGTATATTTTCATTGATATATATGAAATTTGAATTTAATATAACAGTTCAAAAGAAAAGGAAAAGATCTCGTTCTGAAAATTTTCTGTTGTTTAAGATGACAATGGATAAAGTTCAAGCAAAAATTAATGTTAAATCCGAGAATTTCGAACAAGTTTTAGAAGAACCTGTTGTTGATTCAACGACAACGAAGTCTTATGATGAGTTAATAGCAGCTAATGAACGTTTGAGATTGGGTATTTCGAAGATTTTTACAGAATTTGTGAATAAAGCTCGACTCGAACAAGAAGCAAATGGTGATAGTGAAAAGAAAAAACGAAAATTAAAACGTAATGAAAATGAATTTCTATTTTATTCCAAAAAACTAGAACTTTCTTTCTTTTTTAAATAGAAGACGACGATGAAGAAAATGAAGCAGAGCAAGAGGCAGAAGAAGAAGATGGTGATGATGATGAAGATGATGAACTATCACCCGATGAACAATGATTTTTGTATACTGAATAAATAAATGTTTTGTTAAAGAGCTTGATAAATAACACGTTCCCATCCGTGTGTATTATGCAGATTCTTCGAACTTCCGCATCGATCTCCACCGCCGCGGCCAACGAGCGATCGAAGTGACCAACAAAGTCTATGCTCAGAATTCTGATCACTGTTATCGCATGGATTCAATTGAATCGACCCACGTTGTCCGTTATAGTATCCATTAATATTCTGTTGATAGCGGTTTGTCGAATCCTAAGATCAATAGATTTGCTTTTAAATTTGAAAGATTTTCTTTACTATCGGTTGTCCTTCAAATCCCCACGCATAGTTTTCAGAATAATAAAAACCTGTTCCATTGTAAATCGACGGTGTACAGTAACTATTTGGATTGCATCTTTCAAATACTTTTTCTCGTCGACCAATACCAGCAACGATCAATATTTTCCGATCGATAATCTTCCGACAAGCGACGAGAAGTCGTTTGCCCATGCATGTCTTTTTCAAGACTGTATCATCGAATGGTGTATCATATTTGCCACGATAGCAAAGCTTCCAACCGACGAGACTACTGACTTTTAAGTTCACATGTGTACCGAGAAGTGGAGATAAAAATCGATCGGCTAAAATCGATAGATTTTACTTTTAACCGATTGATATTTTGATTAACTTACAGTTCAAGCCGAGTTCAGAAAGCATAATAGAGAAATTAAAAGCTTGATTGTCTTTTGGTGCTGAAAAACTCAATTCATAACCAGGCACTTGTGGCATATATTTCAAATTTCTTAGCTGATCAAGTAAATATTGAAAATGTTGAGGATTGTAATCGAAGAAATGAACAACATTCCGTGCCAATTTTGTTTTATTATTTTTAGCAAACATTAATGCTAATTTCGAATAAGGTACAGCAGTTAATGTCGATCGATAGGTTACAATACGTTGTCCACCAACATTGAGAACAATAATATCATCCGATGTTGTTGTATTCAATTGATCTCTTGCGTGATTAGGAATTTCATTATCGATCGAAAATATATTTCGAAAATCTTCATTAGAACTATTATTAAATAGACTTTCTGTTGTCAATTCAGATTCGTCATAAGTCTCGACGAATTCACTATAATCAGTCGATACTCGTTGGCCAAATAGAACCAAACAAATCGTCTGCAATCAAAAATATTCATCCTTTCGAAAATACAAAAATATACATACAACTAATGTCGACAGTTTCCTCATTATTTTACTGGAAAAATGTCGCGTCTCTCAAGATATTTATGCGTATTTTTTAGATCGACGTAATTATCTCGATTAAGATAAACGAAGTACTGATAGGTCTAGTGCTGAAAGCACAATTGATAAAAAGGAAATTAAAGAGATTTATTCTTTAAAAAAATAAATATTCAATTATATGTACAAAAGAAAAAAGTGTTCAAGCATTTTGTCGTTGTTCCGTAGACATTTGTTTCGTTTGAAGAATGATTTTTCTTGCAATAGGTTGACATTTATTTACATTGGATCCATAGAGAACATCTTCAAATCTTGGTCGAAGTCGATCGATATCGAAGAAGACTTCAATTTGTCGAACAACAGTTTCATTGACTCGATAAACATTATGTGATAGAAGAAGAAGTATCAACGGAATGTTTTCATTGAGATGAAGATCAAGCCAGTGTTTTAATTGTTCACGAGGCGAATGATGAAAGTTAATACCGCGTTCGTGGCAAGCGAGTTTTAGTTCATTGAAATCGAGATTTTCGATGCCTTCATTGAGAATCAATTGATCGTCGATTTTGAGACGACGAAATTTCTGTTCGAGTTTCCAACGAAGATATGAATTGGGACCGTGAATTGAGAGATTAAGAAGTTGACAGAGTGTGATTAGTTGTGAACGATGAAGATAATTTAAAGTCAATCGACTGTCGATCCCTGAAGACACTTGAATAAGCTCGTTGATCGTTGGTTGACTTGCCGATGAACGAATCTACATAAAAATTCAAAGATTTAGAAAAAAGAAAGAAATCTTTTCTTTTACCTTATGGAAAAATTCTCCTATTTGCTCATGATTGATTCGTTTGTGTGATTCAATGAGAAGATCTTCGAGTGTCTCTTGTAAATATGTTCTTGCATTGAATTGAATAAGAATTCGTTGTTTCAAATTTTCTTCCTACAGAACTCCATCAATCAATTTCTGATAAGAGAAAAAACAACTTTACTTCTCGCTCGATTTGTTTGAAAGTACTTGGCAGCATATTCGGAAAAAGTTTTAAAAATATTGGCAGAGTAAATTCAAGGAATGGAACAATGATAAATACAGAAAATGGTACAAGACGAAAGAGATCATTCAACGTTCGATTGACTTGTATTCTTTCTTTTCGTGTTAATTGTTGTCCGTTGAATTTCTGTCGTAGAAGACGAAATGTTGTTTTCGTTTCATGATGAAACAGTTTGAAACCTTGATAGTAATGTTTCAATTCATGAATAATCCGTTGTCGAATGGTTTGATTTTGTTTCGATAGATGAACAGTCAATGAATTCGACGATTGAATTATCGGAATTATTGACGAACGAATGGGTTTAGCTTTTTGTTGAATAATAAGAGTCGGAGAAAAGTGGAAAAATCGAATATTTACAATCTTTGTTAACACTAGTTTATTTACATATTTCGAATTCATTTTTTGATCAAATGACTAGAGAACTACTTTGTCGAACAGTTGTCTTTTTTATTTATTTCTTTGTTCACATTGTGTTTTCTATATTCTATCTAATCAATAGATATCTCTACTTGTCGATCTATTCAACTAAAGCAACAAAAAAACAAACAATTCTCAGTTAATATGATAAATTAAACGTTCCCATTTATTTGAATTATGAAGATCTTTTGCACGTCCACATCGATCGCCTTGATGTTTCGATTGAACTGTCCAACAGAGTCGATAATCGGAATCTAAATTACTTCCATCACAAGGATTGACTGCAAATGAAAGTGATCCTCGAACGAATCCCCATGTTTGATTATTCACATGATACCAACCGACACCTCGTTTACCTTCAGTTAAACATTGATGTCGAACTGAACAAACGAGTTTTTTCGTTTTATTCGACGATTTTCTGCATTGTTTAGGTAAACATGGATGAAGAATATCTTCACGTTGGCCAATACCAGCTACGGTTAACACTTTTTTATTGTCAATCGAACGACAACCAACAAGAAGTTGATTACCATTGCATCGTTTCGATAGAACAGAAAAATCAAATGGATTATCGTACGTAGTTCGATAGCATTCTTGCCAACCAGCGAGAGAATTGACAGTTAAATTGACATGTGTACCTTCGACTGGTGATAGTAATTGATCAGCTAAATGAATAGAATAGAATTCGAATATTTCAACAAAAAAAAGAAAACTAATTCGTAACACCTGTTAATCCGAAATCAACAAGCATTTGAGTAAAATTAACATGTGGGATCGTGTATGGCGGCGGTGAAAATCGAAATCGATAACCAAATTTTCTTGATGTTTGTCTAATAGCTCGAAGTTGATCGAGAAGATAATTAAAATATGCTGGATTGTAATCGAAAAAGATTGCACCTTGTTTATCAATTGTTAACGTTGATTTTGTATTATTTTTACTAAACATTAACGCTAATTTCGAATGAGGAATCGCTGCTAATGTCGATCGTAATGTTGTTATCTTTTGACCACCGACATTTAATTCAATAATATCATCTGATGTAATGGCATCTTGTGCTTTTCTGAGATCGAATAGTCGGTCAAATGATGCTCGATCTTTGCTGTAAGCATATTGTTGTTGAATAAAAAGACAAATCTAAATATATTTTCATGTCAAAGAAGAAGAAAAATCAATATACATACGAGTAATACAGATTTCATTCTTGATTGACTATTCTGTTCCTTTTCTCAATACTCGATGCAAATAAATGTCAGAAATTCTTTGACACTTGTCGATTGTTTTCTTTGCACGAGTTATTTGGAGAAACGAACAATATAAATGACTATTGTACAATTACAAGCTGCAAATTACAGATTAATCAAAGATCATCTTAAGGACAAATTCCTTTTTACATTTTCTTTACCTAGAAGATAATTATCAATATGTGCGCGCATCATTGCGATTTAGTCGTGCCTGTTCCATGTTTCAATCAACTATCTACCGACTCGCGTTCATATTCAACAAGGTCAAGTCTGTCTGATCTCACCGCATCCGTTTACAGGATATTATACGTCAAAAATAGAGACCAATACCAACAATCGTATTCATTAGTTTGTTAGCTGTAATCTGAGTCAAATACTAAATAATTTCTGTTTTCATGCGTCACATTCAAATAAGCATAACACCAAAGATTTAATTTTCGTGTGTATGTATATTGTGTAATATCGTATTGATACGGATATTATTCAATAATATCGATTTGTCTCATCATATATCAACTGATTCTTTCGATTGATGATGGATACAATATTAGAAATCATCAGTATAATAAAGATAAATCATACAATTGACGAGAGATAAAAGCACGTACGTATAAGACAAGATTTTGTACAAATTATATGAAAGAGAAATAGTAACTGTTTTTCGAAATTTGATTACGATTCTGTTGCTCGTCTGCGTCGTTTTAAATGTCTATGAATGAATAGTTTCTGTATTCCTCGTGGCCAATGTTCATGTGTTTTTAATTCTTCAGCAAGAACTTTCCATTCTTCAAGTATTTGACGATCAACTGACGATGAACGTCGAATACGTGGAGTTGGAGCTAATGACGGCACACTACTTCGATAAGAAATATCTTCATGACTACCATAGAGAAATTCATTATCTTCTTGATATTGATCAATAACTGCTAATTGTCGTTGAATATTTCGTATTCGGCCTGTTTCAGCTTGATTTATTCTTTCATTCATATCTTCTGATTGACCAATATAAATATTCCATAATCGATTGCGATTTTCTACATCCACAAGTTCTCCTAAAAAAGACGACATCGTACTGAACAGTTTTCTTTTCATTGATTGTATCATTACTTAAAACGTCTTGATTATGATTCTCTCGAAATACTCGATCTTTTGAATATTCACTGAAATTCTCGTTTGTCGTATTCGACATGCCCATTAATAACACGAAACTTAATGAATACCAAACAAGAACAACAACAATAAATATAACTGCATCATTTGTATCATTCGTAGGTACACTTTGAATTGTCTGATTGAAAACGAAACTCGACTCATTCATTCTCGCAAAAAAAAACCAGTCGGACTAAACCGTCATGTGAATACTTGTTATTCTCTGCTTATCAGTACTAATTTGCATTCTTTTCGATAGAAGACAGCCCGAGAGAGAAAAAGAACGTAAAATAAGTTATTTTCAACAAATTCAAATTCATTCGTTTTCTTTTTTTAATGTTTTGAATTTGTATATGAAAGAAAACAAACAAACAAACAAACAAACAAAGATAATCCATGCAGTAGAGAGAATAGACAGTACAAGACAGCAAAAAAAGAAGAGAAGAGAAGAAGATCCAATGAAGTGAATAATCGACTTTATATGTATATATGTATAATGTATATATGTTGATCATCAAAACAAAAATTCGAATATGTGTGTATGTGACTTTTTTTTGGTTGTTTTCTTTGTGATACATGAAAAGAGAAAGAAAGAGAGATAGAGAAAGAAAAAATAAAAACGATAGAAAATAGAAAAGCAAAGCATTTCTTTTGTTCAGAGATCCGATTCACCATAGAGTGCAGATGAAAATGTCTTGTAATCGTATGCACCAGGTACACTATCAGCGCCCGTATACGCTTTCATACGTTGCATACACCAATCGGCTTGTTCACGTGGCAATTCACGTTTGAGAATTTCGCCAGTTATATAAGGTTTATCAGCTGAAAGTGTTTTAAAAGCTTGAATCAATTGATCAACATTGTCTTCTTCGGAACATTCTCGTGTCATAAAATCCAAAAACGATTCAAATGTAACGAAACCCGTTTGACTTGGATCGACATTCGTCATAATACGTTGAAAATCGGCGTCACCTTGACGATCTTCTCGAATATTATAACCACACGCAATTAAACACGAACGAAATTCTTTGGGATCAAGTCGGCCTAAAATTTTACATTCAACAAAACAACTATTTTGAGGACAAAAATCGAACAAGGAGACATACGACTACGACTCTTATCGAAATGTGCAAAAGCTGCTCGGAATTCATTCATTTGTTCTTCACTAATGCCTTTCTTTTCCAATGTATAGATTTGATTCTTAATCTCGGCTATTTGCCGTGTTAATTGCGTATTTAACTGTTCCCAAGCGACACGAATCGTTTCCATTGTATACGGTGTATGACGATTTTCGAAGATCATACATTCTTGAATCTGTTGATTGCATTTTTCGAGTTCGTCGATATGTGGACGATAGTCTTTGAAGCAGATTTCCATGGTTTCGAGTTGTTTTTGATGTTGTTCCAATGTTCCAACGACTTGAATCGTCAATTGTTGAAGTTGTTCGTGTTGCTGTTCGATCCACGGGCCGACAACATTCGATTTTTGTGCGAATTCGAGACGAATTCGTTCGTTTTGTTGTTGTTTGACATATTCACTTTCTAAATCTTCGTCACGTTGAGGTACAAGCGACTGAACTTCATTCCATTTGCCGGTAATTTCCTAGAAAACGAGCGGATATTCGAAGATAGGACGCATCTTTTAACAACATACTGTCGGTTGAATATTTGTATATGGATTGGGTGGTAATTCGAGATTATTTTCTTGACAGGCTTGTTGAGCTTCATCGACAAGATGAATGATCGTTTTGTATTCCTTATCAGCTTCGCCGAGAGTCGCTTTGAATTGTTTATGAGCTTCGATTAGACCTGCGCACGCAAAAGGAAAATGTTTAGACTTTTGTTGAAATCGAAATTTACCGCAGATTTCATCGAGCGTGTGGATAAAAAACATGTCGATTAGATCTTCTCGAGCTCCATCGAGCCAATTCAAGTATGGTGCTGCTTTTTTCGCGTAATCCAAAAAGAGACTATCGACTTTCTCGACAATCCGTTCGGCTTCGGTCAAAGCAGTGCGTCGTTTTTGTGTCAAACGTCCTAATTCATCCCATTCATTGCAAATCTTCTGACACCGTTCGTTCACTGACGTAATTTGATCGTAATTCAAAACGTTCAGCTCTTGAGCAATCGCTGCGATCTGCTCGACACGATCCTGATGCGCGCCGAGGTCACTTTCGAATGCCAAATGTTTACGTGAAAGAGCACGAAGATCGTTCAACGACGATTGTTTGAAGTCGTTCGATTTCAAAAGATCGACTTTGCCCTGCGACCATTCCTCGTGGATTTCGCATTTGTTTTGGAATTTCTTGGTTAAATGATCGAGCCGTTCGAGCCGACGGAGTTCGAGCAAAAGCCATTCCTCGAAGCCTTTCTCGGCGAGTTCGAGACCTTTCCAAGCGTCGACGATGTCGGCGATTAATTTGCCTTCGGTGGGCGTAAACGCCGGTCGATTCGAGAGACGAAGACGGGTTTGAAGCGTGTTGAAATCGGTTTCTAATTTCGCTTTTTGTGAGAGTTTCGGCGGCTTCTGTGATCGACAGTAATCGCGAAATTCGCCGAGTTTCGCTTGTGTGCCGTTTAATGTGTTGTCAGTCGAACGATTTTCGAGCCACGGACGTTTCTGTTTGATCCATTGGAGTAGATCCGAAGCTAAACGTTCGTATTCTTCCATCATATGTTCATTTTCTTGATTAATACTCAAGACTTTGCATATTCGGCTTGCTGCTTGTTCAGCCTAAAAAACAATTTTTCGATTTTCTTTGTCTCGATCGTCATTTTCTCGAAAAGAAACAAGATCTAATCTCATGCAAATTACCTTTTGTGTCGTCGAAAAGGCATGATAATATGACGAAACATAGGTCATCACCACTTTTTCATCGGCTTTTATGCTGTTATTGATTTCTACAAACGAAAACCAGATCATGCATCAAGAAAGAAAAACACACCGACATTCACAAGTCATGCGCGCACTGCACAACCGAAACAAACAACCTTTGTTACATCAGCGAACGTATGATAATACGCGCTGACATAAGTCATAACGGACTTCTCGTCCGGTCTCACTGTTTCGACTATGTCTAGATTCCTTCGGTTTTGTCAATCTATTCGAGATCTTCGAAATATTTACCTTCGGCATCGAGCATTTTCGGAATATCTAAATGTTTTTCAGCAATATCAAACGCGAGGTTCAAGTTCGTCAATGGATCATCCTGTTAAAAAACAAAGCAAATATTTGGATTTCGCGAAAGGCGAACTCGATTCTACTTTTGTCAGTTTATTATAGTCAAGCAAGTCCGGTCGATGACGATGAATAAGTGCACAGAAAGCTAAGCCATCTTTGAAACTAAATCACAAAAACGTTCGATTCAAACAAAAAACAACAACAATTTCATCGAACCTCGTGTGAAAATTTTGAACATTCACGTTTTTATATGGCGACGTTTTACGTTGACACCATAATAATAGACCTTCTTTCGCCGACATTTCTTAAACAAACAAGTCGAAGATCTCGGCGAAAAGAATGCTCGATATTTACCCTCGACGGAAATATCTTGAATAGCAAAACGTAAGATAATCGTCCAAATCATTCCGAGAGTCATTTTGAGATTTCCGTCGACGATTTCTGAAAAATTTTGATTTTCAATTCTACAAGTTTAGAGATAAAATTTCGATCGTCTACCTTCAGCACCAACCATGAGTTTGACGCCTTTACTTGTGATAAAATCCAATGCTTTGTTAACATTAGCGATTTTGTGAAATCTAAATAAAATAAAGATTCGAAATACAAGAGAGAGAGAGAAAAACAAAACTCGATTCGACCTCATTCGTCCTCGATCAGGCTTCGGTAGTTGTTCGTTCGAGATGACTTCTAAGAGAAGCATGAGCTTCAAACCATTCTGAAAATCTTCTTCGATATTTTCAATCGACGTGTCGACTTTACGCAAATGTGAATTACACCAAGCAGTAAACGTCTAATTTTCAAAAAAAAATCAATAATAATTTTTTAAAAATCGATAATCGTTTTTCGTACTTTTTTCTGCTGTCGTTCCCAAGCTGGATCTAAAACCGCCTCTCGTTCCCATTCTTCTTCAGGTAGCATGTAGTCGTCCGTTGAATTTCTCTTCGTTGCATCGCCATTTCGTTGTTTAATCGACATACCATTATGTCCATTGGTTTGTTGTTGATAGTGCGCACTCATATTTTATGATTTACTAATCAATAATGTTTTTTCTAACAGAATACATCTAAAAGAGAAAAAAACTTGCATTTTTTTTTGCTTCTTCGGTGGACGCGTGTGCGTCAATCAATAAAACTTCTCTCTGATTGTCTACGTGCCTGTTTTTATGAAACTAAATACACGCTAGTCATTGACATTACGAACGAAGGGAGGAAAAGAAGAAGAAGAAGAGAAAAAAAACGACAGGTGATCGACGAAATTGAAAAGGAGAAAAACGAAAGCGATTTCGTTGTTGCAAAAGAAAAGGCAGACGATACTGTTCATTAGACTGTTCAAGCTCAATGTCTCGATGTTTGTTCATGTTATAATCTTTTCCTTCATCCGTCTCGTTGTTCTCTCTCTCGTTTTTTCTATTTTACGAGGTTTCCTTCAGTACACATACAACATCATTAAAAGAATAAGACGGATAAAGAACGCAAAAGAAAAAACTAACGTTACTGCAATGAATGATAAAATCGTCCATACATATTTTGAAGATTTCTTTCCTCATGTTCTCTCTCTCCTTCTCTTTTTCTTTCTTCCTCGCTCTCTCTCTCTCTTTTGTTCGTTTGTAACTACGTCATCTCTTATCTTTTCATATCGAATTGAGTTTTCAGAAGTCAAACGAATGAATGATGAACGACAAAAATAAAAACAAAGAACATGATTCTTGAACAGATTGTACATTCCACAACACAAAAGAATTAAAATTGTTCAATCATTGGTGCAAATTTTCAAAGAGGTTACGCATCGATTTGTGATTCGTTCGAACTATCAACCAATCGGAAACAGCTAGGCGAATAGAAGGGTGCTCTGTATCAATCATTATTACATCAGGAAGAACAACGAGTATGTCGTATTGCATGAAACCAAGTAAAGATTAATTAAATATTTCGAATAAAAGTCTGTTTGATTTCTTGTTAAGACAATGAAAAGGATAAAGTCATGTTTTTGACGAAAGACGATTTGAGTTCGCCATCGACGATCAAACAAAAGGAAGACGAAGGCTTCGATCCATGGGAACAGCACGGTAAATTCCCGAAATGAAATGTTGATTTTCAATTTTTGAATTTCGAATTCAGGTTTAATCCTTCCCAATGGGTCAATCAATTGGGATTGTCCATGTCTGGGCGGAATGGCATCGGGTCCATGCGGTCATATCTTTCGTCGAGCATTTACATGTTTTCACAACAGTGATTCGAAACAGAAAGGGTCCGAGTGTTTTTCTGAATTTGCTAATTTAACCGATTGTTTCGCTAAATATCCGAAATTATACGGTAGTAAAGACAAATCTGCCGACGGTCAGCAACCGACATCAGCAACGAGTGCCATAGCCGATGCGTTGAACAGTCAACAATAGTTTTTTTTTGTTTTTCTAGTTGAAAAATAGCTCCCCGTGTCGTTTTTTTTTCGTTTTTCAGATTTCTGTTTGTGTTCTGCAAGAAAAGAAAGAATGGAAGACGAAAGTTCATGTCGAATCTTATCGAGCGGTCGACGAGTCGGAGGAGTATCATCGTCAGTTCATCGAGTTCTCAAAAGCGGCCGTCGTTTGACGAACAACCAACCACAACACAAAAAACAACGTACTCTCTACTCACAAATCGGTTCGATTCTTCATGAAAACGATTCGAATTACCGTCATCGGGATTTGTCCAGTGAAATTCAAGTCACCGAACGGAAACCACGAGAAAACGAGCCGAGCAAAAAACTTCTTCTGCAAGCGGTGTCCGATGCGAACAAAAGTGTGACGATGAAGTTAAAGAAAACCAACGGAATCGTTCAAGTCATGAGACCCGATGGAACAACCGAGTGTTTGACAACAAAAACTCTTGCCAAACGCTTGAAAGCCAAAGAACCAACGTGGATCGATCCGAGTAGTTTGACTGAGAAAGGCGAACCTGTTCTCGGAAAAATGAAAATTCGCATTCGAAATGAATATTGTTCGAATGCGGACGATGTCGATGAGACTCGTGACGAAAGTCCATCGAACGAACAGAATCTTTCGTCAATGGAGTTCGAAGATGATGACGAAGATGAAGTAAACAATTGAGAATTTTGGAAGATTCATTGAAAATATCTTTGCTTTTTCTAGTTTATCGTTGTTGTAAATAATAATGATGATGACATAAATAATATTTGGATGCTAAACGACTATCCGTATGATGATAATGCCGATGAATACGATGAAAATCAAGGAAATAATTCGTTGAAACGAAAATTAAGCGACGAAAGACTCTCGGACGAGAATGACGAACGTGAATATTCACCATCGGCATCAACCGGAAAGAAATTGAAACGATGTCGATTCTGGCCCGATTGCCATAATGGCGAACAATGTGAATTCGCTCATCCAACTCAACGTTGCACGTAAACCTAAAACTTTGATTAAAAACTTCAAAAATCTTGATTTTGTTCAGACATTTTCCCAATTGTATGTACGGTGCCGAATGTTTATTCATTCATCCACCTTGCCGATTCGGCAGTGCGTGTACACGATCTGATTGTTTGTATACGCATTCATCAGCAACACCAGCGTCGTCGCCGAATGACAACGCAGCAACTGGTCGAGCGCCAGTGACTCGACCTGATAGTTCAACAGTAAAAAAAAGCAAAGAATCTCATTTCCACATTCGAATTTTGATTATTTTTTAGTTATGCAAATTCGGTGTGCAATGTATGCGACCGAACTGTATGTTCTCTCATCCTCGTGTACCGTTTCCATCGGCTCGGAACTACAAATGGATCAATAGTAAATGGTTAGTCGTTGATTTCGAATAACTTTTGTTTATTATTAGGAGATTTTCTAGGCGTGCTCCGGACGATACACCTTTGCTTCCGCCGACGCCGAAAGATACTGTCTATGAAAATCCTTTCGTTGCTAAACCGTCGAATAGTAATGACGATTCAATCGAAAAATGAAAACGTTTCGTCTTTTTTTTTTGTTGTTGTTGTTGTTGTTGTTTTTGTTTTATTTGGGAAGAAAAAAAAACGACAAAAAGGAAAAACAGACTTGCTCGTATTGTTTTACACTATTCCAATATTGTAGATTTATTTTTTAATTAGTAAATTGAACATCATCGACAAACTATAAGTATGTCGTCATCATCATCGAACGAAGGAAATCATGTAAGATGAAAAAGAAACATTTTTCATATGGACAAAAAAAAACTTATTCAGAATCTTGCCGATGTTCTCTTGTATGCCGGATCGAAATTAACACGCAAACAAGCGATTCAAGAAATAGGCGATGTCGTTTTAAAAGCAAATATGAAACCGAAAACAGTTAAATACGCGTTAGATCTATTGAAAATTCTCCTACCAACAGAAAATACACTTCCATCAACTGTTGATGAACTTTTTGGTGCAATGTTATCATGTAAATAAACTTCATACTGCAAAGCTAAAGAGACTCGACGAATATTTTGACATTTCAGCGGAATATGATTGGCGTTTAGCACAATATTTAATTAAACATAAACAACAACCATCATTTCTATCGCCATCATCATCTCTATCATCGCCGAATATTTGGAATGAAAATTCCAGTTCGACAAATAATTCACTTGCAGTGGCTGCTGCTGCAACAACTAGTTCATCGTTGATACCACCGAGTCAAGAATTGAATTCCATTGTACAATCACCTTCGTTATTCTTGCCGATCAGTGCCAGTAGTAGTAGTAGCAGTAGCAGTAGCGGCAGCAGCAGTGAAAGCGAAAGTGAAAGTGATTCATCGGAATCAGATAGTTCTGAGGATGATGATGACGACGACGATGATGATGATGAAAGAAATATTCTTCGTGCTTTACATGAAGCTCAACAACAACGAGCTATTAACTCACCACCCATTGGATTACCAACTCAAAGTTCGAGTAAAGGATTTTCTCTCTTCGAACCGACAAAATTTCATATTCGTCGAATATTTTCAGTTGTAGAAAGCAATATCAATCGTGTTACAAGTACAAATGATGCATCCGATCAAAGATCTCAAATAATTTCTAGTTCATTAAATCGATTTCCTTTTCTCGGTTCATTCAAACGTGAACGAAGTGATGTTCGTTTTTTTATCAACTTCAATTTTCCAATTACTAAATAATATTTGTTTTTTTTTCTTCGCTTTATTAGACTTCATCCGATGATTCTTCAAGTGAACCCGATGTCTTTTTTTCAACGAGATTATCCGACAACAATAGTGACGACGACGATGATGATGAAGAAACACCGTTTTATCCAATTTCTAATAATAATAATAATAATAATAAATCGTGCTGTTTTGTAAGTTGATTCAAGTTTTGAGGATTGAAATTTTCTTATTCTTCTTTAAAAGGAAATGAATGGATGTGATTTACTGGATGGTGGCAAACGACGTCGACATTAAAACAACGAATATCACTCAAAATAAGAACAGTTTTCGACGTCAGATTTGAATATTCATGTTAATACATAGGAAACAAAATCAAGATTTATTGATTCAAAAGAAAATGTTTATTTTTTTTCTCTCTTTCTCGTTTTTGATTTATTTCATTTATCTTTTTTTTTTGTTCTAAAGTGTGTGCGTTTTGTTTTATAACAGATTGGGTATTAAATACAGAAAAGTAAAAGTAAAAGGAAAGGAAAAAAATCAAAGAATTTGAAATCGAGGAGGCTGTAACCGAGACAACTCCTACTAAACATGGAAGTTTTTCATAGTTGTTTTTCACACCATTCGAAATTATGACGGCACTGCCACAGGTAGATTCGGGAGAGCGAGAAAAAAAAACAACAAGGTTATTTAAACATAAATGTAACTTTAGGATCGAACGGGTCATTCGTATAATTCGAAAGGACGTCGACCAACATCTCCCGTGCCTCATTACGATTATGAAACCTACTATAAACATCAAGAAAAAGATCCAGCTCATACAAATTCTCTTTTACAGTATCTTTCGAATACAGAATTGAAACACCGAAATGACAACCTCTATGAAACTGAATCTCTTCGATTACCTCGACGAACCGAGTAACAAAAAGGAAAAAGTCGAAAATTTTCATTTTTTCATTCATTATATTTAGCATTCTCAATCGATATATTAAAATGAATTCGAATTTCGAACATTTAAATCGTGTTTACGAACCGAATTTAACTAACATCGAAAAGCAACGTTATCGACGTTGTCTCGAACAACAACAACAGAAATTATATCGAATTAAAAAGAAATTCGACTTTCAGACAGCCGATGGTCACGACAGTCATTATTTTTTGACAGGCGCGCGATACAATCGTTTCGATACGATTGATTCGAAGATTTTGCTCAAATACGGAACATTCGTCAATCGAAATAATCCCGAACAAGTCGATATTAAACCGTCACATTTCAAGAAATTCCGAGAAATTCTTCAAGCACAACAACGTTCGAGTTCGACAGGTGCGAGTGGTGCTGATACGGCACGACGTGAGACTGAATTCGATTTCACTGGAGATCGAAAACAAGATGAAGATCTCGACGATCTAACGAATCGATACGAGAGAAGTTCGAGTCGACAATCGAATTTAAAACCAGTTACATACGGAAAACGAACGAAACTACCGAAAATTCAAGGTAAACAAACATCTCCGTAGGAAAACTAACAGACTGAAGGAAAACTTGATTTTCTAGATCCGGCGCGATATGTTGACGTGGCAAGTCAAATGCCCGAACGAAGACGAGGACGTCGTTCACTCGATCGTGCGATTTCTTCATCATCAACTCATCGTAGTAATCGTCATCGTCGTCAATCTCAACATCAACAATCACCAGCACCGCAAACAAGTGTTTCCTATGTTGCCAATAAAGTCTCATTCTCTCTTGTCAACGAATCGAATCCATCAGCACAACCAACAAATAATAATAATAACAAACAAACTGAAGAAGAATATGAATTGATGACGACTGATGACGATCATCAATACTATCCACAGCAGCAGCAACCACAACATATCATTCCTCGAGAAACAATGAACGAAGATGATGATGACGAGGAAGAAGAAGAGACGGGCAAGGCAAATGATGATGATGAAGATCTTGTTGTTGTCGAACAACTTCGTGAACAAGCCAATGCTTTAATTTCGAATATTCTCGCATCAGCTATCGAGCAAATTACTTTAACCTCAACAAATTAAATTTCTTTTTGCTACTATCGAATGAACTTGCTTTTCGTTTTCTTTTTTGTCCTATTTTATTCATATCTTTCACATAAAACAAAATCATTTTCGTATGATCTCTCATCACTATTAAGAATTTTAACGAAGTGTTGATATACAAAGTCTACGATAACAGAATGATTGATTAGTGCCAAGTGATCTCATCTTTCTCGTGTTAAGTAGTCAGACAAATTCAGGTAGTTAACAAAAATCTCGAGCGTTATTCAAACAAATCTAACACGATTATAATCTTTTTTCGTTAGCCGAAGGAAAAGAAAAACACACCGAAGAGAAATCCCTCTTCTTCTTCTTCATTTGGATACAATTCAAAATGAAAAGATACGCGAAGCCTATTATTATCGTCGGTCAGTCTTCGGGTATGTTATTTCTTCTCGTTAGATTGGGCCAATTGCTTTTCTTTCGAACATAACAACAGACGTCCGATGTATGTTTGTTTTGCTTTCATTTCACCTCAAATGGCTTCTGTGTATTGATAATGGTGAGTGGACGAGCCATTAGAATGCATATTCATTTGGCTTAAAGCCAAACAAAGTATGCTACTCAGACAAAGGATACACGCACACCGTGTCCGAGCCAAAGCATCTCTCAAATATTTTTTTTTGTTCAGTTGCCCGCTCTCTTAAGGTCAATACGTCTGTCTGTCGACGCGAGAAAAGAAAAAGAAAAATTTATCAATGTTGATTGAAACATGTATAGCCTTCGAGTTCTGTGCAAAAATAGAAGAAGAAGAAGGAGAACGGGTCAATGTTCGGTCAAAAAAAGAAGAAGAAGAAAACGGGAGAAAAGAAAAATGTACATATCTGAACATGTCGTTCATATTGGACAGCAACTAACAACGGTCGGACGCACGCGTGTACGCATAAACCTACGTTTTCTCTCTTTCTCTCTCTCTCTCTTTTTTTCGACAACGACGATCTACATGCGCGTTTGCTCGCGCGAGCATAGAGAATACATATACAAAACAATGCACAAAGGGTCAAGCGTCGGTCTAGTCCGTCCGTTCGTTCATTTGCATCGTTGTTCCTAACGGTTATTGTCGTCTACTGCTGCCAAAATTCGTTCTTCTTTGTCTGCACCGACTTTCTTTTTGTTCCCAATGACGTCAAGAGACGAACTTAGTAAAATCCATATACATTAGGTGTTTTTTGTTCGTTACATTTTTGCATGGGGATGAGCTCTTTTTCTCAATGCATGTCTGTGTTCGTGTGTTGTCTTGTCGTTTGATTTTGAGAAAAAAGAGCTCTTTGATTCGCATGATTGTGTTATTTAGTCTATGTGGATTTTGCGAGTTCATGACTAGATCTCACACTCATCCTAATTGAGAGCACATTCATAAGTTTTTCGTCTTACATTTGTGATTATAGTTTGCTGAGGCTAGGTGGGATCATGGTTGAGGTTCGATATGAAACAATTCCTCACCGGGTTCTACACTTAGCTTTGGCGAGTATAACAACTAAACTATGTTTTTCAGTTATTCTAGCCATTGAAATCTATTGTTCAATCGAAGGAAGACTGTATAGCCGGTTAACTTGATTTGGAATACGAATAAATCACCGGGTATAACACTCTTCCTTTGATATGTTCATCAATTGTCGTGTGTTCTTCGAGCCAGAGATTTCGTTTTCGATATTTGTAGGAAGATTGCATAGTCGGTTACTTTGATATTTGTCCAGTCACCGGGTATACACTCTTCCTCTTTCAGGCTCACATTCGTCGTCAATTTTTAATCCCAAGAACAAATCATTATGACTCTTGTTTTTGTACTACTATTGTTGTTATTTTCTCTCTCTCTCGATTTCTTTGTTTATTAATAAATAAATAAATATATAAATAATTGAATTACTTGCTCATATTTTTGTTTACCATTAGCAAAACTCAATAAAGAGTAGAAGAAATTGTTCTTTTGATTAAATATTCATATATCCAAACTACTTTTTGAATTAAAATTCCCAGATCATTCTGCATATTTAAAGAAAAAGAAACGTGTGAGTTGGCTGTCATCACTCTGTCAAGTGTCTCAAACCACATGCTCGACAATTGTTAATTAACAAAGCCAACGAAAAGTTATTTTCAGTAACAACACATTTGGATATACAATTTCGATTTCTAATGAATGAGAATCATATCATCCGGTATGATTAGTCGACGATTTTGACCTATTAAATTCTATTAACTAATTCCTCATCGAGGTAATCAAGTGGATTTATTTTGACAATTTAAAACCTAATGCTTTCCTAATTCTCGATAGATCAAAAAAAACGAAGGAGAAAAGAAAACATTTTTCCTCTTCAAAAATGAATAATTCGATTGGTTAAATAGAAAAACCGAGACGGGATATGTTTCTCTTCAGTTCTATATTGTCATTTTTTATTGATTGATTTTGGCATTTATTAACGTACATCTTTTTTCATCATGTCATCTTAGATAAAAGAGAAAAACTAAGAAAAAAAAATAAATAGACAAGTTTCATCTTATATTATTCTGTGTTACACTTAGGAAAAAGAGAATTTGCTCAGGTCTTCGTTCTCTCTCATTCTCTTTTCTTTTTCTTTTTTTTCCGTGAGAAAAGCGGGTTAATAAGAAGTAATATTCGAAGTTAAGTGTTTGAGCCCCATGCATTTGAATGATTGTTACAGTGTTTCATTAGGTATTGCATGTTGACGAGAAATTTAAGCTGATCGATTATTCTGACAATGACATCGTGTCTTGCCTAAACGGTGAACACGATTTACTCGATTGTTTTTGCTATGAGCAAAAGTTTTCTTCTTCTTTTTTTTTATAGGAGGAGGAGCATCTGTTTTTTTTTCATTTTTATTTTGACAGATGAGGTTCTTCGTTTTTTTCTTTCTTGACATTATTCGAACTAAATCGATAGGAGTTGTAAGTATTGATGCTTTCTCTTTTGCATTCCTTCAAGACAAAAGTCTAGTCAAGGACTTGTAAATCTGCCATCTCGAAAGTAGCACGTCTAAAATCATCATCGTCAAAACTTAAGAAACGTTAATCGATAGTTATTTTCTTCGTCTTGTTCTTCTTTTTAGAATATTATTTCAACTGAAAACCAAATGAATAAAAGTCATAATCAACGACCGAGGTAAGGATTTATAAATATATTCAACATGCTAAAGGTAGTAATAAATATCAAATTATCTAAATGAAGCTCGAAGGTGTCGTTATTCATTTTGAAATAATATTTCTCGTGTGCGATATTTGACATTTTACTTTTATATATTCATTAGTCGAGCACAGGTGCTGGTTAAACATTAATAAACTAGAATTGTTTATTAATTATGAGAGAGAGAGACAGACAGACAGAGAGCGAGGGAGAAAAAAACAAAATTTGATCAATGATCGGAAAATTTAAATTCAAGAAAAGAAAATACGAAAATCAAATATAATCAAGGAGGTATTCGAGAAATGAATGAGCTTGTTTTTCGAATTATTGTTTCATTTCATGCATGTATTCATAGAATATAAATTATTGATAAATAATATTATCTATCCAAGTTCAAAGGAAAATCAAGACTCAATAAAGAACGTCAAGGAAAAGGAAACAAGAGAAAAGTTCGATTTTCTCTTTTCTTCTGCTTCATCATCTCTGAGTTTCTCTTTTGGCAATCTACTTCTTCATCATCTTCTTCTTTTTTTCTTCTTTTTAATACTCTTCTATCTCGACAGAATTAGTAAATCTTCTCGACAATGATGAAGTCGAATTCTTTTTAAATAAGATCTTTTTTCTTGGTTTCAACCCAATCATCTCTTTTGCTTAGTTTGAAAATGGGTGAAAAACACGAGCAAACTATTGCCATGCTCAATGATGACAATCATCCAACACGAACAAGACTCGACGATAGTCGAGCTCCAACACCAAAAGTAAAAAGAAAAGAAAAGAAACGGAAAGTTTCTCGACATTTGCAATTCTCCTAGTGTTGTTCGAATTTTTGTGGGTCACTTCGAAATAATCTTCTACTCACATTAACCATAGCCGGTGTTATTCTCGGATTAATACTTGGATTTCTCTGTCGTATGAGAACGCCAACCGCCGAAACGATTATGATTCTCTCGTTTCCCGGTGACATTCTCATGCGTATGCTCAAAATGCTTATCTTGCCACTTATAACATCTAGTCTTATAACAGGTTGAATAACGAGAAACATTTTGTTTTATTACTTTTTCTTTATTTTTGATAGGTTTGGCTGTTCTTGATCCGAAATCAAGTGGTAAATTAGGTTTCTATGCAATGACCTATTACTTTTGTACGACGATTCTTGCTGCTATACTCGGAATTGTTCTCGTTCAATTGATTCGACCGGGTGAACGTGGAAATAAAAGTCAAGTACGAGAAGAATTACTAGGCGATGATCCAAAAGCAGATCAAGTTACGACGCTCGATGCTATCTTCGATCTATTTCGGTAGAAAATTCGAACGAAATACGCGAGAAACTAATTGTCGTTGATATTTGTAGAAATATGTTTGCAGAAAACATTATTCAAGCTGCACTTGAACAAGTTAAAACAACACGAGGTTAAAGATTCTTGTTGATTTTTTCTCTGTGAAGATAAAAATGCGCGATGTTTTCGTTTTCTCAGACGTGGTCAGTGTCAATGGCACACCGACAGATAAAATTAAATTTACAACACGTTATGTTTCTGGTACAAACTTCTTGGGTAAATACAACACTTCGTTTTGTCATTGGTTTTTTAAAACATTTGATGAATAGGCTTAATTACATTTTGTGTTGCATTTGGCATCGCAATTGGTACGATGGGCAAACGTGGTGAACCTATGTTACAATTCTTTTTAATCTTAAATGAAATCGTCATGAAACTAATCGCACTTGTCATGTGGTAGGTTTCCGTACTGTCGTTTTTTCTTGCTTCCTCTCGATTCTCTCGTTTAATCTAGGTATTCACCAATCGGTATTATGTTTCTAGTTGCTGGAAAAATCTTAGAAATCGACGATCTGGTTAAATTAGCTCAAAGTCTCGGCATGTACGCATTAACTGTACTAACTGGTCTAGCAATTCATTCATTGTTTACACTGCCGTTTATCTTCTACGTTGTAACACGACGAAATCCGTTTGCATTTTACAAAGGCATGCTTCAAGCTTGGCTAACAGGCATCGGCACTGGTTCGAGGTATCTAACGGATATGAATTCATAATTAAATGAGAAACAATAGAATCTTTTTAGTGCGGCATCATTGCCCGTCACATTTCGATGTTTAGAAGAAACATTGAAATTAGATCGACGTGTTACACGATTTGTCCTTCCGATCGGAGCGACAGTTAACATGGGTAACACACGAACGAAAGAGAACGCAACAACAATCGTATTTCGTTTGATTTCTAGATGGAACGGCTTTGTATGAAGCTGTTGCACCGGTTTTTCTTGCTCAATTAATGGGCAGACAATTAGGTATTGGTCAATTGATTATTGTTAGGTAAAAAACACGACGAAAAAAAAAACAAAAGCATTTGTACGAGTTGATTTTTTCATTTTAGTTTAACTGCAACAGTCGCATCAATCGGCGCTGCATCGATTCCTTCAGCTGGTCTCGTTACTATGCTCCTAGTTATGTCAGCTGTGAACATTCCAGCCAAAGAAATAACAATCATATTTGCCATTGATTGGGCTTTGTAATTCTTCGGCATCATAATACTAAATTTAAGCTAATATTTTCGTTTGGTTATTTTCTAGAGATCGAATTCGTACATCAGTTAATATCCTAGGCGATGGCATCGGTGCCGGTGTTGTCGATCATTTAGTTCGAAATGATTTAGGTCCACTTAATCTCGAAGAAGAAGGTCGTCCGTCTCGATCTATTCAAATTCGTTCTGGATACGAACGTCCCAACGAACGACATGATTTTCACGAAACATCGAAACTCTAATAAAAAAAAGCATTTTCTCATGTTTCTTCTTCTCAGGTTAACAACAACTAACCATTATCATTACTAATTTAACAAAAAAAAACAAAGAATTTTCTTCTTCTTCTTTCTCGAATTTTATTCAATAGTGTCTTTATTCAAATAAATATTAGTCTAGTTTTGTAAACAAACAAACAGTCTCTCTCTCTCTCTCAATATATATATATATTTATATGTTATGTGTTTTCTATGTATATAGATTTACATGTCCTTATTATTTTTTGTTGATGTCGTTCATTCGCTTTGCATTTCAATATTAAAATAAAAACATTAAATAGAATAAATAAATGAATGAATGTATCTGTACGTTTATTTGAAATAAAAAAGATCTATTCAATGTCCATTTTCTTGATCGATATGAAGAAGTTGCTTCAATGTGTTCGATTCGACAGCTGAAATTAATTCATCGAAATCACAACAGTATTGTTCATCGAGAAAGATTTGTGGTAATGTTAATTTTTGATTTAATGATGCCATTGTTCGTTGAACAAATTCTTTTGCAGGACTATTATTCGGATCACTGATATCGATTTCTTCATAATCAATTTTATTTGTATCGAGAATATGTTTTAATTTTCGTTGATTACCAATAACTAATTGATTACTTGTGATATTAGTCATGTAAACTTTGATTGTCATTTTCTTTTTTGGTAAAAAGAATAGTCTTGTTTTCGTTTATTCAATTGATATATTGTGATGAAGGAAGAAGAAGAGATTGTTCTCCTATTATTTATTTATTTTCTTCATTTGAATTTGATTGGACATGGAAAACCAGCCGATCATATTCGAGTGAAGAAATAATTCCTTTTGTTTTCTAATTCTAAATCCGGATTTTGTTTTTCTACGTTCATGTTTTGACATTTCAAATCTCTTTTCTTCTATTATTATTAACCCCTCGAATCTTGAAAATTCCTTTTGTTTTGTCTCTTGATATATTTATTTATAAGAAATGAAAAACATCGAACAATAGTGAATTAGATTCGATCTAATTGAAGAAAGATTTTGCCGTCATAAAAAGGAATTAGTTCATCATCCATCGTGATCTCTCGATAGACATATTCATCTTTATGAATATCCGGCGTACAGATCGTCTTAAAGAAATAACTAAAAGACAAAAAGTCACGAGAATTCGAATTCGTTAATTGTCGTCCTACCGATAGGATGATTGTTTTCGAAATAATTGTCGAAATTCTTTGAATGTTAATTGCGAATGAATGAGAGGAATTGTTGAGAGAAGTGCCGTTGAACTATCGAGAGATGGATACCAAATAACATCGATTAATGTATCGTAATTTCTAAAGAAATCAAAAGGATGACTCTGGTTTTCTTTTGCTTCGCGTTTGAAGAATTACTTTTCAGATGCAACACCGGAATCGTATCGTTTAAATGAACTGTCGTATAGACAGTTATCGGCCTCGTCAATTGTTTTAGCGATTTGTAAATCGAGAACAGCCGATGGATCGTCTTCGATCGAACGTTTTCGTGTTTGATATGCGACGAGCCGATTTTTGAGTTCGTGAAAAAACGCCGAAGGATTTTGTTGAGCGAGATTATATTGGGTTTTCATAGTTTTCGAATTCTTCTATTTAACAAAAACAAGTCAACATTCAGCTTTTTTTTGTTTCGATTTCGAAATTTACCAGATCATCTTCTGTTAAACCTTCGATTGGACTAAAAAAAAACACAGAAAAACGTTCATTTATTATTTTGTTACTGTACTCGTATTCTTACAGTTGTGAAGATTTCATCATCAATACGACTGTCATTATTAGAGAAAAAAAACAGAATGAAACGATATGTATATGTCTCTCTCTCTGTCGGCATCATAGTGTAATCTAATTGAATCTGATTGATGTTGACAAGATAAAAGAAAGCGACTATGTTAGAAGTTAGAATCGATCAAAAGAAACAAGAAAAAAAAAAGAAAAGAGCGAGAGAAAGAGAAATAGAACTACGCATAGACTTCGATAGAAAATGACCGACACTTAATCATCTATCAGAACTAATCTGTAGATTGTTCGTTTTTACTTTTTAGTTAAACAAAAAGTCTTACTTCAAATGTATTTTCTTGTGATGAGATAAACGATATCGATGCATCGATGTAAACACCGATGGTTCATTAGATGATTGTCTCGTTTCGAGATGATTCTTTTGTTCGATGAGAAATTTCGGATAACACATTTGCAACATATATTTAAGAACATATTCTTGTGCTTGATCATAGAAATGACTGTGATAATCATGTTTATTCAAACGTTGTTCGATCGATCGAAGTAAATAATCAGGTAGAGAGAAGATCTTCGATGAGCAAAGATCTTTGCCCGATGAGAGATAATGTTTGTAGATTAAACGAATAATAGCTTTGGGATTGATTTGATTATCTTGAAGATTCTGTAGGCCATCGCAAGCGAGATAAAATTCTAAGATATGCGATAAACCTTCGGATTTCATGTAGGTATAGAAAATTTCGCATGAATCAGGATGAATTAAATAAGCAAGAAATTCTTTTCGCAATTCAGTTGACATATTGAATCTGAAATAAAAATAAAATAAGACAAAACGACGATGTGTTTGTCTCGTTTATATAGGACGAGCATCGATTGATGATCTCATTCGTTTTGGATACGAATGAGAAAGAGACTTAATCGAGTTCTCATGATAATTTCTGATCGTGTGTTTGACATTCATCAACGATGAGGTAATGGGAAAATGTAATGTATTACAAATTAGCGAATGAATATCTCAATTAGAAGAATCTGTAGAAAGGGGAAAAAGGAAAGGACAAAAAAAATCATGAATGAACAACAAGAGACAAAACGACAATAAGATAAAACAAACAAAAACTTACTCATCATCAATGTCATCATCAAATGCTCTTTTATTTGTCATCATTGAATTCATAATGGTTCAGTACATATTTTTTTCCTCTCGATTTAAAAGTAGAAAACAGACGGCATGCAACACTTCTTCTTTTTCACTCAATCTCCCTCTGGCATTTTAGCACTTGGTTAACTAAATTTTCTCTTGTTCTTTCTCTTTATTTCCGAATATGAACATATGCTTTCGTCGATGATAATATATATGTTAGTTGATCTTCCTGTGAATTGCTTGAGGGTGTCATTATAAGATGCGCGTCTATGATTTTCTCCTGAATATTTATCTAAGATAAAGACAGGTTTTGAATAAATATTGTGTGACCTGAATGTGTGTATATCCTTGAAAATATACGGGTCGTGTCGAATGCTGATTATAGAATAACGGGAATATTCTCTGTTTCCATCAAAATAATGTAATTTAATAAGAAATGTCAAATAAAACCTCGATACTTGCACATGCTTGTCATTCATCATCGGCAAGCACAACGAACGGATTTGATCGGTTGATTTATCAATTTCTTGTGAGATTTTTTGACATGAATTCAACCTTATAAGCAAGAATATTCACTTGCAGTTTATTTTTAACCAACAAGACTGTAGATCTACATTTCACCTGCTCGTCACATAAGTTTTATTTTTATATATAGTTTGACTAAGTAACTATGTCACCTGTCTCTCATTATCGTTTACATGTAGCATGTTGAACAGTTTTATTGAAGTTTTTGATTAAAAAATACAAGAAATTTCCTCTTTGTTTTTGGCCTACAGTTTTGATCATGAGAAAAAGTATACGATTGTCTATATTCGATCGTAATTTTGCCGTTGATGAATTTTAATTTAAGATTTCATTTACTTTGCCATCTATCGTTAGATCTGGATGAATCGTGAAGAAAAAGCTCTGCAAAACCGTTTGTATTGCTATTCAACTCAGAACGCTTTATACGAGAAAATAAAAATGGGTATTTATTTGTCAAAGAACGAAAAACATTTTTTAAAAAGAAGATGTATTTATTTATTTTCTTGTTTTTCCTTCAATAAACGTTGAATAATCTGTTCGATTTCTTCATAATTATCATTGGCACGTGCACGTGGTACGCCATGATGATCGATGAAGAATTTCCCCGAGAAATTCCATGTGACTCGACCAGGATAGCTCTGTTTTAGCCATGCATAGATCGGATGAGTGCCACTTCCATTGACATCGATTTTGTCGAACATAGGAAAATCAACATTGTATTTTTTAACGAATGATTTTATAGTTGAACATGCGCCATGTTCTTGAAAAAGAAATTGATTGCATGGAAATGCAAGAATTTCGAAACCTTGTTCATGATAACGAGAATAGAGATCAACTAATTGTTTATATTCACGATCGGTTTTGCCACATGATGAAGCGACATTAACAACTAAGAGAACTTTGCCTTGGTATTCAGACATTGGTTTCTCATTTCCATCGATATCAATTGCTTTAAGATTATAGAAAGTACCAAAACTAGGCTGATATTGCCCATCGATTTGCGATGACGTCGTACCCATTTATTTTATTATTTTTGAAAATGATGATTGATACAATTATGCACAATTTTATGATAGGTTGGTTTTGTCCTGCAATCAAGAGACGTTTTGAAGACAACAACACAAACTCTCCAATCAAAGTGAACAAATGTCAGATGATAACATTCACCCTTGTCATCGTCAAGCACAAGAATGTGCTCTTTCGAATGAATCGATTCGACATCTATTGAATACTCTGTCAATTCGTGGTTGTCCATTTGATTTCGATCGTCATCTTGCATGTGAATCAAGTCGTGATCAACTACGCGGTGGATTTGATCGTTCAACATGTCAGATTGTTTTATATCCAGAAAATCTTCATACATCGAAAGAATTCTGTACGATTTTTCTCCATGAACTCATTCATGCTTATGATTATTGTCGAGTGAAAATCGATTTCAATAATCCCTATCATCTTGCTTGTACAGAAATTCGTGCAGCAACATTATCAAATCAATGTTCATTATTCAATCATTTCTCTTCGTCATCAAGACCATTTCTAGTCAAAAAACAACATGAAATATGTGTTCAAGATCGAGCTCGAGAATCAATGCAGATTTGTACTGATCTTCCAAAACAAAAACTCGACGAAATCATCCATGAAGTTTTTCCTCGGTGTTATAAAGATACGGATCCATTCGATGAATTTGGAACGAGAGGAAGAAGAAGAATATGACATTGATTATGTTCATTTTTTTTCCGTTTTTCTCCATATGTGCTGCATGATCAAATAATAACAATAATCAAAGAAAAAGCAGAACAACATCAAAGCAAAATGAGCAGAAAACGAGTTGATATTCGTTGTTGGCGAGTGTAGTATATAAAATATCGATCTGTAGGAGGTGTCGAATAATAGAAAATGTTAAAGTTAACTATGAGACTATTGCAATTGATTGATGAGGAGAAAGAAAAGAATGAGCATGCCACTTGTTTAGTATTAATCTGAAGGAAATGAATAAGCATCCGTGTGTTTGTTGGTCAGTTGTTCTTAATAGAATTTCATCGACGTGCTCATTTCGAAGTCTATTGTTTTCTTTTCGATCTCGGTCATCTGCCAGAATATTTTCTCTGTTTGATCGATTTGAAGATGGAGTCGTATGTTGAGCGTTTTTTTCGATTATGTCTTATGTAATCCCTCTCTCTCTCTTTCTCTGTATATATACGCGAGTGCAAAAGACACACGAGCATTTCCAGATAGAATCTATCTTCATGGTGGTTATTGATTGGCTTCAAACATGTGAATTTATTCGCGGTAAGAAATCGATTTTTAATCAACATCGATTGTGTCTTATCTTTTGCTACAGAACATTCAGAATATTTTGTTCTTTATTGTATTTGTGGTTGTTTGATCGGTATAGCTACTATCTTAATCACAATTATCGTTATTTTATATTCTGAAAATCGCTGGAAAACAAAAAACGATCGATCGAGTCTGATCTACAATGATTCACCTTCGTATCTGCCTGTTTATCATTATGATGGACGAGCTCATCCAAGTCTTTATCATGTTTAAAACAGAACAATTGATTTATTACAGTTACATGAATATCCGGTGATACAAATAGAAACACACTGATTATCGTGGCTTCCATTTGATATCATTCAAACCTTGAAATTGACGTTTCAACGCATTTCGATCAGCCCAATCGGAGTCCATATATGAATTATCTTCATTGTCTTCGAGTTTCTATTTTCAATCAAATGTAAATATTGAAAATAAAATAAACGACACACGCTTACTTTCATTTCTTGTTGTTTTCGATAGTAATAAGCCATCATTTCCTTTTGTTGTTCATCAGATACGACAGGTTCACGACCTGGTGCTGCATTGCCTTTCTTTTGAATTTTGACAATGACTTTTGTTTTCTCGTTTTTACCAACATAATCAGCGAGAAGTTTATTACGTTGCATTTCTTTGCCACTAAACCAAATCGTCATTTCATCTTCGGGTATTACATCAAGACTATCTTGTGTTCCTTCGAGTTCTTCTTGATTTTTGAATTCAAGTTCAATTGGATCATACGGCGGTAGACCCATGGGATAGACGATCATGACTGCGCCTTTCAATTGCTGCAAAGCTTCATTAACTTGATCGATTGTGACACATTGATCGGCTTGAACTAGTTTTTTCGAAATTTTATCTTTAGCTTCAGTTATTGTTCGTTCTAAAATCGATCGCATTTTTTCCGTCGGTGCTACACAAAACAAAAACAACATCATGATCAAATCTATGAATTTAGTTATTCTCTCAACGAACCTCGTCCATTTCGTTTTCCAGTTCCATCTTCTTCTTCGACATAACCATCCATCGGTATGCATTTATCTGCATATTCATCGACAAGTTTCAAATCAGTGATTTGATCTTCAGTTAAACCTTGCATATTAACCGGTAGTGAAACACCATGTTTAGCTAACATTGACATTTCTAAGACAAAAAAATCAAATGAATATCGTCTTTTTCCTTTATATTTCGGTTGAAGTACCACTACAAATTCGATGAACTTTCAATCGTCCATTGTAAATGAGTACGACTTGTTTGATTAGATTATCAACGGGCGTCGTCGTTGTTGTTTCTAATAAGAATTGACTTTCATCACCACGTTTTAAGTGTAACTTAACCATGATTACAATATCGAATGAATGATTGTGAAAAAGCACTTTTCTTGACAACCGTTACTAACTCTCATCCTATCGAATGTTCTAGCCTATCAACATCATCATCGGTTAGACTCTTTCTTGAGCTGTCGATTATTCGAGACATCTATCGTACTGTGTTTTTTTTATTTATACGTATGAAAAAAACGAATTATCTTTCGGTTTGTTCGGATGGATAACAAGTTGTGTATCCTGCTGAAGTGATTATTTCGGGGTCGCAACCAATATCTCGAAGAACACGTCGAATGCTGTCGGTACGACGAAGTTCGGTGCCGAATTCAGCTCGATAAAGTTCAGGATCGACACGAAAACAACCGACATTTTGAATATCTTGTTCGATACGAACACGTGGTGATTCATATTGAAGGATAACATTGTGCTGAGCAGCTCGATTGGGCTCGGTTTGTTCGGCTCGTTCGTAAAGAACTTGTCGTTCAGGTGGCTTTTTGTAGGGTAACCATTTTTCGATGATAACTGGCCGAGGTTTGGCCGGTAGCGGAGGCATTCGTTTGATAATCACGCGACGTGCTGATGCAGGCGGACTCGGCAGAGTTTTTGTGATGATTTTTGTTGGCAGATGATCAGGAGGAGCCGGAGGTTCTTCTCGAATGATAATCGGCGATGGAGTTCGCGGTGGAATCGGTCTAAAATGTGCTCGTAGAAGTAGATTCTTTTGTTTTTATTTAAAAAATGAATTCAATTGTACGGTGTAGCTGAGATAATCAACGGTGGAGGCTCTTGAGGAGGTGTTGCATGTCGTTCTCGGATGATGATCGGCTCCGGTGGAGTCGGTGTCGGTGGTTTGAGATATCTAACACCGACTTTTTGAACGTAAACGACTTTGTTCGGATTATCACGATAGATTATTTCGGGATCGGGATCGTAATTCAACGGAATTTGAGCAATATTTCGAGAATTTAATGATTCGGATTTCGTACGAGTTGTAAAAGTTGTTGGATTTGATGAATAGGGATCGTTTAATTGATTTTCGAATTTGACACGACGAGATTTTCTCGATGTTTCATAATAATCATCGTCTGTCGATGGACATCGATCGAAATTATATCGTTGATCATCGATTCTTGTCGTTGATTTCGAACGTCTGCCTTCTTGTTGTTGATATCTATCCGGAAAAAGTCGAGCAAATGCTGATTTTGGCCCTGTAACGAAATTGACACGTCTCATTGGACTTTTTTCTAATTGTGTTGTTGTCAATTCATCTGTTTTCGTATTTGTTTCTTTATTAATTGTTGTTGTCGTTGTTGTTGTGACTGATTGTTCGTAGAGTGTTGGTTTCGATCGTTCGAGTGAAGTAAAACGATATCGTTGTCCATGAGTATAATCATCGTAGATCGAATCATTCTGAGAATTTCTATTTGTCATCATTTTTTGTCAATATCAACAACGAAGAGAGGGGAAAAAACGAGCCTGTCGAAATGCCTTGTCGTTCTTTTTAATGGTAATTATGGAAGTGTAATGACTAAGAATGAAAAACGAAAATGTCCATGAGAAAATAATATGTCTGTTTCGCATGAATGATTATGATAAAATAGAAATCTTTTATTCAAACTAATTTTCTAACTAAAAAAACGAACGAAATCTCGTCTTATTAATAAACATTCAGCGGACTTGTTCGTCGAATTGACGATGTAACTGACCGAGCTTGTCGTTTCGTCCAAGGTGTTGTTTCGATCAAATGTTTCATCGATGAAACACTATCCAATGTATTCGATTTCGCGTATTCCGGTATGGCTTCCATGGCACTCATGCTCGTTGTTCGTCCGTGATGTGGCAATGTATACAATGGTAATTCATCGTTGGGTTCGGCAATATTCGTTGAACTATTGTGTAGAAAATCGGTTTCTGGACTAGCATCGATAGTAACACGTGAAAGACGACGTTGAACTGACGCTGATACGTGTGGATGATCGAGTTCACGATTGATTTCTTGCATGGATTTATCGATAAAAGAATGTCGACGAGCAGATTTCGGTGTTACACTGATAAAACGTTGTAATAATGTATGAGCATAGTTTTTCGCTTTGATATGATGAACAATTGCAATGAATACATGAAGAACAAATGCAAATGCAAGTAGTAATGGTGCTAAATAACCGGATGAACCTCCGTGATGTGCGCCAACAACTTTTTCACCGAGTGTAAATTCGTAACAAGCATATCGAGGCTTGAAGACGTTTTCATATTCATCGATAAATGAAAGACAAGCAACATAATCTCCTTCATGTAAACCGACGATTCGTAATGAATTATGTGTATCAAGAAGACGTTGTCGAGGAAGAAATTCACTTTCACTTGTATAAGTACCAAATGATCGAAAATCGTAATAATAATATCGATATTCTTTCAATGTTGTATTCGAAAGATCGAAATAGATGATAACTGTATTATCACGTTTGCTAAAACGATGGCCAAAAGTGAGACCCAGTGGATTTGTTGATGGATCTGGAGTGGGTGTAGTTGGACTGTGTCCACCGCCATTACTGCTACTCGTATCGATTAATGGAACAAGAAGAAGAAGATAGATGAAGAAAAAATACATTGTTTTCGATGAATGCAAAAGTTTTACAATGAATTGATTTGCTTTTCACGAAGAAAATGTCATTGCCATCGACTGCAATTACCTTTCGAAAGTTCATCGTTTTTAAAAGATAATTTCTTTTTCTTTTTTTCTATTTCTATTATTATTTAATGTAATCGAATACATTTACTAATACAGAACGAAAAAAAAATTGATAATCAATATTTGTTGATGATTAATTTAAATATGTGCACTACTATTCTATTTTCTTTTCCTATAATGAAACATGACGCCATCTACGTTCGTATGTTTTCTAAGAATCGAAGAAAACCAATCGAATACTTCATATCTGTCGCACACTCTTCAAAATCCTCCGAAAAGATAAATAGATCAGTACTTGAATAACCCCTCGATATTGCGAATCATTTGTCCTCATCGATCTATTCGAATCATTTCAGATTAGTAGTTAAAATTGCATAGAAAAATAATCATGTCAAACAACGATACCGTTTCAACATTAGAACGACTTGCTAATTTGCTTCGTATTCATAGCATTGAATCGACACAAGCATCAAATTCAGGGTTTGTGTTCAATTGACAACTGTTCGATCACATTTATTTATTTTTAGTCATCCAACAAGCTGTGCATCAATGGCAGAGATCATATCGGTTTTGTTTTTTAATGTTATGCGTTATGATCCAAAGAATCCACGTGATCCAGCTAGTGATCGTTTTGTTCTTTCGAAAGGACATTGTGCACCTATTCTCTATGCTGCTTGGGCTGAAGCTGGTGCTTTTCCCGTATCGGATCTTTTGAATTTACGTAAAATCGATTCCGATCTCGAAGGTCATCCAACACCCGTTCGTATTCTTTCAATTTGTAATCATAGAAAACAAAAACTGATTAAATTCTCGAATTGTTTAGCGTTTAAATTTCATTGATGTTGCTACCGGTTCATTGGGTCAAGGTTTAGGTTTTGCTAGTGGTATGGCTTATGCTGGCAAATATTTCGATAAATCAGATTATCGAGTTTATTGTGTTCTCGGTGATGGTTCGTAGCAAAAGTCTCTTCTCTACCCGGAAAAAGTTTTTTTTTTGTCTTCATTCAGGTGAATGTTCGGAAGGTAGTGTTTGGGAATCATTTGCATTTGCATCGTTCTACGAATTGAACAATCTTTGTGCAATCATCGATGTCAATCGACTTGGACAAAGTGATCCCACTCCGTTACAACACGATACAGAAATCTATCGTAAACGTGTTGATGCTTTCGGGTAAACTAGTTGCTTCTGTTTTTGAAATAAAAGTTAATTTTTGTAGTTGGCATGCAATTGTCGTCGATGGTAAAGATGTGAATCAATTACTTGCTGCTTTTAAAGAAGCATCAGAAACGAAAACGAAACCAACATGTATCATCGCAAAAACATTCAAAGGTAGCGGATTGAAAGGCATCGAAAATGAATTAGATTGGCATGGTAAACCATTGGGTGATAAAGCTGCTGAACTCGTTGCTAATCTACGAAAATTAGTCAACGAACAAACATTAGTTCGACCTACACCAGCTAAAGTTACAGCTAAAGTACCGGAATACAAAAAAGAAAAAGAAATTAAATTAGCACCAACGAATTACGATGGCAAAAAAGAAATTGCCACACGTCTTGCACATGGTACCGCCTTGGAAAAACTCGGCAAAGCCTGCGAATACGCCATTGCCTTAGATGGTGACACGAAAAATTCGACATATTCAATTAAATTTCGTGATGCCTATCCAAACCGTTTCGTCGAATGTTATATTGCCGAACAGAATATGGTTCAAGTTGCAATTGGTATCGCAACACGTCAACGGTACATTTCATTTGTTCATACATTTGCTGCTTTTCTTTTACGTGCTGCCGATCAAATTCGTATGGGAGCTATTTCATTTACACAAGTGAAATATGTTGGTTCACATGCCGGTGTTTCCATTGGTGAAGATGGACCATCGCAAATGGCTTTAGAAGATTTTGCTTTCTTTCGAACAATTCCAAATATTGTTTGTTTCTATCCATCGGACGCTGTTTCAGCTGAACGAGCTGTCGAATTAGCTGCTAATTATAATGGAGCGGTTTATATTCGTACAAGTCGACCGAATTTCTCGATTTTATATAAAAATGATGAAGTTTTTCAAATTGGAAAAGCTAAAGTAAATAAAACAAAAGCTTTCACACCCCCAAAAACAAAAAGAAACTTCATTTTTCTTTCTAAAAGATTGTTGTTGAATCGTCAAACGATGTTTGTACAATCGTTGCTGGTGGTGTTACTCTACATGAAGCTATTAAAGCATCAGAAAAACTCAAAGGTCTCGGCAAAGCCGTTCGTGTCATTGATGCTTTTACAATAAAACCCATTGACCGAGAGACAATTCTCAAATCCGTCAATGCAACACACAATCGACTTCTCGTCGTCGAAGATCATTATCCCGAAGGTGGTCTTGGCGAAGCTGTTATGGCCGCACTTGCCGATCAAACCGGCATTAAAATCGCACATTTAGCTGTTCGAGAAGTTGCACGTAGTGGTAAACCAGCTGAATTATTAAGCAAATACGGCATTGATGCTCAACATATTGCAAATGCCGTTGAAAAACTTCTTTAGATTGACATCACAAAGACAAGAAATAGAATTTTTTAGCTTATAACCCCTGGTTTTATTTGAAAATAAAGAAAATTTTCGAGTTCACAACACGAATAGCACGTCGTCTAAATAATTGATATGAAACAATCATTGATTAGCTGAATCGATATTGAGGACTTGGTTTATTTGATCACACAATATGTCATTTTTGTTAGCCGAAAGTTTCAATCAATTATTGCAAGATGATATTCTAAATAAAAGAACTCGGGGTGAAGTCTTAGTTTCATTCGATTATTTTGTATCTTCGATGGCTTTGATGATTTTGTCCATCTTAGCTCCTGTATCAGGAAAACCATCGCCATCCTAAAGAACCCATCAAATCAAAGATTGATTTTTAGTTATAAATAATTGGTTTTTTTTTATACTTTTTTCGAATGAACTAATTTTCCATCGACAGTCACCTCAAAAAACCCAGTTGTTTCAGGTGTCGCTTCGCTAGTCTAAATAATTCGAATTGTTTATTAATTTGAAAATCTCATGAACTTACAATATCAAGTTGTGCATCGGAGCAAGATTTCTTCAGTTCATCACGGAACTTTCGAAACTTGCCCCCGTAACCTCACCCACCACAATAAACAACATGTATTTTAATTGTCATATTTATTCGAATAAACCTATATTGACCTCACCTTTTATACGGTACATTGTCGTCGCCATATGTTTTTCCCATGTTCCTTTTTCTTCTCGTCAGCAACTGAAAATGCTTATTTGGGATGTCGCTGACTCTCTGCGAAAGAGAAAAAAAAACTTCCATTTCCTCGAGATAGTATTTCAAAATTTGTTTGTCATTTTCTCGTTCTGATTTATATAAATTTGATTTTATTTTAAAAAGAAAAAGGCCTATTTATCATTTCGAATACCATCAAGACGTGTTTGATACCAAGCACGTTCTTCTTCTAATTCGTATTCTTGACAAAGATTCATAAATTTCTCATAGACATCTTCAATATTAAATTTGAACGTTGAATATAACTTTCGTAAACATACAGGACATAGATATAGTTTTTGTCGATCCATTTCTTTTTGATTATTTGCACCATTCATTAAACAAACATAGTAGATGCAATGTTTCAAACCAAATAAATGACCGATTTCATGTAGAAGAATTTTTATGCATCGTCGAAGCATGAGAATACGTTGTGATTCAGTTAACGGAATGCCGACAAGTTTATCGGGTTTAGTTGGAAAATCAGGATCAAGTCGAGCGAATGAATAAACGCCGAGACCATCAGTCGATCGCGCTTGTCCATAGACAAAATTCCAACTTTCATCCGGATAGATATCTGTCATAGTCACGGCAACACATAATACTTCACGTCTTGTATTCCGTTTGGAACGTGTTCGATTTAAATAATCATAGAATCCATCAGTACGATATTGAATACCGTAATTCATTCGATTAGTCATATCATTCGTGAAATCAACTTTGCTTAAAATTTCAACTTCACATCCAGCAAAAAATGCTTCTACAAATTTTACGATGACATCGAGTGGTGGAGCTCTGTTGAATATCGAATAATCAAATTTTATTGTTTTTCTTTTTGTTGACAAAATTTTACCGTGGACTTTCGAAACTTCCGAATGGTTGAATGTAAATCGTTCGAAATCTAGATTCTTATCGATTTTACATTCAAGTAAATGTTGAAATCAATTTCTTACGTTGAATGTGGTATAGCTTTAGTGTGTAATCTTTCGAATGATTTCATTGTTTGACCTAATTCTTTCTGAGTACTTAACCAATCACTTGCACCAGGCGCAGGCATCGGTTGGAAACTTTCATTGATCTTTCCCTTTATTGCAAATTGCATTGCTTTGGGTAACTAGAAACTTATTTCAATGAAATCGAATTCAGTTTTCTAACCATCTAACTACCTCATGTATATCGCCAAGTGCGTCATTGATTTCTTTTTCTCCAACAACTTTAAAAGCCATTTCGAATAAATTATAATCTGAAGTTACTTTCACAATTTATAATCTAACATGACTCAAGTTTTGTCGTTGACAGCCAATCGAGCGAAAGCTCAGCGATCTCTATAGGATGTTGCGTAAGTTCAGCGATAACATTTATTTTGTATACATGTTCAGTAACAAAAAAGGAAGAAGAAGAAGAAGAAAAAAAGAAAACTGTATAAACAATTTCAAAAAAAAAACAAATGAAGTTTTATAGATAATGTTCATGTATCATCTGACATCGAATTCAAGTATTGCGATGAGTTGGATCATCGTCACTTTCAACAACAATAACTTCGTTTCTCACTGAGTTCGTTGGTCGTTGTTGTGGTTGTTGTACAGTTGTTGGACGATTGGTAGGATTGTTTGTTCTTGGCATGAGACCTAATTCTTCTATATTACGTATAATTTGCGGCAATACACTTTGTTGTACATTGCCACTTTGAAGAACTTGTTGTAAATGTGCCATGGCTGCTCGTTGATGTTGCAGGGCAATATTTTGATTGAGCCGTTGTTGTTCTTGGATACGTTGCATCATCATAAGTTGATGATCGGGCTTACGTTTGAGTTCTTCGTATTCTTGAAGAGCTATTCGAATTGAAAAATGTGTGTTTTCAGAAAACTATGCAGAAAATGAAATCTCAAACCTCGTTGTCGTTCTTCGGCTGTGAGACTTTCGTCGATTTTATTTTCTAATAATGAATCATGCGAATGATACGAATGAATCCATCGATTATGTTCATATAAAATATCCAAAAGTAAATGATCTTTCGGTATCGGATAACTGAAATTCAATGGCGTCAATGTTGTTTGTGCATCAGGCAATTGTTCAAGTTGAAATTTATATAATTCTTTAATATCATTCTGTGTAAAATGTCGATCCAATTGATGATCATCAATAACACGTTGTGAAAGCGACTGTTTAACAACCTGTCGTTGATAGATTTTCTCTTCCATGGTTCCATGTGCTAAAAATCTGTAGATATACACCGGTTTCTTTTGTCCAAAACGATACGATCGAAAAATAGCTTGTGTATCGTGACTTGGATTCCAGCTTGCATCGAAAATAATCACACGATTGCCTCCAACAAGATTGATTCCAATGCCACCGGCTAATGTTGAAATAAGAAACAATCGTGCACGTGTATTCGATAGATCATTGAACCATTTAGCGTAACGTTTTCGTGACGTAACATCAGTTTGACCGTCCATACGAAAGTAATCTTTATCACGAGTCCATTGATGAATTGAATGAAGAAATGCTTCGATATGATTAAGTGTATAGATACTTCGAGAGAAAACAATGACCTTATCGCCGATTTCCGTGCATTTTTCAAGAATTGCATGAAGAAGAAGAAATTTGCCACTGATTTCAATGTCGAATTGACTTTCTTCGGGTAACATATCGAGAAAAGGATACCAGAACTGTCGACGCATATCATTCAACCATGGTTCATTGTTCGTCGTTGTTTCTTCGTGAATCGGTTCATTGGTTGTCACTCGACTTCGTGTTTCATAAGTTTTGATAATTTCAATGTCATCGTCGTCATCATCGGTTGTTTTCGACGTCGAATCGGATTCGGTTGTAGTCGTGGTTGTTGTCGATGATTCCGAAGTTACGAGTTCGAGAATTTCATCTTTGATATTATCAATTAAGAATCCAGCATAATTACTCGCTGGTATTGGCTAAAGAAAAATAAATCTCGTTTTGTTTTCTTCTGACAAATGAAAATACGTTGATTTGCGTTTTACTTCATTCGTTTTCTTCTTAGCTAATTCATCATCATTAAGAAATAATCCTGAATCATTCTCATCGATTAAATCTAAATCATCTTTATTCTGACATTTTTTCCAATGATTAATATAATATGCATAGAGTAAAAACGGATGTCTTCAACAACAAAAAACAATATTCGAAAATCGTCAATAAACTTTGCCTTTTTCTTACGTCCAAATTTTTTGTAAATACTGATAATCCGCAAATAATTTCGCCGATTTAAAATCATTCTTTGTTTTCGATAGACGTTGTTGTTTATCGACAAGTTTCTCCAAATAGATATAATACAATCTCGATTGTAAATCACTCAAACGAACATTAATAATATATTCATATTTCGGCGGAAGATATTCTTTCAACAATGAATAATCTTTTCGATCGATAAAACCCGATAAAAGTTCGTGCAAAACACAAGCGCGTCGTTTCATTAAACGAACATCGCTTTCATTCGAATCACGATGTTGACCATTCTGAATTGGATTTACGAAACGATTGATATATTCCGATTGACTACCGAGAAGATTCGGTTTGATAAATGAAACCATACAATAGCTAATAAACAAAATCAACAGAAGATTTAGACGAGAGAGAAAAGGAGAAAGTTACTATTCGATTAGATTATTCTGTAGAGGAGTTCCGGTTAAAACAATTCGACGGCGTGTTTTGATTTTCGATAAACATTTAGCTAAGGCTGTTTGAGAATTTTTAAGAATATGTCCTTCATCAGCAACTAAAATCAATGATTAACTAAATCGTTTCATTTTGAATCTTTTTTCGTTTTGTTACCGATCAGATCTGGACCGGGATCTAGCAGACATTTGAATGCATCATCTTTGTTCTTTTTAATCTGAATTCCGGTTCCATTTGCTAGTTTTTTGTATAAATCATAGCTCATTATCGCAACACCACCGTGTTCAAACCAATAATTCAAAAGATTAATTCGTAAATTCGGTCGAACAGTTGTTAATTGATGACGATCAATCGACGGTTCGATACCGTTCAGCCAATGATCGAATTCATTCGACCAATTCAACACTAAAAAAACCATGAAAATAATAAAAATAATCGAAAGAATTTGTTTCTACCGGTGTTCAACGGACAAAGAACGAGACAGGTTTTGATTTTTGTTAGATCCGAATATTTGAAAATTGTGTGAACGAATGTAATAACTTGTAAAGTCTTGCCTAAGCCCATGCAATGTGCAAGAATACATCCATTTCCTGAGTTTTTCTTTGTTCGAATCGTTTCAATGGATTCGAAAACATTGTTCCAAAGAAATTTGACGCCTTCGCATTGATGTGGTTTGAGTTTTTTGACTAGTTTCGTTTCGACTTCGATCAATGGTTCGTTCGTATTCTTATCTAATTCGAGAATTAAACGTTGTTCCGATTGAGTCGATTGAGTATTCGAACTTGTTGATAATTGAGACGATTGTTCGAGAAGTGAATTATTGTATTTCTCTTGATTTTCTGCCAAACGTCGTCGACGTTCACGTTCAGCTTCGATTGCTTTCTTCGTTTCGTCATCCAATCGATTATCATCGAGAATTTTTCGAATATTTTTCCGGCCTTTTGTTGGCGAACAATCTTCTTCATTTTCATCCTCTTTCGATTGAGATTTATCGCTTTCATCGGATGTAGTCATCATTGGTTTTACACTTCGTTTGGCTTTACTCGACTTTTTCGGTTGTTCGAAATCATCGTCCGATGATGATAAATCCAGAACTTGTAATCGACTGGATGTTAATGTCGAATTATTTTCATCACTTGACGATGAAAGTACAAAAGGAGCTGCACGTTTTTTCGGTGTCATTTTCTTCGATTTTTTCTTTCGTAAAATTTCTTCGGAATTAGACGGTGATGCTAATAGACGTTTTCTTTTAATAACTTCGGATTCAGATGATGATGATGATGCATCCTTGTTCTTTTCTAATAAATGAGCATAAGAAATTACTTCGGATGGCAATCTTAGATTAAAAATAATAAGAAAAATAAAAAAGAAAACAAATCGATTTTCGTTCTCTACTGTTCTTCGGACGAGATTTCGTTGGATGATTCGTTATTTTCTTCATTCGAAACGGTTTCAACAGGATCATCAGGAGCCGTATCCATAGGTGTGTCAGATGTGAGATTCAATGATTCGAATATTGAACTATTATTTTTACTATTATTCGGTTTTTTGCTGGCTTCATTTTGAATTTGTTCATCATCAATTGGATGACGATCCTCGTCTGAATTCGTCGATTGGTTTGATTCAAGTGGTTGATTATAACTAATAACTACTTCAGCAGTTTTCTTAAATGATTTTTTGATGGGTGTCGATGATTTCTTCGGAGAATTGGTCGTATTTTTCGATGTAATCTTTCTTGTACGATATTTTAAATAATAATCTTCATCTTCTGATGTTCCTGATAGTGATGATGATGACGATGGAAAGGTGTCATCGATCATTTCGTTTTCTTTTTCAGTCCGATAAGCTAATGGTTTGTATCGTTCAGCATCGATTTCTGATATACGTTTCAATCGAATTGTTGGACAAAGAGTACTCATGTCCTGTTCTTGTTCACTGTCATCACTTTGTTCCAATAAAATTCCACGTGCATGAAGTTCTTCGTTATCATCATCATCGATTGGCATATGATTGTTCGAGTCAATCGGTGTTTCATATGTTGATGTTGACGCAAGAGCGTTCTGCTCATCGTCACTGTTACTCGAACTAAGTTCGTTTAATAATCGAGCACGATGATATTCTTCATCATCATCATCATTATTATTATTTTCAATGATAAGTTGTTCGAATTCTTGAAGTTTAGTTTGAATTGATTCGAGTAAATTTGTATTATTCGGAATGTTTTCGGGTAACCATTCGGTTTGAAATGTTTTCAACCAATTCAATAGTGGATTGACTTGACTTGTCATAGTTTTCTACTCATGGATGGATAAATATGTACCGTAGTTGGGTTTTTCTTTCAACGATCTAGAAGTTAAACCAATCTTAATGATGGCATGTAGAGGGCAGTAGAAAATATCGGACTAAATTCAATTCATTTATTTATTTGATAAATAGAATTCGTTGTTTTTTCTCGAAATAAAAAAAACAAAATGAACGTTAAGATTTATTTGAATTTGTGATTTACAAAACACATTCGTTTTTTTTTGGTAAAATGTTATTTTAAATAAAAAGAAAGAGATTATTATTATTAACCAGTGACGGGTGGTTGAGCGCAAATGAGAAAAGTAGTATTCCAATTTGTCCCAGATGGGCATGTACAAGTACCACCCGTGCAATTCGTCCCGGCAGGATCACAATTCGTAGCATTTGAACATGTTAACCCTACGCCAGCTGCAGATAGACAAGTACTTGTATTTACTGGATAATGCGGCCAAGATGTGCATGGTTGCCCAACTGTCGCGCGATCTAGACATGTCAAGCCGTTCTATAGAAAACAAAAACAATGTTTCCTGAGAAATACGACGATGTCTAGTCCTACCCAATACTTCGTTGTTGCACATTCACATGTAGAACTTGGCAATGGATAACTACCACTCAGCGGACACGAAACCAGATTATAGTCTGCACATTGATATGTGTCATTGCATATAGCACTTCCATTTAATCCCCATGCAGGCGTACCTTTGTCTCGACAATATGTTCCATTCCACCATTGTAAACTCGTACAATTACTAAATAAATATACATTCTATATTGATCAATTACAATCTCAAAGATAGATAAAACATACCACCAACCAAAACCAACTGCCGATGAATTCGATGAAATATGAGTATCGTTCATACATTGTAAATTAGCTGAAACATCACATTCTGTACTCGTACAATTACCACCAGGAAGTGTACATAATTCATGACGCTAAAAATTCGTTTCATTCAAGTTCATTTCTTTTTCATTACTAAAATCTTACTTTCTTCGCAACAACACATCGTTGATTACATAACTCCCAATATGAAGTCGTATTGCAAAGACATTGATAAGCTGGTGGAACGGTGTCTCCCAATCGACAAATTAAATTAACAGGTGAAAAATCTCGACATTCGTATGTTGTTGAACTTCCTGTACATGGATCAGTATAATTTCTTTTCGGTTGACATCGATTTCCATCCCAATAATCTGTATAAGCACATTTACATGTACCATTAACACATGATAAATAATTATAATCTTCACATTCAAGATCACCATAGCATGTCGTTTGATTCATACTTAATTTCGGTATGCATTTATGATTTCGATTGGTATACAATGAATCCCATATATAACTCGTATTATAACAATCACATTTTAAAAACATAGATCCACCTAAACCTTGACATTGTAAACCTCGATTATCATCACAAACATATGTACTTGAACATGTTGTATTATATTCTTGTTTGAGTATGCATGTTTCATTCCAATAATGATTTTTATCACAATCACATTGATTCCGTGTTAAAGTATAATTACTACAGAATAAACCTTTTGCTGATATGCAATGCGTATTATTACTGCATTCGCCACCAAGAGTTAATTTACTTGAACAAATTAAACCATCCCAATATGACCATGAATCATTACATAAACATATGCCAACTGTACTGACACCATAAAATGTGTAATCACAATAAAGACTTTGCGAAGTACTGCATGTTAAAACAGCCGTACAATTTTCACGGTAACCTGATGCATCAACACAATAACCTGCGCTACCATCCACACTCAATGAACTATCGAAGTTTTTGCCCGATGCACATGTACAAAGACTATTCGTACATACCATATTAACTCGATAGTCACATTCAGATACAGTTGAACATAGACCACCGAACTGACGCATAGCAACACAATAACCATCGGCTAAAGATGGTGTACCATTATAAAATTGAAGAATTGGACATTGGCAAATACCTTGTTATTAGAAAATAAAAACAAAAATCGAGATTAAAACATCATTTGTATTTACTTACCATATTCGCTACCATAAGGATTCGTGTAGTTAGCACAAATAAGACCTTGACCAACAGGATCAGAAGAGTCACACCAACTATCGTAATATGGTTTGCAATATTGATTAATTGTTCGTTTATATTCGCAAGTACCCGAGACAGTATTACCGTTCCAAAACATTGATGAGTTACATCGACAAGTATGATATTGTGGCGAAGCTGAATTTGAAACACAATATAGATATCGTGAACTATCGCAGTTGCCATCGAATTCACACGTTAAACTTTCTAATCGTGTCGTATCACACTATGCACAAATAATTTTCTTTCATTTTCATTACCGAAAACAAAAAATCTCTTACTATGTTAATGATCCAACTCAAACCAGTTTTACATTGGCATTGACTTTGCACTGAACCACCACTAGATGACAAAAATTTATTCATTTTTCATTCTTAAAAATCCACGTTTTCTTACGCTAGTGTTACATTCAAACATTGTAGATTTGCCAAAGCATCACATTCCGAATCATTGACACATGTTCGATTGACCATACGTCGTCGTTCACAAATCGAATAGGATTCACTCCAGAAATGCGAATATCCACAACCACAACGGTAGTTATTACACATTAAACCCAAATCTTGTCGACAATCGCTACTCGATTTACAGGGCCCATCGAGAGTTTCCTTTTTCAACGTTACTACCGATGCAAATATGGCAAATGCCATAAATGCAACGATTGCTATTGATACTAACAGTGCTAGTAACCAATGAGGAATCGGTACATCACGCATCCAACATTGAATCGGCTTTTCTTTATGACCGACTTCGTATTCTTGAACGAGTGCATTATTGGCACCGAGATTTTTCACGAGATGTTCTTGTAAAGCTGTATTCGGATTCTAAAAATCGGAAACGATCCGATAGTATTTAATAATACGAAGAATTTCATCAAACCTGTTGACGTTTCTTTGTTACGGCGATTCGCTTGCTGCTTTGTCCGCGCATTTATTCGTCAATAAGTCTTTTTGTGACTGATGTGCAACAAAACCAAGCAAAATAGTAAATCAATTTTCAATGCAAACAGTCTACTTTTGTTCTTATATTCGATGATGTTTGAAGAAAAAAAAATTCACACTTTTTCTTTCTGTTGATTAGCAAAACAACTTCTTCTTCAATTGCAGCTTTGTAAATTCATTTTCAATGTTTTTCGCTACTTTGCTTGTTTTTAACGGGTTTGAAAAATATGCGTAGTCGTATTCTCATACTTTTTCTTCGCTTTCTTAATTATTTAATGCATAAAAGAAATCCGAACTTGCCCAGCCCTCTCTTGACAGACGTTCGAAATTCACTTTCTGTTTTGATTTCAAACAGAAAAAGGAAAACAAATGTTTTCATTTCATTCTAACCTGTCAATTCATTTTTCTTTCGATTTTCTACGACTTCACGATCTGTTTTGCATATAGGTGCACAAAGCGTCTGTTTTTTTTCTCTACGTCACTTTTTTTATTTTTAAATAAATTGATAAATCTGTACAGCAAAAAATGAGCAACTCATTTGACTAGATGGCACTCGTTTTGAAGGCGGAATGTATAAATACACGAGATTATGATACACAAAAAAAGAAACTAATCACTGTTGATGAAGTTTTTTTAAACATATTTCACGTAATGTTGAACAGATTCGACAGGAATGTTGAAGAATCAT
>ERZ778023.621-NODE-621-length-73162-cov-51.562668_pt1 | contig 73162 bp, 82 predicted proteins | sample MGYA00375753_ERZ778023 | MGnify/ENA primary metagenome ERZ778023 (study PRJEB29350, sample SAMN05389822) | bioreactor metagenome | isolation source: Ammonium sulfate bioreactor | place: South Africa: University of Cape Town | collected 2014-04-04 ... | reverse complement strand
TGCTCAAGAAACTCAAGTTTCTCATGCGCATGCCAAAAGAAGTTCGACTAGGGCACGTAATATGATTTATAAATCGAGTAGAATTAAATACGGTTGAGTTTATTAAAGTACATAGAAAAAAAAAACTTAAATCTGGCTAAGATTGTATAACACAACAAAAACGAAAAGAGTCTGTTTTATTTTTTTCCTCTGAAAACATCTAATCATCATCGACTTGATAGCTGGCAGTCGATGCTCGTGATTTTTTGTTCGTATTTCCGTTCAAACCGCCGAGAAGACCTTGACCAAATCCCATAAGATTGATTGGGGTATTGCCATCGGTGACCAACATCGATTGAAGGCCGAGAGCTTGCAAAAGTTTGACTTGAGTGTCTGGGCCCGATGTAGCAATCGCTTGAATGGTTTGTGGACCGATTGATTCGACTTGTAATTTGAATTTGTCGGTTTCGATTCTTGACATTTCAGATTTCTTGCTAATTTCTAGTTCAGTTTGTTCTCGAAGAAATTTCATTTCAGCTTCTCGAGCCAATTTCAAACGACCCAATTCGGCTTCGGCTTCGATACGCGAAGCTTCGGCTTTGAGACGAGCTTGTTCAACAGCAGCTTCGCCTTCTATACGAGCCGATTCAGCACGACTTTGTGCTTCAGCTTTGGCTTGACCTGTTGATTCAACAGCAGCTGACAAAGCTTGCAATTCAAGAAGTTGTTTTCGAACATCTTCAGCTTCGGCTTCATCTTTAATACGTTGACGTTCTAATAAACCTTTGGCTTCTTGTTCACGTCGAGATGCTTCGTGTTTAGCTGCAGCTTCCTGAGAATTGGTTGTGATCTCAATAGCTAATTGAACACTCTTCTGAAGAGCATCACGTGTTCGTTGATCGACGGGTTCGACACTTTGAATATCGATCGATGTAATGACAAGATTATTTTGTGGAAAAACAAATTGATCTCGAACATGTTGATTGGCATCGAGACCGAACACAGCTGCACGAATGATTTGTGCTGAATTCTTATGGAAATCATCGAATTGTGTGCCGGCAACAGCTCCACGAACACGTGATGCAATAGCTTTAGCTGCATCACCAACGAAATCAGGAACGGAGAAGAGTTTCGCTGCTTCGGCTTCATCGGCGTAATTGCTGACTTCGAAATGCCAATTGTATGAAAGTTGAAGTGAAAGTCGAGCGTGATCAGCTGTTTCAATAACAATCACATCAGTGAAAAAGTCAGGACCAAGTAAAAGACAAAGTGTTTGAATTTGATTGGGTTTTTTCGGTACACTACCACTCAATGATAACAATGTAAAATGTTCATCAGGTCCAAGCATAACCAATTCAGGACCGAACACGATACGTGCTTTCTTAGCTTTATAATCGTAGATTTGTACACAAGCATTATGTGGTACACGATAGCTAACTAATTTCGATTTATCACGTTTAGTTGAACTTGATTTCGTTGCACTCGAGGCTGTTGTTTGATTGGTAGTTGTTGCTTGTTGTTGAGATTTATCTGATCGTGTGGGAATATTTCGTTCGGCTAGAGGATCACGTGTTAATAAATCTTCGACTTGTTTAGGTAATTCTTTTTGCCAGAGTTCTTCATCTTGTGTTAACATATAAGTTTCGCCGACGACAGCTCGAACTCGGCCGGTTTTGATATCTCGAACATAGATACCTTCGTTTTCATCTAAGGGAAGAGCTTTTCGTCGAGTAACAACTTCGACTTGTGTCGGAGGAATGTATTCACTAAAATGACGAGATTTTATAAAAAAAATGTCGATTAAAATTCATCGTTTGTCTTACGTTGGACCACGGATCATCCAACGATCTCCAGGATTTCGTTTGGTTCCAGCTTGTTCATCTTCGAAGGCTTCGATACATTTAAGAATGACACCTTCGTCTTCGCCGAGAATGTAAACATCTTGAATGCCATTCTCGAGTTTTTCTCCCGGCTGAAGAAAGAATGATTTTTCACCGACAACAAGTTTCTATTCAAAATAAACAAATAATTAGTTTTTATTTTGGGGAAATTGATCCGGCAAACCTTTTTGCCAAATTGTGGTCGTCCTTCTTCGACTGGATCGAGAATGACACAATATTGTCGTGAATTAAGTGTAATAACATCAACAACTGCAACTAATTGTTCGTAAACATTGAGTGTATGAGTTTCAGTATCGGTATGAGTCACAAGCCATTCTTCACCGTTCATACGTTCCTTACCAAAATCATCGGTAAATGTTTTCAATGCTCGAAGATGAAGAGCTTTTTTATCAGTTAAAACATAGGCATTTTCAACCGAAACAACGGTTTCATATGCAAGTGGTAAATAAGCACCCGTTTTCTTAACTAACCATTCTTCTCCGGTGACACGTTTTTCACCTGCTCGATCGACAATTTCTTTTTTGGCACAAAGTCGAATGGCTTGATTAGGTCCGATGACAGTGGCTCGAATTTGTTCTTCGACACTGACTTCTTTTCGTGGAATATAAGTAGCTGGTCCTTCGAAGAGCCATTCGTCGCCGGCTTTTCGTTGTTCTTTGGCGAGTTCATCATCGAAATCGAGAACGGCTTTCAAACGAAGCGCTGAATTAGCCGGTACGACTTTCAATGGTGTAACTGGCTGACGGAGGATTTCGCCGGGATAGAGTGGAAATGGGGCTTGATCGGCTTGTGCAAGACGAATGTCTAAATCGGCATGAACAAGTTTAGCTTGACCGTTCTGATCGAATTGAACTTCTCCGGCGTCATTTCGAACGACAGGCGATTCAACAACGCAATAATGACGTGGCCTATTTTTAAAAAAAGTCATTTAAATTGTAGAAACAAAAAATCTATCGAACACATACGGAACAGTGATCATCTTTTCTGGTCCAACGGTGACCGTTTCATTGTCCTGTTTGATGAATGTCTTCGGACCGATTTCTAATCGTGTTACGTTCGTATTTTGATCCAAAACATGAATGTAATGGTACGGTGGTATACGATATACCGGACCGTTGTTTGATTTTGATGCTGAACTGGCTGTTGTTGTCGTAGTTGACATATTCGCAAGACGTAGAGAAAAAAGAGAATCTAGACGAAACGATGCAGAATACTTGCCTACTTATAAAATACGAGATGAACGAGATATTACACAAGGGTTTGGTAAACGTATATTTACAGCACGATTGTGCAAGATTGCCCCGTTGAAATAAAAACGAGAGAGGAAGAAAGAGAAAAAATCTATGTTTCACTCTCTTTCGACTTGCTGATGTAATTGCACAACTGAATCATCGTGATGTAAGAAAAATTCAAAGACAATCTTTGACATGAATAAAGTAGCAAAAATCTCTGGATTTTGTTTATTTTTTTTGTTTCCCGAATCAAATAGTTTCACAACAAAAGAAGAAATAAAGAAATAGGACATAATCAACACACCGACAATTACATAAACACACACATAAATGAAGAAAGAAGAAAAAGAAAAAAAAATGATATTGAGCTAATAAAGAATGTCTACATTATTTGGTTGTTTTTTTTTCAGAAAAAAAGAAACAAAAGATCTTGAATTTTCCTTTTGCTAAGTACACAAACAAAAGACGTTCATTAAGCGTTGCTCAATATGAACGACCGCTCGAATGAGAAGCTTAAAAAGAGAAATGAGAAAACAAAACGAACTGCATTTTTGTTTTTAGGCAGCTGGTGGAGCTGAAGGTTGAACACTTTGTAAATTGCCATGAACACGAAAACGATATAAACATGTGTAGTTTGGATTTCCCCAATTCGACGTCACACGAACTTCAATATACTCAACAAGAGGAACATTTTGAAGCTACAAAAAAGAAAACAAAAAATATGAAAAATCGAAAGAAATTTTCGAAAAACCAACCTGTGGTTTAAATCGTTGAAGTGACGGACCGTTTTCGGCATCGTAGGAATATCGACCGATAACAACACCTTCTCGATCATTTTTGTCTTTCAAAGCCTAGAATAAAAACATCAATCATTCGTTTTTTCCTTCGAACTCTCTTTCGCTTACATAAACAGTGAAATTATTAGGCGCACTATTGATATGTCCGACGATCGAGATACTTTTCGATAAATGTTCGACAGCGAATTCTGTTGGTTTAACGGGTACAGCTAATTTAATAATCACACTACCTTGATCACCTTTGAAAGGAAAACATTGTCCTGGCATGCGACCAGCCTAGACAAAACAAAAAATATGAAAATCTTTTTCGATTCGAATCGAATTCATACTTTAATCATAATATTCGGCTGTTTCGACATGTGAACAATCGGAATGCCAAGGAATTTGACAACATTTTGTCGAGGTTCATCCGTATATTCCGTACATCTCGTATCAACAATCTTACCGCCGTTAGCTTCGAGTGCATAATCAGCTTCGCCTGTTTCATCGGCTGCATATTCGGCCATAACTTGTCGAACAAGAGCTTCTAATTCTTCGGCTTCATACGATTTCAATGCTGGTTTATGTGTGCTAAGAAATTTCTCCGTTTCTTTCTTTAAATCATCGTACAATCCACGAACTTTGGCTAGACCAGCATCGCAATAAGCTTGAACATCATCTTTTTTGCCTCCGAGAACTTCTTTTCCATATTGAATATTTCGTTGAAAGAATTTTCTAATGCCAACATAGATATCATCGAATTTATCGACAATCCAATTTTTAATATTTTTCACAAAATTACAAATCTGTTGAGCAAACGATCGAACACGATTGTAGGCTTGATTTTCGAAGAAATTCTTCGCGTAATTCGTTGTATTCGTTGTAACATTGCCGACGTATTGTTGAAATTTGACACAATTTTGATATAATTTCGATTCGGGATAGTGTTCAAATGGTTTACATGCGTAATTCGGTAGAGCATAGAAACCAAGAACGAGCAAAAGTGGAATCAATAACCACCATGGTAGACCGACGAATTTTCGAAAAACAAATGAAACAATATCGAATGGCAAACGAACGATTCGTTTGATGGTTTGAACGAAAAAACTATCTTTTGCATCTTGATCTTTGTCATCTGACGACGATTGTTGTTGTTGCTGCTGTTGTTGTTGTTGTTCTTCTTGGCTTTTTCGAGTTTTACGTAGTTTAGTTTCGATTTCTCTTGGTGTTGAATGCACAGGTGCATTGCTACGAAGCGTTGATGAACGTGTCGATCGCGTACTCGAACGAGTTGCTGTTGTTGTTGGCGAACTAAGAAATGAACTTGATGGTGCTTGTTGTTGTTGTTGCTGCTGATTTGAATGTGAGAAACGATTACGAATCGATGAGTAACTATTGACTAATTGCGAGCCAACGTTATGAATGAATTTCGTTGGCGATGAAAGAATCGAATGTGAACCTGAATTAATCGATGTATACGAACCGTGGAGATCCCGACGAGCCATAACAGGGACATCATAGGAGCCACTTTGCGTCACGGGCATGTAGGACACGCTATGAGCATAGGTGTACGTCGTTGGTGGCAGACCATCGGTGGGTGATTTCGTGTTTTGAAGAATTTCGTGAACACTTCGATTACTCGTTGTCGAACCGACACGTCGACGTGTAATCGTGTCTGTTCGTACTTCGGTTTCGATCGTCATTGGCCGACGGATGGTTGTTGATTTACTAGTTTCATGAATTTCATCTGTCATTATTTATCGATAATCTAGAAAAAAATATGACTAGTGTTTTTTAGTATTCAAGCAAAATGACCTATGAAACAAAGAATATAGTGTATATATGTCATGAACAATGGTCGACCGATCGATGCATACATGACGGACGAAAAGGAAAAGAAAAGAAATGTGTGTGTGTGTGTGTGTGTATATGCATGTGTATGTGAATTAAGAATGAAGAGAAAAACGTTGATTTAAAATATCAAGTGCAGTTAAAACAATTGTTTCAATTGAGGAAAAATATTCGAACCAAATATTGAAACAAGTTCTTTGCATAATTTGTCTTTGAAATTGATCGATTTGTCGTAGATGACGTGGTAAGAGTGTCAATGGTTGATTGATATACATAATTGCGCATGTCGGCCAATCGATAAGTTCAGAGAATGGAAGTAGAAGTGTTTCGTTTTCATTCGATGTTATCACAGGTATACAAGCGTATTGAAGAGTTTCGAGGAAACGATAGGATGACAGACGACGTCCCGTTGGTACGAGACAGAAATCCGATTGAAGTAAAAGTTGAATGTATTCAGTTTGATCGGGATTTGTTGTATTGTCAGTGTATTTGATGATGATATCGTGATTATTATGTAAATGTCGAAAGAACGTTCGATGATGTTGAACATCATCGTAACTTTTACCTTTGAACGAAAGGAGTATCGTTCGTTGTGACTGAGGAAAACGAGTCTGATTAGGTGCATAGTCACTATGAAAGAGAGGAAATGTCAAATGTGATGTACAATTATATGTCGATGGTGTGAGACTAGTCGAAACAAGAACGTATCGTGATGGGAGATTGAAATCAAGTGTTCGACGATAGGATGGCCATGTGCCTAGAAATAAGATTTGGGCTTTGTTTCGTTATATTATCAGTTCAGTTCATCTACTCTACCGGTGTAGTGATTAAAAATCAAATGAGTTTTCGTCGGATCAGTCCAATGAGCGTATCGATGAAGTTTTTGTTCGATGAAATAAGTGAAATAGCGTTGTTTCGAACGACGATCTCGATCGAGTGTATCGACCGGTGCAAGATAGAGACAAGCATTCTCGGAATTATTCGTGAAAAATTTCGAAATTTGAATCGTTTGAAGAATACGAGCGAATATCGGCGAAGTTTTGCCGGTGTTATTGCCTAATGCATCGATATAAATGGAAAATTGATTTTGACACGATAGTTTCTCTTGACAAATAATTACGTGTAATGATACATCGATTTGAAAAAGAAAGAAAAACACTACTACGAATACACCTAACATTGACAGACTGACTAAACCATAAAATGTAAGAGCAGAGCAGAGTAGAGAGAAGGAAAATTTGTCCTCTAGAATTAAACGCACCTATGCAATATGAGTCGAATTGTCTGGTAGCGACATCGAAAAAACAAGTTTTATTTGTCAGAAGGATAAATAAGTTTTTTTTTCTCTACTATCGGTTAATCAAGTGAATATTAAATGGTTGAGTTGTAAATAGGATTTTCAATGTCGACAAATCAAGGGCGATGTTTAGTAAATTTTTGTTTTTTCGAAAAATGTCAAATGAAACTGTATTCTTTGTTTGTTAGCGAACACGTGCAAAGAAAAATTATCGAGATAATGATGATGAATATTTAGAACAAGTGTTAGAAAAACGACAGAAATGGAATATTGATGAGAAACTAAATCAATTGAATCAATATAAAGGAAATTTCCTTCAAGAATTAACCGCTAATGGTTTGTTTGATTTGATATTTCGTGTGTTTTTTGTCATTTTGACATTTGTCAAACTAGAATTTAATGTTGCGTATATCCAACGAACAGGTTTTACTAAACCGATATTGATTAAAAATAAACGAGACTTAAATCTACGCGTGCCAACAAGTCAATTTAGTGTTCATGATGTAAGAAAATGTATTGGTTCTCAACGAATCATCGATGTTGTCAATGTTGAAACGCAACAATCGATGCAAATGACAATGAAATCTTGGGCTGAATATTACGATGAACCGAAAGAGAAACGTTCGAAATTGTTAAATGTCATTTCGTTAGAAGTTAGTCACACAAATCTCGATAAATATGTTGAATCACCATCGATTGTATGCTATTTTATTTTTCCTTTTGATTTGATTGAATTTCATGACATTATTTCGAAGGTGAGAGAAATCGATTGGATTTCGAATGCCTGGCCAACCTATTGGCAAGATGTTCAAGCTCACTATCAAACCTATCTCAAACAAGAACATATGTACTATCCCAAAACTCGAAAATACTGTCTTATGTCAGTAGCAAAATGTTTTACAGATTTTCATATCGATATGGGTAAAATATTCGATAGTCAAATTGTTGAATTGAATTGTTTGTTAAGGTGGTTCATCTGTTTGGTATCATGTTGTGAAAGGCAAAAAAGTGTTTTGGTTATTACCACCGACCGAATCTCATTTACGTTTGTACGAAGAATGGAATCTTGCTGGTCGACAGAATGAATGTTTTTTTGCTGATCTATGTGCATTCGACGATTGTCAAATGGTCGTACTCGAGCCCGGTGTTACATTTTTTCTTCCGTCCGGTTGGATTCATGCTGTTTACACCATGGAAGATTCGTTAGTATTCGGTGGTAATTTTCTTCATTCATTTCATATTCCCCTGCAAATTCATGTTTGGACTATGGAACGAAAACTTCGTGTGCCCGATCGTTTTCGATATCCGTATTTTATTCAAAGTCTTTGGTATCTCATTGAACGATACGTTCAAATTCTTGTCGGTCTCACATTTATTGCAGAAGATTGGTAGACTTTTCGAATAGAAATAATAATCAAAATCGATTGTATTTTGTTTAGTTTGGCATACGCACAAAAACAAGACCCTCAAGTGTCCATAGAAATTTCAGGTAAAAGTCGTTTTCTTTTTCTTTGGATCGTATGCATAATGTTTGATGTCGAACAGATCTATTCTTCTCTCTCACTCTTTTCCTCGTTGTAGTCGTTTTCATTTAAGTGGATGCAAGCGAAAATTACTTATTCAGAGTACTTGATCGATCCGATCGTTACTTTGATCTAGAGAGAGAGAGAGAGACTGATGACTATGAGTTAATCGATGGAAACTAGTAAAATCAAACATGTTAATTCGAATACGACAATCCGAGATAATCAAATTAGTTATTTTCTCGTCAAGAAACTTTAAACATAGAAAGAGAGAGAGAAAGAAAGAAAAAAAACTAAAAAGCAACAATTGTTTTCTTTCCATGAATAGAAATGGTTAATCGGAAAGATTTGTTATTAGAAAAAATTTTGTTTCAAAGTTAAATGAACATTGCTTTGATTATTCTCGCACTTCCTCTACTAATTTTTCCGGCGTTTAGTTGGTCTTTCCCTTTCTCTCTTTTTTCAAATGCATACAAGCGAAAGTAATATTTCGAAAGCAAATTGTCTTTTGCATAATAACGTTTTCTTGAACTACGCTCTGCTCTCTCTCTCTCTCTTTCATTTATCATCATCATCGTTGATCGATTTCGTCAAGTGTAAGAGAGCGTTCTCTCTCTTGTCAAGCACGCGTTTTCCTTTTTCTCCTGATGTCAATTATCAATTCTCGATGTCTTCCTTTTCGAATTATTCCGGAACGGATCTGCGCTTCTTCCTCTCTTGCGATAATAAACATGGAAGTATCTATGTCAGTTGTAATGTCTCAACTTTTGCAATGACGAATTTTTCGTAGGTAGTTTTTGACGATTTCGACTAATCAGATAATAGTCTCGATGGGCATAGAAAATAAGATGTTGATCATAATGATTTGTTCTTCAGCTGCATACACAAGTGCGTTTTGTACGGTCTCAGGAGACGATTGAATAGCAGCAGCAGCAGCACGGCAAAGGCGTGTTGAACGATTTCTTTCTTTCTTTTTTTTTGTTCTTATGCTGATAATAACAGTTGTAGTAGTATCGCTATTCTTTATCTTTCTTTTTAGCGTTATGAATATATCTACGATCGAATGAGTTCGATTTAGTAAGCAGCTTTTCAAGGATTTTCTTCTTTCTTTAGTTTGAGATTGACTAAATAAAAAAAAATGTATCGATTAACTTTGTGAACAATAAAAGAAAATTTTTTTCCCCTTCTCTTTCTCCATTCAACCGAAAATAAATCGACATACACACACAAATAGTATTTTTTCCTTTTCAAAGAAGAAAATTTTCTTTTTCTTTTTCTTCTTCTTCTTTTTTTCTTGATTAACTGTTTGACAAATGAAATGTAAAGAAAAAAAAGTTCAATAATTGTCTCTTCGTTTTCATTATTCAAACGCAAACATTTCTCTCGTTGTGACTTGTCTGTTTTATCTCAAACATTGATTTCTTTCTTTTGTGCATGCATTATTGTTCTTCACAAGGAAAAGCTTGTATTTGCTAATTAATAAATGAAATTTTTGCTTCTTTTTTCCTGGCTAAAATAGCTATAGGTTGCCATCAATTTCAAATTTTTATTTGAAATGACAACAAAAAAAGGAGAGAGAGAGAGAGAGAAAGAAAGAGAGAGAAAAAGAAAAGAATAATTAATGCGCACTACCGCTATTACAACCTGATCATTCGACGTTCTCATTGCTCCCTCTGTTCTTACTCGTCAATCACTTTCTCTCGCTTGTGCAATCACACACACAATCATAATAATATGTTCTCGCTACACACAAGACGCGTTTTATGCCTTGTTCTTTGTTCAAAATTTTCCTTCCCTCTTCTTCTTCTTCGTTTTTTCCTTCTCTGATCACTCAGAGAAAGAGAGGGAAAGAGAGAGAGAGCGACCAGAAGAAAAGAAATCTGTGTGCAAATTACTCAAATCTTTTATGAATGAACGCATAGGGGCGAAAAAGGGAAAAAAACTCGTTATTCACACACACTCGTCGTTTTCTCTTCTATTGATTGTCTTGAGTTTCAGTTTAGCAAAAAAAACATATATATATATATATATTTATAATTGCGATCGATTAGTACACGTACAGGTAGAACCGTTTTATTTATTCCCTGGAAAAACATCATGTTATGTCTCTTGAACAGACGAGTAGTCTATTGTGATGAGTACTAACAAGAGAAAAAAAAAGAAAAGAGAAGCCTCTTTTGTTTCATCTACACACGTATGATGATGATGATGATTGTTCTTTCTTTAGATCTGAAACCTTGTCAAACAAGTCGATTGCTACTAGTGAACAACAACAACAATAATAATAAAGACATTGAACAGCAACATCAACATTTAACTCAATTTGAACTAGACGGTCTGCAAACATTATGTTCTCTTCTACGAAAATTAAAAGACAAATCGATCCCGGAAGATCTCATTCAACCACAGGAACTTTTGGAAACTATGGAGGTAGGAGATCGAACAATTGTGTTTGTATTTGTATTTGAATGTAAAATTTTCTTCTAGCGACTTCTTATTGAACATGCAGCCGATGATTCACAGTTATCAATAACTGGTCAATCACTTATACACTACAACTATCATCATTATTCCTATCAAGTAAGCGAAAGTCTAAGAATAATAAGAAAAGAAAAAACAACAACAACAGCAACTTGTTGACATTAAGTCGGAGCTCTAAATCAATGTTTAGATTGTATAGACATATGACATAAGTATAGTCATTGGCGTTCTCATCTATCGTTTTTCTTTTGTCCTTTCAATAGAACAACGAAACGGAGACTTTTCAAGGTATTAAACGTAAAAACTCTGAATTCAACGAAATGCAACAAATGCCATATCATCATTTGCATCCGACACATCAATATGACACACATTCGATCCAGCAACCAACATCAAATATTGTCACTCTACATCCGTCGACAACTGTCCTTCTAAGTGGACCATTAGCTAGTTCGAATTCATCGAACTACTATTCTCCTCCTCAGCAACAACAACAACAACCACCACCATTACCTCCACCGCAACCAACTTATTCGAATAGTTATACTCAACAACATTATCCAACCGATAAGAATCTTCCTGCTAAAGATCGACACAAACGTGTTCGGTATGAAAGTTTGTTTTTTTTCTATCTTCGCTTCATTATGAAGATTTTCTAGTTGTAAGCAATGTGAACCCTGCTGTCGAGATGATTGTTCCGAATGTGTACATTGTAAAGACATGCCGAAATTTGGTGGTGTTGGCAAAATGAAACAATGTTGTCTAACAAAACAATGTATCGCACCGATCCTACCATCGACAGCTTCATGTCAAGTTTGTCTGAAAAAGAAAGGTTCAAGAAAATTATCTCAACTTAAACCCGAAGAAATTCTCTACGAATGTGAACGTTGCATGGAAATACATCATTTACCATGTTTTCTTACGGCTCATACCGATATATCGAGTAATGAAGGCGTATTCAGTGATGATATACCTGAAACATGGCTCTGTCCAAAATGTATCAATACCAATGCACCCGAACCGCCATTATATAAACTTCGACCAATTGTTCGACGAACATTAGTCACAACAAATAAAGGAAAAAATGGCCTCATTGAATTGCCCTACACTGATCCATCTCAACAACAGCAGCAACAGCAACAGCAACAGCAACAACAACAACAGCAGCATCATATGATGGTTCATCCACATCAACATTATCAAATGTACGGACAAACTCATATGTATCACACAGATCCGTATGAAATCATGGAGAGTGAAGCGAAAAAAGTACGAGAAAATCTAATTTAGTCGATTGAATTTGTGTTCTATTTTTATTCTAGCGTCGTTTGTATGCAAATATGTACACAACCAATGGCAATACAGAATCGTCAATTTTACCAGCTGATCCAACAGCTTCTATGAATACTCATCCACATCACAATACCAATCTCGTTGCACTCGATGATCTTTCTCAATCTTTAAATGATTCGGATTTATATATTCCTCAAATGTTTGCTGTTTGAATCTCTCGTTTTTTTTGAGGCTACGAGCAGATACCCCGGTGTCTAAGTACAAACTAGACATGAATGGATAGAAAAAGAGAGAGACCGAAACAGACAGACAAATTGTAACAATTGTGCATTTGCTTTTCTTTTCTCTTCTTATTTACTCTTAAAATTTTTTTTGTGTGTCAGTCGCGTTTTGGAAAAGGAAAAAAGAAAGAAAGAATTATTCATTAATGAGAATGAATGTTTGATTGACTATTTGATTTAAAATGCATTACTTTTTCAATGATTAATTATCAAAAATCTCGTCATGTTAATTCAAGAAAAAAAAAGAAAGAAAGAAAACATTGATTGACAACTCGCTATAGATTGAAATATGTATTTATTTTTGAATATTTTATAAGACGTTTCTTTATTGACAGAGATATAATTGACTTTTTTTTGATAAGAAGAGAAAAAAAGTCATTTCTGTCGTTTGATTAAACTAACTATTTGTTCGATGAACTTTGTACTTAGCCAACAAGAGCCGGTCCAAAGGATGGCTGTTGTTGAGGATAGTAATACTGCTGTTGTTGTTGAGGATAATAGTATTGTGGTTGCTGTTGAGGATAGTAGTACTGTGGTTGTTGTTGAGGATAGTAATACTGTTGTGGTTGTTGTTGAGGATAGTAATACTGTTGTGGTTGTTGTTGAGGATAGTAGTACTGTTGTTGCTGTTGAGGATAGTAGTACTGTTGTTGTTGTTGTTGAGGATTGTATCCGTATACTTGTGGCTGTTGAACAGCTCGTTGAAAGAAATTATTGTTATTATTATTGAGCGGACATGACGCACATCGTTGGCCCTAAAAGGAAAATAATAACAATTTGAAATTAGAAAATAATAAATTATTGTACTTGTGGTAAAAAGCCACCGTATGCTTGTTGTTGTGGATAGAATTGCTGCATGATTGAAGCTGTATAAACATTTGTACATCTTTTTATATTCGATTTTTAATGATAATTATCGAATGGGAGTCTGTTTTCTTTTTCCAAACATAAATCATATTTAATTGTACGAAAACAATCATTGACATTTTTAAAGACATAGTCCTGCAAGCGATTTTTACACATTTCAATGACTCTAACTCGATGAAGCATAGAATATATTCATGATTCATTTTGTTTGGGTTCGAAATAAAAAAAAGAAAAAAGAAAAGTTCCGATCTCCGGACATGATTTTTATTTATCCACAATCAGGTTCGAATTGAGTTCCATGCGTAGGATCAATTGAAGAAAACGATAAATTGAACCACTTCTCTCTCCGATTTAGAATTGAATTCTTCCGAAAATGATTCGATAATAACGAAGAAAAAGAAGAAGAAGAATAAAAGTACATTGTCTTTCTTTTCTTTTCAATATATCTAATTGAAAATCGAGAAAAACAGAGAGAGAGAGAGAGAGAGAGAGAGAGAGAGAGAGAGAAAGAAATCTAGAGACTCAACGGAGAACAAAACAATTCCGAAGACATTTATATCTAAGTCATTTTTTTGTATCGAACGTCAGTCGTCTCAATCAGGTAATAAGACAAAAGTTCTCTTCTACTTAACTTCTTGATTTCTTCTAGCACACAAAAACAAAACAAAATAACAAATCATGCGTACTACATATATCAATGCAATTCTATGTGTTTTCATTGTTCTTCTTGGTTTAACATTATCTGCAAGTTTAACAACTGATAATGATGACTATGCTGCTATTCAAGCTGCATCATCGGCTAATATTGATTGGTCAAATTTCGATGATGTTCATCAATTCGAAGATCGTGCAGCTAAATCACGTTTCTGGAAACGTGCACCACATCGAAAATTTTGGAAACGTTCAATTTCAAACGAATAGATTTCATTCATGAACAGAGAACATATTTGAAAATGATTCGAAATAAAAAGAAAACTAAAACTCCAATCTTGTTCGTTTTTTCCATTGAATAGATTCATTGATGCAAGATATACATTAGTCTATTGAAATCTTTCGAATAGAAAAATCCAATGGGGATACATTTTTTATTCTCGTTGAGATCTTATTATCCAAGTCATTATCTGGCAATTTGTAAAAGTAGACAATACGGCTTCCGAACGATTTATCTAGATTCTTAATAAAAAAAACATTTATTTGACAAGCAAATCACACAATATGAAATTGATTAGTTTGTTGTTTTTTTCTGAACTCAACGAACGTACGTTTTCAACACAAACAATTTCTCAGAATTCACTCAAAAATAAAACGAATAATACAGCAAAATCCACTTTTTGACATAGATAACCGAATAATTCGCGAGAAAAAAAAAACTAATCTCGCCTACATGTCTATACCTATTGCTATTTATCCCATAGCGACTGATCAATCAGCAAAATATAGGAGAGCACAAAAAAAATAATATCTTTCCTTTCTTTGTGTCTCTTGAGTACCAGAAAAAATGATGAAAAAAAAAAGCTTTCTTTTTTTTACTCAACGTATGAAAACAATAACATTTCTATTTAGTTCTTGAGAATGAACAAATCCATTTATGCTCTTTCGAACTATCGTTTCTTCTTCTAGATACTTTCCGAGAGAGCATACCTATTTGATGTAATCAATAGATGAAAAGATTCGCCTACTCTCCTCGTCTTTCAATACCCTCCTCCACTGTTTATCCATTAATCATCATTAATTTTACATCATTCAATCGATGCTATTCTGATAATAAATATAGAAAACAAAAAAAAAACTTTTTTTCAGTTAGAGAAACAGAAAAGAGAGTGTGTGTAGATATTTATCTCGTTCATATTTAATTGATCATAGACTGTTTATCTTTCCGGAAGGTTTATAAGAAGAGTTGAGTATATTCTTCATAGATCATTTCTTCAACTATCTCATTCTCAAGAGATTTTCGAATGTGTAAATCATTCAAATGACTTACTTTTGCTGTTTTTTTTTGTTTTGTTTCAGTTCCTTAGATCAAAACCTATTCAACCATCATCATCATTAAATAGAATAATGCAAACAAAATTAATTTTTCTTGCTGGTCTTCTCGCCGTCCTGTTTCTTTTTCATTTCAACACTGTTCAATCGACAATCTTAATCAACAGTGAAGAACAATGGGACGATATCAGTTCGGAAGATTCATCAGAATTCGATAAACGTCTTGCATCAGCCAAATTTGCTAGTGGTCTTGGTAAACGTTTAGCATCAGCTAAATTCGCTAGCGGTCTTGGCAAACGTTTAGCATCAGCGAAATTTGCTAGTGGCCTCGGCAAACGATTAGCATCAGCGAAATTTGCCAGCGGTCTTGGCAAACGACTTGCATCTGCTAAATTTGCATCAGGATTGGGCAAATAAAAACACAAAACCAGCAAAGACAGTTTTTGGCTCTTATATATCTTTTCTTTTCTTCGTTTTCTTTTTTTCTCTCATGTGAATATGCGATGAGCAAAAAATAAAGACAATGATATCTCTTTCCTTTGAATGCAAATAAATTTAGCGAACACAGAAAAAAAAAGATCGATCGCGAGACGAGGTCATTCGTCTCGTTGACCATATTTTATTCATTGGTAATCATTCAACCGAAACATTCAATAGATATAGTGAACTTAACCTCACGCACACACGCACATCTTTTTCATTATCTTTATTCGTTCACTAGAAGATATGTCCTATCGTTTTGCTTATCCACAAGTTGGAGGTGTACCCTCGACGGGTTATGGTATCGATCCAGGAATGATGTCTCGTGGTTATGATTATCGACGATCATATTCACCGGAATCATTCTCATCGGATAGTGAGAGTAGTTGTGATGATTATGAATATCGTGGTCGAATGATCACACGCGAAACGCATTGCCCAAGAGATGTAGTGCGAGCGCCGACACCACCACCTATTATTAAACGTGTTGTTGAACGTGCGCCCACGCCAGAAGCACCGATCGTAGAACGCGTAAGTTTTTTGCGTAGTTCGATCTCAAACTGATAAAAATATCTTGACTTCAAAGGTCATTATTCGCCCACAAGCTCAAGAAATAGTCGAACGTGTTATTGAACAGCCACGTACGCCACCGCCACGTATTGTTCAAAAGGAAATGCACGAAGAAGCACCGCCACCAATTGTCCGAACACGGTAAACAATAAATCGATTTTTGTTTTCTTCATTTACATTTTCTCTCGACAAAACAACAGAGTTATCAAAGTCGATCGACCCATTCAATGTGGTTACAGTCAACCAGGCTCACCCAATCCCTATCGTGCTCAATCAATCGCTGGTTCTGCCGTACAACCTGCTGCTTTCCACGAACACAATCCAGGCTATTCATCCGTCTCAAGTTTCGAATATCTTCAACCACCAGCACCAGCACCAGCAGTACCGGCAGCTGCACCACCCATGATGATGCCTCAACAAACTCAAATGATGTATCCATCCTATGTTCCTCAGAACTACATGTACCAACGACCGGGCATGCCATTCGGTGCCTATCATCCACCAATGATGCAGCAAAATCGAATGATTCCAAGTGGTATGCCTATGCAAATGATGACACCTGGTCAACCTATGCGACCAATGTTTCAAAACTACAATCCTATGGCTCAACAATTAGTCTACTAATAACTAAACTTCAATTTCGCAAAAAAAAAACTTTAAAACATTCCTTCATCTCGTCTTTCGTTTCGTTCTCTTAGTGTATTATTGTATTGTTCATTTATTCAGTTCGGAAATAAAACTTCTTCTCGATTGACATCTATAGATGTCATTGAATGGATTCTTTTTTTTTCTTCTACTATTATTCTTCTTCAGTATGTTATTCACTATGAGTGAATTGTTCAACGAAACAATATGGTCGTTCGTCGACGACGGCGACGACGACCGTTCTTTCTATTATTCTTTATTTATTCATTATCATCGAAGTCACTCGTCTAGTTCGACTAAAGTTCAGAATACAAATCATACGAAAAAAGAATGCCAGCCTCACGGGATGATGATGTCTATCAAGCTAAATTAGCTGAACAAGCTGAACGTTATGAAGAAATGGTTGATTCAATGAAGAAAGTTGCGAAAACCGATCAAGAATTAACTGTCGAAGAACGAAATTTACTTTCAGTTGCATATAAAAATTTAATTGGTTCACGTCGAGCTTCGTGGCGAATTATAACCAACATCGAAAGTAAAGAAGAAAACAAATCGGAAAATAGTAAATTAGGATTAATTAAAAAATATCGTTCTCAGGTTCGAATTGAGATAAAAAAAAATAAAACAACAACAAATTTCTTCTCTGATAAATCTAGGTCGAAAAAGAATTACGTGATATTTGTCAAGATATTCTTGATCTACTTGATAAAAATCTTTTTCCAAATGCAACAACAGGCGAAAGTAAAGTTTTCTATTTGAAAATGAAAGGTGATTATCATCGATACAAAGCCGAATTTGCTACACAAGAAGATCGAAAAGAAGCAGCTGAAAATTCACTTGTTGCCTATACAAAAGCCAATGACATTGCACAAAATGAATTGCCGCCAACGCATCCAATTCGTCTTGGTTTAGCTTTGAATTTTTCGGTTTTCTACTACGAAATTCTCAATACACCCGAACGTGCGTGTCGATTAGCTAAACAAGCTTTCGATGATGCTATTGCCGAATTGGATACATTAAACGAAGATACGTACAAAGATTCGACATTAATCATGCAACTTCTCCGTGACAATTTAACATTATGGACAACGGACATGCCCGGCGAAGGTGACAATGGACGTAATGAAGTTCAAGATGTTGATGATGATCAAAAATAAAATATTGAACGGTCTTTTTTTTTTATTGTAAAATGATGAGTGTTTGAATAATCTCAAAAAAGACGAGGAGATATGACTAGTCAGGAAATCTTCTCGTCTTTTCTCTTTCTCTCTCGTACACACAAATGCACATTCCTTCATTTTTTTTGACAAATCTTTTATGTTTACTTTTTTTTTTTGCTGCACATCAAACCACTCTCTCTCTCTCTTCTGTATGCTATATATTATAAATAAAAAGTCTCTTCTCTATGTTCAAAAAAAAAGAAGAAAACGTTTTTCGATTAATCGCGAACGGTATTAAACATGCAAAAAAGAGAAAACCCAATTGAACTATTTTAATGATCTCATCGCACGCTATTCCAGTCTGTCATATATGCATATTTGTGATATATGAGAGAACGAGAAAGAACGATGTCAGCCAGTCAGTCAGTCATTCGATTACGATACAGTTGGAAGATGAATATGACAGAAGCAATAGTCAATTCTACAATTAACTTGCAATTGACGTTGAACATAGTTCGAGATCGAGAGACGAAAAACAGGTAGATTTATTAAATAATTTCGAGTGGAATCGTCGAGAAACATACGTACAGTCTCGAGAGATTAATCATTAATAAACATATATGTATATGGTCATGCTTCATGCATGACACATAGAAAATTGAGTTAAGAATAATAACTGACGGACAATAGAAGACATACAAGAAATAAGTTTTTTTTTTCTCTCGCTGTATGTCGAACATTTGAATTCGTTTTCTTTTTTGATTTAATTAGAATATTCATTAAGGTCGTTGCTCCTCGTGAGAGAGTATTACCACCGTGCCGAGTCGAGTCAAAGTTATTTCTTATATTACATAAGATAGACGAGAATTCAATAGCTTGAAAAGACGACTCCTACTGTTTCTCTTCTAGATGATAATGTTTTTCTTCATCATATTTCTGTTAATTAATCTTAGTCATTCAGTAGTCGAATGGAATTGTAATGAAAATAAACAAATTCAACGACAATGTACAATCAATATTGAATATGAATTCAATCAATATAAAAAACAAATTTGTTCAATACATTCATTAACTATTCATCACTATCCGACATTAACAAATGTTCCAATGAAAAAAATTCAGATTAATTTTTGTCAATTGAATTCAACACAACAAATACCATTGACATTACCCGTGTCAGTGAATGAATTAGATTTAAGTGATAATAATCTTGGAAAATTTACACTTTCATTTCCGTTATCGGTTTATTTAAAAGTCATTCGACTCGATCGAAATCCGAATTTAATCGAATTCGATTTTGGTCCGAAAAATTCTCACGAACAATTACGTCGGCTGAGTCTTCGACATAATCATCAAATTCAACTCACTGATCTACCGAAAAATCTTATCGAACTCGATCTAACCGATTGTCATCTATCACTAAAACCATCGATTCTATTCGCACTGAAATCATTGAGAAAATTAACTCATTTATCATTGGCAAATAATCAACTCAAACAAATCAATGCGAACCGTCTTCCCATGCAGCAACTTCATTATCTTAATTTGTCAAAGAATCATTTGACAATTATTGATAAGCACTGGTTAAATAAACATTTGCAAACACTTGATCTCTCGTCGAATCAAATTCGATCATTAGAAGTGTTTAATGAATTTCTTCTTCGACGAAATCAAACACTTCAATTATCCCTTTCGAACAATCCACTCCTGTGCGATTGTTGGTTTACAGCTGTTCGACGATCAGCTCAGATCATTCTTACTGATCGTGCTTCGATTTCTTGTTCATTAACTGATGATTATCTTTGTCGATATTCTCGATATTGTCCATCGGATTGTACGTGTTGTGATTTCGAAGCATGTGATTGCCATTTAATATGTCCAGTGAATTGTATTTGTTCACATGATATCTATTGGACACGACATATTGTTTCATGTCAACGAATGAATCTTTCATCGATGCATTTAACTCTTCCAGAAACATTGACCGAACTTAATTATGAAGAGAATTCGATTGAACAAGTGAAATCATCGATTTTTATCGGTAAAAATTTCCTACGAAAGATAAATCTTGCAAGCAATCATCTTCGAATTCTTACCAATGAAACATTCTGTGGAGCTACGAATCTGTATGAACTCAATTTGAGTTCGAATACTCATTTAACAAATCTTTCGATGGATTTATTTGAATGTTTGAAAAATTTAGAAGTTCTTATTCTATCGTCGGAACAGATTTATTTTCAACATGATTGGTTAATGATACAAGAGAATGATTTAATCTATTTAAAACGACAACGAAATTCAACAATAAAACTTCATCATCAAGAAATTATAACAACAACAACAATGAATTTCAATGAATATAATCAAACATTGATTATTGTCATATTTTTCTTCTTAATATTTATTTTATTTTTTTCGATTTTTTTAATTATTTTAACAATTTGCCGACGAAAATTACGTGAACATTTAAATCATGAAATTCAACGACAGTGTAAACCTATTGAAAACATTCCGATGAATGAAGGCATTTATGAACAAGTTTCATCCGATAGTGAACAACCATTTTTATATTCAAATCAACCTCCAATATTACCGCCCTATCAACCGTATTGTGGTTATCGTCCTTATGATTATTCTCGAACTATCATCGGAACAAAATCGAACGTTATGTTTGTCCCATCGACTATTTGTCAATGTCAATTTATTCGATCTTGAGGGTTTCGGGGTGATTTGTGTGTGTGCACGCGCGCGCATTTTGTTAGAGTTAGTTTTTGATTAATAAATTTCGATTGAATTGTCCCCATGTTTGACTGTTTCGTAGATCACCTTTGCTAACCGGTGTACAATTGAGACTTCGTAATTGAGGTAGAAGTGCGAGAACATACGATCGAAGTTGTGGCACAGTCACTTCAATAGGATTTCCATGTAGAGTTAAATGTTTTAATTGTTTTAATGGACGTAGTTTTTGAATTTCATTAACGTCAATAAGAGAATTTTTATGAAAATAAAAGTATTTCAACGAAGGAAGTTGCATGATAGCCTAGAAATAATTAATGTCAATCAAAAAGAAAGAAAGAAAGAAAGAATTTTACGGATGGAATTTCAGTGAAAGAATTAAATGATAAATCAAGAACAGCAAGTGCATGTGGATTCACAAGAATTGATCGAACAAAATCAGGAAATTTGTCCATTGATCCCGATAGACGATTATGGTTTAGAATGATGCCATAGGAATGGTATTGATTGTCTTGCTTAATCAAGTCTGAAGCACCTGGGACAGCACGTGGTTTGACAGAAATAACATCTTGAAAATCAAAAGGAAACCCGTTAAGAAAATAACAAAGAAGTACGTATGTACAATGTTGTACCTTCGAGCTTTTGCGCATCAAGAAATGAATAATCCAGTGAAGGACATAATTCCATTCGATTATCGATACGTTTTTCAACAATAGGACATGAGTATTTCGTATTTGTGCCACTTGACGATGAAGTCATATTTACTTTTCAATTTAAAAAAAAACGTCGTTTTTAACGTTGACACTTATAATTGCCAGAATGTTGGTTGCTAGGCAATAGCATGTCTATGCATTTGAATGTGAATGACAATGAAGGCTGCTGTTAAGCGATCATATTCATAATTCAACAGAATGAATGAAAGGAATTCTTGTGTGTTATTTCTTTTTTTAGTATAAGTACGTGTGTACGTGTTGTATGTTTAAAACTGATAAATGACAACAGTGAAATCAAATCCAGTTGAGAGTGAAAAAACTCTCTTTCGAACACAAATGGTCAATGGGAAACCTCAAATTTATTTCGATACTTTGAATGTAGCTGATGAATCACCAACGAAATCAAAATCAAAACAACCGATAAATGCTTCACGTCTTCCAAATCAACCAAAATCGAAGCCGGTTTCTAGTCAAAAACCTATTAATAAACCAGCATTAAAAAAAGCAAATAAAGTTACATTTAGTGAACCATCACCACCTACGAATGGCGTTTTTTTGACAATGGAGGAAATCGATGAGTTAGTACAAGCTGTCAAAGAAACGTCAATGAATATACCCTCAAATATCGTTACTCCTGCTCCAAAACCGCCTCTTCCACCACCACCACCACCGCCAGCACAACAAGTTATTAATCCAGTATCTGTAATACAGAATAATAATGCACAACAACAACCTTTAGCACCTATTTCACCTCGGCAAGAAGCATTAGGCTTGATGGCAGATAAAAAACGTCAAAAATGGCTAAGAGAAAAAGGTATTTGATTTTACATTTACTTTTGAAATAAACATGTCTGTCTATTCTCCAGCTGAAATGGATCGAATGAAACTCGAAGTTGAATACGATCAACTTAAACATCAACTATCTCCTGTACATCAAGGTTCGAATTGTAAATCATTACTTTCTATTTCTACGCAATATTTTTTCGTCTATAGCCGTTGTTTCTGATAATAAACCACCACTTCCATCAACTGATAATCCACAAAATCAATTTGGTAAAACACGTCTCATGGAGAAAAAACAACAACAATGGAAACAAGAAAATGGTACAAAACTCTATCTCTCTCTCGTGTTAATCTTCATTTTTTTTGTTTAGTCGAAAAAGCTCCAGTTTGGAATCCATTCGGTCGACCAGGTGCTGGAGCTCCGAATACCAATGAACTCCAATCGAAAGACTCGACCGGTATCGTTCTCAATGATCAAACACGTGTTCCTGCTGCTATGCGAACGAATCTTTTATTTGGTGATGTTCGGTTCGAAGACGATGTTCGAACAGCTAAAGAACGCGAACGTCGTCAATGGTTAGACGATTTACAAAAACAAATCGAAGAAAATAAACGTCAACGTTCGACACAACAAGAAACCGAACGTCGACAAGATTTTCTTCAAGAAAATATTCAACCATTGATTCAAGAAGCAGCCCAACGACATCAACAAGAAACACCAGCACCAACGACGACAACGACGATGAACACAACGAGTCAAGATGCACAACGATCAAGTCGACATGATTCAGTTGTTCAACAAACCTATGATAAAATTCTCGAAGCTACTGAATTAGCTAAATATGAGAAAAAAATACAATTAATCGAAAAATTAAAACGTAACGGACATCAAACTGATCTGTTGGCAAAGACTTTACCAGCGAGTAAGATCTCAAAATATTTTGTTCGATCGATATTCGATATTTCGACATAGATGTCAAACCAACTGCATCAATCACTGTGCAAAAACCTCCTCAAGAGCCATCTCCGAAAAAACCTACAACAACAATAACGAGCACTAAAATCGAACCATTGCAATTGAGTGAAACACGACGAGATGAAGCTGTGAACACGATTGATTCGACATTTCGAAGGTAGTAGACATTGCGTGTTCGAGTCCAGTTCGAATCGATTGTATTTCAGTGACACAAGTGTTCAAACTGATCTTCGAATACCTCAACATAAGCAATTATTCACATTTACACGCGAAGAATCTGATCTACCGCCACAAATTCCTAATCATCTACTTCGTCATACAAAACCCGTTAAAAAAATCGTTCGTATTCGTTCGCACGAAGATCAACAACGTCAACGGCAGAAAATTCAAATTCCTCCAACATCTCATGACGATAGTATGACATCACAACGAAGTAATACAACAGGTCCAATCGATATTCTTCATCGGCCATTATGGAACTATCAAAATCAAAAACATCGACAATATGTACCGAATTCACGTAAATATCCGCCAGGTGTTCGTCCAACAGCAACAACACATGCAACGACTATTGTCGAAGAATCACCGAAACAACGAACTACGGATAATCGTTGGTTTAGTAGTGATAGCGAGATTCATCGAGAGAAGAAACCATCTTCAATGAAGAGTCATCCACCGAAAGAAGATACAATTATTAGTTTATTTAACGTTGACAAACCCAAACAAGATACATTTATTATAACGAAACGAAATGATGCTGCAGAATTTAATATTTCATCGTTGGATAAATATGAACATTTTACACCGTATATACGAACTGATGAGATACTTGATCCGGCGAAAGCTTTTTCACCTGTACCTGCATCGAGAGAAGCATCAGGACGTCGACCACGAGCAGGAGTAAATTTACTTTCGAATATCTATCCTGAATATGATTTTGTTTTAGACGATTACGTATGATGAACATCATCATCGACAGAATACGATGGCTCAACCAGCGCCTTATCATGTGCCTCCATCACGACAAGAACATATTCTCAAGCAATTAACAGCAATTAAAGAAGTTTGTCTAATTAGTTTTCTTATCATTGACTTGTAATGAATTTCCTTTTTTTTTAGAATTTGGTTCGTCGACAACAAGAAGTAGCAACATCGATGAATGCCATTTCAGTATAAATCTTTTAACGCTTAGCGACTACAACAAGATCTGAATAATAACAGTTTTTTTTTTCTTTCGTGTTGCTTTTTATTTTGTGCGTGCGTGCGTGTACATCATTGCTTTCTTTTTTTAATAAAAATGAATTTTTTTTTCGTAGTGAAAACATTCGTCGTTGTTTATTTAAAGAATTCGCGCTTGGGTAAAAGTTGAGTGTTTTTTTTTCTTTCAGCGGCACAACGAGCATAGATTGAATTTTCACTTGAAAAAATCGAATGTCGAAAACTGTCAGTATCGTTAAACAAGTCGACGAAGTTTCGATGGAGAGCGGTCGACTCCATAGTAAAATTGTTACAAATTTGTTTTTGATTTGGTTGGATGAAAACATCGATAATTCTACTCCATATTATCATGATACCATCAAACAATTATCACAAATTGCGAATAAGTTCAAAATTTATACGAATCGCGATGAATCTGTCGATTTTCTAACAAATATTCAAAATGACGATATTTGTCTGATTATTTCAGGAGAAATATCTGAAGAAGTTGTTCCATTCATTCATAATTTCGATCAACTTAAATATATTTTCATCATTCAAATAAATCAAAACAAAAATTATTTTTGGACAAAAACATATTCGAAAATCAGGGGTGTTTATACAGATATTTCAATCGTCTGTGATGTTATTAGAGAGCTGCCAAAGAAATGTGAACAAAATACCTTGTCGTTTAATTTATTGAATACCAGTAACGATTTGTTAAAAAGAAAACCCGATCAATTGGATCCTATGTTCATGTATTCACAAATATTTTGCGAAATAATATTGGAAATTGAATTTAAGGAACAACATTTCAAAGAATTTATTGATTACTGTCGTGAACAATCGAGTAACAACGATATTGAATTGAAAAACATTGACCGATTTGCAGCAAATTACCATACACAGTCTGCAATCAAATGGTATACATCTGAACGATTTTTATACGCCACAATGAATAATGGATTGCGAATTGTGGATACGGATACAATTATAAAAATGGGCTGTTATATCGCTCAACTTTATCGAGAAATCGAACAACGCAATAAAGATCAATATCCTAGTCGAAACGCAGTTGATGAATTCAAGGTTTATCGTGGACAAGTGGTTACAATAGACGTGCTAGAGAAAATCAGACAAACTAAAGGAGGCCTAATTGCGTTTAATAACTTCTTATCCACCAGTACAAACCCAAACGTTTCATCGATGTTTGGAGCGAATGATCCAAACGACTCAAACTTAGTTGGTATCTCATTCGTTATCACTGTTCATCCTACAAACTCTTCTGCTGCTTTTGCTTCAATCAAGGATATTAGCCAGCATCCAGAAGAAGACGAAATGCTTTTTGTTATGCATGCTGTTTTTCGAATAATTGACATAAAATCAACGACTGGACGTGCTCGACAATACGAAGTAAAATTACAACTGACAAATCAAACTGATCCAGACTTATGCACACTACGGGATCATATTTTACACGATCTTCCTTCATCATACACTGGATGGGAAAAATTAATTGCCATGCTACTTAACATATGTGAACCAGAAAAGGTACAAGACATCATTAATGTATCATTAATACCGGGCGATATAACTGAAGATAAAAACGTGTGTCTCTATACTTTCATTGGAACGAGTTATCGACAATTAGGACAGTTCACTACCGCTAGAATATATTACGAAAAAGCACTTACAATACAACAACAATCACTCCCTTCCAATCATCCTAATTTAGCTAATTTACACAACAATATCGCCAGTGTGTATTCTGATATGGGCGAATATTCAAAAGCTTTTGCGTCTCATGAAAAAGCACTTGCAATTCGACAACAATCACTCCCTTCCAATCATCCTGATTTAGCTACTTCACACAACAATATCGCCAGTGTGTATTACCAAATGGGCGAATATTCAAAAGCTCTTGCGTCTCATGAAAAAGCACTTGCAATTCGACAACAATCACTCCCTTCCAATCATCCTGATTTAGCTACTTCACACAACAATATCGCCAGTGTGTATTACCAAATGGGCGAATATTCAAAAGCTCTTGCGTCTCATGAAAAAGCACTTGCAATTCGACAACAATCACTCCCTTCCAATCATCCTGATTTAGCTACTTCACACAACAATATCGCCAGTGTGTATTACCAAATGGGCGAATATTCAAAAGCTCTTGCGTCTCATGAAAAAGCACTTGCAATTCGACAACAATCACTCCCTTCCAATCATCCTGATTTAGCTACTTCACACAACAATATCGCCAGTGTGTATTACCAAATGGGCGAATATTCAAAAGCTCTTGCGTCTCATGAAAAAGCACTTGCAATTCGACAACAATCACTTCCTTCTAATCATCCTGATTTAGCTACTTCACACAACAATACCGCCAATGTGTATTACCAAATGGGCGAATATTCAAAAGCTCTTGGATTTCATGAAAAAGCACTTGCAATTCGACAACAATCACTTCCTTCTAATCATCCTGATTTAGCTACTTCACACAACAATACCGCCAATGTGTATTACCAAATGGGCGAATATTCAAAAGCTCTTGTATTTTATGAAAAAGCATTTGCAATTCAACAACAATCACTTCCGCCCAATCATTCTGATTTAGCCATGTCTTATAACAATATTGGCAGTGCGTATTTTCACACGGGCAACTATCCAAAAGCTCTTGCGTCTCATGAAAAAGCACTTGCAATTCGACAACAATCACTCCCTTCCAATCATCCTGCTTTAGCCAACTGTTACAACAATACCGCCATTGTGCACAACAGAATGGGCGAATATTCAAAAGCTCTTGGATTTCATGAAAAAGCACTTGCAATTCGACAACAATCACTTCCGCCCAATCATTCTGATTTAGCCATGTCTTATAACAATATCGGCAGTGCGTATTTTCACACGGGCAACTATCCAAAAGCTCTTGTATTTTATGAAAAAGCACTTGCAATTCGACAACAATCACTCCCTTCCAATCATCCTGATTTAGCTACTTCACACAACAATACCGCCATTGTGTACAACAGAATGGGCGAATATTCAAAAGCTCTTGCATCTCATAAAAAAGCATTTGCAATTCGACAACAATCACTTCCTTCTAATCATCCTGATTTAGCCACGTCTTACAAGAATATCGCCAAAGTGTATTACCAAATGGGCGAATATTCAAAAGCTGTTGCATTTTATGAAAAAGCACTTGTAATTCAACAACAATGACTCCCTTCTAATCATCCTGATTTAGCCAGCTGTTACAACAATATCGCCAGTGTGTATTCTGATATGGGCAACTATCCAAAAGCTTGAGGGTGTTGATGGTGATTCAACAGTTGGCCCTAATGCTAGTACAATAACGTTCCAGAGACGACATTGTTTTATGTTACTGTCGATACCCGTTTGTTACATTCAACAGCACAATAGAAGCGTTTTCTTGATATGAACTTTGCATCATGATACCAATACAAATCAAATAATAATTTCAACTTAGAAAAATGTCATCGTATACTTCTATTACGTTGACTAGGTGTCAATTATATCAACACCTTAGGATTGACCCGTCAGTGTGAAATTGAGTGCATTTTTATATTAGAAAACAATAGATACACACAATACAACACAAGAATAACTATTTTAGACGAAATCGTTGAACTCGATGATTTCCATAGTCCGAGACGTACAAATATGTTTCCGTCGGGTCCAGACTAACATCATTCGGATAGTATAAACGTTGACTTGTATTACCGGATGTACCGTTAACATCACCTGCGACAACTGATCCTTGACTCGCACCAATTGTCCATTTCATAACTCGATTGTTATAATAGTCAGCAACATAAAGTGTCTGCCCATCACGAGTCACCCACGTACCTCCAGGAGCATTTAATTGATTTAAAGCTTTTCCACTAGTGCCGTTACCAGCTAATGTAATAGCACTTCCATTACCGCCAATCGTAAATCGTTGTATGCGGTTATTATTAAAGTCACTAACATAGAGTGCATTTCTATCTTCATCTAAAAAAATAGCACCAGCCAAACCTAATTGAGTATTAGTTGAGCCCCAGTTTCCTAACTGTCCCGCAACGACGACTCCACTAGTTGCATTCACTGGCCATTTAATAACAGCATAACAAGAAAACAATGATATGTAAGCATTACCAGATCGATCAACGGCGATGTCATATGCACTGTAGATTCCCGTCGTAAGACAGGAACTTGGAGACGATCCAGAAGGTGGAATTGTTCCAATAGTTGTTCCTGATCGTTGTATATATACAAGTCCATTATTTTGATTTCGATCCACCATGTAGATTGTACTTGCATTATCGACAAATATTCCGAGAGCATACTGTAAACCGGACGATTTTATTATTTGTCCTGTGCGTGTGAATGGCGGATAAGCTTGAAATGTTGAAAGATCCCAGTCATCAACATACAAAGTTCCATCGTCAGGTGATACATAAATATGAAATGGTCCGCTAACTCCAATTGGACTTGTGATAACAGTCGCATTACACGATCCGACGACTGTTTGACCAACACCTATCGCTGGTACTGCAACGAACGATTAGAATTTCGATGAAAATACGAAATGACTTACGATCGGAACATCGATAAGTGAAATCACAACTTGGTTGACAAGTTAAATTCAGATCGGATCGACAAACATCATTCGATGAACAAATTTGATTACGAAGTAACCGAGATAAACACATTGAACCATTCCAATAAGTCTTGGATGGGCAAACACATCGACTTGTGTTTGTATTACAAATTTCATATCGACTCAAAGCACATCGATCACATGATTGATTATGAATGTTTGCATAGAGACTCGATGATAGTCGAATCGATCCAACAGATGATTTTGGTTTTAAAGGTGATGCAGCAATCGATCCTGATGTTAGTGTATCAGCATCCCAAAGTCGACATTGCTTTGTGTTACTGTCGTAATCATATATTCGACAGTCAATACGTTTGTTACATTCAGCAGAACAATATAATTGTTTTTTTGTTGTAAATATGAGAAGAGAAGGATACGATGGATCACTGGGAACAAATTCGTGTCCCGCAGAACTAAGATCTGATATCGATTGATCCTGAATAGTTGCATGAATAAGAAAAAGAAAAACATGAAATTTGTATGTCATGAATTTGTTCATAATAATGAGAAATGAATAAAGAAAAAATTATCAATTGTTGTGTTGTTTTCTTTTCAATTGAACATAAAAGTGCATATTTGAATTCATTAAAGCATAAAAAAAGCTATTAAAACTTGTTAATGAAATGTATGATTCCTGACAGAAAATGCGTCATTTTTTTTTGAACTTGTACTATTTACAGAAATATGTCAAATAGTTCTATAATCAACCGACAACGAAATCGTAAGGTGATAAAATTTACTCAACAGATGTCCTACATTTACATTAATTTACTACGAAGTTTCTTCATTCCTATTTGACAATTTCTATCAATATTATTTATTTGCTCAGTTTCTTCAATTATAAAATTCAAATATAAATTTTTTTTGTAGGTGCGTCAATCGAATAATCTATTCATAATAAAATCCTATTTCTCTCTTTGTTTCGTCTGCCTACTGACTGTCTCTCTGTATATTTGCTATCATCAGTACAGACGATTCATCTTTCTATTTTATTTTATTTTATTTGAAAGTGTGTCTTTGTTTCCTTTCGACCAAATGTTATCGAGTATCCGTCGTTTTTTTAAATTTCTTCATTGGATTTATTTACAATACTTACTTAACACAGCGCTATATATGCTTGAACCATGGGAACGCCTACTTTTTTCGACATTACTATTCGCTATTCTTTCGACAGCGATCTATTCAGCATTGGTTTTTTTCCCACATCATATTCGATCATTACTACAAACGTACTCGTAATCAATAAACAATTTTCTTTTTTTTGTGTAGTTTTACACATCGAAAACATTGAAATAAAACAAACATCATAAATATCTTTCTCTCATCTAGGTATGATACTAATTCATAAGGACAAAAAAATCGAGAGATGCGTTTTGAAACGAAACGGTATATTGTTGTATATCGGATACTATTACTTGTATTATCTACATACTGTAATGTCAAAATATTCGCGTGAGTGACTCTTTTTTTCTTTCTTCAACATAATCTAGTGAACCGTGCGTATTTATCATCACTCAAATTTCCTTTCTTTCCCCTTTTTTTCTCGTTCTCGCAATATTATATTCGATCAGTTTACACCTGACTATCGATTTGTATGCATTCATAAATCTTCGTTTGATTTGTCTTGTGCCTTTTTTAAAAATACTATTAATGGCAAAAATGTATCAAGACGGTCAATTAGTATGAATCAAATTTTGTCGTATTGACTCATTTCTTTTTGTTTTTGTTTTCTTTTCTAAAGCGTGAATTCAAAGGACCAAAATCGACATGGTATTCATCGATTAAAGACAAATTCGATTATATCTACATGCAGTTTCTACTTGTTACAACACTCTATGTTATGGAGCCTTGGGAACGAATGTTAATGATGAGCATTTTCGTTCTTGTTCTTTCACTTTTTAGTTATTCAGCTTTTGTTTTTATTCCATATCATGTTCATAACATTATTCAAACAGTTCATATTCAATTTTCTTCATAGCTTTTTTTGCTCTTTATCTATACTCGTATTTCGTTTGTAGATCGACATGGATATCGATTGTGATCATCATTCATCGACAACGAATTTAGATGAAGATTTAATGGAACGTTTACGTTCAATAACAACAAGTAATCGAGAAGATTTAATTACACAATTTCGTCAAACAACGAATGCGATGCTTACCGATGATGGTTGCCGATTTTTTCTCGAAATGAATAATTGGAATCTCAATGAAGCCATACTCGCCTATTACGATGCCGAAATGCCTACAGATAAAATACCTCAAATGAGATTTCTTGCCGATGTGACGGTTGGTGAAGGCGAAGCCATACCACCGAATACACATTTTATTAAAACTTGGCGCATCGAAAATTCTGGTCATGAACGATGGCCAAATAATTGCTTGTTGAAATTTATTAATGGTGATCGATTACAAACGCGAGATGAAATCTTTGTTGGATCGTTATTACCCGGTGAACAAACGAATATATCCGTGAATTTAATAAGTCCATCAACGCCAAGAATTATTCGATCACAATGGCGATTATTTACATCGACGGGCGTACCATTCGGAGGTAGAGAAATTGTCAAAAAGAATTCTCTTTTCTAAATACTTTTTTTCTCGCAGATCCGATTTGGTTAATTGCCAGTGTCGAAGTCGGAGGATTATTGGGTATTACTCAACAATTTCAACAATGTACATCTCTCGGTAATTTAATCTTTCCAACGACAACAATGAATCCATTTCAATCGAATCGATGTGAAAAAAAAACAACAAAATTTATTGATTTGATTAGAGTTTATGTTCGATTTTTTTAGATCAACAACCAACGACCGACTCACCCGGAATGATCGACGATGATGCATTTTAAATTTTCTTCTTCTTCTTCTTCTTCTTTTTTTATATACGAAATCTCATTGATATTCAGATAAATATATATAGTTTTTTTTTTAATATTGAAGATGAATAATTCATCAATTCCTAAACAACAATCAAATGAGATAGGAAATGAGTTGAATGTCATCGATCAGGATGAATTTATTGGCAAAGAGAATCTTCTAAAACAATTTCGAGGACAATTAAAACAATTCGAAGATTGGAATGAAAACAAAGATTGGCTTGCATTTCATAATCATCATTATGATTGGTGGACATTTCCAAGTATGTAGAGAAAATAATCTCTTGAGAATAAATAGAAAAATTTATTTAGTTGATGAAATTAGTAGTCGAGGTGATGCGTACCGATTGACGCCGAATGTCATTCGAGAGTTACGAAATGATTCGAAATTTATCGTGGATTTAAGACAAGCCGTTCGATTGATGGTTAAAAGCTGGGGCTGGGTAAACACAAGAATAAAAAAAAACGTTGATTATCAATTGAAATTTGTTTGTTTTTTTCAAAGGATATTGATCGTGCTGAATACTTTCGTAATCGAGATAAAACACAGAAATGGTCACATTGGCCTGTTCGATTGTACAAAGCTGGTAAATCGTTATGGTTATTCGGACAAGATGATTATTATAAATCACTAATAAAACTCGCTCAATCTGTGAAAAACGAAGGAGAAAAACTTGATTATTATTCTCATACGGTTCAAGGCAAAGCTGATGTTCTTCAACAATGGGAAAGAATGAGATAGATTCTGTGTGTGTTCTCTTTTCTTAATCAAAACGGACACGGACGTTCATATTGATGTGTGATGTTGAGTGAAAGTCTTGTTCATCTTAGTCCTTTGTTTATTATTTTGATTTGTTCAATATTATTCGCTTTTTTAATTGAATATTTACGAAAATATATTCAAACAAGACGAGAACAGAAACGAATGGAAGTCATCTTTCAGGTTGTTCGTCAACCACTAGCATATGAAAGTTTATTTGTTTAAAAGTCTAGTTTTTAAAAAAAACAGAAGCAACGAATTTTCGTTTCTATTTTTTGCCTTCTCCAGCAAGTGATGCCGATGAGCCGTGCGTGGCTTCACCTTCATATTTGGTACCCGGTCGGCCTTCATGCGGATGTGGCAACGGTTGAAGTGTTGGTGCTACACCCCAAATGTCACGAGCATATTCGGCAATTGTTCGATCACTTGAAAATTTACCCGATGCTGCGATGTTCAAAAGACATTTTTTCGTCCAAGCAATTGGATCCTTTTATGTAACGAAAATAGAAACGTAAATGTTTTCTGAAATAAATTATAAAATTGACTCGTACCTTGAAAAGTTCGGCAACTTTTTCTTGACATTTAACGTAGCTTTCATAATCGGCTAAAAGCATATAACTGAATAAAACGAGAGAGAGATAGAGAGAATCAAAAGAAATATTAAAAAGAAAACGTACTGATCACCACGATCGCACAATAAACTGTTGACAACGTCGTGAAAGAGGTCGGGATTTTCAGGTGAGAATACACCTGATTGAATTTGATCGAGAACTTCTCGTAATTCGCTATTTTTCTCATAGAAATCTCGTGCTCGATAACTACAAAACAACAAATTATTAAATCAATCGGCTAAGCATTTTCATTCGAATGTTTTTACCCTTGTTTTTCAAGTTTATGAACTTCATCAACGGTCATACCGAATATAAATATATTTTCATTGCCAACTTCTTCAGCCATTTCAACATTTGCACCGTCCAACGTACAAATAGTCATTGCACCATTGAGCATAAATTTCATATTCGATGTACCACTAGCTTCCATGCCAGCAAGCGATATTTGTTCGGATAAATCAGCAGCTGGAATGATTTGTTCAGCCATGGTAACTCGATACTTAAATTTAAAATCGGGAAATGTTTCGTATTGACAATGAAATCAACTTACATTCTCGAGAAAAACAACTTTCAAACGATCGCCAATGACTGGATCATTGTTGACAACTTTAGCAACACTGTTGATCTAATCAAAGAAAACGATATTTCATTTGTTGCTAATGAAAAATGATTTACTAATTTAATAATCTTCTTCGCCATATGATAACCTGGTGCAGCCTTTCCACCGATCATAACTGTTCGTGGTACAAATTTACCATCAGGATTTGCTTTGATTCGATTGTATAATGTAATAACATGTAGAACATTTAATAATTGTCGTTTGTATTCGTGAATACGTTTGACTTGCATATCATAGAGTGACATTGGATTGATTTGTTGATGTTGAGTTTTCAAGAGCCATTCGGCAAGACGATGTTTATTTTCTTGTTTAACTTGTTGAATATCTCGAATAAACGCTTCATTATTAACGAATTCTTTCAAACGTTTAAGATGACTAAGATTCGTTATCCATTCTTCGCCAATTTTCTAAATATGAAATTCATATTGAAATTCATATTGAATCGAATTGTAATTTTTACTTCAGCAATAACATCGCTGAGATTTGGATTGCTAAGAACAATCCAACGACGAGGAGTGATACCATTGGTTTTATTTTGAAATTTATCCGATGAAAATTCATAGAATGATTTAAAACTACAAAAAAATGAATAATAATATTCAAGTTTAGTCATGATTTTTACAGTGTAGTTTTCAAAAGATCCGAATGGATTTGTGCAACACCATTGACAGCATGAGAACCCTAGAAAAATAAATTAGTTCAATCTTTTTTCTCTCTCTCTCTTTCTCTCTTACGACAATAGCTAAATAAGCCATATTAATACGTTTCTCTCCACCTTCTTCAACAATGGATAAATCTCGAATACGATTATTATCACCTGGATATTTCGCAGCAACTTCTTGAAGATGTCGTAAATTAATTTCATAGATAATTTGTAAATGTCTTGGCAAGACATGTTCTAATAAACCAACGGTCCAACGTTCGACAGCTTCAGGCATTAATGTATGATTTGTGTAAGCACAAGCACGTTTGGTTACTTCCCAAGCTGTATTCCATTCGAGACCTTCGATATCGACTAGTAAACGCATTAATTCAGCGATCGTCAACGCCGGATGTGTATCATTCAATTGAATAGCAACTTTATCGGGAAATGTACTGAAATCATCACGTGTTGCCGATGAAATACCGAATTTCGAATGTTTATATCGACGGATAATATCCGAGAGTGTTGCAGCAACGAGAAAATATTCTTGTTTAAGACGAAGTTCTTTGCCTTGCATGTAATTATCATTTGGATAGAGTACACGTGTAACATTTTCAGCTAAACTTTGTTCACTAACTGAATTCAAATAATCGCCATCGTTAAAAAATTGAAAGTTAAATTTTTGTGCCGCTTTTGCACTCCATAATCGAAGAGTATTGACAACATTATTATTAAAACCCGGTACGGGCGTGTCGTACGGCATGGCCATGATGACTTTTGTATCGATCCATTTCGGTTTGCCATTCTGTTCAATGACTCGACCGTAGAGATTGACAGGTATTTGATATTCGGGCCGAGGAATTTCCCATGGATTACCGTATCGTAGCCAATCATCGGGTTCTTCACATTGAAAACCATCTTTAATTGTTTGTTGAAAAATACCGAATTCATATCGTAGACCATAACCATAGCCAGCAATGCCTAATGTTGCCATTGAATCAAGAAAACACGCAGCTAAACGACCGAGACCACCATTGCCAAGGCCGGCGTCTTCCTCGAATTCTTCTAATTCTTCAATTGACAAGCCAAGTTCGTACAAAGCTTCATCCAATTCGGATTCAATGCCAAGATTTATCATCATATTCGATAATGATCGACCCATGTAGTATTCTAATGATAAATAATAGACACGTTTCGGATCGGTATCATAATAATGTTGTTGTGTTCGAATCCATCGACCAACAAGATGATCACGAACGGTATACGCTGTTGAAAGATAATAATCACGATTTGTTGCAACATTTCGATCTTTAACAATGGAAAAATGAAGATGACGATTGAAAGTTTTCTTCACTGACGCAACATTTTCAAGTAATGGTAGACCACGAATAGAAATTTGTTTACGTCGATCTTTATCTGTCAATGGAACTTTAGTCGATTTCGACATGATTTTTGATATTTTAGAAAATAAGACGACGATACAACGAAGTGCAATATAGATATATACTAAATGTCGTTCGCCCTTGAAAAAACAGAGAACAAACAACAAACGACAAGAGAACGAAGAAAAAACAGAGAGAAAGCAACGAAATGCATGCACTCGTTATTTATCGGTTGGTTCTTTCGTTTTTCGTGTGCCTCGATAGCGAGAAAAGAGAAAAAAAATCGAATCTTTCGTATTGAAGGTGTGCTTTTATGTTTATTCACGAAACAATACAAAACAAATCAGTGATGTTTTTTCTTTCCATATAATTGTTCGAGAAAAAGTCCGATAAAAACAAGTATTGTACCACAAATCTGTTGATTCGAAAGTGGATGTTGAAAGATTAAAACTGAACAGAGAATAGTGAAAAATTTTCGAGTGGTTGTAAATATTGAACAAGTCAATGGACCGAACCATTCAATTGTTAGAAAGATAAAATTCTAAATCAAGGAAAAATCTTAGTTTTAGTTAATCGATTCATTTCTGATGATTTACTTGGCCAATAGCTCCAGTTAAACCAAGTAAAAACATATTAGTAATAACACGTGGATAGGTTTGAATAAATGTTATCAATGGAAAAAATTCACCAGTAACAAAAACACCGATCGATGCCCAAAGACACGACCAGATATTCATCGAATACATCATATGATAAGCTTGAACTTGATGTTTATCTCGAATTTTATCCTGAATACCTCCTGTTAGTCCATCAAATACAAGTGATACAATCTAAACAACAGATGTTTGCCTTTGTTTCTTTCATTTTCAATTGCTTACTAAAAGAAATTCTCCCATTCCAATATTGAAACTAGCTTCAGAATTTGTGTCTGAGCTTTTCGGTGTTTTGTACATGAACAAAACAACACCGAGGACAATCAATAAAACGTAGAAATATTTCGTCCATGGATATTTCTTATTTGCTACGAGAACACCGAGTAACATGACCGGCACGGGTTTAACCGATTTGCCAAGTACTTGCATTGGATAACTGACGAATTCCAGCGCATAATTACTTGCTAACATCGCAAATAAATATGTAAACGATGAAAATGCATACATCTTCGATGGTGTCGTATCACGAGGAGATTGACGAAGAAGTAAAATCACTTTCGATATGATTGCATTGAAAATACATTGAAAAAAAACTAACGAAAGAATAAATGTAAATTTATCGTTCGTTCCATATTTGCCTTGTACTCTGAAATAATAGCAAAATTGATTCGTTCGATCATTGATTTCGAAGTTAAATCTTACATTGACTCTTGGACAATGCCGAATAGAAGATAAGCTACAAAGATGCCGAAAAAACAGGCAATTAATCTGACAGATGGTTGTTCGAAAAAATTTTTCGTTTTTTGATGATGTTGATGCGGCATCGTTGAGAGAATAAACCGACTAATTGGCCTAGATATCTGTGTATTAAAAGACAGATGATGATGACGAGAAACTTGTCATCATCTCGAATGGAAAGTCGATGAAGCAATCGTAAAACAACGGTACTATGACATCTATAGACGACAGAAAAGAAAGGTTAACGATAACGAGAAATGGCTGAGTTTTTCATGATTGTATGTAATATAATATATTTTCTCTTTTTCCTTTGACGAAAAAGAAATATGTCGACAACCATGGATCAAGTTGTTAAACGAGCTAAGGACAGTTTCGGACCAATGTTTGATAAAAGTCTACATGATCTTGTTCGTGGCATTCGAAATCATAAAGATAATGAAGTAGATATTCGCCTTTTTATCTTCATTTTTTTTATCTTCTTCTTCTTTCAAGTCAAAATATATCAATGAAGCTATGGATGAGATAAAACAAGAACTCAAACAAGATAGTATTGCTATTAAAGCCAATGCTGTAACTAAATTAATCTATGTAAATTTTTTGAAAAAAAATCCATTGTTAAATCGAATAAACTTCTCGTTTTAGCTTCAAATGCTTGGCTATGATATTTCATGGAGTGCTTTTAATATAATTGAAGTTATGAGTTCAAATAAATTTACTTATAAAGTAAAGAAAAAGAATGTGAATTGTTAATTTGATGCATTCTTTGTGAAATAGAGAATTGGTTATCTTGCAGCTTCGCAATGTTTTCATGAAGGAACAGATGTACTGATGTTAACAACAAATATGATTCGAAAAGTAAAGCGAGAGAGAGAGAGATTATTTTGAAAATAAAAAAAAAATCATAATTTTATTGAATATCTAGGATTTAAGTAGTCCATCAATGTATGAATCAGGATTAGCTATGAGTGGTTTATCATGTTTTATTAATCAAGATTTAGCAAGAGATCTAGCAAATGATATAATGACACTTGTAAATGACAACAAAAAAGAATGTCATTTGAAAAAAAACAACAAGAAAGTTTTTATATTTAGATGACGTCTAGCAAACCATATATTCGAAAACGTGCTATACTTCTTTTATATAAAGTCTTTTTAAACAATCCCGATGCATTGAAACCAGCATTTCCACGTTTAAAAGAGAAACTCGAAGATCCTGATTCAGGCGTTCAAGCAGCAGCTGTCAATGTGATTTGTGAATTAGCACGACGTAATCCAAAGAATTATCTTGCACTAGCACCAATCTTCTTTCGTTTAATGACAACATCAACGAATAATTGGGTGTTAATTAAAATTATTAAACTAGTAATCATTGATTTTGAAATAGGAAAATAAAAAAAACAATTATTTGAATTCGATTTAGTTTGGTGCATTGACACCATTAGAACCTCGTCTAGGCAAAAAACTCATCGAACCATTGACTAATCTCATTCATAGCACATCAGCTATGTCATTACTCTACGAATGTATAAATACTGTTATAGCTGTTCTCGTTTCAATCTCATCAGGTTTACCAAATCATAATTCATCGATACAATTATGCGTACAAAAACTACGCATTCTCATCGAAGATTCCGATCAAAATTGTATAAAAAAACAAACAAACTTTTTTCCAATGAATAACATTTTCGTTTTTGATTTTATTTTAGTAAAATATCTCGGCCTATTAGCAATGTCGAAAATTTTACAATCACATCCGAAAAGTGTTCAAGCGCATAATGATTTGATCATGCAATGTTTAGACGATAAAGATGAATCGATTCGTTTACGAGCATTGGATCTACTTTCGGGCATGGTAACAAGAAAAAATCTCATGGAAATCGTGAGAAAATTAATGATTCATATGGATAAATCGGAAGGATCACACTATCGTGATGAATTACTGTCGAAAATCATTGAAATCTGCAGTCAAAGTGATTATCAACATATTACAAATTTTGAATGGTAAAATTAAGAATTTTGTTTCGATTTTCGAATAAATATATAATTTCTTTTTCTAGGTACATCAGTATTCTCGTTGAATTAACTCGTTTAGAAGGTACAAAACATGGCAATTTAATATCACTTCAAATGCTCGATGTTGCCATACGAGTCGAATCGATTCGAACATTTGCTTGCAATCAAATGGCAATTCTACTTGAGAATGCACATGTATTTATACATGGCTCGAATTCGACGACTGTTGCCGAAGTTTTGTATGCAGCTGCTTGGATTTGTGGAGAATTTTGTTCGTAAGTGACGATTCTATTCAATGAATATCATGTTTAACTGCATTGTTTTTATCTTAGTCATTTGAAAGACCCACAGAAAACTCTTGAAGCCATGTTAAATACAAAGATTACACTTTTCCCTGGACATATTCAATCTGTTTACTATCAGAATATTTTAAAGATTTTAACACATCTCGTTCAATCGATTGACAATACACAGGATTTAATTTCGAAAACCATCGAGAAAATGTCCGTATTTCTCTCGAGTGGAGATGTCGAAGCACAAGAACGAGTAAAAACAAAATTTTGATTTAAGGAAAAACAAAAATCTTCGAAAATCAAATTCATCTTTTAGGCAAGTGTCATTTTAAATATTTTAAAACAAATCAAATCGGGATTTAATTTCGCTGAATTAACATTTCTCTTCGATGGAGTACTCAATCCAGTTGCTGCTAAAGCTCAACGAAAAGTTGCGGTACCAAATGGGTACGAACGTTTTCGATCGAATAAGAAAACAAATCGAAATCATTTTGCATATTTTTAGTTTGGATTTGGATGCTTGGATCAATGATCCGCCATCGGAGAGCGAAGACGAAGACGAGATTCCGGATAATCCACGATTTTTTACTCAAGAAAATTCGATGCCTACGTATGAAAAGCCGAAAGCAGCCTACGTCGAACCGACAAGTGAAGAATTAGAAAAACAACGACAATCGAGAAAACAAAGTGAACAAATGAATCCATTCTATTTGAAAGATACGAAAAAAACAAAGAAAATCGAAGAAATTCATGAAACACCTGTTGAACTATCGAATGGCTCGAAAGGAACAACAATGCCAAGTCATTTACAATTGTCATTATCCGATCAATTATATCGGCAAACGAAAATCGATGAAGAAAATCGACGTTTAAAGAAAAAATCAAAATCTGATAAGAAAAAAGGAAAAAAATCAAATTTAAATCCAATCGATGATAATGATGATGATCTCTATCCGAATATCAAAGTAACACGTGGCGGAGAATTACCTGAAGGTGCTACTGAAAGTGGAAATGAAGATAATGATAATCAGAACAATTCTGATCCACATAAAGCATTAAACATCGATTTAGAAGATAAACATATTCAAGTAGTAGCAGCACCTCCTGCTCCTCAACCACCGCCAGTATCTCTTGCTGTTCAATCAAAACCATTGAAACCAAAAAAGAAAAAGAAAGAACGTACCGAATACAAAGAACTAATCTCACCGAATGAAAACTCTCAAGCTCAAGTGACGTCAATTGAGAAACCCAAGAAAAAGAAGTCAAAAGACAAAAAGCCTTCGATGAACAATAATTCTGCTCCACTCCTTCTCGATATAATGACCGATGATATTCAATTAGCCAATACCGATCAACCGATTGCCGAACCTTATCTTCTTGCTGGTCAATCTGAAAATTTAATAATCGTAAAAATTCTTTTCTTTTTTTTTTCGTCAATCATTCGTTCTTTTTCTCTAAAAGGAATATTCAATAAGTTCTCATACAACATTAGCTCAACTTGACGTTACATTTCGTCTGAAAAATCAAACATCATCAATGATTGGTCAGATCGACATACATATTGTTGATAGTATGAGTTCAAAATTACTAAATACAACAAGTGCAAATCGAATCACATTTTCGACTCTCAATCTTTTTCCATATTCGGAAAATTATCTACATATTTTCTTTGCTATTAATGCAATATCATTTGCACAGAAATTGAAAACAACAGTAACTTATACAATTAATGTTCGTTGAACGAATTCATTTTCGAAGAAGAATATTTTGAATTTAATTTTTGCTTTTTTTTTGTCTTTTCGTAGAAATCGAACGAAATTGAAACCGATACAATAGAATTTAAATTAAATCTTCCTTGTTCACAATATTTAAAAAAGAAGACAATCGATTCGAATGCTTTTACAGATCTGATGACATCGGGAACATTGACATCACAATCGCATATTAACATTTCATTAGCTAATCACGATTTTTCGTCGATAATTCATAGTCTTTGTCAATCGTATCGTTTAACTGTTGTTGAACAAGTCGGTTTAGCAGCTTCGTTATATTCGGAATCGATTCTTGGACATCCTGTTGCCTTTTTAGTCAAATTAAACGTATATATATATATTCTTGTTCGAATTGAATAGTATTTTAATTGATTTCATATTCTAGAATCTTTCAAGCAATATCTCAATCGATGGTAAATCAACTGAAACTCATTTTCTATCCAATTTAATGGAAGAAATAAAGAATTCATTCCATTAATTTCTTATTTTTATTCCAACAAAACATATTATATGTACACAGTGATCTAAACGTTTCTCTCTCGTTTTTTTTTGTTCCGATATGTACGATGTTTATTTTAAAAGAAAACAAAACAAACAGAAAAAATATACTTCGTTGTTCTATGGTTTCCATGTACGATTGTTTGTACTTTGAGTAGCAGCTGGTTTTCGACGTACATTAAAAAGTTCATAGTTGCAATTCATACATAAATGTGAATAATAATTTCTTCGTTCGAAATCCGTTGTCAACGGCATCCGAGGTTCTTTCATGCAACGTGTACAAATACGATCGTAGCTAACGGAATTTGCTCGTGCACGAGTTCGTATTATTTTCTTCGTTGTTATTGCTGCGGGAACAGGTGATGATGATGCTGTTTTACGTTGAATACTATACAAAGTGGCAGTTGGTTGATGAGAAAATATTTGAAGGATTTGTTTTGTTGGTGAAGGTCCATATGGTTCACGAGCTGTAGCGTGTGATGTTGTTCGTTGTTCGACAGTGTAGACAGACTTTTGATGTAATTGAATGTATCGATAGATGAAGTATGTCAGAATATAGAGTGCAGAAAAGAGAATAAATAAAGCAGCAAGAAGAATTTGAACACTTTGAAAGATTTTTTTAGCGTACATGTCAATGATAAAATAATTTGGCCAAAGAACATTTATTGGCCAACCGGTAACAACAACATTGGTTGTTGAATTTGATGCATTGACAACAGCATAATTACAATCAAGAAAGAAACAACGTGTTGGATCGATAATGACAAGTATGTCATATGCAATTAATAAAAAACAAAGAATAATCATAACAAAGCAGAGAACAGTTGCGAAACGAACAAGAGTTAAATTTGGTTTGAAACCAGAAATAAGAACGAGTAGACCACAGATTAGAAGTGGAAGAAAAAGAATAAAACCTCCGAATGCTGTTGAACGTCGAAGATCGTAGATTGTATGTCCAACTTCCATACCAGCTATACAAAAACTGAGAAAAATCATTAGAATTCCAATAATAACGATCCATATTTTTGGCCAACGTAAAATAAGTCCGTATTTATTAAATGTAGCAGCAACCTGACTTGATGCTACGGACATTCTTATTATTTTAAATAACTGTTTGTCCTTTCTTATTTTATAACAACAAAAGAGAGAGCAAAAAAAAAAACACTAAACGAACTTGAAATTTTTTTAAAAAAAGAAATTGAGTAGGCGTTCAACATTTATTATTATTTACAGAGTTTCTTTTTTTTTATGTAATTGACTTTGCGTTCTTTCGTTTGTTATTGTTGTTATTTTTCATAGGGGATTTAAATAGAAAAATGATTTTAGTACACTTTTTGGATTGAATTCATATTTAATCAGAACGAGTTTATGATAATTATTCATCGAAGACATACGATCATACTATTCATGAATCATTGTAATTAAATCTTGATGATAATGACGTTCTTCTTCTTTACCTATCCAGAATATTCAGTAGACGATTACACGCTTGACAAGATTAAATATCAATTAAAATATGTTTCCAAGGTATCAAATTCTCTTCCAATTGTAGTTGAGAACCCTCGAATCTCTCACTCATTGTATTGTTTTCAATTAAACAGAAAACATTTTTATGAAATGAAATTTTTTTTTAATAATGAAAAAATACTGTTGTTTTACTGATTTTTACAGTTGATAAACATTTGTGATTGACTGATATTTTTGTTGTGAAAATATTATGTCAAAAGTTTGACAAACTAATATTGATATTGGTCTTGAACTAAAGAAGAAAAACATCTGCATACGTGGGCAGAACGCAACCTTAACGGCATTTCTCATGCATCAATTGAAAATCTAATCAATTAAAAACAAAGATTATCAATCTCCTGAAGAAATTCTTTTTCCTTTTGTTTTCTTGATTAAAGAATATTTCTGGCTGAACTGAATGAAAGAAAAGAAGTTCTTCCTTTTTTTTTACTTTGCAATTTGTTATGCACTCAAAATAGAAATAGAATACTTCATCAAAATATGCAACATGTCGGAGCAACGACAAGAAAAAAAAATCGATTCATACACTTCCGATTAACAATTTTTTTTTCTTCTATATTCCCGATAATTATTCTCTTGAGTGATTTGATCTAAAGAAATTGTTCTTATTTTATCAGAAGAAAAAACCTTTTGTGACAACTGACGTTTAACATGGCAAATATTGATTCATCGATATTTTGTTTTTCTTCTCAAAAAGCAATTATGCCAGCAACTGCTGAACTTCGTCCTACTTTTTTTTCAGTAATTTTTTCTTTTTTCTTTGACTCCCCTATTAACATAAATATTTCATGGATGCTTACGTCAAAACACGAAGAAATATTAGATTCTTGTTCTTTCTTTCTTTTCCTACCTGTCTCAATGTTGTTTTTTAGTCTCGGCGTCCAATGAAAAAAAAGCAAAAACGGAAGCTCTCTTAAAATCTACTTAAGAAAAAGGCCGTACGCAAGCAAACGGGAGAGCCCGAGAGAGAGAGAGAGAGCGAGAGAGAGAAAAAAGAGAGAGAGAGAAAGAGACATAGACGGTTTCTCACTCGGATACTGTCATTTGTTATTTTCACGTATTCAAAGAAGGTTGCTCTCTGCTGCAGGCGGCAGAGTTTTCTCCTAATATTATATCGCAGGCGATTATCCCATTAAAAGCAAATAATATAAAACATGTCTTTACAACAATATTATCAATTCGAATATCAACAACCATTATTCGATTTATCGGCTGGTTCGATAAAAGATTTTAATTTCTTCAATATCCATTCTAGTCGACAAGGTGATGAATTTGATAATGCTAAGGTAGAGAGTCTTTTTTGTCTTCGCATTATTGAGTTAATGATCGATGATCATTGTTTTTAGTTACCACGCAAACGTCGTGATGATACCAACGATGTAGTCAATCGACTCTATGAACAAACATTATCAGGACGACCGGGTGAACGAGATGTTCTGCGTACAGGTGGCCGAAAAAATAAAAACGAAATCTTAGGTTTGGCAAACGCCCGTTTAATTAAAGAGAAACATCTCTTTGGTGACAAATATTTTCGTAAGAAATGCAAATAGAACAACGATAATAAAAAAAAGAATTCTTGTTATTCTACAGGAGATCTTGATCTCGTACGTGGTATTCAAGCTAATGTTAACAATGGCGAATTTGTTCTTGTTCTTCGTACGGACGGTCGAATTGTCGCCATGAGCGATGAAGTTGAACATCACTTGGGAAAAACAATGGTAAGACTTGTTTTTCTCTTGATAATCGTTTTTTTTTACTTCTTGTCGTCTAGCGTTCTTTATACACGCAATGTATTAACATGTTCGAATGTCTGAATTCGAAGGACGGTCAAAAATTACAATCGATTCTTAATTGTTCGGCTGACTTAACTAACAAAGAACATCGACTCGTTTGTACGTTTCGTCTACCCAAAGGCAAACGACCGAGTCGAATACGTGAAGATGTCAAAGCAATTTCAATGGCTGGCCATTTCTATTCATGTCATAACTCATGTTATGAACGTTTATTTGTTGCTCGTTGTGAAGCTTTAGTGTCTCGTACAACAAACGGAACGAGTTCATCACAAACCAATATGCTCAATAATACAACAATTAAAATAACATTAAATGACGATATGACTGTTAGCATGATCTCGTCTAAGTAAGAGTTCAATGAGAAAGAAACAAACATAAAATCTTTTCATCATCGAATTTGTTTTTAGTGTTAAAGATGTTCTCGGTTATTCTCGAAATGATTTAATCGGTAATTGGTTTGGAAGAATCTTGGCAACTAATGATTTAGAAAACTTCGAATCAATTCGACAAGCATATTGTAAGAACAATACACAGGCGAAAGACAAACTAATTTATACTTTTTCTAGTTCAACATGATCAACAAATGCCAATAAATATTTTCGATATTTTCGATGTTTACACAAGCAACGGCGAAAATCGTTTGACATTCTTATGTCAAATTCGACCAACACGTGAACGACGATCGAAGGCAGTTAAATATTCAATTATTGGGCAATTAATTGAGTAAAAAACAAACTTGTTTTCTTTCATTCATTCTTTTTTATAAATTCTTTGCATTTCTAGTCCATCAATGCGTGATGAATATGTTGAATACGTTCATGGCAAAAGTGAATCAGATCCTGTATCAATCAAAGTCGAACAAGTAAATTTGGGTGCGCAATTGAATGATTTACTGTTGGCATGTTGTGTCTCACTTTTGATTTGATTGTTTAGTTTCACCGAAAGCGAGCGAAGATACCATCATGGCCAATAGTCCGTCACTCGCCATGGGTCTCCTCATGTTCGACAATGTTGATCACAACACCTGTCAACAAAGATCACCGTCATTCACTCGATCACTCTCGAATGTCGTCGCACCGTTCATATTCAACGACGAATCGGCACAATTCTTCGACATCGACTACTGCCCAAACACAACATTCGATGATACATTTATGAAACTTCAACTTGAACAAGAATTAGCCAGTATTGATGCTTTAATCGATGAATATTAATCAAAGCATATTTGCACAATACGAGTGACCACGCAGGAATCATTTTTTTCTCTCTCTCTCTCTCTTTCTTTTGAAATTCTGTTGCAGCAGGTCTGCGCATATTTGTTTCTTTCGAAAGACCGGCGCTTTCGAAATTATCTTAATCTTTCAAGTATAGCTTTTTGTGTTCATGTCTCTCTTACGCTTGCAATGTTGATGTTGTCAAATGAAATTCTTTAGCTGCGTGCGAACTACTACTACCGGTGAACTCGTTTCTTGTTTATATTATTATTCTTTGTTGTTCAGTTATTTGACTTTATTTTCGATGTCAATAAATATAAAATCTACTAAAAAATAAATGGTCGCGCCTATTTTTTTTTCAATGACGACAGCACGCAAAAAAACAACGAACAAAGCAAATCATGATTTTTTGACAGTCGTCAATAAATTGACGTCATTAAATATTATGGAAAATAAAATTACTTCCTGAGTGAAACTATTTTGACACAAATCCTCCTATTGCTCACAAATAATTACATAAAACAGTTATTCGTTATTCGTTGGTAGTTTTTTTTGTGTAAAAATAGCATTTCCAGGTTTCTCTATCAGATTATTTATTCATAGAATTTATTTTTCTGTAAGATATACGCATACGATCATTACGATGAATGTTGGCATTTCACAGAAGCGGATTTCCAGATTTTGAAAAAGAAAAAGAAGATTATTAATGAGCAAAGGAAGAATCTTATTTTTAATATATGAACTTATTTAAACTTTTTTGCGAACAATTTTTTTTTTGATCTTTTATAATCCATAGAAAGTCAGTCAATTAGATCGTTCAATGAATCTTATTTCGAAATGAAGATAATTGAAATTTCTCATGTTTAAGTAAAAGAAAGAAAAACGAACACAGTACAATACAACACATTGATGTGTGCAGAAAAACAAAAAAAAACATTTGTGTTTCGAAGCAAAATCGACACAAAAAGAAAATCAATATACAGAAATCAGTTCGTTCGTTTAGTTGTCTATTCCGGTACTGTTTTAATTTCCATCATTAAGCGACATAATAACCATGAGATGTTCATCGGCCGTTGGATGCGACGGTGGCGTACGAGGTCCATTCGAGAAACTAATCGATGGACATATGATACGTAGGAATTTTCGACTGAATTTACAGGGCGGAAAGATATTGAGGGTGACCGTTTCTTTATCATTATTTGAATTATACGGAAGTGTGATAATACCAGCTGCTTCTTTTCTATAGAAACAAAAAACAACGACAACAAGTCGAAACAATGAAATATTTAAATGCTTTGTTTTTGATCGACTTACGAAGTCAGATAGGAAATTAAATGCGAAAGTGATGATTCATTATCTTTATCATTGGGCGATGACGAATGATTGCCATTTGAAACGATAGATTTCGTTGAACTGATGAAAATAGCAAATTTAGTTTGATTAGCTCGATTGCTATTCGTTCTCGTTGACGCATTGTCGACACTCGAGCGAAGTTTTTGTTCTAATTCATCGAGTTTATGCGGATCGAGTCGAAGTCGTTGAGTAACTTGTAATTCAGGTGCATTGCCATTGGATTTTAGAAGCATTTTTTCGGCTAATTGCGGATTACCGGCGAGGAAATGTAAACGTGCTTCGTAAGCATGCGATTTGAGAACGAATTCAACGGGAAAAATACTCGTATATTTCGTATTGGATTTCACAAGTTTTTCACAGAGTTTAAATAAATCATTGATATTCGTTACGTGTTCAGCATCTTGCGATGAAAGATACGAGCCTAGTGGGCCGGCAAATGTCTGTCCGACAACGGATGGACTTGGACTTGGACTACGTTCGTCGATTGGCGATGGTGAACGTGAAATTGGATTCGACGATTTAGGCTCGTGAATATCATCGTTCGATATTGACGAACGTGATGTCGAACGAGATGCTCGATCTTTCGATGTCGTATTATCTTGAGGTCGAACGATAACGAAACGTCGAGCTGTTGGCCGATCGAGATAATCGATTCGAAGGCCACCTTAATAAACAAATCGAATTTTTGATAAAACAAAAAATTTCATTCGTCTTACCACGCCGTGACGAATCCGATTGTCCCGAATCAGCTCGTACTTTTTTCCCGTCGATAAATTGCGTTACGCCCGTCATTTTACCTCGTGCTTTAATTGCATCTTCAATTTCATTATAACTAACAATTGCAATCGGTTCACCATTGGTATAATCTAATGATTTGACTTGTCCGTAACGTGAAAATGCTTGTTCAAGATCACGACGTTTCATATCTATGGGTATATTGCCAACCCAAAGACAATTTGTCGGTACGATTTTGCCTGAAAATACATAGGATGTAAGTCAATAGATGTTTGAAGATATCTCTCTATCATTATTTATCATTGTAAATACACATTATGTAATTTTATAATTTGCTAATTCAATTCGAGAAAATGAAAACTCGCTCTGGGAGAAAGAAAACGTGTGTGTGAGGGATGAATATCCATGTGTATAATTCATCATAATTTGAAGAGAATTCATTTTGGAATGAATAAATAAAATCATCATTTTATATATTACACAATATTCTACATAAATCAGATAGGACCTCGTCTCAAACGCAAATGCATTAAATATGCCAAATAAAAGTGTAATAATCAAAATTTCTAAAATGATAAACGGTCACAAAGAAAAACAAATATCATATGAGCAAAGAACAATTTCGAAATGGTTAAAAAAAGAAAAGCAAGCTCGATTTCGTATGCCTACCGTATCCTATTTTGCAGTCGGCCTTGCCAATGAATCGTCCGTCCATGTCTCGACGAGCTTCGTACGCCATGTCCATGTTTTCGTATTGAATGAATGCGTAAGCTCGTTTCGAAGACGATTGAGGAACTTTGAGGTCGACTTCTTCGATTTTTCCGTATCGACCGAAGACTTCGCGAATTTTCGATTCTTTGATGTCACGTTCGAGATTGCCGACGAATAAAGTTCGAGTTGGTTCGTGTTGAACATTGGATTCAGCTCCTCGACCAGCCGAAAAATCGTCGTTTTTGCTTCGATTTTTATGTCCGACGGGTGATGTCGAAGCGCTTCGACTGCGTCGACGTGACGTTGTTCGAACCGGCGACGGTGATGAATCGTTTTGTGGTCGACCGGCGTATTCAGCGAGATCGGGCGGAAGTGGAATGTAGGGTGAATAGTGTCGACGGGGACGAGATGGTGGTGTTGGCGAACGACGATGTCGACTTCGTGGCGGACTGGGAGTTGGAGGTCGACGAGCTGCTGGCCGACGACGAGGAGGAGATACTGGCGAACGAGAACGAGAACGTGATCGGGGACTAGCAGTGATCGGTTGCTCAGCTGGAACTGTACGACGATAGTAAACTCTGTGAAATGAAAAATATGAGTTTGAAGAGCGTCTATTTTGTTCAATTTGACTTACGGTTCGAGAACAACTTGAGCATTTTCCCAGACAAGACCGGTTTTCGCATGACGAGCTTTGCGTGCATCGTCAGCATTGGTAAAATTAACAAATGCGACACGTTCTTGATTTTTATAGTAGATTTTCACCGAATTTTGACCGTATTTCGAAAATTTCTTATCACATAACTCACGAATTTCTACAGAAAATCAAAAAATTCATCAGTTTATTTTTCTCCAAAAGCAATTACGAGGATCGGATATTTTTGAACTGATATTTTTCACACAAATTGATGTATAAACACGATGTTGATCAGAATTATTGCCGGTATCATTGGAATTCGATGGTTTCGAACGTTTCGACGGCGGTACACCACCGGTCGATGGCGAACGTGAATAACGTGCTCGACGTGAGCCACTAGCACTGTTTGAAATCGGTGGTGAACTCATCTGTGTGTGTGTGTTTTCAAAAAATGTATTTAATTTGAACACGAATAATTGATACAATGAAGAAGAAGAAGACGAAGAAGGCAATAACAATGAGCTAAGGATTGGTATTCGATGGATGAGAAGTTTGAAAGGAGGGAGGAAAAGAACGAATGGGATTTAACATAGCAATGCATTCGATGTCACTAGTTGCTTATAGGAAATTCATTGTCGTAATGTTTTGCGATATTTTGTAAGTGTTTTTCGAAATTCTTCTTTGTATAGTTTTGAGGGTAAAACAAAAATGACAAATGTCAACATGGGCGGAATAAATGACGCTAAATAACTGATTAAATAGATCGATGGACTACTGTTTGATGACATACAACCAGCAACAAATGAAATTATCAATCGAGGTAATGATAAAATGACAAGAACAATTGGTGAAATCAATAGATGACGATGTTGCTGAAATTGTTCGCGCAGTATATCAATATAAATTTTGTCTTTGTGTGTTTTGCGTCGGCGTTTTGTCGATAAAATGATTATTGTTGATGCTGAAATAATATTTAATATGAATGGAACAAAAAAATGAAACAAATGAACAATTTGATTGAAAACAACCAGCTCGGATGAATAAGAAACAATACACCATGTACGTTTCTGTTCATCGGTACTGTCATCATCGACTAATTGACGATGAATAGGATCATAGATTGTCAATGTAGTTATCATTAGTAGAAGAAAACCGATCATATATTTAGCTACTTGTTTACTTTGTTTTGCATTAAATTTTGTACCTTTCACAATACTCATAGTTCTTTCCATTGCAATGCAAGCATTTAACCATTTATCCGTATTCAAACAGATTTGTAATAAATAATCGAATGAATAACATTGTATATTGAGAAATAATCGATTAGTAATCATTGACATTTGTGTACAAAGTAATATGGAAAATTTTAATGCTAACATTATCGAAGTTAATAAAGTTGTTATTGTCGATCCGATTAAATAATATCCACAGCCAACTTTACGAGTTTGTTTAGTTTGAAACGCGAAAAAACACAGTATACCATCGATAAAACCACCGATAACTATAATGACAATCAAAACTAGTGTTATTATTATAACTATAGGCTGTTTAGGAAACGAAAGATTCGGTTGAATATGAGGACCAATGATGCCATCTAATGAAACATCGAATAAACTCGAACTGAATTGACATAATGAACCATACGAACATGTTCGACAAATACATCGAGATGTTTGAGGACAATGAACATCATCTTGTAAACATTGACCACCATGTTGACAATTACTCAATTTAAAACAATTATATTCAAGTGATGAATTAAATTCAAAACAATTGGCAATACGTTGAGATCCAAAATTGTTGCATAAACAAAAATAATTCTGATCATGAAAACATCCGATCGGTTTTTGACAAGGTAGATGATAATATTTTATCCGTCGAATCAAAGGATAATTGAGAATTGTATCGTTTAAATATTCAGCCAATTGTCCACAACGATCAGATGATGTTACCCGTTTTCTAATGATTCTTGATCGATTGTAATCTTTTTCAACACTAATCAAATAATGAATCTTAGGCGATAATTCAGCAAATACAATATGAAATGGTCGAGACCATCGAATAACGGTCTCATTTTGATACAATGAAATTGCTTGAAATGTTGAACCATTTCGAATTGGACTCGTGTCTCGTACTTCGATGAAATGAATAAAAATTGTATCGGACAAAGTTAAATCTTCGTCAAATGAGAGAATAATTTCTGCATCTTTGATTTCACATCGATCTCCACTAAAACCTTTTGGACAATTGCAAAAGAATTTCAGATTATCATCGATAAGAGTACATTGACCATTGTTTAAACATGTTGAAGATTGACAAATCGTACTCGAAAGTAAACAACGTGGACCCCATTTATTCATAGGACAAATACAGATAGATCGACGATTGACTTCGATTCCAGCACAGAACGAATCAGATGAACATGAGCAATTGTATGATATTGAACAATCTTTACCAGTCCAACCTGGTTTACAATGGCAAAACATTGAGTTACTTGAATTTTCTGCATATTTCATGCATTGACCATTGATACACGGATGACTTGCAGGACATTTGATAGTTAATGAACTATTATCACGTGGAATATTTAAAACATATGACACACGATGAACGGGTAAGAATGGAAAATGTAGTGGAATATATAAACTTCCTCGATATCCATATGTTACTTTTTCGTAGATATCAATGTGAACAGAATAAGTGTGATTCGATCGTTTAGGTCGAGTTGAATAAGTTAAATAGAAATTAAATTTCGTTTGACAATGTTTGATATACAGATAGGTCAATTGTTTGGCTGAATGAATAGTTCTTTGTGTAGTATTATCAATCAATTGTGTAACTATTGTAAATGTTGTTTTTCGAGAGTCTGAATATGGTTGAAATTTGAAAGTAATCGAAACACGTTGATTTTGATATTGACAATAACGACCGTAATAACTTGGTGGACAAAAACAAATAATATCGTTTGATGTTTGATTATGATTGAACCATAATCGAAGAGGATATCCTCGATGACATTCAAAATGATATTCAAATGTTTTTATTGATGGTGGTGATGGTTCTGGAATTAATATTTGCATTTGTTTTCTTGTTGCTTTTTCTTTGAGAGAAAATTGTGTTAAATATGGTTTCTTGAGGGTGTATAATGGCAGTGAAAAAAAAAATTTGACTAAGTATGAAGCGTTCATAAGATTGTCAAAGTCCAAAGACCAACTCGGCGAACCGCTTGTTAATTCTGATAGATTAAGAAATAAATCTCGATTTTCAAACATACAGTTATCAATTATAAACGAGTAGACATCTAAACAAGGTTTGCTGTTATTTAAATCACAATAAAAATTTTCCGATAGTTTTAAATTATCCTTTGACCGACATCGTATTGGTTCATCTGTTCCACCGAGACAATCAACATTCCCATTATTTGCTTTTGCTAATGGTAAACATATTAATGCAAAAGTTCCTGGTTCGACACAAATGTGATGATAGGATGGACAGCTTATTAATGGATATCTTTGATCACAATCGATTTCATCAGCTCCATCTAAACAATTCCAATATCCATCACATCGAGTATATGTATTGTTACATGGCCAAAATTGACATTCAGTTTCATCGGTATGATCAGTTCCATCAATGAGAATAGAGGATAATTCTTGAAATCCATCACAAACTGTTGGAAATAAAATATAGCTTTCAATGTAGTCGTCAATTTTCGGGACAGAACATTGTTCAATGTTGTCTTCATGACAAAATGCGAATTTCTCATCTTCACAGCTGTTACTATCTGGATATTGACAATCACAAAGATCATCACCAAATTTCTTCATATGAAAACATCGTTTCTCTAATGGACATTTGAAAAGTATATTTGAATCAATTGGAAAACAACTTCCATTGATGAGTGGACACACTTCATCATCACCATAATCACAATGGCGAGTGTCATCACAAAGATTATAAATTGATATGCATTTGGTTGAATTTTGACAACGATACATTAACGAACTATTACAAATGTCCATGTCTTCTTCATAAGATATTGTATTACAATGGCGAAGAAATCTATGAGCTGCACCAATAAGTTGAAGTAAAGTTGACGCTGCAAATCCGGACTGAATAAACATTACGGACGAATCTTGAGTTCGACGACATGTTTTATTATTAATGGTGACTAATTCAACATCTGATTTGAAACCTCGACAAAGTGTCTCATTATAACAAATAAATTCTGGATTGTGTAATAGAGGATCGATATCAGTTTGTCGAATATAGCCGAAATAAACATGACCAAAAGCTATAGGAATAGATGGTACAATAATAATCTCAGGACATGTTTCGTTAAGAATCCATGCACATCTGTCATATGCACATATATCCACACAGGTTGGCAATATAATTTTTTCGAAATAAAACGTGCATGAAAAAGCAAAGTAACAAATATTCGATAATGTTATTGGTTTATCATTGAGTTTAGATTCTGTTAAAAACTCGTCGTGTGTTATATCGCATGTTTTCGTCATTACTAAACTGATCTCAGACAATCCGAATAGTGATATACATAAAGTGTCTTCATTATTGATTGTGGGTAGATACTCGTCAATTCCAATATACTTTTCAAGTGGATTAGTACCGTCTGTTCCATCAAGACATTCATAAATATTCGGTCGATCGAATTTAAATTGTTTCGATATACATTGCCCATTTTGACATCGATATTCATCTTCGTCACATTCATTTATTTGAAGTTTACCACAAAATTTTTCATCAATTTGATCATTTGAACAATGAACATATCCATCACAAATCTCCGACCAATGAAGACAAGCTGATTTTGAATCTCGATTACATTCTAAATGAACATAACAAGTTGGACTTGTTGGCTCATATCGTTTTCGATAAAATTCAAAAATAGATTCTGCCAATGTATCGTTTTCGAATGGCAAATAAATAAATTCATATTGACATAATGAACCAAATCGATGTGGTGTGCAGTTATAGAAGATATTATTTGACATAGATGATTCATGAGTTGTAAGAAACAATTGATATTGTTCAATTAGATCGATCGATGCTGACCATTGATATAATTGTTGACTTGTAACATTTCGTTTTCGAAGTTGATCAAATGTGAATTTTGTATTTGCAGAATTCGATTGAATATTCCATTCTGACATCGAATGAGTTAAACAGAACGATAAGACTTCTTGCAAATCTTGTCCGTGCAATGATGAAATAAAAATTTTGAGACAATCATGTTCTAATTCATGATTGATGACTGAATCGGTCGAATGAAAATTAATTTGGGGAAAAGCAATGATCGAAGAGAAAAACACCGAAATAAAATAAAATCTTAGTGAAAACGATTTCATTGGCTTTCTTTTTGTTCAAAATGTCATTTTGTTCTCGAGATATTTTATTGATAGCTGATAAGATAAATTTGTTTAAACATCCGGTGTAAATAACTGTTTTTTAATCTTTTGTTTTCTTTATTACTAAAAAAAATAGATGAGCTCTAAGAGCATTTCGATTTATTAACTAACAAAAATGAAACGGAACGACAGAAAGAACAGAGGAAGAAAAAATTAAAGTTGTTCAATTGTAGCACATTCATTTGCAGTAATTAAACGTGCAAGTTTAAATAATAACACAATGACAATTATCTAAAAAGAAAATATTTTTTATGGAAATATTCAGCTATAGAATATTGAAAACTTACTGATACAATAAATCTAAAAATTTTAATGATGCCATATACACAGAATATAGCTGAACCTATGGTTAAAATCTTTTCTGTGCGAACATCTTGTGCTGTTAATTGAGAAACAACATGATTGTCGATAGAATAACTTCGATAGCAAGAATCATTATATGAATTCCAGCGAACTGAAAATACAGATTTAGAAGATACTTGTTTTTTTATTTATTTATTGAAACATACTATATGAATACCAAGCGATGAAAATCAATAGACAAAGAGAAAATTGAAGCCATATAACAAACTTGAGCAAATAAATAATATGACGCTCAATGTTCCGCTTGATTGAGATGGGCTTATATTATAATCAAAGATTTGCTCGATTAAATCAAAAATCTAAACAAAATATCTTTCATATTGAAAAATCAACAAATTGAACAGAAACTCACAAAATAAGTAACAAGTGATAATAAGATATCGACGAGCTCGTTCGATTTTTGGATGATTTTGAATCGACCATTGTTGTTCACTCTACTGATTCGTATTGTAAATGTCTGTTGAAAGTATGAGTACACTATCATTATAAACACAGACTGGATATATGATACGTGATGAGTAGAAGATAATTTTTCTGACATCGAACTTGATTTTTGTATACGTGTCTGTGTAGAAAGAAGTGTTTTTCTTTAGTTTCGATTTAAAAAACTGTTTAAATTTCGAGATTATTTATTAAAACATAAATGCAAGACTACAGAAAAAAAACAATGGTAAAGAGTAAAGTTTAAATGCGTTGAATGGTAAAACATTTGTTCGCAATAATCAATCTGGCTAATTGAAATGATAATGTAATGATAATTACCTGGAATATTTTTTAAATGAGAAGCTGTTTATTGAATATTGAAAACTTACTGATGTGACAATTTCGAAAACAATAATAAACGTAAATAGAACGACGAAACATGATTCAGTGGATAAAATCTTTTGTGTTGTTGATTGAAAAACAACATGAACAGCTCCCAATACTGTAACAAGTAACATTGTCGTTAGAATAACTTTGATAGCAAGAACAACTATATGAATTCCAGTGAACTGAAGATATAGATTTAGAAGATACATGCTGTTTTTTTATTTATTGAAACATACTATATGAATACCAAGCGATGAATATCGATAGACAACGAGAAAATTGAAGCCATATAACAGACTTGAGCAAATAACTGAAATGATAGCTGATATTTCTTTCGATTCGAATAAATGCAATTTATTAAGATAAGCTGTTTCAATTAAGCTAAGAATCTAATTGATATACATGCTTGTTCATATTTAAAAATTCGGCAACAAACTCACATAACAGAGAATAAGTATGATTATAAGACATTGCCGAGTTCGTTCGATTTCTGGATGACTTTTTACTGAATTTGAAACGACCATTGTTAATATTGCAAATGTCTGTTAAAAATGAAAGTACTATCATTATATAGGCAGACTAGATATTTGATACGTGATGAGTAAAAGATAATTTTTCTAACATCGAACGTGACTTCTATGATTTTTGAGTACATGTCTTAAGGGTCCCCCCCCCTTCAGAAAAAATTTCTCATTTCCAAAGAGTCTTTTTAACTGAAACTTTTCAGGATGAAAGGTGCCTATGAGAAACTATGCCAGTGAAAAATTCAGATCGATCTAGTAAACCCTCTTGGAGTTATGGAACTCGCAAGTACGATTTTAGGATGTTTTATAACTCCACTATTAAGACCAATAAAAATGTCGCGGTGGTTCTAAAGTGTAGCCATTATGTATACGTAGTTTTTGTCCGAACCGAATTTCTAAATTACTTTCCGTTAAGTTTCTGTAAGCAGATGATTCAACATTAGGGTGTAAATAGGGTTAAAAACATCGACTGTACGACAGTAAACTTCAATTTTTGCCATCCAGAAAATAGATATAAAAAATCGGCTCGGACAAAAAGTAATGCTATCTTAGATGTTTAAAACAACATATTAATATTAATTATACCTTAAATAATAAACGAGTTATTTCAATTTTTTTGAAAAATTGCATAGTTTCGAGAAAAACCAAAAAAAAAACTTTTCGAGTGTTTTCGCGATGAGTGTGTCAATGTGTATCGCATTAGTGTTGTGTAACGTAACGTTACATCTACCTATATTCTGTTCATTCTCTCTCTCTCTCTCTTCTCTTGACGTATATGAAGCGTGTCTCTCCTTTGTATTAAACATGATTTGGAGTCATAAAGTAGCTCTAAATAATTATAATATACCGAGAGTGGCGGTACGCTGCTTCTCCATTTCATCACTCGTAACGAAAAGAATATTCCACCTATTCATCGCGACCAAAATTCATTACAGTCGTCTCTTATCGGCGAATAGAAGAAATATGTTGAGAGCGGAATGAAGCAGGAATTTTTTTTTTGACTTCGAAGCAGTTCTTTAGCATATAAAAGATTGTTTGTGAGAGCACGACACTCGTGAAATTTACATGTTAGTTTAAAAAAAAGGTTGTTTTTCTCCTTTTGTCTAACAATGAGTGACGATCAAGTTCCGTGCGAATTTAAAAACTTGGATTTAACCAAAAATGCCGTAGAAATGATTTATAAAAATCTCAAAACAAAATTAACTACTCAAGGTTTGCTTCAAAAATATCCAATCGAGAAACGTTATATTGAGGAACCCTGCAGTCTCGATCGAAAATTAGCTTATTTCATTCGAACAAATCTACGTGATATATTAACAAGTGATCATCGTAGTGTTTGGTTTCGTATTCAAACGAAATCACTCGATGAAATCGAAGATCGAAGTCAATTACTGAGAAGAATCGAGGATAACATCCAAGTAACATCCTGTTTCGGATCGATGTTATCCTGTGATACATTCATTCGTCATACTGACGATCGACGTTCTGCAACGATCTCGATTTCCAAATCATTTCGTCGAGCTATTCGATTGGATACATCAGCTTATTCGATCACACTCAACTATCGAAATATTGACTCGCAAATCTTAATCAATCATTTGACACAAGACAATTCCGTTCAAGTGATCTTCATGCTCAAAGCAGTGCCGAGCATTCATTGGAGAGATGGTCGATCCGATCGGTAACAGAAAAACAAAATCATCTATAGTTCATTGTCATTTACTCTAGAGAAAACAAACAATTCATGCAAGAACTTTCGAATTGCAGCGATCTACTCATTCGATTCTATCCAGCGAATACAGCTTGGCGTTTCTTGCGAGACATGCCAATAGCTGGTTATGCTCGAAATGGAGCCGAAGATTTATTTCATATAAATTTTGCCATGTTCCAATCGAAAAAAAATGACTATCTTCTGCCTGTTGGGAAGCCAAAGTTTAGTCAAATCGAAGATCCATACGGCATTGACATGCTTTGGTCATTGGGTCATATTTTTCAAGATAAATATAAAGCTGATTCTTCAAGAATAACGAATGGTGATCGTCAGAGTTTATATAAGCTCTGTTGTGCAATATGGCGAACATTGAAATCGAATCATTGTGCTCGAATTTGTGATGTTAAAATGACAGAACATTTATCATCATCATCAAGTTCATCAGACAAAATTGAAGTTGGTTATGCAATCGTTACTCCTAATAGAATTGAATATCAACCAAAACTAACGAGAATATCTCATCGAGGATTCGACCAGTATGAAAATCATGATGATTGGCTGCTCGTTCATTTTCGTGATACGAATACTTTCGATAAGATTCATCATCTATCTGTCGAAACCAGATCAAAATGGAGATATTGGATGTTATATGGTATTACACGTGGCAACCGAACGTATAAATACTTCGGTTGTTCATGTAGTCAAATGAATGAACAAGCAGGTTGGTTTCTTGTGTTAAAGGACGGAGAAACAATGGACGCTGCTCGGGAAAAATTTGGTAAATTCACAGAGATTAAAAATGTGTCGACTTATATCGCACGAGTTGGATTAATTTTGACAACGTCAAAAGCAACGGGGGTTTGAAATTGAAAATATTTTGAAGGAAAAAGAATTTCTTTGTTTAGATTAAATTCAAATATATCGATAAAACATCAGGTTCAAATCGAACTTCGTTACTTGGAAGAATAAAAAACTTCGTAAGACAGGATATTAATTCAATGGACTTTCGTTTAAAATTCATTGTTTTTTAGTTCTACAAACGGAAAAAACAGCCAGTCGAATATACAGTCGAGATTATTGACGATATTGAAGAAAATGGATATTGTTTCACCGATGGTTGTGGTTTAATCTCACGTGATTTAGCGAAATCGGTCGCCGAAAAGATCGGCATTCGCATTGAGGATGATGTAAATTCGCTTCATCTTTGAATTAATGTAAAATTCATTTCAGGAGGACATTCCATCGGCATTTCAAATTCGAATTGCTGGTTGTAAAGGCATGGTCGCTATTGATCCGAAGTCCAAATCCGGACAATTCTATTTGAAACTTCGAAAGAGTATGCACAAATTCGACAGCGATGATTGGACTTTACATATTGTCGATCATTCACGTCCAAGTAAAATTATTTGTAACAAAACTTTTGATTGAGAGTGTTGAGCATTTTAGTGCCATTAAGTTTGAACAATCAAGTCATTCGATTATTGAGCGATTTGGGTGTGAGCAATGGAGTTTTCGAATCGATTCAGACGCGTTGTATCGATCAAAAGGAATTCTGGCATCCGCCACCGAAAAGTTATTTGAATGCAATCGAAAGTCTTGATCAAGGAATTATCGAAGAAAAGAGAAAGAAATATCGCAATATGTAAATAAAATTAATTAAGAAAAAGTGTTTTGTTTTTCTTCATATGTTCGTTTGTACATAGAAAACATTTTCTTCAAAAAAACAAAATACCTTTGCCGGTTAATGACGCACGATGTCTATTCGGTATTCCGGATCCAACTGGAACATTGGAAGAAGATCAATGTTTTATACAATATCGTGATCTTTATCCACCGTATACTAGAAAATACTACCAATGCGTCCAAGGTAGATCGATTTGTTGTGTTGATGATCAAACATAGTTCGATTTTAGGAACGGTTATTGTAACAAAAATGCCGTGTCTGTATCCAGGTGATGTTCGTAAACTTCGAGCCGTAGAAGCTCCGAAGCTTCAGCGTGATCTACGTGATTGCATCGTGTTTTCAACTAAAGGTCGTCGGCCGAGCTTCAATGAAATGGCTGGTTCGGATCTCGACGGTGATTTCTATTGGGTTTACTGGGGTGACGAAATCCGCATCTCTCATGTTATCGACCCATTATCCTATGAACCTGCACCAAAACAACCTCCGCGTCCTATCACCAATGAAATCATGATCGATCATACACTCGATACATTAATCAATAATATTCCCGGTCTTATCTGTAATACACATAAAACTTTAGCAGACAAATTGCCTCAAGGTACACTTTCGAAAGAATGTCGAAAACTTGCCGAACTATTTGCTCGTGCTATCGATGCACGAAAAACTGGCGAATCGATTCCTCTCGATTACGTCAATCAATTACGAAAAGAACACTGTCAAACATATCCAGGCTGGATGATGAAATTCAATGAACCAATTATGGATCCACCTTCGAAATCAATCAATGAAATTCTCTATCAACGAGCTGTAGAAGCCTATATCAATTCGGACAATTACGAGGATGTTCTTCGACCACATGGTAATGCTCAACATCCAATCGAAGAAACTCATCTGTTTATGGAAGAAGAAGAACCTAAAGATGAACTGAGTTGTTGTCGTGTGTTTTTTTGTGGTATTTTCTTAATATATCTTGTAGCTTTAGCTTATGGAGCGTATTTCTTATACAACAAATATTTTTAACATTGGTTTTGAATAAAATATCCTTGTCACAGTTGTCACCTCTATCTTTTGTCTAAATGCAAATGAATTGAGTGCATACATAAATACGAATCAATTTTCCTTCTTCTTCTTTTTTCTTCTCCGGTTAAGTATCGAACAGGTTCACATTTATTTGCTTTAGGATATGTTTATTTATTGAGCAAAAATTTGTGTATCTGCACGATATTAATCGAAATAAATAGAACAATTGACAAGATCAAACAACAAACATTTATTTACAAAAACAAAACAAAACAAAACAAACGATTCAATTAATTGGCAGTATTTGGACGTAATAATTCTTTTTCAGGTTGATATATTATATGATCATTCAAATGTCGCTAAAAAAAACAAAACGAAAGCTACTCGAACATCATCTTCAGTTGATATCTTACTCGTCGAACATAGCAAACCAATTCGAGAACAATTAGAATACCGAAAACCGATAGAAAAGCAATAATAACATAAAGTAATCTCAATGATTGATAGACATATTGACCTTTGTCAAGAATTCCACTGACACGATGTAGACGATTTTGTGTTTCGTTATTTAAGATGATCGTCTGATCGATCCACATCATTGGAATAAACCGACGAATAGCACGCGTACCAACGGGATCAGTCGATCCATCGGGATTGATTTTCAATCGATCGATCCAAGCGCTCGTACTCAATTGAATACGTAATTGTGCGCGTATTGGTGTGCCGGAGATTGGCTCGAAATAGATTGTCGATTCGTGTTTATCCTCCTCGGGACGAAAATTCACATTGACCGATGTGGAATTGTGTCCGAATAAATGTGGTTTCGATAGAAATACGGTTTCCTCGGGAATTTCAGCTAAATTTGAGAATTGTTGTTTTTTCTTTTCTCTCTGTCGAATGTTGTTCGTATTCTACCTGATAGACATTTAGTAATGTCGATTTTATCGACTTCCGGACAGAATTCATTCATTTCCGGACATTGTTCGGTATCGATTAACTTGAGAACATATTCGTGAAGTTGTTCGAAACCATATTTTGATACCGTTCGATTGTATCGAAGTTGAACAGGCCTAATAAAACAGAAAAAAAAATCAATTGAATGATAAACTTAACGAGACAAACCCGCAGAAATCCGGTTGAAAAACATTAATAAATTTTCGAATCGGCGGATTTCCCAACGGTGGAAATGTCAAACCATCTACAAACATCGATTAAATATCTGAAGACAACTTCTCGAACGTTTCTCACCGAAAATATCCGCTTTCCAATATTCAGCTTTGGTCTTAAAATTCGTGCTAAACAAAACAAAAAAGCATTCGAATCGAATCGAACCTCTCTTCTCCTACTATTCAGTTTCAAATGCGAGCATTCGCCCTTTATTCGTCGCATTGTCAATTCCTGTGTCGATTGTAAAATTAAATCCATTCGTTCCATTGTACTGAGAAAAAAAAAACAAGACAACAATTTCTCGAACAATCAACAAATTCGTGGTCCTACACGATAGATAAAACCGTATCGTTCGCGATTAGGTCCCTGCATTCGTGATGAAATCGCGGCGAATATCGGCGAAACATAACCTTCGAGTTTATCAATGGCTTTCGAATAATTAAACGCGTTATTTCCGCCGAGAATATAGAAAACTGAATCAGCGATGCGGCCGAATTTCGTTCGAAACATCTGAATAAAAACAAAGATCGATCGATTGAAAATCACAAGCAGATAGAAAAACACATACGACACGAAGAATATCAACGAAAGCACCTTCTTGTGACAATAACGATTGATTATAATCGCCGTATCGTGTGAAAATACGTTCGACTGAATAATGAATTTTAGTATTATTCTCTAACCATTCAGCATTATTCTTTTTCACCGTTAATCTAAACAAAAGAATGCAAATCTAAGCACAATAATAAAGTGAAAAAACGTACTTGTACAAAAACGGATTTGTTTCCGTGAATTCCATGAGTGGATTTTTTGTATCGGTCATAATGTCCATATAATTCGTGATATTAAACAAACGATAGGCACGTAAAGTAGTAATCGGAGGATGATTCCAGCTTTCACTGCCATCGGATAAAGGAGCGAGACGTGTTTTCTACGCACAATCAAAATCGATATTCCTTTTTTCGAAAATACAAAATCATCTTACAGCAAGAACTTTGCCATGTATAAAATGTTCGATAGTTGGCCAATTGAATATGAAAAGTACCAATGGAACAAACAAAACAAGTATGAACAATGTTTCACATATGAGACGAACAGTTAACGAACAAAATCGAGAACGTACAACGGGTATATCTCGCGAACTAAACAAGACAAACTTTAACAAACAAACAAAAAACTCGAATCGACTCGATATTACGGTGTTGTTGATTGTTCCATTATGAATGTATGCGTGCGTATATGATGTGTGAGCTCAAAAATTGTACAATCGATTCGACCTTTCGATCGATAAAGAACAATGAACCAGCGAACGGCCAATCACAGGCAGAAACTTCCTTGACAATGCATAAATGCGATAGAGGGTGATACACTACGAAATATTTGAACGAATTCTTTTATATATGCGCTTAAAATATGTTTGACTGCAGAAAATTACTTTCCTATGTTCAATTGATTGGTACAATTATTTTAATTATTACATTTATTTTCTTTTTTCTTGCTCTCTGGCATGCAGATTCGATATTGAATTCGGATTATTGACAAGTTCTATGTATATGCCTGTATGCGTGTGTGTGTGTTTGTCTGTCTACATAATCCGAGATGTGTATTTATGTTCTTTTTTTATCAACAACCTACAGGCGATATCTGTGTGCACGAAGAGAACGAGAGGGAGAGAGAGAAGAAAAAAAAGAGAATTTTTCTTCTTTTTCCTTTCTTTTCCCGAGATAATGAGGTTAGTAAGTAATGTATTTGCGATGATAACCGACAGATACTACCACCTCTTCTCGACTTTGTCTTTTTGGTCGTCGGTTGTACAAGGACAGAATTGACAAATAATTTGTTCAGATTTATTAATGAATCGCCTTTAGTAGAATGAAACAACAACAACAACAGCTACCACTGCAAATCATATCTATCCAAACTCATTTAACACAATACCATTATCAATCTTATCCAATCCTAAGAGATTATTTTCTTCGTTGTATCCATTTTGGGAAAAATCCTTCGTCAACAACATCATCTCATCATCGTACACTTGTCATTTTTCCTGAATGTACAGGTACATGGCTTTACTATATGTGCGTTCCAATGCCGAATTTTTTACGACGATTTTTTTTTCATACATCAACAAATCGTCATTTTTTATTTATTATTTATACATTAATAACGCATATGCGTTTGTTTTGTAAACATTTCTATGAAAATTATCGTTCTCGAACGTCATGGTCGGGTCTTATTCAATATTCTTGGTTTAGTTTGTTTGCTGATCGAACATTTGAAATCTATAAAAATCTATTTTCCGATCTATCACGACAAACCAATTCATTTATTGTTGCTGGTTCGTTATTTACTCTCAAGAACAAACATTTGTACAATATGTCCTATGTATTCGAACCAACCGACGGTTCAATCTGTCTTCAATCAGGCAAAATCTATCCAGTAAGCGATGAAAGTAGTTTCATACATTCCTATCAACAATTACCGTTGATCTATTCAATACCCGAGACAAATATTGATATTGGTGTCTTAATATGTGCTGATAGTTGGATGCCTGAAGTTTACGAACGATATAATCGAATAGAATTACATTCTAATCGACGTTTTCTCTTCATTATTGTTGCATTAAACCTAGGTCAATGGGATATGCCATGGCCGGGCTATGATTCGACAGTCGCGACGCCGACAGATGTTGAAAGTAAACATTTGAAAACATATTCATTAGGTCAAGCCTGGTTCCATTATGCAGTTAATCGAGCTTTTCAAGTTTTAGAAAAACGAAATTGTTTTCAAGGCTACGGAGTTATTTGTTGTCAAGGAGTCTTAAATCTAATGAATGATATCCAAGGTGAAGGTGAAAGTATGATTTTATTGAAACGTTCGAAAGATGATGATTCGATTATTTCGATGAAAGCCGATCGATTTAATGAGGAAAATATTTTGTCATGTTTATTTTAGATTTTCTTTTGTTTTTTAACTTTTTTATTTTTCCTCGTCAAAAGAAAACTATTCATTCAATGTATCGATAATAGTAGAGAAATGAATAAAGAAACTTTAATCGATGTTGGTTCTCAACTCGCTCATTTAAAAATCTATCCTTTATTGGATATATGCTATTATCTTATTATTGCTTTACAAGTTCGAGATGATATTCAACAATATCAAACATTAACACAGAATTTTACTCGTCGTCATCCATTATCATGTTGGCTGTCGACGATTCTACTTTGTTTTTCCGGTTCGATCGTAACAAATTTTCTTCTTGGTGAAAATCTCTTGAAGGACTTCTTTCATCATCAACATTTATTATTAGCAACTGTTTGTTGGTACTTTGTATTCTATTCACCAATAGATTTAATCGGACAGATTTTAACATTTCTTCCTATTCGATTACTAATTGGAATAGGAAGAGAATTACAACGAACGAAAAAAATCTACGACGGTGTTCATATAACATTTATTAATTATCCCAAAGCATTTATTGTTATTGTTATTATTGGAGCTGTACGAGGTTGTGGAGAATCGATTATGTCATCGATTGAGAAATTCATTCGCGGAATTTGGTTACCAAATCAACATGAATTTCTCTTTCCGTCATTGTACAAGAAAAAAAAAACACTTTTTTTTAATTTGAATTATTTGTTTTTTCGATTTTAGTGCAACGAAAGCTTGTTTTATTTCATCATTCGTTTTCCTTCTATCTCATCTTGGTTATTTTCCATTCGAACGTGAATTAATCTATCTTTGCATTGCATCAATGTTTGTTTACGTTCGAATTATAACAGCTTTCTTCAAACAATACGATCCATTTATGCCTTTTGAAAATCTCTCCTCGGGTTTATTATTCAGCAGTTGGATTCAAATAATCGTATGTCGATTTTTCGTCTTTGTTTTCTAAAATTTAACTTTCTATATTTAGTCGGATGCATATCGACGAGCAACAGCAAATAATAGCGTAACTGGTGGTACTAATCCAGCCTTGCCTAGCTCATCATCAACATCGATTACAGCGGGAACATTAGGAAATATTAAAAAAGATACGACACTCAGTGATGGAATGAAATGACTTACAATGCAGCAAATTGAGAATCTCATCTCCTGATCTTTTTCTTTTCAAAACTCTTTTTGTAGTTTGATTTCTTTTTTTTTCTTACCTTTAAAGCATAATAATAAATGTCTGCCAAGACTAGATAGTTATATACGAATATATATATATGACAGTCGATATAAATCGTTTACATTTTTTTTACTCTCTTAATGGCCATCCAATCGAAAAAGTCGACAAGCATATTTTTACATTCTTTATGAAAAACGAAATGTCTTCGAAATGATAATTAACCAATCTATCGATTTAACTTTCGTTTCTTTTTCTCATTCGTTACATTTTTTTTGTTTTTCTTTTGACACAACAGAAAAATACTTTTTCTCTTTTGTTGAAATGTTTATTCGTTCTTCTCCTTCTGTTGTTGTTGTTCGTAGTTTTTTTTTCTTCTATTTTCGTTTTCGTTGTATTGACCGCTTTCAATTGGTCAAACATTTAGCGTCATCTTGTCGATGTTGCATACGATCGGTTTACAAACTTACCTATGTCGAATATTCGTCGTTAACTGATAAAAAAAAGAAGCGTATACATATATTTTATTTTCTATTTTTCAGATGTGCGGATCTTGTAATAATTGTTTTTGTTGTGGTTTCTATCTCGTTCCACGTTATAAACGATTAGTGAATAATATATTTCCTGCTGATCCTCAAGTAAAGAAAAAAGACGAATCATTGTGATTACAATTGCTATGAATTCTTTGTTTTAAAAGCATGGTTTGGATAAAAATAATCTCGAACGATTACGTTTCTATGCCGTTGTTAAACCCGAAAAACTCGATAGATCATTTCGTTATATGTCAGAGAAAATTGCTCGATATCTACGCAGTCGAAACAAACCGTAAGTAGACACAAAGTAAATGCGTTAGTTGACATCGTGTTTTAGCTACGTCATTCTCGGTATCAAAGCGATGAATGATACGATGAAATCATGTTATCAACAATTGAATACATTCGTTGATTATTATCTCGGCACGTTACATCTTGTGCTCGAAGAAACTAATGATTTAGAATTAATCGAACATACAATTCAATCTGTAAGATAAAGATAAAGAAGAGAAACTAAAATCCTATTGTTTGTTCTTGTGTGAAGTTTGAAAGTTTTTGTGAAATTCGTGAAGAAGCACCGAATTATCAGAGAAATTACGGATTTTTTGTCGATCGTTTTACACAATTATGTCATTATAATGAACAAGCTAATCAACAAAAGTGTGTCTTTCTTTAAATTAAATTAAGAAAAAATAAATCTCTGTGTGTATCTAGATATCGTTGTCTTGGCCTTCGTGGTCACCATGCATTTATTCGTAAAACTGCCAACGATGAGCTACAAAATGATGTTTGGAAATATATGGATCAAATTGTACCATCGATTATATTCAATATGTCAATTCGAACAGAAACTTCGTCACCGAAATCACCAACAACGATTTCAACAGACGAAATTGTTGTTATCATGGATGATCCGAGTCAATTAGCTGAGATTGTTCTCAAAGATTTATTCTATCGAACACATTTGAATAATTTATCTGTTTGCATTCAACCGGTTTTAACGTATGAAAAAACTTTTGTTTTCTTATTTACAATTGAAAATAAAACGATTCCCGTTCAGTCATTTAGACGCACATTTAAAATGGATACCGGACGATTTCCCGAAATACGTCTTTTCAATAATTATGAATTCAATTAAAGTATCGATAAATTCGATTGGTTTGTTTAATAAGAAAAATCAAATTTGAATTCTAGTCTTTGAATAGTTACGTTGTGATCGATCTACTTCTTAATCATCTCGATAAATATTTTGATAAAAAATCAACAGGAAATATAAAAACATCGATTATGAACGTTATTCATGATTGTCTTGTTTTTGCTGCAACGAATACAGGCGCGAGTTCGACAATGTTCGCGGGCATATCGAGTCTATTGAAATTTTTAAAGAAATCATTTGAATTGAAAATAAATGGTGATGAACAAGAATTTCAAACAGCTGTTATCAATGGAATAGGTAGAATCGACAAAAAAAAACGAAGAAATGTATTTCGTTAAAATGACGATTTATTTAGGAGATTTTGCCGAGAAATTACCCGATTTTCAAATGATGGAAATTTTACAGCATATCATTATGTCAATGCCAATGCGTAATGAGGATCAAAAAATTCAATTATTACTCTTACAAACGATACATAAGGTGAATATTCATATTGTTGAATTTGATTCGATTATTATTTTTTTTCAGATAACTCAAATAAAACGTTCTAAACACACAAATCATTCTCATTCATCACGAGTAAATGTCGTTTTCTACGTAATATTTCTAAGTAATAATGAAACTAATTACAGGTAACAACTACTGATCTAACCGGAGTTGAATATGAAGTTACAACATATCCTCATCCATTGTTTGATCCATTAATTAAATTGATGAATTCACCGGAAATAGAAATACGTTTAATTGTTCTCGACATTTTGCAGCTACTTATTGATAAAAGACATTATGCAAATAAATTTCGTAAGATTCGGTAAGAGAAAAGAAAGAAAGTAAGATCAATTGTTAATTTTTTTTTCTCACAAGAATTCCAAAAGATATTGAACAATTCGGTTTACCTAATGAATCGACAACAACTCGTCCGTTTGACATTGCTTTTATGAAACGAGTAGATAATATTTTCTCTCTCTCTTTAAAATTAACTAACTAATCTATTATTCGTTCAGTATGGTCGTCAATTTCTCGCACAAATCTATCAATGTCTTTTAAATCCAACAAATACCAAAGATTTATTCTATTCTATTCATTGTTTGGTCAATCTTGTTACATTAGAAACCAGTGATCAAGATGCACTTGTGGATATTATTCATTTTTATTTTGAAATTCAAGTAAATAATACTCAAACTAATTTCACAGAAAATCATAGGATTGATTTGTTTTTTCTAGTCAGCTATACTCGATGATAATCAGAAGAAATTACTTCGAAATAATGTCTATTGTATTCATGCATTGATAGCTGCTTATTTTAATTTAATATCGAAATTATATAAAATCAATGGATTTGCTGTTCATGTTGATGAAGTAAATATTTATTTTGTAATTCATTGAACAAAAAAAAAGAAAAGAAAACAATTCTAGATTATTTCAAATCGTGAACATCATGCTCCGTATCTTCTTCCACCAAATGCATTTCGTCTATCATCAAAAGAAGATCCAGCGAGAATTCTACCTAAAGATTGTCTTTTCTCTCAAGATATTGTTATTCATGCATTGAAAAAAGCCAATTATGATACAACAAGATTCAACCGAACAATACCAAATATTGAAGGTTAGTTTGTTAATTATTAAATATATTGATATTCGTATTGTTATTATTCAATGTAACAATACGTGATTTTCGTCGAATAATATTCGGTACTAAACGAAATGGTTTACATTTTAAAATAGCTCCAATATGCAAACGATATTTTTCATTGATAAACATATAATAGAATGGTTTGAGTATATGCGATAGAAGATAGATGTCTTTCAATTGAAATATCGATGAATAAGATGAAATTTCATACATCCAATATGGTAGATGAACAGATGAATAAATAAAAAGAAGAAAATATGTTGATTGTACTAAAGTATGACTATTTTCGAGAACAGTTAAATAAGTTAAATAATCGAAGACTTGAAATGATCGTTGTGCTGTTGGAGTTAAATCAGCTGCAATCGAGGTTGCTGTCGAGACATTATTTGTCGGTGGTGTATACAATGAACGACGTGCTATATTATTCTAGAAAACAAATCATTTCACGTTTATTTCCCTTGCGAATATGATATATAAATAGGTCACTGGCTACCTGTTCGAATAGAAAGATTTCTTGTTGAATTTTTCGAGTCAACGTAGCCGCTTCACTAATATTTTTGAGACTTGTTTGTTTATATGTTTTAATTGCGTATTTCATTCGAATTAAAATAAGAAATTGAATTAAAATAAGACTATAGGTTAAAATACACGAAAGAATATTCAATGTTCGATGAGTTGCTCGATTTAGATAGGTAAATATTTGTAAACATGATGGTCGTTGTCGATTAGAATCGAATTCATTCACATCAAGATAGGTTATTGTTGTTGCGAGATAGATAATAACCAAAGGTGTCATAAGTATTAAACAGAATAAACATAGATTAGTTGTTGATAAACGTTTTTTAAAGAAAAATATCAACGAAGTTGTTAATAATAAATTAAGAATGATCAATTCGATAACAGTTGTTAAACGTTCGAAAAATTTCAATAGAAAACAAAGAAATACACATGGTAAACCTTGAGAAAGATCAAGAAAACGTAATGGAATTATAAAATTACAAACAAATATATCGTTAACAAGAAATGCAAGAATATATTTATCAAATGTTGAAATCGATGAACGTAATGATGGAAGTAATGGTGGTTTAATCATGTGACTATTGACGGATGGACTTGGTTGTTGAAGTAGAGATGTATTCGGTGTTGAATGAGATCTTTGATTGATTTCTTGATAGTGATAAGATTTTCGTTGAATACCTAAGATCAATAGCCAATTGAATATAATACCGATTAAACCAATAATTACTAAGAAAGTTAATTGTAAAAATAACATTGAAATTAGTTTGTTTGCTTGTTTTATTTTAATAGAAATTCTATGTTGGATGTTTCGTGTCTGGTTATATACTTGATTGTCGTCTGAGTTCTTTTTTTTTCTCCTCTCTACTGCCTCGTCTAGAACAAAAGAAAATCTCAGCAAAGAGGAAGAAGAAAAATACGAGACGAGGTAGAACAGAAAAGAAAAGATTTCTCCTTTCTAAACTTTTATTCTCATTTAATCTCATTCGTGCGCTTATGCGAGTTAGCGAGAACGAACACGACTAAAAACCATTCATCAGCCACTAAATTCTTACCTACTTATATTCTTTTCTTCGTCTTCTTCATCTTTTTTTTTCTTCATTCTTTTTTTTTAATATTATATATTGAATTGTTTAGACTCAGATTTACCTGGTGAAAAAGATTACGATGAAGGAGATTTAGAAGATTCTATAAGTAGTAGAACCGACTCGCATATAACCGTAAGTGTGTCTTTTTTTATGCATAAATTTAAAATGTTCGGATTTGTAGGATGACGATCAAAATGAAGGTCTTTCATTTCAAGAAATTTGCCGAGCAGTAACGACGCCTGAATCACCATCGGCACGTTCGAGAGATAATCGACAATTAGTCAATGATTTTCGTACGAAACCATTTCAAGAACTGAAAACACTCGTGCATGAAAGAGTAAGATAATAAATTCAATTGAATTACAAATTTCATTTCCGATTTTAATGTTTTTTTTTCAAGCGAAAACAAACCGATCAACGTATGGAACAATTGCTACATGTTCGTTATTTACCTCAAGAAGATCTTCCAATTGTGATATCAAATACTTCTATGAACAATTCGCCTCCACCTATGAATAGTTTTAATTATCCTCCTTTGTTTACATATTAATATAAATTATTATTTTTCTTTTGGTCTCTTGCCTTTCATTCATTCATTTTGATAATCAAATACATGTCAAATAAATTTATTGTTAATCTTCGCATTATCTCACCAAAAAAAAAAACAAAAGAACCGTCCAGGTCATGATAATTTCGCCGAAGGACATCCGTTTTACAAATGAAATTCTGGCGGTTACTTACGGCTACATATTTATGTTCCGATTAAATTATACTAATCGACGAAATGTCATGCAAAAGAATCTGTTTTTGAAAGTTGCTAATAAAAGAAAAAAAAAGATTTCTATATGAACTTCACAAAAATCGGCAATTGTAATTGAATTTTTAATTCGGTAGAAAGATCAACTGGGTCCTAACTCGTCGTCAATCATGTACAGATCTAATCAAATATTTTCTCTTTCAGTGAATTACGTAGTATTTCATTGTGATTAGATTGACCTTCGAGAGAAAAACGAATTATCTAGCGATGGTTCATTGATCTTTCTCTCTTTTTTTATGCATTTGTTCAGCTCGTTGATCATCGGAAATGCGAAATTAGAAGAAAACATAAGTTGATTCCGTTTAGTCATCAAATATTACTCAAGATATATTTATACATTCCCATTCAATCTTTCGCGATGCGTGCGTCGAGGTCATTTATTTTCAT
>ERZ778023.618-NODE-618-length-73381-cov-51.968674_pt1 | contig 73381 bp, 64 predicted proteins | sample MGYA00375753_ERZ778023 | MGnify/ENA primary metagenome ERZ778023 (study PRJEB29350, sample SAMN05389822) | bioreactor metagenome | isolation source: Ammonium sulfate bioreactor | place: South Africa: University of Cape Town | collected 2014-04-04 ... | reverse complement strand
CGAATATTCGGTAGACAATGTCGACTGGCAATGTATGCAATGATGCAGACATTATTTTGGGTTATGTATTTTGCTGAGTTTTTATCTGAAAGGATATTTAGATAATAATGACGAAAACATGGATATTATGAAAGTTGATTGTAGTTGATGAATTACGAAGATTTGAAAGATCTTTGAATCGTTTGAAGTCGTTATGCAATGTTGAGCGATAGAGGAAGCATTGACTATAGTTACAGGTTTTTCGAATGCTTTGAGTTTGAGAACGCACGGAGTAGCAACTATTAGAAATGGTATCAAACAGAAAAAAGTAGATCGTATTTAACCTCTTGGTTCATTTCTCGATTTTTTCGGTTCTTTTTGAAACTCACTGACCCCTTTTGTCGCAAATAGAAACTGTAAAAGGATTCAATAGGATCGAACATAATTCATGGAATCCACAAGAATCCAAGATCTCATTTTTCTCCTTAGAGTGATATAGTAGAAGACGATGGATATATGAATTTATTTTGTGATGTATAGGATTACTGAAAGGTACATGTTTAGTAGGAGAAATGATGATATATGAGTGTTATCAGTCATAATAATAATAAGCAAGCGAAATTCTACCATTGGTCTATATCCGAAGAACACCTTTTTTTCTGTATTTTGCATGTTGAGTAAAATATTTAAAAAAATTATTGATCTCATAGAACAGCACAGTTTATTAGAAACAGATACACAAACCAGTTCTAGTTTCCATCAGATTACGGAAATATTTCTTGTTCTCATCTCCAACGGAGTTAAATGAAATGTTAAGCCGTGTAAGTGTCTACGGAGAGAGAGACTAGTGATGTCTGATTATAAATGGCAGAGTAGCTCTAAACTTACCGTGTTGTATTGTAATGCTTGCGCAATATGTTGAATCCCTTCAGCTACAATCGAGTTAAATGCAAGGTTGAGTTGTGCAACGGTCTATAAAGAGATCCAATCGTGATGTCTGATATAAATAAAAAAATAACTGTAAAGCTACTGTGTTGTGTTGTAAAGCTCTAGCAAGATGTTCAGCACCCTTAGCTCCAATCCAGTTATATGAAACATTGAGTTCTCTTAGTGTCTACGAGAGATCGATTAGTGATTTCTGATTTAAATGAAAGAGTAGCTGTAAACTTACTGTATTCTGTTGTAATGCTTTAGCAAGGTGTCGAGCACCATCAGCTCTGATCGAGTTACATGAAAGATCGAGTTGTATAAGTGTCTATGAAGAGATAGAGTAGTGATGTATAATAAAAATGAAAGACTATCTGTAAAGTTACTATGTTCTGCTGTAATGTTTCAGCAATATGTCGCGCACCTTCCTCTCTAATCAAGTTATATGACAGGTTGAATTGCGTAAGTGTCTACGGAGAGATAGAGTAGTGATTTCTGATTTAAATGAAAGACTATCTGTAAAGTTACTGTATTCTGTTGTAATGCTTGGGCGAGATGTCGAGCACCTTCATCTCCAATCGAGTTGGATGGAAGATCGAGTTGTGTAAGCATCTATGGAATGATAGAGTAGTGATGTCTGATATAAATGAAGACGACGCTGTAAAGTTACGGTGTTCTGCTGTAATGCTTGGGCGAGATGTCGAACACCTTCAGCTTTGATCGAGTTGGATGAAAGGTCGAGTTGTGTAAGTGTCTATGAAGAGATAGGGTATTGGTGTATGTTATAAATAAAGACGACGCTGTAAAGTTACTGTGTTCTGCTGTAATGTTTCAGCAATATGTCGAGCACCTTCCTCTCCAATCGAGTTATATGACAGGTTGAGTTGTGTAAGTGTCTACGGAGAGATAGAGTAGTGATTTCTGATTTAATTGAAAGACTATCTGTAAAGTTACTGTATTCCGTTGTAATGCTTGGGCGAGATGTCGAGCACCTTCATCTCCAATCGAGTTGGATGAAAGGTCGAGTTGTGTAAGCATCTATGGAATGATAGAGTAGTGATGTCTGATATGAATGAAGACGACGCTGTAAAGTTACGGTGTTCTGCTGTAATGCTTGAGCAAGATGTTGAGCACCTTTACATCTAATAGAGTTATTTCGAAGGTGGAGTTGTATAAGTGTCTACGGCGAGATCGAATAGTGGTGTAATATAAATGAAAAAGTAGATTTAAAGTTACTGTATTCTGTTTTAATGCTTGGGCGAGATGTCGAGCACCTTCATCTCCAATGGAGTTATAATGAAGATTGAGTTCTGTAAGTGTCTAAGTAGAAATGAAAGTCATTTGTTGATGAAGTGTAGCAAAGTAATAGTATTGTGCACTTACTCTAAATCTGTGATAGGAAGTTTGAACTGCATTTAATCGTTGACAAATATTGCTAGCAGAGATAAATAAATCTTTGCCAGTTAAATGGTCGAGTATTCGGTAAACTATGTCCACTGGTAATGTATGTAACGATGGAGACATTATAGTGTGATATTGATCTGAAAGAATGTTTGGGTGATAGAGAGGAAAACATGGAGTGTTGGATGACTTAAATGTTTTGATAGCTCTAGTTGATTTTGTTTCTAGGTAAGATTTTATTATCTAATTTTCTGTTGAAATGTTGAAAGCAATTTATTTTGTGACGGTAGAGGATTGGTGATGAAATATGAGTGTTATGAGTCACAATAATAAGAGACACCCGGGTTGCCAAGAAGGAAACAGAATTCTGCCATTGGCAAGTATTCGACGAACACGTTTTTTTTCTATTTTGCTTCTTGAGTAAAATAGAAAATGAATATATAAGACTAAATAGGATTTTGATGAAACATTTGATTGAGATTATTAAAAAAAAATTTAGTATGCAATACACTATTCGTACAATTCTTTCATTTGAAGATCAACATTCATTAGCAGTCAATAGTCAAAGGATTGTTCACAAGGAGAAGAGCATGAGAAGTAAAACTTATTGTTCAGCTTGTCGTCGAAAGGTTTTTTGGTATTCTTTAACTGTCTTCTGAAATTCTTCTTTGTATAATTTTGATGGTAAAACAAAGACGAAAAATGTAAGCATTGTTGGAATAAATGAAACCAAATATCCGATCAAATAAATCCATGGATTACTATTTGATTGCATACAACCGGAAACAAATGAAATGATCAATCGTGGTAATGATAAAATCACAAGAACAATTGGCGAAATTAATAAATGACGATGTTGTTCCGTTTGTTCACATAAGATTTCACTAAAACTTTTATCTTTATGAGTTTTTCGTCGTCGTTTTATCGACAAAATAATAATAATCAATGCTGAAATAACATTCAATAGAAATGGTACAAAAAAATGAAACACTTGAATAATTTGATTGACAACAAGTAGTTCAGATGAATAAGAAACAATACACCATGTACGTCGTTGTTCATCATTACTATCGTCATTGATTAATTGACGATGAATTGGATCATAGATTGTCGATGCACTTGTCATTAAAATCACACAAACAATTATCCATTTAGCAATTCTTTTACTTTGATTTGTATTGAATTGTGTTCCTTTCACAATACTAAAAGCTCTTTCCATTGCAATGCAAGCATTGAACCATTTATCTATATTTATACAGACATACAACAAATAATCGAATGAATAACATTGAATTTTAACAAATAATCGATTTCCAATTAGTCCCAGTTGTGTAGATAATAATATCGAACATTTTAATATTAACATTGTTGAAGTTAATAAAGTTGTCATTGTTGATCCAAATAGATAATATCCGCAACCAACTTTACGTGTTTCTTTAGTTCGAAAAGTCAATAGACATAATACGCCATTGATAAAACCAATAATAACCATAAGAATAATTAATATTAATGTTATTAGAATAATTGGAGATTGTTTAGAAAATGAAACATTCGGTTGAATATGTGGGCCAATGATACCATCCAATGAAACATCAAACAAACTCGATCTGAATTGACATATTGAACCATAGGAACATTCACGACACATACATTGAGAAGTTTGAGGACATTGAACACTATCTTGAATACATTGACCACCATGTTGACAATTACTTAATTTGAAACAATTATGTTCAATTAATGAATTAAATTGAAAACAATTGGCAAGACGATGAGATCCAAAATCATTGCACAAACAAAAATAATCCTGATCATAGAAACATGAAATCTGTTTTTGACACGGCAGATGATAATATTTCATTCGACGAATCAAATGATATTTGGCAATTGTATCATTGACATATTCACTTATGTGTCCACAACGATCGGATGCTGTTAGTAACTTTCGAATGACTTTTGATCGATTGTAAACTTTGTCAACGTGAATCAAATAGTGAACATTAGGAAATAATTTAGCAAAGACAATATGAAATGAATGAGTCCATCGAATAGTAATTTCATTCTGATACAATGGAATCGATTGAAATCTTGAACCATTTCGCATTAGTTTATTTTCTTGTACTTCGATAAAATGAATAAGTATCGTTTTGAATAAAACTAAATCATGATCAAACGAGAGAATGATTTCAGCATCTTTGATTTCACATCGATCTCCACTAAATCCTTTTGAACAAATACAAAAAAATTTCTGTTCAGAAAGAACATATTGACCATTATTTAAACAAGTTGCATTTAGATTCGAGAGAAAACAACGTGGTCCCCATTTATTTCGAGGACACACACAGATCGATCGACCATTTGCTTCGATCCCGGCACATAATGAATCGGATGAACATGAACAATTGTATGCAATTGAACAATCTTTACCAGTCCAACCGTGCTTACAACGACAAAATACTGTATCACTTGTATTTTCGGCGTATTTCATGCATTGACCATGATTGGTACATGAATAATTTGCAGGACATTTGATAATTAATGAACTATTATCACGTGGAATATTTAACAAATATGCAATACGATGAACGGGCAAAAATGAAAAATGTAATGGAAGATATAAACTTCCTCGATATCCAAATGTTAGTGTTTCATAGATATCAATTTGAATAAAATAAGTTCGGTTCATTGATTTCGGACGAGTTGAATAGGTTAAATAGAAATTAAATTTCGTTTGACAATATTTCATATAAATATAAGTCAATTGTTTTGTCGAATGAACAATCGTTTGTGTACTATTGTCAATTAATTGTATGACTAAAGAAAATAATGTTCGTCGAGAATCGGAATAAGCTTGAAATTTGAGAGTGAGTGACACGCGTTGATTTTGATATTGACAATAATCACCGTAGTAACTCATTGGACACAAACAAACAATTCTAGTTGATAATCGTAGAGGATATCCACGATGACATTCAAAATTATATTCAAAGTTTTTTTCTATTTGATTCATTTCAGAATTGATTGTTTCTGAATTCGGTTGTGTATTCATTTGTTTTTGTTCAAGAGAGAATTGTCTATAACGAGGTTTTTCTGTATCGACACGACGAGAACGAAGATATTTGACTAAGTAAGAATTATTATATGTTAGATTACAAAATAAATCTTGATCTCCATCGATGCAGTTCAAACCACAAATAAAAGCTGTATGCAAACATTGTGATGTACCGACATCAGCTAAAGGACAGTAAAAGTTAGCCGGCTTCGGTATAGTATCTGTTGATCGACATATTGTTGGTTCATCTGTTGCGCCAAGACAATCGATATAACCGTCATTAGCTTTTGCTAATGGTAAACATATTAACTGAAATGTTTGTGGTTCGATACAGAGATGATGATTTATTGGACAATCTATGATATCACAATCGATTTCATCGGCTCCATTTAAACAATTCCAAAATCCATCACATCGAGTATATGTATTATTACATTGCCAATATTGACATTCACTTTCATCCGTATAATAACTTCCATCAACGAGAATAGGTAATAACTCTTGAAATCCATCACAAACTGTTGGAAATGAAATATAATTTTCGATGTAATAGTTCATGTGCGAATCGCCACATTCGTCGATATTGTCTGATTTACATGATGAAAACTGCTCATCTTCACAACTACGACCATTTGGATGTCGACAATCACATTGATTATCATTAAGTTTAGTCAAGCGAATGCATCGATTATTCGATGGACATTTAAAGAATAATTCATTGGATTCAATTGGAAAACAGGTTCCATTAATCAATGGACATACTTCATCATCACCGTCATCACAATCTCTACGAGCATTACAAAGATTCTTGATCGATATGTATTTCGATGAGTTTTGACAACGATATGTTAATGAAGTGTTATCAATGTTCACTTGTTGATGTAAGATCGTATTACAGTGATCAAGATATGTACGAAGTGAATCAATAATTGCTGTTATACCTGAAAACACCATTCCAAATCTTTGAAATTCCATAGAAGAATCTTGAGTTCGACGACATGTTTTATTATTAACAATGATTAATTCAGCATTCAGCTTGAAATTAGTACAAAGTTTTTCATCATAACAAATCAGATCTGGACGGACAAAACTATGATAAATCATTTGCATTTTAGTTTCTCGAATATAACCAACATAAACATGACCAAATACAAGCGGTGCAGATGTTGCTATAATAATTTCAGGACATGTTTCGTTGATAATCAATACGCATTTGCCATTGTCACATATATCTCGACATATCGATTCTATCAATTTATCAATATAAACAGTACACGAAAAAGCCAAGTGACAAATATTCGATGATGCTGTTGGTTTATCATTCATGTACGACTTTCTAAGGTACATCGTTCGTGACCAATCACATGAACTTGTCACTCGAAAATTGACATCTAAACTATCTCTGTTTCCGTATACACATGAAATATCTTCGAAATTAAATATAGGTAACTTAGCAAACTTGTCGATCACATCTCCATACGGGAATTTGTCTGATCTATCGAGACATTCTTCAGTTTTCGATTGATCCAATATAAATTCTTTTGATATACATTGACCATTTTCACATTGGTATTCATCTTCACTACATTTATTCATTTGAGTTTGCGTACAAAATTGTTCGTCTATTTGACTATTAATACAGTTAACATATCCATCACAAATTTCTGTCCAATCAAGACAAATGTATTTCGAACCACGATCACATTCTAAATGAACATAGCAAGTTAAATCTTTTGGTTTATATTGAATTTGGTAAAATGCTGAGATTAATTCTGTTAATGTGTTATCTTGAGATGGGAAATAAATAAATTCATATTGACATTGTGGACCAAATCTTGGTGTTGTACAATTGTAAAATAGATTCTGTGATAATGAAGATTGATTCGCAATGAGATAGAATTGATATTGTTCAAGTAGATCGATGGATGCTGACCATTGGTATAATTGTTCAGTTGTGATGTTTTGTTTTCGAAGTTGATCAAATGTAAATTTCTGTTGTTCAAAAGGATGCAATTGAATATTCCATTTGGACATCGATTGAGTTAAACAAAAAGATAAGACTTCTTCTACGTTTATTTCATTGAACGGTGAAATGTTAATTTTCAGACAATCATGTTCAACATCATCATCGCTTGTAGGATCAGTTAGATGAAAATTAATTTGAGGAAAAGTAATTATCGAAGAGAAAAATATCATAATACAGTGAACTTTCAATAAAAACGACATTATTAGTTTTGTTAAAAACAAATGACGTTGAAAATTTCTATTTCTGTTGAGATTTTATCGGTAGTTGCTCACAACAAATATAAAATTATTTTTGAATAACTAACATCTGTTATACCCTTGTTGATCAACAACCAAACAGTGTGTAAAACAGTGCAGATTTTAAATAACAAGCACTTATCATTATTATTAAACTTCAAATCAACAAGTTTTAACTGAATTAATTGAAGTGTTGGTGTAAAATTGAGACGTGAAGCGGTATATCGTTATATACAGTTATGATTGAGAATAAAGATCTGTCCGATGAATTGTTAAGGTCAAACTACTAATTTTTCTTTGAAATTAAATTTCGCAAATTACCATTATCAGTTATATTACTAGTTCAGGTTGAGGATGCTAACTAATTCTTAGTGCATAAACATCTTGTCTCAGATGTCGAACAAATGATGAAAACGGTCGTGAATCTTTTCAACATTCCTTCCTTGTCTTAAGCCATGATATGATATCAATTCAATCGATATCTACGTTATATATACATCAAGTCAATTCGATTTTTATCGTTTTTTTCACTTTCCCTTTACTTCTGTGACTTATCTGAATAAATTTTATTCAAGATGCAAAACAAAAAAAGATACTCTTTTATTTTTATCAGACATGACTACTCAATCTTTCCATAGACACTTACACAACTGGGCCTTTCGTATAACTCCATTGGAGATCAGAACAAGAGTTATTTTTGTAGTATGATGAGAACTAGAACTGCTTTGCTTATCTGTTTATAGTAAATTGTAGTCTTTTTTGAGAGAACAATATTTTTTATGAAATAAACCGGATATTAACATTGAGTCATAGTGTAATGGAAATGGAAATTGATAATGATACCATTGTTGTCAAATTCAAAATTGTGACATCAGGAGGTTTACTCTTAATAAATTAGTAGTTTTTCTCATAAATTTTGTTCGGAATATCAAGAGGACAATTATGTGCCTTTTCTTTAATATTTGATAAGTATATGATAATTTCGCGCTATATATAGTTTATTGTCTGACTCCCATGCCGATATTTGGCTACTAGATAGATTGTTGAAGATCAGAAAACGCATTGTTGCTGATGGAAAAGTATGCGAAGTGGCCTAGGAGTCGTGATTCTTAGCGTTGTTGGCATCTTGAAATACATTCTCAATCAAAAGCATGTTTATTTATCTTACGGCACATGTTATTGTAGATTTACTCTACGGTAAAGAAGTTGTAATAATGGGAATTGATATGTGTAACAATAGTTATGTATCAAAACAAGCCGAGTGAAAGAACTGTGAGTCGATATTATTTCATGTTTAACAATGTCTACCAATCACGAGTATCGCGGTTCTTTTGACCGGATATGGATGCCTACATCGTCATTACAGTCAAGGAATTACGAATGAATTCACTGATTAAAGATTGAAATACAAAGTTGTTATTTTGATCAATATTAATAATAAGAAGAAAGAAGTAAGGAAATTATGGAAAAAAAGGAGATGGAATGATAAGTATGACAAAGTAGTAAAAATATAAAAGAAGACTTGTTAGAAGTAATTTTATACAATTCTTAGAGCTATTCGATGTAGAAAGGTAAGAAAACTGTTGGCACGTGCTTGCGTTGAAGATGATTCACTACATTTCTCAATAATTTTCAGGAAATTAGCACCCATTATTTCTATCTCAGATAGATTTTCGTATTCATCAATTGTTATGCAGAAATGTCTGGCGAGATATTGTACAGCATTTGCACAATTGCTTTTGTGCAGTGATTCACCAATACGTTTCAGTGCTTGATGATCTTGTTGAGGTAATTTTTTCGATTCAATGATATCTGCCATCAATCGATTCATAATCCAGCCGAAACTAAGTATCGATCCTGCGCTATATGCGACGTAATACCAAGCACTTGCTTTACACTGTTTATTCTCATAACTGGAAAAGGAAAATAATGATTATATGAGAGTACAACATTTGATTTACCTGAGGAACTGAGCATTGAATCGATCTCTCATTTCAGTATTTAAATTATGAAATTCCAATGAAGCTGTTTCGACTGAATCATTATTCTTTTTTTCTTCTTCTGGACCTGAATGACATCCAGTGATTAATTCATATTCATTTTGTAAATTATAAATCGAAACTAATAGGTTAACTTTTGAACTGTAATATTCATATTCTTGTTTAGCTTCGTTTATATATCGTTCATAACCATTTACTAAAAAGGTTGGATCAATTGTAACTTGTTCATCTTCCAGACTTTCCTGCCAACTGGTATGAATTGTCCAAACTTCTTTTATTTGTCGATACATTTCACCAATACTTGATTTTGAAACGAACGATTCTTTGGTTTTGTTTTCCATATAGTCCGGATATTTTGTTATTTTGATATTTTTCGGAATCATTGGTAGTTTTCCAGTTTTTGGAAAATCAACAGCTTCAGATATTATTTCAGCTAGTTTCAATGAATATTCATGATTTGGTGAATGTGTCGCACAACAAGCTAAATGTCGATTTGATAGAACACCCAATTGATCCGAATTCAAATATTTGAATATGAAATCAGCAATAACCTGCATAGTAATCTCACCCTCATGCTTCGTTTTTCCTGCCGAATCAAAAACAGCTGGCTGATATTCTTTTTTCGCATGACGTACAAGTTCCTCATACCAACATACCCAATACTAAATAAGATAAAAATACAGATGTAAGATGGATTCAAAAGAGAAAAAAACTTGCTTCATCTCCATCCAGATCACTTCCACTGATTTCGTTTGGATGAGGTCGTTCTCCTCGAGCAGGAAAGACAATACATTCGGTTAAATGATGTAAAGCTGGACAGTCGACAGCTTCCAATTTTCGGATATCACCTGGAAAATGAGCTGGATTTTTAGTTACTAAAACTTGACGATTTTGAAGCACTGTTTTAACCCCATTTAAATCTCTTAACTGAATAAAAACTTGGCCATATTTCAAAGAATTCGTTTCATCAACTGTTCCGATTAACATACGACCATCTGACATGGAAATCTGAACATGTGATTTTTCTTTTAATCGTCGTAATCTATCTTGTGCAATCAGTAACAGTAGGGATCGAGCAAACGGCTCTTGAGTTATCTGTACACCTGATTTATGCATTCGTTCCCAATCGTAAAGTCGAATGGTTTGTTCGAGTACACGTTGAGCTGTTGTATTAGCTAATAGTGCCATGGAAATTTTTGTTCGAGCTTTGTTTTGAAGTTTAAGAAATATATGCTCTTCAACGCCCATATTTTCCAAGAGTGTGATTACTTGACGATTGAGAAATGCCGGACCTGATGCCCCATGTTTTACAATTTCTAGAACATTATGTTCCACTTTAAATTTATGTTGGCTCTTTCGATATTGAATCAAAATGCCTTGATTGATCAAATTCGGATCAACAACGAAAACACCTTTGTTTCCATTGATACGTGCTTGAACTAGACACGGCATGTGATTCTCTTCGATCAAGTCAGGGTTAATAGCAAACAATGCCTATAAAATAAAATAAAAATAAAATGTTTACTGTTTTATATTGCAGAAGGGTTTCGCTGACTTGTCGTAGTGCTTCCGGAGAAATCTTTCCAATGCCATCAGTAAAACTGCGGTCGTTAGCATCATTTATATCCGGGATTTCTTCTATTTGATTATTTTGGAGCTTGAATAAAAATAAATTAGTATTTCTACGGTTTGAATATGTTTTCGACTCACTCTTATGGTTGCTGTCGTGCCTGTCAGTGACAATGCCATGCGAGCGATTCGTGCTCCTACGCATTTTTCGTGAGAGAAGTCACCCATCCAGCGCCGGATACGCTCTGCATTCCAGTCCTTATATGGAGCATAGAACCAAAAACTTTTATCTCGTAATTGACTGTTCGAACATAATAAAAATTGGAACGATAAATTGCCAATTGAAATACTTGTCCGTTCGGTAATCAAATCTTTGATCCATTGTTCATTGATTGACATGAAATCCGTTTGCGGTGTTCCCAAGTCAATATCTCGAATGATTACTCGACAGAAATTCTCTGATGAACCGAACCGTTTTTTTTCTCGAATAATTCGGTTTCCTTTCATAGGTTTTATTGATAATGGATAAATTCCATACGGTGTCAAATAGATTCGGGGTACATACTCCCAATTTTTCAAAGGAGTACTTGGTGCCATTGGTGGAATTTTATCAAATTCTGTGTTAATGTCAATAAAACGATCTTGTTTGACTCGATAATAAACGGCAACAAGTTTCAGATAGCATGGATGTTGCGAGTACGGTTCACCACGTGAATTTACAGATAATTGCTGTATTTTTGTCACTGTGGTAGTTGTTAATTCTTTTTTGACTCGAAAGCCTAGCGACAACAGCATTGTAAAAGCATAATTGGACCAGAAATCAAACAAACTATTCTTCAATTGAACATTCTGACATGTCATTTCGCTATATCCTATTAGCGTTGTATGACAGTCCAATTTAAACATATTATTCAATATTTGTAAGCATAACGGTAATGCTTCATTGCTTGCAAATTGTAAACATATCGCAGAAGTATCCGCTAGACAATCGCAATCAATATTTGCAAAATCTAATAAACGGGTATCCCATTGCTTTCGTTGTCGTGCAAGACGATAACAACGTGGGGACGCTTTCAACGGCAAAATAATTTTATCAGCTGATGAAATGCAATATCTTTCTAAACAATCTGACGTCAGACGTAATTGTTTATCTCGCCACTGAATTGCTATATAATTCTTCTTCATATCTACTTTCCAACTTAGATTATAAATGCTCTTCTCCCGATGGAATTCATTCATAGATTTTAAATATCCAAATGAAACTTCATTTACAAGAATAGAAACTTTGCTGTAATCTTGTTGTATTAACACATTAGCATCTGGTTTTAATCCGTGTTTAACCCACATAAATTCTAAATAGGACAGAGTCACGCATAAAATGCAAATGAGTTATTTGTTTTTACATACGATTTAATCGCACTGAAAGTGCCCATGGTGTTTCAAACGATCGAGACACTACTCCCGGTATGGATGTAATGCATCTTTTCGTTGGTATTTGATTGCTAAATGTTTGTAAATAGGTAAAAGTTGCTTCAACCATATGTGCAAAATTTTGATGATAGGTAATTGTGATATAATTCATTGACATACGTATTTAGTTGTGTACTTGCTTGATGTGGCTTGTTTTTTATAGCACCTATGTTATAAAAAAAGTTCTCTCTTTTTATACCATCTCAAGTCAGTAAATAAAAGTATATTACTCATCTCGATTATCAAATGGGTTTTTTCCTAACTGAACTGGCAGAACGCAATTGGATACTTTTATTTATACATTTGAAGGCGGAGTTTATTTGTTAAAAAAAAAAGAACGAAAGAGAATGAAAATATGAATAATATCTGAAAACGGTCGAGTCATTTTCAATTGAATATATATTAACAGAACGCAAAAGGAAAGAAAATAAACTTTTCTAACTATCTTCATGGTTTTCTTCTCTTTTCTGTTTTTTGTTTGCTCATTGATAAAAGAAAAAAACTACGTTAGCAACGAGCCGAAAGCGGTCGTTGTTTGTTATCAAAAGTTCTAATCGGTCGACGATCGTGAAAAACATTGAGAGAGAGAAAAAGCAAATCTTTTATAAGCGCGCATTCAATCAATTTCTGCTTTTTTATTTATCGAAAGCGTTCACAATGTCGAGTAAAATTTCTATAAATAAGTCATTAAAATTACATACAGATGGATATCCAATTCTATTATTTTACGCACCTGAAATGCGTAATTTAGCCGAAGAAATTCGAGAATGTAGCGGCAAAACACCGATCATCTTAGGTGACATCGATTGGCAAGAATTTCCCGATAAATGGCCGAATCTTTTCATTCGAAATTCCGAACAAATTCGCAACAGTCACGTTCTTTTTCTCGCTTCTCTACACAATCCATCGTCGATTTTCGTACAAATATCACTTCTCTATCATCTACCGAAATACCTTTGTCGATCATTGAAAGTTCTTTTGCCATATTTTCCAACGGGCACAATGGAACGCATACAAATTCAAGGTGAAATCGCGACTGCTTATTCACTCGCTCAAATGCTCTCGTCAATTCCATTGACACGAACAGGCCCGTCCGAAGTCGTTATTTTCGATATTCATGCACTACAAAATCAATTTTATTTCTCATCGAATATTATCGTTCGATTGGAATCGACTGTTGGACTACTTTTCAATGAATTGAATAAAAAAGATCGAACACAAGAGAAACTCTCGATTGCTTTTCCTGACGACGGCGCTCATAAACGTTTCTCGCATTTATTCGATCAAACTGAGTATCCAGTTGTTATTTGCAGTAAAATTCGACAAGAAAACGACAAACGAATAACAACAGTCAAAGAAGGTAACCGAAAATCTCGAAAAATCGAAAACAACTTTCTTGTTTAGGCAATCCGAAAGGTTATCATTGCATAATCGTTGATGATTTGGTTCAATCAGGCGGCACACTCATCGAATGTGCTCAAGCATTACTCAATCACGGTGCTGCTGAAGTCTCGGCATTTGTTAGTCACGGAATATTTCCGAATGAGAGTTGGAAGAAATTCCTTCATGAAAATCAACCGAAAGTTCATTTTCATACATTTTATGTCACGAATACTTATCCAAACACTCAAGTTTTAGTCAACAAACCACCATTTAAAGTTCTATCGATTGCTGAACTTCTATGCACGATCTGTTTTCAATAATAAAAAAAAACTCTACTTTTATTAATCACGAATAAGATAAATAGTTTACGTAATTTACAAATAAATATGTATGTCGATCTTTATACGAGAACTTTGTAAATACGTTTCAATGGTTCGACTGCAGTTGAACTGATAACTAACGAGCTATTTAAGTCATCGAGGTATTTCGAATAACGTTTTGATGCATCTTTTGCGCTGTATAAAATCGCCCAAGGTTCATTAGCTTTGACTGCATCGCCAACATGTTTTAACAAACGAATACCAATGGAAAAATCAATAGCATCAGTAGATTTCAATCGTCCACCACCTTAAAAAAACCAATGAGAGACAAAATCGAGAAAAAACGAATTGCCTACCAAGTCGTTGAACGACAGTTCCGAGTTTAAATGAATCAATCGATTGAATAAAACCAGCTTGTGGAGCTACGATTTGTTCAGAGATTTCACTTAGTTTCAAAATCGATCCAACAACATTTTCATCTCGACTGATCAATTGATCGGCGACAGCTTTCGCAACACCTTGACCAATCATCATATCGTGAAATTTTTGTAGAGCTGTGCCATTTTTAAATGTTTCACGGATCAGTTCACGACCTTCGTCGATTGTTTGAGCTTTGTTTGACAAAACAAGTAATCGTCCACCTGAAAATATCAATAAACAAAGTACAGAAGAACAAAAAAAACCGATCTAACCTTGTTCACAGACTAATTCTTCTAAATCTGTCGAATGACCTTGTTGATATTTCATTAATTCCAATGATTCTTGAATTTCAATCGCATTTCCAATGCAAAATCCAATTGGATTGTTCATTTCCGTGATGTAACAACAAGTTTTCATGCCGAGTAATGTCGAAACTTTGAACAACCAATTGGCGAGAATTTCTGCGTTCTCAGGTGTTTTCATAAATGCAGCGAGACCGTATTTAACATCGAGAACAAGTGCATCGAGATCTTCGATTGCTTTCTTCGATAGAATCGATGAGACAATCAATGCATTATGAGAAACTGTACCGGTGACATCACGTACGGCGTACAGTTTTCGATCGGCTGGATTCAATGCTTTCGATTGAGAAAATATTCCACAACCGACATTCGTCATTAAATTTTCGATTTCTTCATCGTTTAATTGAGTTCGAAAGCCAGAAATCGATTCAAGTTTATCCAAAGTTCCACCTGTTATACCCAAACCTCGACCGGATATCATCGGAACTTTCAATTGACAAGCTGCTAAAGCCGGTGCCAATGGAATACTAATCTTATCTCCAATACCACCCGTCGAATGTTTGTCAACAACTGATCCACGAAATTTTGGCCATGTTAATTTCTCTCCACTATCACGCATTGCTATGGTTAATGCACAGATTTCTTGTTCAGTCATTCCTTTCGTGTAAATCGCCATGAGCATAGCTCCGACTTGACTATCTTGAACGGCGTCATTCGATAGACCGTCGATGAATTGTTTGATTTCATCAGCTGTTAATTCGTACCCATCACGTTTTTTTATAATCAAATCAGGTATAGACTCAGTCATTATTTTCGATATGTCTACTCGTGTTTATCACACAACTACGAATGAAAACGAAACACGCACACATTCATCTGATATTATTTTGCGGATCAAATAACTGATAAGAGACATTTATCAAGCTTTTCTTTTTCTTTTCGCATTTTCGTTCTGTTCGAGATAATAAAATTGACCTTGTTTGATTGGGTAAATAGCAAAAGAAAGCTCTTATGAATAGTTTATTGACAAACAAAAGATAAATATTGATTAAATAAGCTCGAAATGATCGCTTAACGGCGCGATGTATTGTTAGCACGAGGAGTGAATAACGTCGTTTCGTATTCGAAACGAGTTGAAGAAGATGTTTGAATATCGTTATTGCGCGGGACAGTTTTTCTTAAAAAAAAACAATTTTTTTTATTTTGGAAATTCAAAATCGCAGAACTCACTTTTTCTTCTTTGGTTTTTGCGATGTAATCGTACTAAAAATAATCAAAAATAAAACTAAAATCACTCGTTTTAATGACGTACTTAACATCTAATTCTAAGTTCTCTTCGGCTTTCATTGCACTGTCGATTGCTGCTTGGATCGTCGGCGCGACCGCTGGTCCTTCGTAATCTTGAGTCGTTCGAGTAAACGGATCGAGTTGAAGAATCAGAATATTTTCACCCTCAAAAAAACAATTTTCTTTAATTCAAATCGAAGGAAAGTCTTTACTTTATGTTCCATTAGTTCTCCGATGATACTCGACTGATCATTTACTGCAGTTGCATGATGATCTTTTCGTCTGTATACTGGTCGAGTAGCCATTTGATCTCTATCGAAAAGCACAAAGTTCGAGTCAAGTTTCTCGAGAAAATAATTACATTTCTTTCGACAATTGTTTGAAACCCCATGTTTTGTCTGTTTCATCGAATTGAATTCGTTTGAATAATCTTTCTCTGTCATCAATCGGAATGAAATTTTCAATGATTAATTGATACAATTTCGATCGTCTTTGTATTTCACGTTGTTCAGCTTCGAGTTCTTCGCGTAAAATTCGATGTCTTTCAATGACTTCAGTTTTTTTCGTTTCGAGTTTCTTCAAATGTTTTAAATATTTTTCACGTTTAGCACGTTTATCTTCGACTTCTTCTTTGACATTCGTGTATTTCTCTTTCATATTCTGTCGTTCTTCTTCGCCTCGTTCGAGTTTCTCTTGAACTTCTCGATGACGACGTTCAGCTTCAGCTAATAATCGCCGTTTTTGTCTTAGGACTTGTTCCTGTTCGCTCGTATGAGTGATGATATCTTTTCCACCGGTGATTAGTTTCGATTCCATTTGTTGAATTTTAAAAGCCATCTCTCGTCGTTGTTCTTGTTCGCGTTCAATTTCTTGTTTCTGCTCTTCTAATTCTCTTAGCATCGTTTCACGTTCGGTATCTAAATGAAATCAACTTTGCTCTCTTGTCTTTTTCTTTTCTTTAAAATTCTACTATTGAGATTTCTTTTCTGAAGAATCAGAAGTTTTTCTTCGTTGAGTTTGTCCTGCTGTTGTTGAAGATACAGTTCCTCGTCACCATTGTCGTCGTCGTCATCGTCGTTTTCAGTGCCATCTTGATTCTTTCGACGACGAGATTTTCGTCTACCTGAACCGTTGTTTTCAAGTTGCTCTTTCAATCGAGCGATTTCATCTTGAAATTTGCGTAGTAATGCATCTTTGGGATCTTCATTGATACGAGGCTGATTCTTAATATTCTTCGCTCGATTTGCATAGCTAAATCAAAGCAAATGTTTGTAATTCATTTGCTCAAATCTACTTACCGAAGAGTTGTCAATGATTCTTCGTAATTGTAATCGGTTGGCCCGAGTGTTGCGATCATAATTGTTTTCGAATTTCCACCCAATGAATCTGTGAAATCAAATATTCGAAATGATAATTGACGAGTTCGTCTATTGATTTACTTTGCAAAAGACGAGTTAATTTCGAATCTCGATAGGGAATGTGAGAATTGCCATCGACAAGTGCGGATATGACATTGCCGAGAACGGACAGAGACAAATTGATATTCGTCGCTTCTTTAAACCGATCACCCTGAAAAATCCGACAAATACAAAATTCACATTTGTTCTTCAAGAAAATTCAACTTTACAGTCGATCCAGTTTTGGCTTGCCGTTCACTTCCTGCTAAATCCACGAGATTCAATTTTCCCACTCGAATATGCGCTTTTCCATCGGCACCGATCTACGCACTCAACAATTCCTAAAAAAATCCTCTCACAATTCTTCTTACCTCACTACTTTCCAGTGTAATTATAAAAATTGCATGTGATCGTGAACTATGTTCATTCATATTCGTCGCACTGAATAGTAATTACATATCAAAATCATTCTTCGAACAGAGTTGAACGAGAAAATCCTACCCGGTCGAACGATTTAAATTGCCTGTTGTCATGACATGTTCGATTTCTTGCATATTTTTCGTTATAAACGAACTGAGATCATGCACGTAAACGCCTTCTTTCGGATGTTCTTGCAATTGCAAACGTTTATTTTGATCTCGAGATAGAAGATCACGAATACTTTCCTTAAAACCAAAGAAAAATTGTTCTTTTTTTTCTACTCTCATTCGAAAGAGATTTACGTACATTGTAGATTTCTAAGTATGACGCACGAACAAGAAATTGTCGAGATTTCGATTGAGATATCGAATCGAATATATGTGCGAATGACGATGGAATAATACCGCGCAGATCCGGTTGTGATCGAACGCCTTCCATCGTAAATGTTTTGCCTGTACCCGTTTGACCATAAGCAAATATCGTTCCATTAAAACCTTCTAAAACCGATTCTACAAGTGGTCGAGCTGTTTGTTCGTAGACATCTTTTTGTTTCGAACTGACAAAAACAAAAACGAAAGAAACTTGTTTGTTGTTTTTGGTTTCAGATTAAATCAAAGTTCGTACTTCCAATCATAAACAGCATCGAAAAAGAAATTATGAGATTCGTCAGTAATATTACGTTGAGAAGATTCAGTTCGAGGTCGATGAATCGTGATCTGTCGACGTTGACCATCGATATCAACAACTCTGTTCAAAGAGATAGATTGAACAGAAAATCGATTTTCCGAGAAACGAACCTTTCACAATGATTTTCTTGTTCTTTTTCACTCATCGGTCGACATCGAACAACAACACGAACCGATTCATCGCCTTTACTTCGACTCGACGAAGTTGTCGTACGTGGCTAAATAAAATTCATTCTTTTACACATCGAAAAAAAAACAGCCGTCAACAACAAACTTTACCATCACTTCTCTTGTAAATGACAACAGGATTTACTCGTCAACAGAACGGATATGAACTCGTTCATCCTTAACTACCTTCTGTAACTACGGTCTTTTTATTGGCTTATTTTCCAACGAATACTTAGAATTAGCGAGTATAGGGAAAACTTTATTTATTTATTTATTTGCACCGAACGAAAAGAAGTGACTCTACTGTTGTTCAGTCGGTATTTGAAATTGATCGACAACAACAGAGCCTGGATAATAATTATCATGCATTAATTGTATCTGTTCACGGTCAGCTGATTCACTCAAACAGGTTCCAAGACCATTTGCCAACGGTTGAATATTATCGAAAAAGAACGCATTAATTTGTGCACCAATGACAAATAATAATCCGAATAAATAAAATAGAAGTAACGTTATAATAATAAAACCTAATTGACCAACGTAATCAGCCATAAATTCATGAACATATAAAGGAAACATTAAAAGAAGAAAATGTAGACCAATTGAAGCGATTAAAGCACCACACCATGTATGTCTCCATGTCATAGCACGTTTAGGTAGAACGAGATAGATGATTTGAAATAGAATAAATGTTAATATTCCACTGAAAAGTGACGTTAGAAAATGATAGAATACTTCATGTTGTTCCATAATAGCTGGCATCGATGAAAATATAATAATAAATGGCGTGATAACGATGAACGCAATGATCATTTTAATAGCGAGAAGATTTTGATTGAGAATAGTTCGTTCTCGTAGACGATAGATTATTGTTAGAACATCATCGAAACCAATGAATAAACGTGAACCAGCAAAAATTGAAACGAGAAAACTTATTGTGAAGACGAGACCAGCTTGTTTGGCTAATGAATTTAAAAGAGCATCGATCACATCGGATAGACCTTGCTCAGGAAATGCTTTTACTAGACGATCACGTAATTGATTTTGAAATTTAACATCATTACCAAAGATTAAACTAATAACTGCGAATAAACTTAAAATCAATGGTAATAAAGAAATAAGTAGATAATAAGCAATCAATGCAGCTAACGAAAATGACCAGTCGTAGATGATTTTCCATCCGAATAATGTTAATTTATTATGAATTCGATTCAAGTCGATTTTACTGGTATTCGATGCCATATTTTCGTTGGATCTATGCGAATGAATCAAACGCGTAATTGATTCAACATAAAGACAGAACGACAAAGAATAGTATAAATGTGTTTTTCTTTTTATCGATACACCCACTCGTTTTCAAGCTGACTCGTATCGTATATGTTATTATACGAAAAGTAAAAGATTAAGTGTATAAAAAAAATTTTCTTCGAATCGATCGATTTCTTAACAAAATATACCCACAGACGAATAGAGAATAGATATGTGCAATACTTATTTAAAAATAAAATTTAACTTTGATTCGATAACAAATGCTGCAAGAGATGAATTAATGTGTATCGATAAAATCTCATATTAAATGTTTTTCTTCTCGCCTTCTTCTTTTTTTTTACCAATGAAACAGATGGTCGTCCTCTTTTATCGATCAATACTGTTATTAAGTGTCGATATACTTCCTCAATGCATCTATTGCATGACATTGATACAATCCTTGATCGACTGTTTGAGGATTGAGTGAAGATTAATGTATCTGAATTCATTGCTCATTAAAATACAATTAGTTTGAACATTCGCATTTAGAAGTTTATTGTAAAAGCAATTCGTGAAAACAGAGGGAAAATTGTCATCGATCCGACTTGGTAACATTATAGTATATTAACTGTTGTATATTTGAATCGACAATAAAAAATTTGCTCGAATCCATTTGCTCTTCTGTGGTCAGCACCTGCTTATACGTTCAGTTGTTTGACATGACTGCACATAAAGAAACCATTAAATTAAGATGAAAGCTTTCATTGATTCATCCGATTTCTTATTCTTAGAAATAGTTAATTAACTGAAACAAATTTAGAAACTCATGCATATGGTACATTGTGACGATTACTGCTTAGATAATAAAATAACGTTTGTATATGTTCATTTTACCCGATTTAACATCCACGTGACATGAAACTATTCATCGAAAGAGAGAATAACTGAACGTCGACAGACATTGAAACAAAGTATTGTTAAGAGACAAACACTTCTTTGATGATGACTTCGTTTTTTTGTCATTTATTATCATATGAATTAAATAAATATTTGTCATTTAACAAATCGATTAGATTCTCTTCATCGGAAAGACACAACTCGCTCATTTGATCTTTTCAGATTAGTGAAGAAAAACAAGCTTTTTTCTGACTTCCGTTTGGCCTCATTCATTAGGATTGCGACGTTGCCTTGAAATATCGGACAATGCTTTTGTTTTCTTTCTTTCATCTTGTTTCATATGGATTAAGGTCATATTTGAATAGAGGAAATTCTATCTTCTCTAATGAAACCAAATCGGAACGACAATTAGTTTTTGTAAGTTTAATGTTTTTGAACAATTGAAAGAGAACTGAAATGAAGTGATCAATGGTCATGCACCTTTTTTTTTCCTCCATGCTAATTAGATCTGATTACTTGATCGTCGATTCATATCAGCTCACCTACTCGAACATTCGCACGTGTATACACATCTAGTTTAAGTATGAAGTTCAATGAAAATATCGATGCACCTATTCACGAAGAATGTCTAAGTGCGAAAAATGAGATGATAACAAGCAGACATTGCCTGTTCTGTCAAGTTTGAATAAGTAGATGGATGAACAAAAGAATAACAACGAATTAAATTCACACTTTTCACTTTTTTTCTTCTTCTTCTCGTTCTTTGTTTTCTCTAATTGAATTAGTTCATTAGAGCTCGTAGTTTGAATACTCTATGTACATGATTGTTTGAGCTGAGGATGAACCTTAACATGTGCATGCCAAGTAAGAGAGAAAAAGAGATTAAAGTATGTTAACATATTTAATTTCTTCGTTCATTGTCAACGTACGCACGAGTCCTCGATTTCTTACGAAATTAAAATGTCAAATGCACATATTTCCTCCTCCTACCTCCTTCTTCTTCTTCTTCTTCTCCTTCGTTTCGAAGAGGTCAGCTATTTAGTCATTTGATGTATCTTTTCTCTTCTCTCTTTCTTCGTTGATTTACTTCTTTTATTTGATGTTTTTGTTGTTTTTCGATTTGACCTGTCCGCCTTATGGTCGACATCTGTGTGCAATGGATATAGAAGATGATGAATCGATGATTGCTCACAAACGTTGTCATTATTAACGAAAGAGAGAAATACAAGAGAACGATCAATTGGAAATGACAAGATGTACCAAAGTAAAACTGATTTCATAATTAACCAATCAAAACATTGTTCTGTTTTTATTTTTTTTCTATTAAAGAAAATCAAGATTTAATCTTCATCATTTCCATTCTCATCTTCACTCTTTCCTCGACAATTTCCGCTAAGAGTATCACATTCAGTTATCGAACATGTTTGCCCAATATTGATTTAATTCATATCGAACATCACCATCCGTTGAACAGTCAACATTTTCGTTTAATAACCAAAGATTTTCACTTACATCTTCTCTACACTTATCAAACCGAACAAATTCAGTTCCAATTCGGTCATCTTCCGACTTTAACATCCAATCTCACGAATTTAAATTTCCAATCTCAATATCAATCAGCAATTAACTATTATCATCAAATCGATACGTGGACTTTTGTGAATATTACGTTCGACGATAAACTCTTTCGAACACTGATCTCATTTAATAACGATGAAACTCGATTGATACCTTTAATTGATTATCCGTTAGCATTTCGAAATCTGACAGATGAAAGTCAAATTCATACCGAAATTCTTGTCAATGAAAATGATAATAATGTGACATGTTTATTACCTTATAAAGGCTTTGATCAATCAACGAACAGTGAGAAATCAATTTGTTTGACAAATATCAAAACATGTGGTTCGTAATTCGAAGTTGAATCGATTGAAAACGAAAGGTGTTTATTTAGAACATCGAATATGTACATCATCAAACAATGTTGAACAGTATTGTTCACTATTTAAAATCTTCGATTGTCATCCATTTACTGGTTGGAATAAGAGTTGATGTTTATAGTTAAAGGCTTAGTTTTCTATGTTTAGACTTGGAATGTGGTTTGAAAACACAGCCCATTCATTGTGCAATCAATCGTTGTCGAAATCAAGGCGTTTGCTATGAAGATTTATTTCAAAATACAACTCAATGCACTTGTCGTAATGGTGAGTTGAAGTTTTTGTTCTTTTGCTTTTTGAAAAAGTTAATCTATTCTCAAGGTTTTGCCGGCGATCAATGTCAATATTCAATTGACGAATGTCAATCGAATCCTTGTCCAAAACAAAGTAAATGCATCGATTTAGTCAATGGTTATTCATGTGTTTGCGGTATGTGTGAGAAATTATGAAGAAATTTTCGAAGTAAATCAACTATTTTCAGATCCTGGATGGACTGGTTCGGATTGTTCGATTGATATCGATGAATGTCGAACGATTCAACCGTGTAAAGCAGCGAAAACTTGCATCAATCAGCCAGGTTCATATCAATGCGAATGTCTCGAAAGTTTTACTGGACAAAATTGTGAATTAGTAATACAAAAAAATCCAAAGAGTCAAATTTGTTTCATCAATTGAAAAAATATTTTCCTAGATCATCGATCCTTGTCTATCTCAGCCATGTTTAAACAATGCAAGTAAATGCCATTCGATACTCAATGGCGATGAGATTCATTATCATTGTACGTGCCCATCGGGTTTTACTGGACAGAATTGCGAGATAAATATCAACGATTGCGAAGGCATTCTATGTCCGAAAAATAATACAATTTGCATCGACGGTGTCAATTCATTTCATTGTGAATGCCGAGAGAATTTCAAACGAAGTACGTTGCAAGAGAAAAATGAAAGATTTATTCATTTTGAGTTTGTCAATAGATTGGGATGGATCTTGTGTCGAACAGAATCCATGCGATTCATCACCGTGCCATCAAAATGCAACTTGCTACAATCTCAACGGCGGACAATATCGTTGTATGTGTCCAACGACATACACGGGCGTTCAATGTAATGAAGATATTGATGAATGTACAGTCTTTCCGTTTATCTGTCGAAATGGTGGCACATGTGTTAATGAAATCGGTTCGTACCGATGCTACTGTTCGCCGGGTTGGACAGGTCCGACTTGTGCGAAAGCAATCGATTATTGTCTTTCTCAGCCGTGCAATCGTAATGGCACGTGCATAAATAAAATCAATGGCTACGAATGCCGTTGTTTGCCTCCTTATACAGGTGATGTTTGTCAAGATGATATCGATGAATGCTTAATTGAACCTTGTGTAAACAATGGTACATGCTATAATTATCTCGGTGGTTTTCATTGTTCGTGTCCTCGGGGTTATTTCGGTTTTCATTGTGAATATCCACCAAGTGAATGTCAACGTTTTCAACAGGCTAGTCTAGCAATTAAATGTCAAGATCCAAAGTTATGCATTATGAATGATACACAAAAACTCGAACAATTAAATCAATTAACCACACATACATGTCGAACGGAAAAAGATCGAATATTGGATCAATATTTTTCATGTTTAACTCAACGAAAATCTGACGAATGTCAATGTCCGTCGAATCTTCTGCCTTGTACGAGCAATCAAACGAAATCTTCATGTGCCTGTCGAAATGGTGGCACTTGCTATTGGGTCAATGCTCATGATTATCGTTGTTATTGTCCTCCTGGTTTGACAGGTGAAGATTGTTTAACACAAATCGATTCCTGTCGAAGTCAACCATGTTATCACAATGGTACTTGTCTTTCGCAATTGAATTCATTTTCTTGTCAATGTGAACCGAATTATTATGGGAAATATTGCGAATTATTTGTCGACGTTTGTGAAAAGAATCCGTGTCGAAATCAAGGCATTTGTGAGAAAGAAAATTCAACATATCGTTGTCAATGTCAGGAGAATTTCTTTGGTCAACATTGTGAACATTTGAAAACACCATGCCAGTCAAATCCATGTTTAAATCACGGGCAATGCATTGATCGAAATCAAACATTTCATTGTCAATGTACGAAAAACTATCGAGGTCAATTCTGCGAGACACCCGTTGATTTCTGTCATAAACTCTGTCTCAACGGTGGTTTATGCTCGAAAAATAATCATTCAATCGAATGTTTCTGTCAGCCAGGTTTCACTGGTCTCTTCTGCGAGAGTAATATCAATGAATGTTACACAAATCCTTGTTCATCACATGGTAAATGCATTGATTTAATCAATGGTTATCAATGCGAATGTGATCCCGGTTGGTTCGGTCTCAATTGTGATCAATCGCAAAATGAACTCAGCAAATCATTGATATTCAAACCGAATCTTTCGGCAACATTTCGACTTCATTTAACGTCGATAAATATTTCCAAATATTTACCAATACGTCCTTCGTCGTTACCAATTCGTATTCAATACGAATTTCAAACAACATTAAAACAAATTTCACTTTTATCTATTGGCAAACGTTTTCAACAGGAATTAATCGACAATCAAATCCGAACAAATCTTGACAATCAAACGATTCTTTCGAGTTCGATTGATACAGCTCAAACGTGGCTGATGATTACCATTGAAATCTATCATTTCTGGATCGATGTTCGTATTGGTAAAAATGCTCTTTCACAACGATTTTACATTTCGAATTCATCGTTAGCAAGTTTAATTCCTCAACAGATTATTTTCGGTTGGAAGAATTATTCAGGTTGCTTGAAAAATGTCGAAATAACTTACAGTCAAGTCTATTCAATTCTTCTTACTGAACAACTCATTGAAACAAATGAAAATCTGACAATTGGCTGCGATCGAAGCAATGCTTGTGAACAAGCGACTTGTCAATCGAATGAAATCTGTTCGGATCATTGGTTTTATCATGTCTGTCAATGTCAACGTCCATATTTCGGTGAACATTGTGATCAAAGTAAAAGAAAATAGTCTCGTTTTTTTTTCTTTCTTTTGTTTATCTTCTATTTGTTCGATTTAGTTGCATCGATCATTAAGTTTAATCAAACAAATTTCGTTAATCTTTCTTTACCCTATACAATCACAAATCTTTCATTATTTTTCAATACATTACAACCAAATGGAACATTGTTTCGATTGAATTCATTTGTTGGCGGATTAATCAATGGATATTTTCGTTTGATATCATTGACGAATCGTTCATCACAATATGAACTTCGTAGTCAGGAGAAGATCAACGATGGTCAAACACATCGAATTGATTTCGAACTCGATCAATCTCGTTTGATTATCGACGAGAGTTATAACGAAACAATCGATCGATCCGAACGAGATTTCTATTCGAACGAAATCGAATTGTTTCCTGATCGATTTTTCAATGGTTGGTATCAAGATTTACGTGTAAATGATCAATTGATTACATTACATAATCAAAGCAAACGAAGTACAAATCCGTGCTTTCCAACTAATCCTTGTTTAAATCAAGGCAGATGTTTAGTAACAAATTCTCTTGATTACATGTAAGTTTAAACAAATCTATTGTGTCTCGTCTCGTCAGGAGATTTCAATGAATACATTAATGCAAATCGAGTTGTTTATTCTCCTCCTCTATTTTCCTTTATTAATCAGATGTCAATGCGGCGTGAATTGGTTTGGAAAAAATTGTACAGAACCAAATCTATGTCATGGCAAAACGGAATTTTGTCCCGATGATTTTCATTGTCAAATCTCAGGAGAAAATCAAGAATGTACGTAAATCGTTCGATAGGAAATTTGAAAAACTTCACTTCTTCTCATCGTTCATTCGATTTAGGCTTAGCAACAGCAACATTCGAAGGTAATACAAGTAGTTTAATCGCTACTTTACAACATAATTCAATTTCATCGATCACCAACGAATTATCATTTCGTTTACGAGCACGTTCACAAAATGCTCATTTATTTACAATAAAAAATTTGTACACATCAAACTATTTCTCATTGTATCTATTCAATGGCAATTTTATCTATCGTGATTCGATTTTAACAACAGATTTAGTTATTGAATTAGGCAATGAAACATTCGATCAATGGCAAACATATCATTTTCATTGGTCAGACTTTTCGACATTGACTATCAATTATCTGCTAACATACACGATTAATTTATCGTTGAAATCGTTATTAGCATCGAATGATCAAACACAGATTTACATTGGCAACGGTTTTCGTGGTTGTTTAGAATATTTTCTTATCGGTGAAGATTTATACATTCCATTTTCGAAATCGATCAATGAAGATATCGATCAACGAACAAAGAAATTTCTTCTTGAACAAAATGAAAATCTTCTTATTAATAATTGTACATTCGACGATAGTTGTCAGAAGATCTTCTGTGAATATGGACAATGTATGAACGATTTTGATCGAGGTAAATGCGTGTGTGATCGTGGTTGGATGGGAGAGAAATGTCAAATTAATATCGATGAATGTCAACTCGGACATAATTGTTCAGCAAATGGTTTTTGTCAAGATCATTTAGAAGGTTTTTATACGTGTATCTGTCAGCCAGGTTTCACCGGCCAATAGTAACTAAACATTCTTTTCATTTATTTATTTGTATTTATCATTTTTTGCCTAGTTGTGAAATCGATATTGATGAATGTGAGTCATCACCTTGTGCCAATAATGGCGAATGTATCGATGAAATCAATGGTTATCAATGTAATTGTACCAATGGATTTATAAATTCTCATTGTTTGAAATCGATTAATGAGACATGTTTTGGTACGAAATCTCCTTGTCAAAATCAAGGCATTTGTTTGTTGAAATCATCGAGTTTGTACGTTGCTAAACCAGAAGCTGAATGTCAATGTTCGAATGGATACAAAGGTCGTTTGTGTGAGATCGATGTTTGCTTGGAACTCGACTGTCAAAACAATGGAACTTGCCAACGATTAGAACAGGGCCAAGGCCAATGTCTCTGTCCGTACGAATGGTTCGGTCAACGATGTGAGTACGATCGAAATGAATGCGAAGAAAATATCTGTCTCAACAATGGAACTTGTTCGAATCATCCAGGTGGATATCGTTGTTATTGTCAAGAGAATTTCTACGGCAACAATTGTCAACATAAACATATATGTTACGATCAATCACCGTGTCTCAATCACGGTCGATGTCAAGTCGATGACGATGGTTATCAGTGTTTATGTTCGGAGAATTATACAGGTGTTCATTGTGAATATCCAACTTGTCAAACGACGCCATGTTTGAACAATGGAACGTGTGTCGATGATGATGAACGAGGTTTTACATGTAATTGCACAATGACAGGTTATCATGGTGATAAATGTGAATTAGATACTGATGAATGTTTGAGTTCGCCTTGTTTGAATAATGGTACTTGTTTCGATCAAATCAATGGTTATACATGTCAATGTTCGAAAGATTTCTTCGGTCTTCAATGTGAAAATCACGAGAAATTCTATCGAAGTTTTGCTTTATCTTATCATTATATAATCTGGCCGAGTGTGATTATTTTATGTTTATTAATAATTCTCATTCTTCTTAGTGTGATTATTAACAAAGTCAAAGAACAACGTCGATTACAAGGCACCTATGAACCGGCAATCAATGAAAATGGACAAAATTCTCGTGTCGAATTTTCGATGATTTTAAAACCACCGCCCGAAGAACGTTTAATTTAGTCCTTCTTATTTTTCAATCGGATCAAATTGAAACTTCTCTCTCTCTCTCTTTCCGTTCTTTTCTTGTCTCTGTAGTTTTTGTTCTTCTTTGTAATAAAAATGAAACACAAAGCGACATGTCTACTGATTGGTTAGATTGAGAGATCCTATCCTTGAGAGAGTCAGTTTGTTTGCTTCACATGTCTTTGATCGAGATTGAAAACGGTCAATTAACCGGTCGGATTTATCCGAAAAATGAAACTCGTCGAGCCAAAGAAAATCTTTTTCAACTATTCATAACGATTTTCAAGGAGATTTTCCTACCAACTGGTTATCCGCATACAGTTTCAAAAGATTATCTCGCCTATCAAGTCTGGTAAGACGACAGAAATTGATGTTTCTATTGAATGTGATCATCTTTGGGTATAGGGATACGGTTCAAGCGTTTGCTTCATCGATTACCAATGCTCTCGCTTTCAGCGCTATTCTCGAAGGAATGGGCGTTGGCGATGAGAAAGCATCGATTCTCTCTGCAACTTTTGTTTGGTTGATCAAAGATGGTGTGGGAATGTTAGGTCGAATTCTATTCGCTTGGCTTCACGGCACAGGTAAACTTTTCGTTCGAAAGAAAAAAAAGAACAAATGAGATTTTCATGTTAGTTATTTTGTCAAGGTTTGGACAGTAATTTGAAAATGTGGAGATTTTACGCTGATATACTGAATGACTTAGCGACGTCGCTCGATCTAATCGCACCATTTTTCAAACGATTTCTTTTGCCAATCACGTGTCTATCGAATCTCTGCCGAGCACTGGTCGGTGTAGCCGGTGGTTCGACTCGAGCAGCTCTCACTCAACATCAAGCAATAGCGCATAATACCGGCGATGTTTCGGCCAAAGATGGCTCGCAAGAAACGCTCGTTAATCTTCTTGCATTGATCGTTAATTTAATTCTCTTGCAAACAATCAAAAACGATCGTTTTCTTGTTTGGTTACTCTATTTTCTTCTAACATTCGTTCATCTATTTGCCAATTATCGAGCGATACGTTCACTTCAATTACGTACGTTCAATTGGAATCGTTTTGCTATTTTATGCGAACATTTTTTTCGCTTGGGAACTGTTCAAACAATTGAATTCGTCAATAAAACCGAGCCGATTCTCCGTGAAATCAATCAATCGATCCAATGCCAAGTCGGCAAACGAATTCAACGGTATCAAACCGAAACTATTGATCTCGATCAATTTGCTCGTTATCGTTTTTCGATTTATTCCGATTCGAAACTACACGTTTTTCTAACTGATACATGCACCGATAAGGAATTAATTCAATGTTATTTCTTTGTTCAATATTTGGTTTATTATAAACTCATCGACGAATATCGAACGACATCGAATTGGATTGATATTCATCGTTTAAATGCGAAGATTTCGAAAACCTACGATGAATTTTTATTGAAAGCAGAAGGACAAAATTGGCAAATAGATCAAGCAAAATTTTTAACGGGACACTTTCGTTATGCAACTAAATTTAGCCTTTAGAATAAAAATAAACTGAGAACAGCATGAAAAAGAAATTTAAAAAAAATATTTAATATGAATTTTCCATGAACAGAACTTGTGTAGCGAGATTATTTTGACAATGAATTGATCGCGAAGATTTTCGACAGGATAAATTGACAATCGACGGATTGATTTTCGTATCGCGTGCGGCGATTTGTGAAATTAATAGATTCGGATTGAGATTACCTAGAGAAAAGGCAAAACAAACAAACTGATATTCAGATTTTTCAATTCAACGGGGTTTCTTCGTACCACAGTCAACTTGATTGACAACATTTGAGTTCGAAACTAGTGAGACTAGTATTGCTCTAGTTGAATTGTTGATTAATTGACACCAATTTAATTGAATTTCCGGATGAAATTGATTCGTTGACAGAAATATGGAGAGTTTCGTGAAGCTAGCTTTCAATTTCGAAAGAAGATTTTGTCGACATTGAATAGTCGGTTGACATTGCCGAGGATAGTTTAAATAACTCAATAACCACAGACTATCGTTTTGATTGTTCGAAATTTTCAACGGCAGAATTTTGATTGTATCAAATGGTAAATCCAATTGTTCGTTGATCTAAAAACGAACGATCGATGCAGAACAAAAAAAAAAGGAAGTGAGCAGATTTTACTTGTTGAGAAAACCGTTCTAATTGTTCGATAAGAACCTGTGTGAATGAAATTGATTTTGTCAATTGAACGAGTGTTTTCGTTTCGGATTTCTGGGTTAATAAGTACGGATTTAAGGAAATAGCTACAAGTAAGCCAAAAGCAAGAAAACAGCCAATGATCATACATAAACAAATGTAGTACGATAATCGAGATGGTCTTCAAAAGAAAGAGCAATGTCAATGTCAATCAATCGAATTGAACTTACTGTTCAGTAGATTTCGATGAGTCATCATCAGTTTCATCGATTTCAACAACAAGATTTTCGTCACTTTCATAAATAGTTTCGAGCATTTTCTCTCGTTTAAACATGGCCTATGCAAACAAATCGAAAAACGATATGATTGTACATTGAATAATTGTGCATTCAAGCGAAACATTTTTTTCTTGATCACAGTCGGTTTACCTTTTGCGTCATGTTTTTTTTCTTTTTTCCTTTCTCCCACATTTTCTGAATTAGACTTGTATTGCTAAACAAATAGACGACTGGCAATTTACCTTTCTTTTTCGTCCCACACGAACGCTTTCTCTCTCTCTTTTCCTCTTTTTTTTTCTGCGCATCAAAAATCGTTAAATGCAATGTTATTCAAAAAATTTTCTTCGTTTTATCTTCAAATATCAATGACGGAGAAGAAAAATAATGTACGATTATCATCGTCGATGAATCACGCAAAATTCGACAGTGACTGTTCGTAATTGACTTTTTTAATGTTGAGATTGAGTACGATCATTGTAGTCCTTTCATACTAAATAAATGAATAAATAAATAAATATCTAATTAGAAATGATGTCTTACTTTTATATGAATTGATATTCGTAAGAACGAGAGAAAGAGTTAACGTTAAAGCGAGAATTAAAAGCAAAACACCGGCTATGCCAAGTAGTTGAATATACACTCGTTTGAACGATTTTTTCTGATTGTTTTCTCTATAAAGAATTCTTTTTTTTGTTGTTGAGAAAATAATGTAAGTTGGTTTCTCACGGCGGACTTAATTTTGTTGTACTTTCAGTGTCCCAATTCGACAACATTTCGGCTGATTGAATAAAAGCAAAATGAATTTCTTTTTCTCAATTATTCATTATTAAGGTTTCCGAAGAAGAAAAACAGATCGACGCCAAACTCAATTCATCCTTGTTTCGTGCAAACATGAGTCATTGAATTTATTCTACGGCTTTAGGCATGTCTGTCTTATTCAATGTCGAGTGAAAATATGTTTTTCCTTTTTGTTTTTATCAAATAACAAACAAAAAAAATAAATGAATATTGTTTTAGACATATCTGTGGATTTCAAGGTAAATTGGGATTTACAAAAAAATAGAGAGAGAGAAAGATTTTTTGTTAAGAAAGAAAATAAATGACAGCAAGAGAGTTAGACATTATTAATAAGATTATCGACGATATTTGCTTCCCAAATTTGAAACGATGAATCTTCAGCAACCGATGCGATCATCGGTCGAGTTGGATGCCAACTTATATCAGGTATACGTGCGTCATGACCTTTGTGATCGAAAATTTTATCATCGGCTTTCAAATCCCAAACGAATACATGTTGATCAGCACTGCTCGATGCGAATATCGTCGGTGCTATTGGACTCCATGTAACTTGAAGTACGCCATCGCGATGACGTTGTTCGAAACGTCGAACTTCTTTCGAAAGATTTCTCATGTCCCAAAGCGCAATTGTTGCATCGTCCGAGCCAGTTAGAATGGCGTATTCATTCGACGGATGAAATGCAAGACAATTGCAATCGCCTTGATGAACTTTGACACGAAATTGAAGAGATTTCGATGGTGATGAGGAAGAGATTAGCGATTCGATGAGCGATGCCGTGCCGGATGAAGCACGAAGATCAGTGATCAGGAGAGTACCGGACGCAGCAGCTGCTCCGAAAACAGCAGGATGACTAAAAAAGACGCGTTTTTGATTTCGTTTCGGTTGAGTTTTGAGTTTACCTTGGATGCCATTGTATTGCATCGACGAGTTTTCGTTGAGAATCGAATGTCTCGACTGGATCGACGAAAGTATTGCATTCGATACCACTGCTAAGTGTTGGTGGTGAGTTCGTCGACGTTTTTTCTAAATTCCATAGGCACATTTTACCATCTTGAGCACCGCTGAGTAGCAATCCTTGTTGAGTCGGATGCCAATTCATTGCAAAACCTTCGTCCGTATGACCACGAAGAATGGCTTGTGGCCGACAAATACCATCGGGATTGAGTTTACTCGGGTGTTTACTATAATCAAATAGGAATATGTCATTAATCGATGAGAAACTCGCGATTTTAAATGTATTTTGCGGCATTGCACGTGCTTTATTTACATCGCCGAGGTGATACATCGGAACATACGGATGCACTTTGGAAAGAAAAAATAAATAATAATAAATCAATTTGAGTATTTTGTTTTACTTGATCCTCGAATGCCCATTTCATAGCCACCGTGTTCACCGGTGAGTTCATCGAAACCTTGATCAGGTTGTTTGGAAAAATCGTAGTTAAGCATCGGAAGTCTCACTTCGACGACTAGAAAACAAACGAATGACATTTCATTCGAACAGAATTCTTGCTCAATCGGTACCTGTTAATTCATTTCGTGAGTCTGTTGGCGTTCGTCCGCCTTGGGTACCGATTATCAATCGATAGTAATCGCATTTGGGATCGCCTTTAACTGTATGATAGTCAAGCCATTGAATTGTTGGCGATGGACATTCGAGTAATTCATAGAAAAGCATATTGTACAAATAGAGTGAGTTTTTTCTCCAACGACAGAAGTCATTCGACTGAAATAATTGATAATATTCATCATTTTCAAGATCATCGGCTTGTGGCGGTTGATTTTCTTGATTGTTATCATCATCAATTGCGATGATAACTGGTTCAAGTTCCATATCTGACATAGTTTTGTTTTTGTTTTTTTCGTCTGGAAAAAGAACAAAAAAGCAAATGTACAAACAAATTTGAGACTTATCACCAATTGAACATGTGTCATTTGGTTGGCTTTTTGTTTTTTGTTTAAAGTTATTTATATAGAGAAACAGACAAACAAACAGTGTGTGAATGAACGTGTAGAAAAAGAAATAATGACAAGAATACAATTAACCACAAAGCACAAATGTCGAAAAAAAAATGAAGAACATGTAGGTTGTTGTCTTTTTTACATGGGAATTGTTTGTTTTTAGTCTTTTCTACGGAGAAATTATTTTGTATCGAACCACGCCTGCCAATTGGACGATGGTGGAGCGTTATTAGATGCATTTGAATTCGATGATGTTTGTGGTTGTTTGCCTCCAGGTTGAGAATAGAGTTGCGAAGGTGCAGCTATCGTCGCCGCGTTATTCGACGCTGAAGTTTGTTGTTGTTGCAAATAGGCTTGATATTGGATCCTAGAATGACATTTCAATGGAATAGTTGAGAGTGATTTGAAGAAAAGTACCAGTATTGTGCCCATGCTTCGCTGTTAGCTTGACTCATGGTCGGATCTTGAGTGTTGGGAGCAGTTGAACCTGCTGCTGGCGGTTGTTTAGGCGCGGTTGCTGCTCCTTGAACATGAAAATTTAGTGTCGGATATGAAATGAACTTAGCAAACCTGGTTGAACTTGGGGAAATGCAGGTTGAGCAGCTGGTGGTTGCACACCAGTTTGCTGTTGTTGTTGTTGTAGATATTGCCTTTAGAAGAACGAGATGAATTTTATGTTTATTCGAAGGAGAAAACAAAGAAATTACCAATATTGTTGATAATACTGTTGCCAAGCAATGGCATTGTTTGAATTCGCTGCTGGAGGAATTTGTTGTTGTGATGGTTGAGCTACAAGAATCGATTCGATTGAAGAAAAAATCGAAAAGAAATCTACGTATGTCAATTACCAGTAGGTGGTTTAGCAACTGGAGGTACACCTGCTAAATATGGATTCGCTGCTGGCGGTTGTTGCCGATGGAAATCATTGATATTTCCGTAGAAATTACTCGATTGATCATTGTTCGATAATGCTGGATTATTGATTTGAGGATTCGGCCAGTTGAACTGCGCTGGCGGTTGATGAGGATTCGGTCCACCAGGTGGAAACATGCCGCCCGGTGGCGGTTGTTGAGAGGAAAACGTCGATGTCATTTGCGGACGTGGCTGACTGTAAGTTGGATTGGCTGGTTGATTGATGTAGAGTGGCGTAGTTGTGGTATTGGCATTTAGGAGACTAAAATTGGGTTTTGTTAACGGTCGGTCGTCTTCGTATTCGTCTTGTCGATCACTAAAACGACTTGGTCGACCGCCTGTACGTGTATTCTGCTGTTGATAGGGAGGATTATTTGCATTTGGAGGATAGAAATCTGGACGATTGTGTCTGGGCGGTCCTCCGCCCATGGGTTCGAAGTTTCCATGCGGAAAATTCTCTTGAAAAGGCCGATGTTGAGATGGTGGTCCATCGAAATTCGGTCTACCGTCTCGATTGAACGGATGATGATGATTATCTACAAGAAAACATTAAAAACAACCAAATTTCCGACTCAAATTTACCTGATGGTAACTGTTCATTCGGTCGATGAGGTCCGATTTCACGTTGATGCTCTTGAAAACCGCCTCTACCACCAAATCCACCACGTCCTCCTCCTCGACGGTCTTGCCACGGTTGTGAATTATTCTCTTGATGTCCTTCACGATCTCGATGATGATGATCGCCTCGACCACGACCGTACTGATCTCGACCACCACCACCACCACGTCCGCCTCGATACGGACGATCTTCACGTGACGATCGATCGCGATCACGATCATGCGGCGATCTCGAACGGTCTCGATTATACGACGATGATCGATTGTTGTTGTATCCTCCTCGATTCGATCGATGAGAATCTCGATCACGATATCGATTGTCACTATCTCGATGTGACGAACGATCACCGTGATGATAGTCTTTCCGTGAATCATTGACTTTATCAGATTCCGATGGTCCCATGCCTACAAATCACAATTACAATCACAATCACAACAAATAAACGAATAACTCTCTACCAGAATTCTCCAGTTGGACGGATAGAAGTGAAGGCAATGAATTATTGCTATTATTCGTTGATTTCTCGTGTCCGAAATCTAATAACGAAGGAGGTCCATGTCGATTGTGATTATCCCGATCGTAGTGTCTCGATTGTTGTTGATCGGAATCGAGGAGACTCGGCATTTTCGATTGATGATTGCTTCCACCACTTCGATGATCGTCATTCGATCGATTGAAATTCGGATTAAAACGATCACGTTGATGAAAATCTCCGCGTCCACCACGTGATCCGCCTCGAGGAACGAAATTTCCTCTGCCACCACGACCACGGCCGCCTCGATCATTTCCGAAACGATGTGAATGAAAATTACGATCCTAAACAAATCAATTTCCTCGAGAAATCGTTCGACATTCAACTTACAAAATCGTGCACATCGTCCATCAACGAAGGAGGTCCACCGGAACGATGATGAGACGACATGACGAGTATATTTTGCTTGCAATTATACTAAAACGAAATCGATCGGTTGTTTTGACGAAAAAAATTAATTATTTCGTTGCTTCGAAGGAACAAAAGCTTTCTCTTGCTTCATATTGACAAACAAAATATTCGAATGATCTCATTGGCGTCGTCGTTTGACCAATGAGAATAAATCGAGCTAATTGTTCGCATAAAAAACGACGAAATTTTCGTTCGAAAAAAAAAACAATTTCACAAATAAAATTCATCGAATTTTTCAATCGAAAAAAAATCGACGAATTTTTTTCTCGACGAACATTTTCACATTTTTTGTCTATTCGGAGGCCAAAGTGAATTGAATAGGGCCATGTAGTATTTATTTATTTCTTTTAATAAAATAACCATTCACGTCCAGTTTTGACCATGAACATCATTCATCCGTTGTTTTCGTTCTTTCTCTTCTAGATTTCTATCTACTTGTGACAGAAAATACATCATCATGGGTCGTATGCATGCTCCAGGGTAACAAATTTTCTTCCCTTTTCGAATTCAATTCTCTTCTTCTCTCATCTAGAAAGGGTATTTCAGACTCTGCTTTACCCTACAAACGAACAGTTCCATCAGTAAGTCGCAATTCGATTGAAATCTTTGTTTTTTTTTCTCGAACTTAACAATTTAGTGGCTTAAATTAACATCCGAAGATGTTGTTGATCAAATTTGCAAATTAGCAAAGAAAGGTTTAACACCATCGCAAATCGGTGTCATTCTTCGAGATTCACACGGTGTTGCTCAAACACGTTTCGTCACCGGAAGTAAAATTCTACGTATCATGAAAGCAAAAGGTCTCGCACCGAGTAAACCCGAAGATTTACATCATTTGATCAAGAAAGCCGTCGCTATTCGTAAACATTTGGAACGTAATCGAAAGGACAAAGACTCAAAATTTCGTTTGATTCTTGTCGAAAGTCGTATTCATCGTTTGGCACGTTACTACAAAACCAAGAATGTCCTACCGCCAACATGGAAATACGATTCATCAACAGCTGCTGCTCTTCTTGCTTAAAAATCCTCAAGTCTAAACATGATTTGTTTTGCTAAAAGAAGAATAAAATAAAAATAAAACAAAAAAAAATCTGTCGTTTTTTTTTTCGTGAAGAATATCACGTGTTGTGATTGATTTCAGATTGAAATAAGTGCGATGGCCGCACAAGAACTTATCAATATTCTCGAGCGAACTGTTACTGGCTGTAAGTTTTAGCAAACAAACGAAGAAAAAGAAAGAAGATTTTGCTTGTTTTAGCACAAGTTGATTTGGAAAATGCACGAAATTTCCTCGATAAAGCAGCTGAACAGAATTTAGTACGTCGAGAGATGATTTGTTTTGTTGGTTTTTATGTTGAAATCTGTTTGTTTTAGCCGGAATTATTGAAGCAATTGTCAGATATTTTGAGTAATCCATCGAATAATCAAACAGCACGTGTTCAAGCAGGTAGAAAATCGAGTTGCAAAAGGTGAATTTTCATTGATTGATTTGATGAATTCTAGCTTTACAATTGAAAAACGCTCTTTACTCCCGAGATAACATCAAAAACTGCCAAGAACGTTGGCTTCGAATCCCCGACGACGTTCGAAATCACGTCAAAACCAACTGTTTCAACACTCTCGGCACCGAATCCACCAAACCGTCTCAAGCCGCTCAATGCGTCGGCTACATCGCCTGTGCCGAATTGCCTCGTGGTCAATGGCGAGACTTAATCGACCGGTTAGTCGGCAACGTCACAACCGCCGGCCGATCGGACTCGGGCCGAGAAGCCAGTCTCGAAGCACTCGGCTACATCTGTCAAGACATCGACTCGAACGTTCTCGTTCCACAAAGCAACGTGATTCTCACAGCGCTCGTCTACGGCATGCGGAAGGAAGAGGCCAATGATAATGTTCGACTTGCTGCCACGACAGCCATGCTGAACTCGTTGGAATTCACGAAGAATAACTTTCAGAACGACAGCGAACGGCATTACATCATGCAGGTCGTGTGCGAAGCGACGCAATCGCCGAATTTGAAGATTCAAGTCTCTGCTTTGCAAAATCTCGTTAAAATCTTGACTTTGTACTATGATTATATGGAGTACTACATGGGCCCAGCGTTGTTCGCGATTACAATGGACGCTATGAAGTCACCACACGATGAAATCGCTCTTCAAGGCATCGAATTCTGGTCGAACGTGTGCGACGAAGAATACGAACTTCAATTAATTCAACAAGAAGCTCAAGAACAAAGCCGTCAGCCCGAACGAATCAGTCGTTACTACGCTCGTGGCGCTCTGCCCTACTTAGTTCCCGTTCTACTCCAACGCTTAACAATGCAGGAAGACACCGACGACGACGACGATTGGAACCCGTGCAAAGCCGCTGGCGTTTGCTTGATGCTGCTCGCCAATTGCGCTGAAAACGCGGTGATTCAATATGTTTTCCCGTTCGTCAGCGAGAACATCAAACATGTTCAATGGCAACATCGAGAGGCCGCTGTCATGGCGTTCGGCTCGATGTTAGAAGGGCCTGACGTCGCCAGTATCAAGCCAATCGCCGAACAAGCGATCCCGTTCTTGCTCGAGCTGTTACGCGACTCGAATGTCGCCGTTCGAGACACGACAGCGTGGACGATCGGTCGAATATTCGAGTTCGTTTCGCAGGCTGTTCTCAACGAACAAGCCATTCGATCGATCGGCAGCGTTCTCGTCAACGGACTCAACGATGTGCCTCGTGTAGCGACGAATATCTGCTGGTCGTTTTCGAGTTTAGCTCGAGCGGCGTACGAACACGCCGAATGCTCGGACGAGGACGAAACGCCGAACACGTACTTCCTTTCGCCATTTTTCGATGAAATCGTCAAGAAACTCATCGAAACAACCGACAGACCCGATGGAAATCAATCGAATCTACGAAACGCCGCTTACGAAGCGCTCATGGAAATGATTCGTCACAGTCCGAAGGATTGTTATGTCACCGTTCAAAAAACGACAGTCACCGTTCTCGATCGATTGAATCGAGTGATTTCAGTCGAAAATCACGCGTCGAATCCGAACGATCGCGTGCAAATCACCGATCTTCAATCACTTCTCTGTGCAACTCTTCAAAGTGTACTCAGAAAAATGCATCCCAACGATGCACCGCTCATTTCCGATCCCATCATGCAAGCTCTTCTATCCATGCTCAAAACAGCCAACGGAAAGACCAGCGCCGTGCAAGAAGACGCTCTCGTCGCCATCGGCACGCTCGTCGAGGTCTTAGGAATCAATTTCCTCAAATACATCGATCACGTTCTGCCGTTTCTCTACGAAGCTTTGAACAATCATTCGGAATACCAAATCTGCGCAGCTGCTGTCGGCATTGTCGGCGACTTAAGTCGATCGTTACTCGACAAACTAGCGCCCTACTGCGATCAAATCATGACACATCTATTAACCTGTCTCAGCGACGATAAACTTCATCGTTCAGTCAAACCGCAAATTCTAAGCACGTTCGGCGATATTGCGCTTGCAATCGGCGGTTTCTTCAAGAAATATCTCGAACACGTTCTCAACACATTGAATCAAGCATGTCGTGCGCAAATCGCGAGCAATGATTACGATATGATCGATTATTTGAATGAATTACGTGAAGGTTGTCTATCGGCGTACACGGGAATTATTCAAGGTTTGCGAAATTCAGCGAGTTCGACAGGCGATTCGAGTGAAGTGCCGTTGATTATGAGTCAAATGCCGTTTTTATTCGAGTTTATCGAGACAATCGCTCGGGATGTGAACAAATCGGACTCGCTTCTCGGCTCGGCCATTGGGCTAATTGGTGATTTAGTTACGTCCTATGGTCGGCAGATGACGAATTATGTCGAAAGAGATACGATTGAGAAGTTATTAATCGAAGGCAAACGATCGAAAGTGATCAAAACGAAAACTTTAGCAACATGGGCAAGCAAAGAAATTCGAAAGATTAAGAATAATTGAACATAAATACGCAAAGTGTAACTTTTCTTTTCTTTTTTATTGTGTGAAGTGAGAATGCTCTTGAGATATTTTCTACTTTTATTATTATTATTTTTCTTCTTCTTCTTCTTCTTCTGCCAAACAGATATTTTCCTTGTACGATTTTCTTCTAGTAGTTATTTTAAAACAGAAAACCAATCAAACGAGAACGCTGGTCGTATTCCTTTTGATCTTTCTTCTTCTCTAAGAAGAAGACATTCTTTTCTTTTCTTTTTTTGTTCGGTCCTACCGGTGATGCATCTTCTTAGTCTCGAATCTCTCCTGTATTTGTATGTTTTCTTCCTTCTTAAACAAGTCATTGTCTTTCTCTGTATGTGTGTGTGTGTGTGCTACTGATACTGTCAATTGTGAATGTGAGTAACTACGAACGATCATTCTCTTTTCTTCTTAAAATAAAACAAAAAAGAAACATAAGTATTTGATCATATAAAAAAAATGAGCCTTGTTTTTGAATGTCTCGATGCCCTACAATCTTAAGTAACATACTATCTCGAAAGTGAATCGATTTGTTAACGATGAATTTCCTGTGATTACAGTGCGTTTCTTTATATACAATAAGAAATTTGATTCAGTCGTCTTGCTATTGATCAATCATGAAGAGAATGAGAATCAACGGATAATCCAATATGATTAGAGAAAATAATCCATTGAGAAAAAGAAAAATGACAAAATTCAATCGAGTTTATCTTCCGAATGCTGCAGTGCGTCTCAATCATATAACCTTGAACAACAAATGTAGGTGCAAAACATTTCATTATCATTATTATAGAAATTCACTTGTGTTGAAGTACTAACCTACGGACATGGTCTTTTCTATCCTATTGTATTCAATTGAGAGAAGAGAATAGTGCTTTTTTGTATTTATATATATTTGCATTCTTTTTGCAGTTCCTGACGATGTAGTCGATTCCTAACAAATGAATTTTCACGTTTATATCCTACGATTAATGTTTACTATTGTATTGATTTGTTTGCTTATTTGTAATCGAAAAACGGAGATATTCGTTGATGGAAGTGTTGTAAAATCATCATTACCATCGGCATCATCTTCGATTGTATTTCGTGGATTGAAAATCAATTCATCGACTTTATCTGATGAACAACGATTGTTCTATACGCTTATGAAAGGCTATGAGAAAGCAGTTCGACCAACGAAAAAAGCATTAGATCCTGTTATTGTTAAACTCGGCATAACATTGACACAAATAATGGATCTTGTACGAGATAATTACATTTGACACATTTTATCTTTCTTTTATTTTTAATTTTAATAATTTGATTTAGGATGAACGAAATCAGATTATGACGACGAATATTTGGCTTGATCAAGTGAGATTGTCGAAATGAGCGAGAATTTCTTTTTTAATCTTTCGATTCAAAGGAATGGACCGATGACTTTTTGAAATGGAATCCAGATGATTTCGGTGGATTAAAAAAAATCCGTATACCCTGTCGACAAATCTGGCTGCCAGACATCGTTCTTTACAATTCAGCTGATGATTACACGCAAGGATACATGCAAGCATTGGCAATGGTCAGTTCCGATGGGACCGTTTTTTGGCCACCAATTGTTAAATTTCGATCGACATGTAAAATCGATATAACCTGGTAATTTTTACTAATCGAAAAAAATAAATAAAAGATTGATTTTGTAATCCGAAGGTTTCCATTTGATGATCAATTATGTTTTCTGAAGTTCGGCTCGTGGACATACGATGCCACTCAAGTATTTCTCACGAATCGTTCCGAAAATGTCGATACATTAAACTATGTCGATAATGGCGAATGGAAACTTTTGACATACTGGAGTATTCTCTCGAAAGTCACCTATCCTTGCTGCGATGAATCCTATTTCGATTTAAAATTCTATTTTCACATTCGACGTCGAACATTATATTACACATATAATGTTATTATACCTTGTATAATGCTTTCAGTTTTAACTTGTTTAACATTTTATTTGCCAACAGAATCCGGAGAAAAAGTGTCATTGGGCTTAACAGTTCTTCTAGCTTTTTCTGTATTTATGCTTTTAATTGCTGAAGCAATGCCAGCTACAAGCGAGTTCATTCCATTAATTGGTAAAATCATTGTTAAGAATTCTTAAAAATTTCAATTTTTTAAAAAAAATTCTAGGTATTTATTTCACTGTTGTCATGGGATTAACAAGTTTATCCGTTCTCTTAGCTGTTGCTCTACTCAACGTTCATTTATACGGTTCAGCATTGAAACCAGTTCCTTCTCGTCTACGTCAAATTCTCTTTCACCGTCTAGCACCATTGCTTTTTGTTACATTACATCGTGCAGCGAATATTCAAGAACAGAAAAATCCTCGACGCTCGACAGTCAAAGCACTACGACGTGCAACAACAATTTATAATACAGTTTTTCTCAGTGAAAACGACCTACTTCCAAATAAAACTCAACAACAAGAACCATCGGAACACACATTTCAATCGACAACAATCAATAATAATACAAATACAAATTCTGATTCAACTCAAGTGTCAAATATACGATCAACATCCGAATCATTGAGTGAATGTAAACGTCTTTTAACTGATTTAAATCGATTAATTCTACGGCCAACAGACAATTTCGAAGAAGAACAACTGACACGCGATTGGCAAAATGTTGCTTTAGTTCTCGATCGTTGCCTTTTATATTTATATATTATTCTAACAGCTGTTTTAACAATTGTCACACTAGTTCTTGCACCTCTATTAAAAACTGTACCGCAACGACCGGATTATTTTCATTTGAATATAACTCGAGATTAATGAAACTTTTTTGTTTTGTTATGTTTTATGATTTTGAATCAAGAATTCTTTTTCTCAGTAAAACAAAAAAAGAAGATCGTTATCATTTGTTTCAAAACTTGCCTCGTCATTTGTAAGACACGATAGAAAACTGATATTCTATATTTGCATAGATTTAAACAGCAGATATCTTTCTATTCTATCCAAGGATGACGACGGCGAAAGTGACATTGTTAAAAAGGACAAACGAGATAAAAACCACAGGACACTTTTCTTTTCGGTTCGTTTTATTCTAGATGAAATCGTTTATTGCTATCGCTTTTGTTTGTTCATTGATCGGTCTTGCGGCCAGTGCTTCATTGGCTCGTACGAAACATCTAACAGCCGATCCTACTACAATCAATGTAACGATTGTTTATACACCGGGAATCAACACTACACATATTGGTTTTGTTGCAACAAATCTTGCAGCCAACGGTTGGGCTGCTATTGGTTTTTCACAAAATAAATCGATGGTAAATCGAAAGATAATATTCGAAATGATGATTTCTTCTTGTTTTTAATAATAGGGTCAAGCTCATGTCTTCTTAACTAAACGATTTTCAAATGACTCCGTTCTTTTGAAACGATACATCAATCCATATCATCATCGATATCCTTTACCAGCTGGTTCGGAACAAGGTGGTGATTTAGATGTTCTCACCGCAAAATATGCTGATGGTGTTGTTACAGTTGCCTTTTCATTGAGTCATTTCAATACAACACAAGAAGCACTTGGCGATTTAATCCCTCTCTCACAAACAGGCACATTTTTCCCGATTGCTGCTGTTGGTACTTTAGATGATGATAGTAAGTCATTCGAATCGATTTCATTTTGTGTTTGTTTATTATTTGTTGTTAAACCTTTTAGCCGAACCAAATTATCATGAAGATACACGTGCTATTCTCGATGGTGTCGTTCAATTGGACAAACATCATGAACTTTTTTATACAACTAAAACTGAAGCTGCCAGTATCAAATTAAGCAACTTCTAAATCAATCAATTCCTTCAACAAAAACAAATGAACAGAATAAATCATTGATTTTTTCCCTTCTTGCTCTTATTTTTAATCAAACAATTCTATTGCTAATTTCTATCTTTTTCTAATTCTATTCTAAATAAACATTCGCCATCTATTCCAGGTCTCGAAGATTATATACTTCTTTGTTTATATCTCCCTTTCTGTATGTATGTATGTATAACAATACCATATGAATAGAAGCAAACGGATTGATATTTCCTCATTGTTATCACGCAAATGGCTATTTTAATGGCCAATAGGGAGTAATGAGTGGTATTAACAGGTTTCGAAACGAAACTTTGAACTTTGAAGAGCAACACATTTAGTTTGAAAAAACAATCAACAAGATTTTTTGATGATCTGCTTTTATGACTCACAGTGACTCGAGAAAAAAGGAGATGCGCTGTCACGATTCCTGTTCGACTATATTTTTTTGTTTAGATAAACACAATGTTTTTAAATAACAACATTCTTTATCACTTTCGAATTTGTATCGTCATAATGGACTCAGCATTAAAGTTTTGAATCCTGTGCAATGGAGTGCACCTATATATTTACATTCGAATGAAACAAAAAATTTCTATCCACTACCGGTTCTTCTGACGAAAACAAACAGGTCTTATCTTTGATTACACTGCTTTTTCATGCAGGTAAATATAATATTTTACACATTTCGTGCATGCATTCTTAATAGCATATTCACACTCATCCCAATCATTGCTAAATTGATTCCGTTAGAGAGAAACCCAACAAAAAATGTGAAATATGAATACATATGGAGGAGGACTTGTTTTTGTGCTGTACTTTTTCGGTACGATGATTGATGTTGATTGTTTTTAGATGAAAATCTGTATCATATTATTAGCTTTGATATTTTCATCTTTGGTCGATGGAAAAGATTCAATATCATCATTAGACGAATCTACGAATGAACAAATATTATATTTTAATGATAATGACAGTCCGACAATCAATGTCACATGGACATACACTGATTCCACTAAAGTGACAAATATTTCGATGACTGTAACAAATTTGGATGCTGGACAATATGCTGCTGTCGGTCTTGGACAAACTGCATCGATGGTATGAATTAGATAAAAACCACCTTATTAAATTAATATTTTATTGTAGGGTGAAGCACATGTGTTCATTTGTAAACGTCTTTCAAATAATAGTATTACTCTCGAAAGATATATTAATCCAGGGAAACATAACAAATCGATACATGCTGGATCAGAACAAGGTGGTGAATTAACGAATGGTCAACTTTCATTTAAAGATGGTATTGTTACTTGTCAATTTACTCTATCGAATTTTCCAACTGAATCGCTGAAACAAGTCGGAACACTAAATCCACTATCACAATCAGGATCTTATCATCCATTATTCGCTGTTGGACCGTTAGATTCCAACGGTAAAGTCTACTTATATTCAAGTTAGATAAACAAAAATTTTGTTTTTATATAATTTAGATGAACCAAAATATCATGAGGATACAAAAGAAGCTCAGGATAATACCGTTCAATTAAATAAACAAGAAACAATTTTATATGGAATAACCACAACGACAACAAGTATTACGACGACAGCACGTCCCGCAACTACAACACCTCCTGGTGGTGTTAGTATCAATGCTACATGGACATTCGACAGTGAAAACAATGCAACAAATATTACGATAATAGTGAGAAATCTTGCTGAAGAGCAATATGCTGCTGTTGGTCTCGGTCAATCTCAATCTATGGTATGAACCAGTTAATGTCATCTTATTAAATTAATAGTTTATTATAGGGTGAAGCACATGTGTTCATTTGTAAACGTCTTTCAGGCAATAATATTACTCTCGAACGATATATTAATCCAGGTAAACATAACAAATCGATGCATGCTGGATCAGAACAAGGTGGTGAATTGATAAATGGTGCACTTACATTTAACGACGGCATAGTTACGTGTCAGTTTGTTTTGTCTAATTTCACCAGTGAATCATTCGAACAAGTCGGAACATTAAATCCACTATCGCAATCAGGATCCTATTATCCATTATTCGCTGTTGGATCATTAGATGGCAACAGTAAGCTCTAATTAGTATTACTTTACAGGATTTCATTTTCTTTGCAATATGCAGATGAAGTAAAATATCATGAAGATACAAAAGAAGCTCAAGGGAATACTGTTCAATTAAATAAACAAGAAACAATTCTATATGGAATAACAACAACTACATCGAGTAGTACACCGACAACTGTTACAGCTACGTCAACTACATCGGGTAGTACACAGACAACTGTTACAACTGTGTCAACTAGTACGGCGACAGCACCTCCTGGAACTACGACACCAGCTGGTGGCGTAGGTATTTATGTGCAATGGTCATATACCGAGTCTACTAAAGTGACCAATATTTCGATGACTGTAACAAATTTGGATGCTGGACAATATGCTGCTGTCGGTCTTGGACAAACTGCATCGATGGTATGAATTAGATAAAAACCACCTTATTAAATTAATATTTTATTGTAGGGTGAAGCACATGTGTTCATTTGTAAACGTCTTTCAAATAATAGTATTACTCTCGAAAGATATATTAATCCAGGGAAACATAACAAATCGATACATGCTGGATCAGAACAAGGTGGTGAATTAACGAATGGTCAACTTTCATTTAAAGATGGTATTGTTACTTGTCAATTTACTCTATCGAATTTTCCTACTGAATCACTCAAACAAGTCGGAACACTAAATCCACTATCACAATCAGGATCTTATCACCCATTATTCGCAGTAGGACCATTAGACGACAACAGTAAGAGCTAATTAATATTACGTTAAAGGATTTCATTTTTTTTTGCAATATGTAGATGAACCACAATATCATGATGATACAAAACAAGCTCAAGATAATACTGTTCAATTAAACAAAAATGAAACAATAAGTTATGGAATCGGAACAACTACTCAATCTCCGTTTACAACTACTCAAACTGCTTCTCCAACTGCGCAAGTGGGTGTCAATGTCACAGTGACCTATACGCCCACAAATAATGTAACAAACATTACGATGATAGTAACAAATCTTAAATCAAATCAATACGCTGCATTTGCTTTTGGACAAAATAAAGCTATGGTACAGATACACAATCGATTTTATACAATTTTGTTTTTGAACTTTTTTTTATTCACTGTAGGGTGAAGCTCATGTATTCATGTGTAAATTACTTACTGATAACCACGTTACTATAGTTCGATATAAGAATCCTTTGGGACATTCGGAGCCCGAAGACACAAGACCAGGTGACGGTGGTGTCATGACAAATGGCCAACAATTATATGAAAATGGTGTTGTTACATGTCAATTTACTCTTTCAAATTTTAGTAATAGTATATCCAACAAAGTTGGAACATTGAGACCACTAACTCAAACCGATAGTTATTTTCCATTGTTTGCCATCGGATTACTCGGTGATCAAAGTAAATTATTTCTTAGTTTGAATTTGATTTAATCTCGATAAAATATTGTAGATATACCACAACAACATGCTGCTGATTCTCGTGTAGCTCAAACAAATCCAATTCAATTAAATCAAAATCAATCCGTTGTCTACAATGTGAATAATCCAACAACTAACTCGAAAAAATACTTTCAAGTACACGGTATTCTCATGATTATCGTTTGGATATTTCTTTCATCGACTGCTGCCATCATTGCTCGTTATTTTAAAACATCTTGGGGCAGTAAATTCATCTGTGGTAAAGCAGCTTGGTACACAATTCATCGTTTTGTCATGTCTCTCAGTGTTATTCTAACGATGATTGCATTTCTTTTTGTTTTGGTTGCATTACAAGGCAATTGGGTTAGTTCAGATGAGGACGTTAAACACTATGCTCATTCGATAACAGGCGCTATCGTGATAAGTTTTGCTTTCTTTCAACCGTTTCTCGCACTTTTTCGTTGTGATCCCGGCACTCGTTATCGTTTTATATTCGATTATCTACATGCATTCATCGGTGTTTCGGCGTTGCTTCTCTCGATTGTCACTCTATTTTTCGCCACATATTTCAAATTTTTCGAAGGCAAGGAGGGTGCTCGTATCATCATGATTATTTGGACGATATGGATTGTTTTTATTTATATGGCCTTTGAAATCATTCGACGGTATTTCACTATGAGAAATGGAAATGTTGGTTATACAAATGTCGATATATCGAATAAACGTGTTGATGACGACGATGATTCATTTGCAGCATCGATATCATCGACTCGTGAAACAAGTGAACAGAAAATCAAAAATGTTCTTTTGGCTTTACACATTCTCATCGCTGCGATACTTTCGATATGGTTTAGTTCACTTGTTCAATAAAAATATTTTCGTGTTTTTTTTTACTAAAGAAATTTATTTTTCAAAATAAAATAAAATAAAATAAAAAAAAGTTTAATCGACAATACGGGACGGTTTTCCAGGTCGAGCGGGTTTGATGGATCCTTGTTGAATACTTGCTTTTATGCTACTATTTCTCCATGATTGCGCTTTGTCGATTTGTGCATTGACTTTCTGTGGTGTTAACTCTTTCGTTTGAGTGTTATTCATAATTGTCGGTTGTAGTTTACTTTCCAAACCTCGTAGGATAATATACGTATGTTGTAAATAAATCGGTTCGGGTACTTCAAACGTTTGAATATCCATTTCGGTGATATTACCTGTCCAAAGATCAGTTCGTTCGAGATAGATTTGTAGCGAAACATCAAGAAGAACGTTGACATTCGAGAGAACACGAACCATGATACGTTTGAGAATGGCAATCCATGGTTGGACAGTTTTGAGTGACGGTGCAATGTTTGCTTTTTCGTATGTTGATGAAACGAAATCGGCAACGAATTTCTTTCGTTCATCTTCGGAGAAATTCTCTTCATTCAAATCTTGTTTGATATAATGACGAAGAACTTGATCATAGGCAATCTCTTCGATTAATTCGTAAATATCGATGAGATATTTCAATTGAATCGTGGCAAATGGTTGTTTTTGAAGAATATTATCACGAAAACAAGCGGGCAAACGAATACAATTTTCAATCGAAGATTGTATCGTCCATGAATTGATATTTTCTTCATTATCAATATTTCTCAAATAGGTAAAAATATGATCAATCGAACCGAGACAATTCAAAATGTCGTCGTTCTTCATGCTGATAAGAAAATTTTTCAATTTGAATTTATCATTTTCCGGATATGGGTCCTGTTGAATTTGTTTTCTTACATCGTTAATGAGCGATGTATTTTCACTGTAAAGTTCGAATTGATAATTGAGAAAATGTAATTGACTCGTATCGAGTAATGGCAAACTGCCAATGAGATTTCTCAATGTTAATTCCATTTGTTCGAAATCGAATATAATGTCTTGACTTTTACCGTAGAGATAATTAATCGTAAAACCATCGCCTAACAATTTCAAACTGAGATAATTGGCATCGAATTTCAGAACATATTCGGAACGTATCGATTGCAATGGTATGGCATTCTTTTCATACGGATTCGTTTGTGTATCTTGAAGAATTCGATGATGAAAAAATTGAACGATTTCATTTTGTAGTTCGCCTAATGTTTTCAAGCAAGCAGCTAGAAGAATACTACTGTCATCTTTCGATGTATTCAAAAGAACCATAGCTAATTTCGTGTGTCGTGCAAAGTCAATTTTGTCAAGATGACGTTCGAATTTCGGCGTTTGACAATTGTATCGAACTTCTTTCAGCTCGAGTTTATACCAAGCATCGACGAATTGTTCGTAGTATTGTGTTATGAAATCTGAATCGGATGAATCAGTTAAATAATGAGAAATCGGTGTTTCCGATGCGTCGTTTCGTTTGATACGATGATTGAATTTTTCGATGAGATAATTCGTAAAGACGATAATCGGATGAAGATATTGAATATTTTGAAAATCATCGAGTCGTTTGAGAAGAAAATTCGTGACGGGATATCGGATGTCACTGAATGGAATCGATTCTAATCGACGACGAAATTCATCGAGCGGATTTTTCGTGTAAATATTCGTTACATTGAAGTAACTTAAGAACGGGTATTTCAATTCGTTTTCATTGAGTTCATCGACGAAATTCTCCAATGATGTTTCTTCGTTTTGTCGACGAATAAATGCTGTATAACTCGTTTTGTATTCAGTGATTTCATCGCCTATCGAATTGAGATGAGCAAAAATGAGTTTTTCTTCGAGTAATTTTTCGAGTTGCATCACTCGTTCGTTTGTATTCAACGAACCACGACAAATAAAATCATTGCTAAGTAAATGATTGAGTAATTTATAAAGCCAAATATACGAATCTTCATTGTCTGTTGTTTGCTGACTGAGTAATTCGAAATCTTTTTCGTAATGTTCACGAAAATAATCCGGTTTAGCCAGTTCACCAGTTTGTATGAATGATAAATCATTGAGAAATAGGAGAACAACATGCGTTAGTAGATGATGAAATCGATAGGATATCGTTCCATTTAAATGGTCGGATTTTTCTTGTTTTGTACTGACATCCGTTGTTGCAAAGTGTCGATATCCAAATCTTGGTGTTTTGTTATATTTTTCGATGTAACTTTCAATATATTTAAAAGCTTCGTCGATTTTCAAACGTATTTGCGGTGGATCACGTTCGATAAGTACGCCGTAAGCTTGAGCACCGATATCTTTGTGACATAGAGGACAAATACTGCGAGCAACAGGCACACCGCAATTAACGAAATAGAACATCCAGAGACAATCTTCTGAACAACGGTAAATATATTTTCCTGGTTCGTGAATAACATTTTGATCTAAACGTTCTTTGACTGTTTTCTTAACGTCTAACATTTGTGTTAGAACGGGATCATTCGGAATAAGACCAGGCAGACAGACAGATGTTTGAATATGTTTGGCGTAGTCTTCGGGCATTTTGAGATTGCCATCGAAAAGAAGACTGCTGAAATAGGTTGCATGCGAAAGTGCTTTTGTCGAAAGAAGAAAAGCGATGATGTTCAAAGCGAATAGACGTTGATGAACTTGATTGACTGTCATTTGGGAATTCAATTGAAAATACGATGAATCCGAAAAGTTTCTACAGAGAAAAACAAGAAATTTATAACCGGTTCGATCGAAACATTCGATAATTTCTTTGGTTAGATCATTTTCGATGATTTGTTGATATTTATTATTAATGCCAATATCATTGTTCAAATAGAATCTTGCGTAATAATGAATAAACCACATGAGAAAACTGTAGGACATCGATTGACTTTTTCGACATTGTGAAAGTAATTTTTGAATATCCTTTACATCTTGACTGTCGGTTAGAATTCGATCAACCGACATGAAATCTTCTCGACATTCGAATAATGGCATTGGAAGAACCAGTTTCGATCGTATGTATTCATTTTGTCGACTCATTTGACTATTGAGAATCTCGGGTAGCCAAGTAATATTTCGAAATTGAATGTGTTCTTTCAAACCTTGCAATGTTTGATTCGTTTTTAACATTTGTCGTAATTGTTTGATGAGAAACAGTTTAATTGTCGAACAAATCAATGATTCATTTCGTGTAAGATATTGATCGATTTCGAGTAGAATCGGATCGTTGATTCCATTGAAAAAACCGATGGCATACAGTTGAACATAGAATTTAATCCAAGATATTAAACAGATTAATTTCGATCCATGTTGATTTTCAGGTATTTGTAAAGCATTGACATTGTCTTGAAATTGTTGAAATTTATCTTGAAGATATTGAAGAATCGATTCTTCGGTATCATCGAAATTAACGATTAGACGCATGTGAATACGCGTGGTGAAAAGATGTTCAATTTTTTGTTTCGAATCATTTAAATCGCGTAAACATTCATCGAATTGTTGATAGATATCGATCAGTTCTTGAACACCTTCATCGTCACTTGTCGATGGGATTTGTCCATCGAATAGTTCGATCATTTCACGAAATTGTAATGTTTGATCAATTGATTGAAAGATTTTACCTGAATATTGCCAGAGTTCATTTTGCGGTTGACTTAATAATCGAATTAATTCTAAATAATCGCCGTTGTGTTTAAAAAGCCAATCTTTGAGTAGTTCACTTTCAAGTTTCAATAACGTTCGTTGAACGTTACTTTCATTTGTTGTCGGGTGATTACTTTGAATAATTTGTCGTAAACGGTCGATACAATGATGAATATCTTTGCATGTTTCCAATTGATTATCTGCGAACACATGTTGATTAAAATCTCGAAGAACATCGAGTGATTTCTCCGATGAAATCAACGTTGTTATACAACGAATTAAACTAATAAACGAACGAAGTTTTTCGAGATTATCAACCGAATAATTTCTAAGACCCATAATACTTTGTGCAACAAGACTATATGTTGTTGTTAAATGCTCGATATTTTTAACTTGTTTAATAACTTTCGATGAAACGAGATATTCGATGAGATTCATGAGACTCGTTTCAATGAATGCATCATCTTGACATTGGAATGTTTTTTGTTCGGGAGAAAAACGTTGTCTCGGTGGAAGTAAATAGAAATTTTCATTGGTTAAAATTAAATTATAAAATGAACTATCATTTTCAATCGTTCGATTATCATTTTCCTTCAAGACAATTAATTGTCGATTTAATAATTGTTGAAAATCATTTTCATTGATTAATTTCGTACTTATTTCAAATAAACGAAAGATTTTAAATAATTCATTGAAATTAATCAGAATTAATTTCAATCGTTCGACATAAGTTCGAGTTGGATTCATCGTTATCAAACGAAAGAGAAAATCCGATGAAAGATCATAGATTTTCGATTCTTCTTGTGCTAAAATCAATTGATCGGATAAATACCAATCGAACAATGTTTGATCATTAAGTATGAGATCAATATTCGTTCCATAGATACTCTTATTTCTCAATTGTTTGAGAGCTAGCTGCATGAGATCATCTTCATTCGTATTCTCATCGGTTCGATCGAGAACAACCTGTCGAATTGATCGAATGATTTCGTATTCACTTCCTGCACATGGATAATGAAGATTAAATATCAATGGCATATCGATCATATCGAGATTAATAATCGATGTATCGATCGATTCAAGTGTTGTATTCAAACAATCGAGCCAAATCTTGGCAAAATGTTGATTCGAATTTTCAGCTAGGAATGTATCGATAAATGCGAATTTTTCTAAATGTCCCAGAAGGATGACAAGATAACTTTCATAGAATATCGAAATTGTCATTTGAAGTGCATCATTCAATGATCGACATGTACCAATAAGTATTCCATTCGTGAGTAGATCTCGTCGCCAATCATTGAAACGTTTTAATGATTGTTGACTGATTAATTTCATAAGATTAGTTTCAATAATTTGTCGAAGTGCCGATTTTTCACTAAGATTTTTAACCATTAGATTTCGTCGTCTATTAATTGTCGTAATTTCTTGATTTTGTGAAACCGTATAACGAAATTTCGTTAGACAACGTTCGATTAATTCATCGAAATTGCATTCAGATAGAACAAAATCTTCGTATGAAACTAAAGGTATATACGATGGATTGAGAAGAATTTCTTTGGGAACGAATCGATGTCGTTTCAAATCGTTGATCATTATCGATGGCCAACCATTGAAAAGAACTTCATTTTCTGTTTGATTTAAAAGATTTCGTTGCAGATGAAAAATCAGCCAAATGCCACGTTTCGAATTCAATGATGATGATGCATGAGTATTGAGAAGAATATGTTTAAGAAGAAGAACATGTTCATGTTCTTGATGATAATCAACACGAATTAAAAGTAAACGTCGTTGATTATCCTGTTGTTGATAATGTTCTTTGATTTTATTCGTTAATTCAACTTCAGTTTTGAATATACTCAAAAGAACTTCTTCAATTTCGTCACTTGGATAGTCGATTGTTTGATAGAACTGTGTGTATGTATAGATGATTTGATGTGTGAGAGCATCTTGTGCAAGTGCTTGTTGAAGAACGGATTCGAATGAAAGATTTGTATGAACATCGTAATATTGATCGATAAACGAACGATGTGTACCATCGGTTTGCAACGAAAGAATCAATGGTAAATCGAATGAACTTGTTTGCATTAATCGTTTCAAGCAAAATTCAATAATTTGAGACGTATTTGTATCATCATGAATCGATAATTGTAGTTGTTCGAATGCGTCAATAACGAGATTACAAATGTAATCGTTACTGTAATCGACGAATAGATGTTGTAGAAGAGGAAAATATTTATTTAGATTTGTTGGAAGTAATGAAACGAGTTGATTGAGAAGATCAGTCGTAATTAACCAGATACGTTCGTGAACAAGAGATTTCATGTCGACAAGATGTTTTTCGAAACGATTGAGAAATGGTGGATCACATTTATCTAAATCCGATTTACGAACAAAAACAATACAATAGAAATCATCATTGACCAAACAACGTGGATGATAGAGTGCACCGAGAGCTATTCGACAGTAATTCTTCTTTCCTGAAACGGCAAAATTTTGATTGAATAAATCGTATAAATTATCATATAAATGTCTCATTCGTCGCATGATTAGTGTCACATTTGTTTCAGCATATAAAATCACATCCATAAGAACTCGATAATTGTACTGTTCGGTATAGGTTTGTCCGGCAATTAAATCTCCTGAAAAACTACTACCGATTAATGTTCGTACGCTTGATGATTGTTGTTGAACGAGAATATACCGTTCAACGTAATCAATGACGCTTTCATTCTCAGCGATTAACATAAGATATCGACCTTGTCGAGATGTCAATCGTCGATCGAGTAGCTGTTTGAATGTTGGCGGTTTGAATTGTTGAAGTAAATGTATTCGATGAATATGTTCACAGAAATGCATCCAAAGATATTCCGAACCATTCAACATACCATCGAAATTAATAACCAACTGTTGAAGAATACATTCGTATGGACTCGATTGAGCTTCATTTTCGAGTAGATCTCGAACAACACCTTTGATTAACGAATAAAAATCTCGTAAACCGAAATAATTCGTATATTTCATTTTGTCTGGATGTTTTTTCAATTCTTCATATAATTCAAAATAGGATACAGCTAAAGCATCGATCAGCTGATTATCAATACGATTGAGTTGACCTTCTTGTGGTATCATTGATTTCGAAATAATCTGTGCAGTTAACTTCAAATCATCGACATCAGGATCTGTACATGACAAATAAAGTGCACGATTCATTTTCGATGCATCCAATCGCCAATTCGATAGGCCAACAAATCCGTACTGACATGTTTCGACTTCTAATTTGCCATGTAAAACTTTCAATGGATTATGTGGTGATAGTTCAGCAAGACCGATTTCATCGAAAACAACCACTGGCAAACGATTGGCATCATCTTTAGCATGAAGATATTTATCTGCACGTTGAAAAACTTTGATTATACTGTCCGATGTGCAATTCTGCGAGCCTTGATACGAAACTGTGACTAATTCAGGAAGAGTTTGAAAATATGGATCTTGGGATTGTTGACCTTTTAAGTTGTTAATAACAATTTGAACAGCTGATGTTTTACTGCAACCTGGTTTACCGCAGATAATCACTGGTATTCGATTGATAATGCAAACAAGTAGAACGAAAATATTGTCCATAAGTGCACGATTTTTGGCGGTACCAGGTGGTAATTGCATTTTTTCGATGAGTTTACGTTGTTCACCGTCGAGAATTCGAATGAGAAAGTTTGGTGTTTCAGCGATTTGAGTTAGAATTTTCGAGAGAATTGTTTCCATTCGTGTAACGTAATCTTTTCGATCTTGTGGTGAATTCAAACGATAATAATAACAAAGAAGTAACGCTAATAAACTCGAACGTCGAACTAATGTTGGAGCTTTATTTTCGCCTTCACGTTTCGTAATCGATTGATAAAACCAATTATACAATCGACAAAAACGTGCAACATCTCGTAATGAAACACTGCTTACATCTTCTAATTGTCGAAAGAATTCTTGCGATTGACAAATCGATTCAACGACGACATCAAACCATTCAGAATTTTTCTTCAATTCTCCACATGTATTCAACATTGTATCGATATATTTCCTTTCGATATCTTTTTCAAGAAAACCATAATCCCAAACGTATTCTAACATCGTCTCAGGTATTGATACGACGGTATACAGAAGTGAATTATTCGATTTTGTTCTCAATTGTGTCAACTCATAATGATCTTTTTTAATGCCAATATTATCTTTGTCGAGTTTGGCGGTTTCACGTTTACGTCTCGGTGGATTACATGCACCGAGAATGACAATATTCTTCGGTAGTTGTTGTCCTAACAAAGTTCGTTCACATGTAATCTCTTTCAGTAGACCAATGCTCGGCGTTGTATTGAATTCATCGAGAAAAATCCAAAGACGTTTGTTTTCCTCGGCACAGAGATTTGCTTTTTCGATGTAGGCTTGAAATTGTTGACAAATATCGTCACTTGTTACACCGGCATGAATATGAAAGATTTCCATTTCATCATCGAGAATTTTCTGGCAAAGAAATTGAATCAATGCTGTTTTACCACAACCGGTTTCGCCCATAATTAAAACCGGTAGACCTGATTGAACACGTAGATAGATCAGTAACATTTTAATGAAATTATCTGCTGTTAGAACATATTCACGTCGGATACGTTGAGCGAAAAGAATTTGAAAATCATCGATATGTTTCGTTGCGGATGAGCTCGGTTTGGCGAGTGTACCTTTTGCTGAACATTTCAAACAGTCCGTTTGTTTGACATCGTGTCCCTTATAGCAAATCTTGCAGATTGCTTTGATGAAAAACTTCTTCGAAAGAGTAACTAATTTTTGAAAGAATTCTTCATGTGTAAATTTGTTATAATCGGGAAACATCTGATTAACATCTTGATTTTCGTTGTTAGTCAATGCTTGATAATAGAATTGAAATGCTTGGACAATTGTCTTCGGAACAGCTGATGTTTGTTTGTAGACAAATATCGGCACGTGACTATCGGAGAAAACAAGAGTAAATGGTTTGGTTTTATCCCAACGAACAATTGAACTACTGAAATCAGCAATTTCATTATTCGATTGAGTTGAACGTTGATTTTGACGAACGGTATCGACACATAATGATGTAAATTGATTCGATGAGTCGAGTAATTCGTTAAGAATATCAACACGAGTTTGACGATCTCGAACTGCATCGACAAGAAAGAAACCACATTTCGAAAAACCCGAAAAAAGATTATAGTAAACGAATATAAATATACTCAATTGTGTCCAATTGATAAATTCTGGTTTTTTATCTTTAAGAAATTGTTCTTTCAATAAATCGATACAAATCTCTTTACTAAACATTGTTAAATTCGTTTCATTGAGATCTGTCTTGAGAATACTTTTATCTTTCAATGCATGAAGATAATTAACAACGAATTGAACGGGTAAACTATTCAATTGTGTGAGTTCAAATTCATTCCAATGCATTGCTTCGATTGAATATCGTTTCATATATTTAAACAATGAATTATTCTCGAGAAAATGATAAGAATTTGGTGATGAATCAAGTTCGATATAGATCGGCATGTCATTCGGTATTGAAATCGCTACTTGTCGAAAACGATAGCTTCGAAAGAGTAATAAACAGTACAACATTTGATTGAATTCTTTTCGATCATTAATCGGGCCAATATCGATATGTAAAGCTGATTGCGAGAATTTATCTCCATGTTGACATAGACGTTCAGCCAATTGATCGACATCAATATCGCCGCTAATCGGAAATTTAATATAAGTTTTATCGTCAGATTTGATTTGTTTTTCGATGTAAAATGTCTTGCCAAGACCATTGATAATCGATGTGACATAAATCGAATTCTCATTTAATAAACCTTCGATAGTTTTTTTCAACAAATCAATATCTAATAAATCGTTTTCTTGAAGTTTTTGAACGATTTGTAATGTTCGTAGACTATTGATTAATTGTAATTCTGTATTGAGAATTGTCGTAATGATTCCCAAACGAAAATAATGTTGACTATTACTATGAATGAGATCGGTTAATAAACGAGTGAAATCATTTTGTATGGCTGCTGAAAGAAGTTCAGGACGAATGAGTTGATGAAGATTTTGTGAACGAAAACATCGATAAGTAAAAGCTCGAATTTCCATCCAAGTTGTTTGTTCAGTACAGAAGAAAAGATGATTAACTGTTGACTTTTGTTTGAATTGTTCGAATAGGGAAAGTATCGAACGAAGAATACCATCGTCAGTTGTTTCGATGAGAGAAATCTTTTTTACATTCGCATTTTCTTGTTTGTAGAGAAGACTAATCGAATGACGTTGAGCTGTGAGAATTTTACCGAGATTTTCTAAACGTTCTCGAACATTCGTCGTTGGAAGAGGCAAATATTCGACTCGAATATCTTCTGGTTGAATGCCGATATTTTTCAATAAATGATAACCAAAATGTGTCTTATTCGAATTCTTTTGATGATGATACAAATAATCTTCAATAATCCAGAATTGTTGATACGAAAAATATGTTAAATCAATATATTTCTCGTATATTTGACACAAATCTTTTTCCCAATCGGCAAGTAAATCATCGAGTTTAAGACTAAATTCGATTAGTTCTTTGTAATTACCTTTGACACAAGTAAATATCTTCTTTGGTCGTAGATAATCATCGATTAACGGATGACCAGCAATATTCAATTGATTTAAATGCTTGAGAAATTTCTCGACAATTTCAACGAATTTAACAAATGTTTGAAATTCGATTTTTTCCGTTATTTTATTCGTATTCTTGGAATATTCAATTAATCGTGCTCGATCACGTAATTCACTTAAATCATTCATCGTAATCATTTGTGGTTGAATTGAAATGTCAAATGATTGATGTTCTCGAACGAAATCAAATGTTATATTTCGCATTAAATCCGAAATCCGCTTTCGTTTCGCTAATTCTTTATCGGTTAAATTCAAATGAATATGTTTAATACTTGCTAATGATGATTGGCAACTTTCGAAATACGAAAATAGATTTTTGAATTGTTCTTCCGAGAAAAGGTTTGTAAAGATTTCGGAGAGTCTTTCTTGAAATGTTATATAAGGATTGGGATTTTCGTTGAGTAATTCGATTTGTCTGTTGAGTTGAACGAAAAATTGTTTGATTTTAACAAAATCAAGAATTGTATTCGTATTAATTAATGTTTCATCCCAATCGCTGACAGCTTGAAGAAGATTATCGACTTCACCGGACGATAATGAATTAATGAAATGAATTAATTCATTCGAATGAAAATATTCTCGAAGAAAATGAATAAATTCTGCTGTGTAAACATTAGTGAGTGATAAATTGAATTTTTGATATCGATGCGAACAAGCGATGCCTTCGGTTTGCTCAGTAACATTGGCAAGATCTTGAATTGTTCGACATTCATCATCGGTAAGCTTATTAAAACTATTAAAGAATAGAATATATCCATTGCAAACTGTTCGAATAAAATCTCGACTTTTCCAATAGTCTAAAATCGATTTAAGACCATCGATATCATCTGATCTTACGTCACCAACATCATCCGATTTGGATTTATCAGTATCATTCAATGTAGGACTTTCAGCATCATCTGATTCGGATTCATCAGTGTCACTGGATTGAAGGACATCATTATTATCTGGTTTAAATAATCGTTTAAGAATTTCGAAATCATGATCGACATATTGAATATCCGGAAAGAAGTCTAAAAGATCGGAAATCGGTGATGTTCGCCATTCACCATAGATTTTTTTCAAACGTTCAGTGAATTCATCTAAGATTTGAATATCTTCTTTGAGAATTTCTAAACATGTCAGATTTTCAATTGATTTTCTTGTTGTTCGAAGGCTTTGCATTGTTGTTATGGGATTCGAAATTGAACCTATTGTTTCATCGGACAGTAATCTATCACTATCGATAACTTCCGGTGATGATGGATCAGTTGTTTTCGAAGATCGATTTCGATTATTGAGGAGAAATGTTCGCCATGCATAGATTTTTTCTAATGGATTCAATCGAATTGCCATTGGTAAAAGGCTGTGAATCGTATCCGGAATTTCAATCAAACGAACACTATCCGAATTGAGACCTTTATCAATTTGTGCTAAATATTTGAGATAATCCGCTTGATCTCTCGCATTTGAACAATAGATTTCGAGACATTTAGTGATATTTTCTTTGATACAAATCTTCTTGTCCATGGCACGTTTTTGTTTAGCTATGAGACGTGTGATATTATATTTCGAACCTGTGGTTTTTGCTAATAATTCCCAAAAACGTTGGACAATATCTTTTTCATCTTGGGATAGATTTGTCCATTTCAAAATTTGATTGGCGAGAAGACCTTGTTTGGTCCATGTTTGCCAAATTGTTTTCAAACTTTCGATAATTCGTGTTCGAAGATTTAATTTCGATAGATCCTCGTCGAACAAAATTCGATAGGTCGACGAAGCTCGTGTTGGTCTTTCGAATGTATCATGAAGAATATCTTCGATATTAAATTGAAATTTACCACAAGTTATTTCAATCAAATCATCGATCAATGGACTCGATTCTGTTGTTAGTTGTTTTTGGATTCGAAGTAAATTGATAAGTGGATTCGCAGGATTCGAAAATTGTTTGAGCTCATCCTGCGAAATGTTTAAACAACGAATTGGAAATTGAGCTTTGAGATTTTGCAGAAATTTTGTATTTTTAATCGAACTCAAACCTTCAGCTAACACTCGATAGACATCTAAAAATACATTTGCTCATCGATTTCTTCTAATTTTTTCTTTCTCAATTTTACCTGATCGATAGATAAGAAGAATCATTTGTTGACGAAAGATGTCTTCGTATTGATCGACTTGAAAGGCTTGGAGAAAATCATCGAGTTTACTAAGAATCTTCATGAAAATATCGTGTCGTTTGTAGAAATGTTCTGACCAATTGGCTAACAATTCAGCGTATTCTTTTTTATTAATTGCTTCGGATTTATCATTGGGATTTAAAAATGCGTAGAACCATTTTTCAAGGAATTCGAATGTATGTAAATCTCGTAAGTTTTTCATTAATAATGTTAACAATTCGGTTTTCTTGACGTAAAATAAAATCAAAACGGACGAGAGTGAAGTGAGAATAAGTTGGATATTTTCGAATTGATCAAGTGTTAATTTCAATGAATATAAATAATCGCGGATTTTTATTTTTAATTCTTTACTCGATTGAATAATCTGACTCATCATCTCTAAAACAGCTTTAGTGTTCTCATCTGTTTCATTGGAAGCCATTTCATAGAATTTGATCAAATAAATTATATTATTCATGTTAACTAAATCAAAAGAAAGAGTTCTTTTGTTTGATTCTTCGAAAAAAAAAAGATTTTGTATGTACCTGGTAATCGTTCTCGACGAACTAAATCATCGAAATGTTGGTTAACTTCTGTGACAGTTGCCTCGGAATATCCTTTGGCATGTAAAATTGAAATCAATGATGTAACATAAGTTTCCATTGATTGTGTTAATTCAAGTGAATTCAATGATAGACCATTGGGATCGACAAGTGGAAATATACTCGTCCAATTTAAGCCGAGTATCGGTTTTTGGAATTCTTCGAGTTTTTTTAATAATACCGTAGCTAAGTTCTGTTTTTGATCGACATCAGGAATTGCATGAACGAGTTTAATCGTATCTTTTTGTTCAGTTAACAAGTCAAAGAGAAGACAAATGACGAGACCATTACGAAAGAGTAGCCAATCTTCGACAGTAACTGTTGAAAGTATTGCCGTGTAATTGTCACGCACAAAATCAAGAATAGGTGCAATAAAATTTTTAATTTCGCGTTTTCTTAAATCGAGATTTTTCTTCTCTATTGGCAATACGCCGATCATACGAAGGAGAATTTTATTTGCAGTAAAATTATCAACTGACGATGCTAATGCATAATTAAGGTGGAGCGAACAACCTTGAAAGAAATCAGCTAATTCCAATGATGTTAACAGTTGTGGATGTTGAGTGATTTGATTTTGAAATTGTTCGACTAAGATATCAAAGGTATTGTACATTTTATATCGAAGAAGATAATATGTGAATATGTAAAATTGACACCAGAATGGTGTTTTATGTCCTGGAGGACTGTCAACGGTTTTCTTTTGAAAATCGACATCAAATAAAAAATAATATTCATTTAAAAATGGATTTGCTATGAATCGTAGTTGTTCATCTACATAATCACGGTAAGTTGTGTCCAATCTAGGAAGTTTTCGTGACAAACATAAATTATACGGTCCAAGCGGTTCGAGACCATGATCAGTCTGATGATATAACTTTTTCTCGCGATCAATCGCAAGTTTTAATTCAGCGAGATAAATAAACGTTTGATGTTCCTTCTCCGTATGTAAATCTATGGATTCAGTAGAATTAAATGGACATTTAATTTGCTGGTCGAAAAACGCTCGAATTTTGAAATTATCATCCGATTTGCCATTTCGAAGGAGAAACAACCGCACTGGCTGAACACCATAGCCTCCTGAAAGCATTCGATTATTCGCCATTAGTTACCCAACAGCGACCTGCCGTTTTTTGTCTTTAGTTTTATATAAAATGATAAAGGAAAAGATAAATAGCGTTAGATTTTTATACAGGTACGATGAATAATAAATATCACGTTGTTTTTCTTTTCTCTTTATATATATATCGAGCAAGATAAGAGAATGAAAAAAAACACAACGATAACAAACTATTTGGGTTTTTTCCGAATTGAAATACATTATCGTCTCGAAAGAAAAGGAATATTTTTATTGAATAAAACTATGCAAATCATGGAGATTTTCTGACATTACATCTTCTAATGTTCGTTCGAACGCATCCTTTAGAAGAAGAAGAAAAAAACAAAATTGAATTTCGTTCGAACTATTATTTCAATTACTTGGAAATTTCTCGATGAATCAACGAGTTCTAAATGTTGTCTAAAACGTTCGATTAAATCTCGATAGAAATCGTTGAGACATTGCTTTAGAATAGGCACGCATTCATCTTCATAACCTGTAATCAAAAGATAGAATTCAAACAAACATTTCGAACTCTACTAACGATTGAAACCATATTGTTTAAGTAGATCGATAATGATTTTCGTTAGTATTCCATCGAAATTCCTACAAATGGACATTGATCAGAACAATTCGATTTGTTTTCTTTTGTCGTTTCACTTTGGTTTATCATCATTGAACGTATATTGTTTGACATTTTGACAAACGAAAGAACTCATGGGAATGTCCGAATAATTTGTCATCTGAAATTTTTATTTAAAAAATGATATTACAAAAAAACCAACAACAACAACAATATAAATATGCGTGTGCTTTCATCTTGTTTGCTTTTTTTTTATTAATCAGTAAAACGAATATATAAAAACCTATTCAAGTCCGAGGATGTAATTAACACCTTGGACGATCATTAGTATCAACGGTTGCCAAGCAACGAGATATCGAACCCAATCGAGCAGATTTCCATAGAGTACATGTGGTTTCTGCAGATAAAATATTGTAAAAAAATCGAATTTTATGCGTCTTTTCCAAATGAACTTACCTCCCAAGGATTGGGAAATAATCGTTTTAGATCGACTTTTTCTTTACAATAAGGACACGTTTGTTTCTTTCCAACAATACACCATCCTCGTATACAAAACTCATGAAATCTAATCAAATAACACAAAAACTACAAATTCTTTTCGAATTTCCAGTTCAACAAACGTGTGTCCACATTGCAGTTTGTAAGTTCGTTCGATCAAAGCTTCTTCATTATTTTGTACTAAGATCGGATTTGCACAAACAGCACACGTATTTAATTCTAACGAACGTTTCGGCAAACCACTTTCCGAATAATACTAAACAATCATCTGTCAATCAAAAACAAAACTTGTCGATTTCTCATACTCCGATTTTCGATGCCATACGATCTGTACACGACTCAGCCATATCTCTTCCTAAAACTCCATAATAAATTCCATAAAACATAATCAAAATTCCGAAATCCAACGCTGTCTGAAAACAAAAACAACAACAATTTCGTCTCTCATTCTACGATCTCTACTTGTGGCTGAATTAAAAGCAAATTATTAATTCCTAGAAACGTCATCATAACCAGAAAGTACCCGAATATTGCTAAACCGTATGACACTTTGTAAACAAGAAGAAACCATTTATAAGCCAATCTGAATCAAATCAATCTCGTTCATAAATCAAACTTGAACTTCGAGTCTCGCTCTCACCTCGGTGTATTCGGTTCGATTGGCTGTCGAGTTGCTCGTCGTGTGATATACATCGTGATCAATGTAAAACAAATCCAAATCACAATAAATCGATAGTAGGCGAATTTAATCGACAAACCAAATGGAATCAACCACATGGCGATCATTGTAAAAAACTAGAAGAAGATTTCGATTGGATTCGAAAGCGAATTTCAAACGAAAGCTACTTGATAGGATCGAATGTGATAGTTTTTCCAGAATAAAATTATAAATTGACAAATAACAAGCGAAAGAAGAAGAACGAGAACCATTTCCATATGCATCGATTCGTGACCTTTGTGTTTTTCGTGAAGAAATTCATGTCGAACTCGAAAACGTTCTTCCGGACTGAGTTTATCCAATTCATAAGTCTACTCAACATGAAAAATATTCATTTTTCTTCATTGAAAATTTCAAATTCAGACTTTATTTCCTAGAATAATTGTTTTTCCTGCCACATCATCATCGAGATCCATGATTTTGTCTTGCACTGGTCTGTAGTAATAAAAATACTCTACGACTGACTGACTATTTGATGTGTCTTGATTGGTCAAATTGACTCTCGAATAAAATCTCGTTTCAGTCGCTAGATGCACGCTAAACATTTCACTTGATAACATTTCAATCAACAAACAAGATGATGAACAAAATTTGTTTTTTGTTTATTTTTATTCTGCAATTAACTCGAACATTCGTACGTGTTCAATTGAAAGTTTTTGTTTTTTGTCAAAATTAACGTTTCCATGTTTTCAGACATTTGACGATGCAAACGATGAATCAGTTTCGCTTAATTTCGAAGATAATATCGGTAAACAAAACATTGTTACTCGTTTTTGTTTTTTTTATCTTTAATTAATTAAAAATCAATGCTAAGATGGAAGATTCTCGTCGTTTTCCAAGCAAACGATTCGTTTTTCTCGTCAAAATCATTTCGAGCTAAGTCCTTCTCGAACAATCTCATTGTCCCAATACGATAAACTGATCGATACTCCTTACTACACACTTAAAGTTTATTTCAAACGTGGTGCTATTCAAGATTATGTGATGACATCGATTCCAATGGTGAGCAGAAATCGAAATCGAAATCGACATCTTTTTGTTGTTTATTCGTTGGATTTTCTAGTGTCGAGTCTTGCAAGCGGAATTTCAGTACAGTGTGACGTTGTTTGTCAATGAAAATGGATATCTCGTTGGAGTACAAGTTCAAACGGACAATTCAACGTGTAATTTAAATGAATTGAAGAAGAATAGTGAATATAATTATCAGGTTACAATGAAACTGCAATTGAGTGAAGCTGGGCCACAGTAAGATCGAATAAAAACAAACGAAAAATGGTTTGTCGACGAATTTTTATTTAGACCGGATACACAGAAATTTCTAGAGAAACTTAAAAAACAACAAGAAGCTAAATTAAATGCTCAGGAAAATGATAATCGACCATTTGTGTTGAAATACGTTCGTAGAAAGCCAAGAAATCGCCGAGATTCATCTTGTTTTTTTTTGTCTATTCTAGTGGAAATATATTCTTCCAATCGTGATTATATTTATTCTTCAAAGTGCGTTTGCCAATGACGCAGGTGGTCAAGGCGGCGGCGCAGGTGGACAATAATTGTTCTCCTGTTCATTCATTTGTCTCAGTCAATTTATTTGTTTGTTTGTTTGTTTTTTCTTGATACGCAAATAAAGTTCATCGAAAGGTTCTTGAGACAGTTCAAGTATTCATGGTCAATTAATAATTCTGCGTACATTCGTTCATCATTGTCAATAAGAGACGCATCAATCATATTCAAGGCTAATCAACTTAAATATTCACTTTTCAAACAAATATTGATTTGCTACAATTCGAATGACTTTCATCGAGCTCCTACTTCTTCTTCTTCTAGTTAAATATTAACTAAACCTTGGCCATTTAGCCAACAATGAGATCAATCTCAACAGCACAATCTTGTTAATCTAACACATTCTCAGAGTTCGAACATCTCATCATTCTCATAAGCATGTTTAATTCGTACTTGAAATTGCTAAACGTTGATAAGATATGCATAGTAGATTGAACAAAAGAACTGAATGAGAAAGATTTCGTTACTTTTCTTCCTCGATATGCTATTCATGTCAATGAATGAATCGATTAAGATGAGAGAGAGAAAGAGGAAAAATTTTTTTTCTCATTCACATTCGTCATACAACAGAAGCTGAAAGATGCTATCTCTTTTTTGTTTTAACCTTGAACAATCGAATGAATATTCAACATTCTTTGTCGAATTAAAACGATGATAAAAATCATTTTCTCTCTTCTCGTGTTAATTGACATCAAAAGCACAAACTGTTCCTTTTTTTGTCAATTTACACTAATCAATAGTTTTTTATCAGCTGGAACGTATTTTCGAATTATTGTTTGATGTTATTCGAATCAATCTGGTTCTCCTGATTTTTTTTACACAAGAATGAACATTCAACGACCCTCAAATACGTACGTATAATTCGATGACAGAAGAAAAAAAGCGAGCGAGAGAAAGAGAGAGAGAGAAAGTATAGAGATAGAAAAGAAAAATGCGAGAAAGAGAACGGACATTACTCATCCGATGCGATGAAAAATGTAAGGTATCATTGACAGAAAAATTCTTTCTTGGACTTTGAATTCAATTATCAGATTTCTCGAAGTATTTTCTTATCAAATCAGACGACATTCGAGCAGCTAACTCTCTCTCTCTATACACGAGATGTTTCATTTTCTACTCGCCATGCGTCAGTTACGGATGATATATTAAAAATCTTTCTCATCATAATGATGACATGTCATTATCAAGTGTGTTACATCGTTCATATCTTTTTTTTTTGATATCGAAGGATGATACGAGTCTCTATTCGAATATAGATGTGCGTATCGAATAGGTTGAAAAGACTTGTCGATATGTAATTTTCGTCTACACGTATGAAAGATGAGTTCATCGATGTATAGTCAGACGCGAGACAGGACATTTCATATCAATTCATTCTAATCTTCTTTCGAGAATAATTTCTCAGAAATGATTTAATCATGATTGACTTGTTTATTGACAATAAATAAACGTAATGCACACGGATGTATGTTTTTTTTAAAACATATTCGTCGATGTAATTCAACACGTATGGGATTAAAATCTGTCTGCATACACATAGAGTTTTTTTTCTTTCTTAAATTTAAAAATTTATTTCAGCTTTATTTCAGATATAAACATATGATTAACAGTTTGTTGTATGCATTTCGATTTGCTAATATGACGCAAGATTTACCTGTCCGATCAATGAACTATACAAAAATTGATCAATGTCAAGTTAATCAATGTTTTCATAATGATGAGTTTTATCGACAATTATCGATTGAACATGTTCAATACGAACAAGAATATCAACTCTTTCGATTATGTTGTTTAACTAATCGATTACATTTGATAGTATTTCTTATTTTAATTTGTTTTTCGCATACGACCAATGCATTGCCTATTTATCATCAAAATTCACAAGTGACAGTTCAAACACCGTATCGAACCTATCAACGTTATCCAACTCAGCAATTGAATAACAATAATCTCAATTCAATTCCGAGTTATTCGAATGGTGCGTATGTACAAATCTACAATCCTCAATCGGCAATATTCATGCATAATTCGAATCAATTACAAATCAGACGCGAACGACAACGACGAGCTATGATCGATAGACTTGTTGTTTTGTTCGATGAAGACGGTTGGTGCTTAAAAATCGCTCATATTCGAATTCTTAGTTCTTTCTTTCGTTTAGGCAATGGTCAATTAACCAAAGAAGAATTATATTCAATGGCAATACGTTCAAATACCTTTCCTAAATTTCATCAATTTCTCAAACAAACTTTCTAGATAATCTCTCGAACTGTATAGTCTCAGCTTTTTTTCTCTTTTGTTCTCAATTTTTTTTCTTTTCTGTCATTTGAATGAAGAAGATTAAAAAACCAATTGTTCGTTAAATACAAAATGAACTCAAACATCCAAACATTGATCATTCGGCGTTGAGACTTTGTCCGGACAGAATATCGTCGTATTATGACAACAATCGATCGGACAACAAGCGTCACTTGTCGACGAAGTCCAATATTGACGTTCCATTGGATCCATACCATGAGAAAATATCGAACTGAAAGAACGATTCGCAATCAAACAGTAAGCGTTTTGTTTGATGTTCCTACTCTTTCGTACAATTTTTATCTTTTGTTGATGTATTAGCCATGTTAATCTTATTTTGATCATAACATCGTGCAAATATCGCTTTATCATAATTAATAACTTGATTTTTTTCTGTTGACAAGCTATTTTCATAATAAAAACTACCATATGTCATATTGGTTGTTTTATATCGTTCGGCTGGACGACAGATACATGCGATCTGCATGGGTCCTGCCTTGCCTGCTGCTGCTGCTGCTGTTCTTGATGATGATGATAATGTTTTGTCGCAGTCGCATGATGAATTGACTGTTTTATAGAGTTGTTGTAAAGGACGATAGCAGTTTGCTGGCCGAGAATAATATTGATTTGATGACGATGAAAGATAAGAAGCGCAAGGATTTGAATTCGAAGAAAACATAATGGAAAAAAAACGAAGATTCACTCGATTTAGTAAAACAAAAAAAAAAGAAATGAAAAGGCGCTTGAAACAAATATGAGCATTTTGTGATTATCGAGTAAAACTAATGCCATCTATTAAAAAATTTATTCATTGTCCACCGAAATGAATCCATTCAAAAGCTGAGTAGTTTTGCGAAAAAAAACCCCGACAGTCTATTCACACTCGATGAATCATTGTGAGAATATGATAAAAAAAAAGAAGTTATCAAGGAAGATGATACTTTCCAAATTAAAATGAAAGTCATTCGTTTACAAACAGAACGATAAAAAAAACAACGATTACAGTTTTTACTTTTTTTGCCTCGACGACATAAGAACAAAAGAAAAAAGCACGAGATTACGTGTTTTTATTTTGTTAGCAAACAAGTTCTTTCTTCCGACATGTCGAGTCTATTCAGTTCGTACAGATTAATCGACTCAAGGAATATCGTTCGAGACAATATTCGATTGGAGAGCGTATGTAATCGAGTCTTTTCGAACTCGAGATGAAATCTTGTTCTACTTAGATTCAAAATGATCTTCAAAGCTTAATTCGAGCTTTAAATCCGCTCTATATTTTGTCAACATCGGGCCGAAATGATGGTACAATATTGCCAGACTCGATTGTCAAACCATTGGAATCGAAAGTTAGTTGTGAAAATGTTGAATGTTTTTTTTTCCAAGTCCGAGCTTTTGTTTAGGAACATACAAATGATTTGTTGGTCTTTTTTGGTTACGAATGTAATCGAGCAGGAAAATATGTTTATAAAACGACAGAGAATGAAACGGTGAAACGACGACGAGAAAGTGGAATTAGTGAATTTCGTCAGTTTTTTCAAGAACTTAGACTTCAAAATAATCATCTTGAGAAGTTAGTAGATTTTCTTCTGGTAGGCAAAAATTTTTTCTTTTTTGTCAAAAGAAAATTTATTCTCGAATTCAGACGGATGATGTCGATGACGATGAAGATATCCCATTGCCAAGTACACGTGACGTTGAACAAGGAAACAACAGAACATCCGAACTCCTAAAATCATTTAAAACGAGCATCACACCAAAGTATAAAGGTGGTGCCACACATGCATTCATTCGTCGGCGAATAGCTCGATTATTATTCAAACAAATCTATCCTGACGCACGTTATGATGACGATGATACCATTGATTCATCGATTGATCGACTCATTCGATCTCTCAAACAACGAGATACGGAAAATGAAAAACCACGAACCGATGACATTTATATGGAATGTTTAATTCGAAGTCAATTCAATCACCAAGGAGCTTATGAAATGTTGACCAACAATCGACCGCATTTAGTAAATACAGAATTTTGTAACTAATAATTGACGAAAATTGATTCGTAGGAAGCACCCATCATACCACAAATATCGAAAAAACCTTCGATTGACAATCTAATTGGACCTGCTGAACAACAAGTTAGATTATTGGCTAGTCATCGTTTCACTAGTAGTTCAGATAAAGTAGAGAAAAAGTGTTTTTCTAATGTTCATTTCCGTAAGATAAACTTTTAGATGTGGAATCGCGCTGAATTTTTAATTCCAGCTATATTGAAAATTCGTGCTCAATGTCCAGATGATCAGGCTGACGAAGCTACGTTTTGCGTAAGCCTCCATAATAAAGTTTAATCGAATGAATAAAACTGTTGATTTAGAAATTAAAACGATTACTTTTGAGTGAACTTCCTCCAATAGTGGGTACAACAATTGTATTCAATATTGATATATTTGCTCGTATGCTCTGTGACAAATCATCAGGGGAAATAAAAAATATCGATATTACTTCGGTACAAGCATTTCTTACCGCCTCAAATGCAACTGCTATGATAGACACTTTTCTTGTGGACTGTGAGGTGTGTTACGAAACATATCCTCGGAGTCGACTGGAATCGCTTTTTCTATGTCAACATATTTGCTGTTCGGACTGCATGAAAGAATACTATCGAACAGCAATTAATAATGTTCAAGATGCAAGTTCGATTGGTGCATTAACATGTTACCAAGAAAGACATCCAATTACTGAAGATACACATCATTTGTTTTTTACTTGGCTACAAACACAAGTTTGAATCCAACAAAATAAGTTAACTTGAAATCACGAGTATTAATTTAGATTCGACGATGGTTTCCTGATGATAAAGACTTGCAAGATAGATACATCGATCGAGTTACAAATGTAGTCAGTGGAAAACAACTTAAGCAATGTGGAAATTCGAAAGTAACATAATCGGGAGTGCATAACTTTTATATTTTGTCATCTTTCAGTGTGGTAGTTCATTTTTTGCGGATGATAATCCCAGACCGACTCGTGTTCACTGTCCTAATTGTAACTTTACTCAGTGTTCTCAATGTTTTCGAAAAGTTCGCTTTCATCTTCCCGAAAAGTTGATTTGAAAAATAATCTTTTAGTGGACTGATGAACACAAGAATCGATCCTGTGATGAGTATGGCGAATGGCTTTATGATAATGATCCAGATGATGACTATGTGAAACTTCTCCAATCAGTAGCTAAGACCGCAATTGTATGCCCTCAATGTAAAGAAATCTTTGATTAGTAAGTTATTGTTTCAGTTGAAATGATGTCCTGAGGAACTAAGAAAACAATATCGTTGCCTTTTAGTCAACCAGGTGGATGTGAGCACTTTAAATGTACGAAGTGTAATACAGACTTTTGTCGGATGTGTTCATCATTGTTCTATTTTGCCCAGAAAGAACCAGTAAGAACTAGATAATTCCAAAGAGAAATATTTAATGTTTATACTTAGAAATGTACAATTCCAAGTTGCACATTAAAAAATTCAATGCATGCACATTGTCCACCGAATTGTTTTCGAGAGATTCGTGATGCTGGCTATCCTACATTTTGCGGAGTACTTCAGGTCAGTTGAAAGTCATTTTTTGCTGACAATGAAATTTGAATTCGATTTTTGTTCAGAAAAATGGAATTAATCCAGTCAATGAACTTCGAAGTCAATTTCCTAATACACGAGAAAAGTGCCCAACGGAAGGGTGTGGGAAAGATACAATACCTGAATCTGAAAATCGTTTATGCCGGTGAGATGATGAAATTAAGTGTTTAGCACAGAAATAATCTTGTTATTTAGAGCATGCTACCAACAGTTTTTGTCCGCTTTTATTTGGTATCGAGGAATTGAACCTTGGTAATTCCAAAGATTTTCTTTTGACAATGCTAATCAAAGTGTATTTGTAGGGAATTATATGAAGACCATCAGCTTGAGCAGATATTAAAAAAAGCATCGATAACAATCCCACAAAACTCAAATCGACAGGCTTTAATTCAAGTAGCTATTTATTAAATCAGACAAGAACAACTCTGTATCGATATTATTTCGTTCGTTTAGTTGTGTCAAAAGAATTTGAATAAAAATCTTGGTAAACCGCATGTAATTAAACGATCACGAAGTTAATCAAGGATGGTATATTTCGATGATCCATAGAGTGCTTTTATCGTGGTTTTTTTTGTAATTCTTATTGTAACGAATGACAAGTTTTGTGATACTTTTCTTTATAAAATAGTATATTTCTATATTTTAAATTATTCTAGATAAATAATTTACTTTCCCAGTGACTTCTGAAAACAGTTCGAAACGAGGTCACTTACTGAATTAGAAAATGGTTTTAGATAGACAGTTTTACTTAGGTTTGAATTTGACTTATAGGACACAGTTGACACAAGGATGACATCAAACAGACCGTCGATTGAGAATTTTTTGCTTACCTGTCCGCTTTGCATGGTTGAAATCCCTATCAGTCAAATCGAAGCATTTATCTTATGTGAACATATCTGTTGTTTCGACTGCATGAAAGAATACTATCGAAGAGCAATTGATAATGTTCAAGATGCCAGTTCGATTGATCTATTGACATGTTTCGAAGAAAGACACTCAATTAGTAAAGAGGCACAGAGTTTCTTTTATATTTGGCTACAATCCAAAGTTAGATTTCGACTCCTAATTCAATTGAAAATCATAATGAAGTTTTATTTAGATCGAACAATTCTTTCCCGATGATGAGCAACTGAAAAACAGATATAACGATATAATCA